>Ga0070765_100000059_pt1 | contig 74836 bp, 60 predicted proteins | sample HubBroMetageWFT5_FD_71516 | JGI IMG/M metagenome (GOLD analysis project Ga0070765, IMG submission 71516) | Warmed and freeze-thawed soil microbial communities from the Hubbard Brook experimental Forest, New Hampshire - Hubbard Brook CCASE Soil... | ecosystem: Environmental > Terrestrial > Soil...
GGCCTCAAAGATACTTACATCCAACTCAAAACCCGCATGGACAAGGCAGTCGAAGACTTCCGCAAGGCTATGGCGGCCACGCGCACCGGACGCGCGAACGTCCACATGCTGGATGCGGTGAGCGTCGATTACTACGGCTCGCAGATGCCACTGAACCAGATCGCGCAGGTGCACGCTCCGGAACCGCAGCTCATAACCATTCAGCCTTTCGATCCTACGGCGCTGGCTGCGATTGAAAAGGCCATCCGGTCCGCAGATCTGGGTTTAAATCCCATGAATGATGGCAAGATTGTCCGCGTGCCGGTGCCGGCGCTTACCGAGGAACGCCGCAAAGACATGGTCAAACACCTGCATAAGGTGCTCGAGGAGCATCGCACGGCGGTGCGCAACATTCGCCGTGACGGCAACGACGGCATCAAGAAGGCAATGAAGGACAAGAAAATCTCCGAAGACGACGAGAAGCGGGCCATGGATGAGATCCAGAAGCTCACCGACGACGAAATCAAGAAAATGGAAGAGATGAGCAAGGGTAAAGAGAAGGAAGTGATGGAGATCAAGTGACGGCGTACATCTTCTTAGCGATCGGGGGCTTGTGGCTCGGTATCGCGATCCTGGTGTACCGAGTGGGCCTTGGTGTTTACTGGGTGGGCATGAATGCCGAGAGGGTCGGCCGAATAATCTCTTCCGCTCTCCCCGCAATACTGTTTGGATGGATTGTGCCGATTGCGTTCGGCGTGTGGCTGTTGTGGAGGCGCAAGATTTCAAACTGAGGCGCCTCCGAGCTGGTTTCTGAGCTGGCATCCGCTTCCGCTGGATGCCTTTGCTGTTTATGAAGTCACCGAAGAACTTCGATGTCGTCATCCTCGGGGGCGGCGCCGCCGGCCTCATGTGCGCCATCGAAGCCGGCAAACGCGGACGCCGTGTTGCCGTTCTCGAGCACGCCGACCGCTGCGGCAAGAAGATTCTGATCTCCGGCGGAGGACGCTGCAACTTCACCAACCTGCACTGCCGTCCCGAAGACTTCATCTCGGCCAATCCGCATTTTGCCAAGTCAGCGCTGGCCCGCTATACCCCTGAAGACTTCATCGCGTTGGTCGAGAGACATGGGATTCGCTATCACGAAAAGACTCTCGGCCAGCTTTTCTGCGATGGTTCTGCCCGCGAAATCTTGCAGATGCTGGAAACAGAGTGTAAAGCGGCAAACGTTGAAATCTTTGTTAGCACTCAAGTCTTGGAAGTCGCGAAGACCACCGAGTTTGTGATTCGAACCGCGCACACGGAGTTTCGTTCTCCGGCGCTGGTAGTCGCGACCGGCGGCCTCTCCATCCCCAAGATGGGTGCGACCAGTTTTGGTTATGATCTGGCGCGGCAATTCGGGCTCAAGATTTGCCCACCTTGGCCAGCCCTGGTTCCCCTGTTGCTGTCTGCGGAGGATCGTAGCCACTACTGCGATCTCGCCGGCGTATCCACTGGAGTAATCGCCTCGTGCGACGGTGTGGAGTTCAAAGAAAAGATGCTGATCACGCATCGCGGACTGAGCGGGCCGGCGATCTTACAAATTTCTTCATACTGGAAGCCGCTGTCATCAATTGTCATCGACTTGGCTCCTGGCAAAGATGTGACTTCCTCATTCAGCAACGCCACGATTCCCCGCAGCCTCAAAACCTTGAATTCTGCCCTCCGCGAGTTTCTGCCTAATCGCCTGGCGGATCGCTGGCTGGAGCTCAACGCTGCTTCGTCGTTTACCAATCAGTCACTCGCCGACCTGGAACGCCGCGCTCACCGTTGGGAAATCCGTCCCGCAGGTACCGAAGGATACGAAAAAGCTGAAGTCACGGCGGGAGGAGTCGGCACTGACGAACTCTCCGCCAAAACAATGGAGAGCCTGCGAGTTCCGGGTCTGTTCTTCATTGGCGAAGTCGTGGATGTCACCGGGCACCTCGGCGGGTTCAACTTTCAGTGGGCGTGGGCGTCGGGGGCCTGCGCCGGGCGCGCGGTTTGAATCGTCGGTGTAGAGACGCGGCCAGCCGCTTCGACCGCGCAAGTCCCCGTATAATCGAAGTAGTGAAGCAGACCGTCCACGCCGCTTGTCCGCACGATTGCCCCGATGCCTGCGGCGTCCTGATCACGGTCGACAACGGCCGTGCGACGCGGATCCAGGGGGATCCCGCTCATCCCGTGACTCGCGGATTTCTGTGCGCGAAAGTCGCCAAGTATCTCGACCGCGTTTACTCGCCGGATCGGGTGTTGCATCCCATGCGGAGGATCGCGCCCAAGGGCCCTGCGGGCGGGGCCGCCGGCGCTACACCAGCGTTCCAGCGCATCACCTGGGATGAAGCCCTCGACGAGGTTGCTTCTCGCTTTAAGCAAATCACCGCCGAGTTCGGCAGCGAGGCTATTTTGCCGTACTCGTACGGCGGCACTCTCGGAGTCTTGAACGGCGCCTCCATGGATCGCCGGTTCTTTCATCGCTTGGGGGCTTCGCAACTCGATCGAACGATCTGTGCGGCAGCAGGTGAAGCCGGGCTGAAATCAGTGCTGGGCGTGAAATTCGGCACCGAGCCGGAACAGTTCGTGCATTCCCGCTACATCATTGCATGGGCGTCGAACATTCTCGGCAACAACGTTCATTTGTGGCCGTTCATCGTCGAAGCGCGCCGCAAGGGCGCAAAGCTCGTGGTTATCGATCCGTATCGCACGCGCACGGCTGCCTGTGCTGACTGGTATCTGCCCATTAACCCGGGCACGGATGCCGCCCTCGCCCTTAGCATGATGCACGTCATCATCAGGGAGAACCTGCATGACACCGATTATGTTGAGCGCTACACGATTGGATTCGAACAACTCCGCGAGAAGGTGCAGGAGTATTCGCCGGAACGCGTGTCGAAGTGGACCGGGATCGCCGCAGCTGACATCACGAAGTTGGCGCGGGACTATGCTACGGTTCGGCCCTCGGTCATTCGGGTGAACGATGGAGTGCAGCGTTCCGAAGGTGGCGGAATGGCCATGCGGGCGATTACGATGTTGCCCTGCATCACTGGCTCGTGGAAAGAGGTGGGTGGCGGCCTCCAGTACGCCACCAGCGGGGCATTTGCGCTCGCTCTCGATAAAGAGAGCTTGGCGCGTGCCGACTTGATGGACGTGGCACTGGGCCGGCCAGCGCGCGTCGTCAACATGGTTGAATTGGGCAAGGCTCTGAACACGCTTGCCGATCCACCCGTGAAAGCGCTACTGGTCTACAATTCCAATCCGGCGGCGGTTTGCCCTGATCAGAACGAAGTGACGCGCGGCTTGCGGCGTACCGACCTGTTCACGGTGGTCCACGAACAGTTCTTTACCGATACCACCGATTATGCCGACATTGTTCTGCCTGCGACCACATTCTTTGAGCACAAAGACCTGCAAGGCGCTTACGGGCATTACTTTCTGCAGATGTCGGATCAGGCGATTGAGCCGCTGGGCGAGTGCCGCTCGAACGTGGATCTCTTCCGCGCGCTCGCCGGGCGTATGGGATTCGAAGAGGAATGCTTCCGCGAATCAGTGGATGAGATGATCGACGCCGCGCTCGATACCAAGAATTCGTGGCTCGAGGGAATCGATCGCGAACGACTGGAAAAAGAAGGGCACATCCGGCTGAATTTTCATGCAGACCGACAGGCAGAGCCATTCCTTCCCTTCGCTCAGGGAAACTTCGGGACCTTGACAGGTAAAGCCGAGCTCTATAGCGAGGCATTGAAGGCACAAGGTCTTGATCCCGTGGTGCAATTCATTCCGCCGGAGGAATCACGGCATGGTGAGCAAGCCAAGACTTTTCCTCTGGAGTTGTTGGCTCGCAAAGCCGAGAATTTCCTAAATTCAACCTTTTCGAATCTGCCGTCGATTCAGGAGATGGAAGAACCGGGCTTGCTCGAGCTGAACGCATCCGACGCTCGAAGCCGGGGAATCGCTGAAGGCGACACAGTGCGCGTGTTCAACCGCCGCGGAGACATTCATCTGACCGCGAAGATCAACGGCGCCGTGCAACGCGGCGTGGTGTGCGCCAAACTTGCCTGGGCCAAGCTTACTCCAGGCGGACAGAACATTAACGTGCTTACATCACAAAAACTTACCGACTTGGGCAACTCCGCCACGTTTTATTCCGTCTTGGTGGAGGTAGAGCTTTTTAAGCCGGCGGCTGCGAGCAACTGAGGCCTGGTTCTTGGACGCTCTCCATCGCACTACCGTATAATTGCGGTTTTCCATACTCCCAGTCTTTGAGGTAGAGGAGATTCTGCGCTCTCATCAGGATAACCCTGCAATCGTCCAGGGAAAGCATAGCCGCGCACCCCGAGGCCTCGCGTCCCGCCTCGGCCCATCTCCTTCATTTTTAGAGTGTTGGGGTCGACGCCGTGGTCCGCTCCTGGGGTTCTTGCTGGGGATTTTTCTGCTGAGCTCGACGGCTCCAGCGCAGCAGGAACTGGTCGCAGGGATCGAAGTCCACGGCAACCGCCGCATTCCCGCTGAAACTATCCGCGCCCGAATCTTCACCCGTCCCGGAGATGTCTGGGATGAGGCGGCTCTGGAGCGCGATTTCAACTCGTTGTGGAATACAGGATACTTCGAGGACCTCCGCTTCGACCGCGAAAACACTCCCAAAGGCCCGGTCCTGCAAATCTATGTTAAAGAACGGCCGACGATTCGCGAGATCAATTACGAAGGGCTGAACTCGGTTACCAAGAGCGATGTGCTGGACCGTTTCAAGGAACGTAAAGTGGCGCTCTCGGTTGAAAGCCAATACGATCCCACCAAGGTCAAACGGGCTGAAGTGGTCATCAAGGAACTGCTCTCCGAGCATGGCCGTCAATTCTCCACTATTCGAACCGAGATTCGGCCTATTCCTCCCGCCGCCTTGAGCCTCACTTTCGTGATCAAAGAGGGTCCGAAAGTGAAGGTTGGGAAGATCATTTTCACCGGCAATCAGCATGTGAGTACTCGCATCCTGCGCGGAGCGATGAAGAACTTGAGGCCCATCGGGATTCCCCACTCTATCTTTCTGGAGAACCTGTTCTCCCGCACCTACGATGCCACCAAACTCGATGAAGACACCGAGCGGGTTCGCGCCGAATTTCAAAATCGCGGCTACTTCAAGGTCGTGGTCAACGAGCCCAAGACCAACATCCACGACAGCGGCCACAAAGGCTTCCACATTCCGTTCCTGCAGCCAGGCCCAGGCAAAGAAGTGGACATTACCATGCCCATCGACGAAGGCGCCAAATACACTTTGGGCGAAATCACCTTCAAGGGAAATAAGGCGGTCACCAACACCAAAGCCTTGCGGGCGTTATTCCCCATCAAGGACGGTGATGTGTTTGATCGCAGCAAGATTGCCAAGGGTCTGGATAATCTGGGGAAAGCCTATGGGCAACAGGGATACATCAACTTTACTTCGGTTCCCAATACCGTCTTCGACGAGGAAAAGAAACAGATATTCATCGATGTTGACGTGGACGAAGGCAAACCGTTTACCGTTCGCCGCATCGAGTTCCAGGGCAACACCACCACCAGGGACAAAGTCATCCGCCGCGAAATCTTGCTGGAGGAAGGCCAGATCTACAGTTCACAGCTGTGGGAAGTCAGTCTGCAGCGTCTGAATCAGTTGGGCTTCTTCGACGTGCTGAAGGCCGACGATCCCAGCACCACTGAACGCCATCTCGACGAAAAAGCGGGCACCGTTGACCTCCTTCTCAAAGTAAGAGAGAAGGGGAAGAACAGCATCGGTTTAACCGGCGGCGTGAGCGGCCTGTCCGGCTCCTTTGTCGGGCTCAGTTACAGCACCAACAATTTCCTGGGTAGGGGCGAGACCCTGACCGTTCAAGCCAATATTGGCAACCTGGAGCGCGACCTGATGTTTGGCTTCACGGAGCCTTATTTATTCGATCGCCCGCTGCAATTCGGGTTCACAGTTTACGGACGCAGATTCAACTATAACCAAGCGCGCCAGTCCGCCATCTTGAGCGGCCAGCAAATCAATATACCGGTGGCGTTGGAGCAGAATCTGCAGAACTACACCCAATCCAGCAAGGGCTTCACCCTCAATTTGTCCTATCCTTTGCGCCATCACTCCTTCAAGCGGATTGGCGTGAGCTACCAGTTTGATGACTCTTCCATCGTGGCCCTGACCAACGCCTCCAAGATCCTGTTCGACACCCTTTCCTTCCGGGGTATCACGGGTCCCAACTCTCTCAGCGGCATCATCACCAGCAAGATCGTTCCCAGCCTCTCCAAGAACTCTTTGGATCGCGCGCTCTTTCCTCACAAGGGCACAAGCTACTACGTGGCTACGGAATTTGCCGGCATCGGCGGGACGGTCAGGACGATCCGGCCGATTGCGCAGTATAAGCATTTCATTCCGGTGCAAAAAGGGCGCAACACGGTTGGCTTCAATCTGACAGGTTCTTTTCTTACCGGGTACGGCGGGCTGGTGCCGCCGCCCTTCCAGCGCTTTTATGACGGCGGCGAGAATGACCTGCGTGGCTTCGATATTCGCTCTATATCACCGGTGGCGTTCCTGCCTACTAGCACCACGGTGCAGCTGCGCAATCCGGATGGTTCGATCGTGCCCAAGAATCCTGCCAATCCCCTGCAGGGGGCCTACACTATTTCGGTTCCCGTCTCGCAGATCGTATTTCCGGGCGGCGACATGAGCCTGGTCGGCAACCTGGAATACCGCATCACCATCGCCGGGCCGGTGAGTGTTGCGCCTTTCATGGACGTCGGGGTCGTGCCCATATTGCGCGATTCCCAATTGAAAATCTCCAACGCCGAACTGGAACTCCTGAACAGCACGGTGTTTGGCTGCCCCACTCTCGATGTCGGTCTTAACTGTACCGGAGGCAGCAAAACCACCTTTTCGCAATATCTCACCCCACTGAGCAGCACCAACTGGGTCCCCAGGATGTCCACTGGACTCGAGTTCCAGGTGTTCCTGCCCGTTATTAATGCGCCTTTCCGCATATATTGGGCCTATAACCCGCTACGCCTCGACACCACCACGAATTCACCAGTTCCCATCACCCGCGGCATGTTCCCCGCTGGAGCTGCCGGCGATTACACCTTCCAGCTAGCCAAGAACGCCTTTGCTCCGCAATATCTGTTGCGCGAGCCGCGCAAAACCTTCCGCTTTACTGTGGCCACTACGTTCTAAACTGCGCCGGTTGCACATCTGAAGTGCAGTTTTCGGTTCTCACCTTGCTCGACGCTAACCGCCCATTAAACCATTACCCGGGACAGTCGCAGCGTTTGCAAGGCGTAGCCGCAAAGAATGCGAAGGACAGCTATAATCTTTTTGGATCGCTGATTAGTCTGCGACCGCATGGAGGTTTGAAAATGGCTGCAGCTATCGCGGAGAAATCTGGGGGTATTCCGGAGAAATATCGTGATTTGTTCAACAAGCGCGCGTTTGCCAGTCTGAGCACGCTGATGCCGGACGGACGTCCGCAGGTGACGCCGGTATGGTGCGACCTGGAAGGCAATCTGGTGATTTTCAATTCTGCCAAGGGCCGGCAGAAGGACAAGAACGTTCGGCGCGATCCGCGAGTGGCGTTGGCGATCGTGGATCCTGACAATCCTTACCGGTATCTGGAGATCCGGGGCAAAGTGGTGGAAATTACCGAGCGCGGCGCCGACGAACATATCGACAAGATGGCGAAGAAGTATTTGGACGTCGACAAGTATCCTTACCGGCAGGCGAGCGAAGTGAGGGTCATCTACAAGATCCAGCCCGAGCACACGACCACGATGGGCTGACCTCGGTGTTGAGCCGGCGTCTGGCCGACTGTCCCGAGGGCGCTTCGCCCTCGGAGCCGCTTCTGGAGACCATCATTCGCACCTATAACCTCTGTCTGCTCGGATTCGGCAACGTCAATCGTACGTTGCTTGGCTTGCTGCGCAAGAAAGAGGCTGAGCTACGAGCGCGAGGAATCGCATGGCGAGTTACGGGAGTGGCATCGCGGCGGATGGGCTGGATTGCGGATGCGGGCGGGTTGGATGTTGGGGAGTTGGTGGAGGGAAGCGGAGAAAGTCCAAAGCGGCGTGAAAGAGTGTCCGCCGCACACGAGTGGCTGACGGCGGCGCGAGCGGATGTGCTGTTTGAAGCGACGTCTTTGAGCGTGGCGGATGGACAGCCGGCGATTGATCATATTCGGGCGGCGTTGGAATGTGGAGCCCACGCCATCACTGCAAATAAGGGGCCGGTGGTTCATGCCTACCGTGAACTAAGCGAACTTGCCGCTGCCAAGGGAAAGAAGTTTCTTTTTGAGTCCACGGTGATGGATGGTGTGCCGATTTTCTCTTTGTTTCGCGACAGCCTGCCGGCGGTCGAGTTGCGCGGCTTTCGCGGCATTCTGAATTCGACTACGAATGTGATGCTTGGCGGGATGGAGGAGGGGTTGAGCTTTGAGGAGTCGCTGAAGAAGGCACAACACATGGGAGTCGCGGAGACTGACCCGAGTCACGACATTGAGGGCTGGGACGCAGCAGTAAAGGTTGCAGCTTTGGTGACGGTGCTGATGGGAGTGCCGATGCGGCTGGAGGAAATCGAGCGCGAGGGGATTGGGCAGTTGAGCGGAGAAGCGGTGCGAGCGGCGCGGACTGCGGGCGAACCCTATAAACTGGTTTGCCGGGCGCAGCGCGACGGTGCGCGGGTGAGGGCGAGGGTTCGGCCAGAGCAGGTGCCGCTGAGTGATGCGATGGCTTGGGTCGCGGGGACGTCGTCGATCCTGTATTTTGAGACTGACATTTTTCCCGGGCTTGTGTTCACAGAGAACAATCCTGGACTGGAAGCTACAGCTTATGGGATGATGGCCGACTTTGTGAAGGCGGTGGAGTAGCCGTTGGTGGTTAGTCGCGGGTCGTTGGCCAAGAAATTCAGGTTTTGAGGGGAAGAGTAACTTGTCTACGATGCAAACTGAACTGAACGCCTCTTTCGATCTGGCATGGGTTCGATCGCAGTTTCCGTCTCTTTCGCAAAAGGTGAATGGGCAGCCGGCGGTGTTTCTGGATGGGCCGGGCGGGACGCAGGTTCCCCAGCGAGTCATTGATGCCATTTCCGATTACCTGAAACATAACAACGCCAACACTGGCGGGGCGTACGCAACCAGCCGCAACACCGATGCCATGATTGCGAATTCGCGTTCGGCAATGGCGGATTTCCTGGGATGCGATGCCGATGAAGTCGTGTTCGGCGCGAACATGACGGCGCTGATGTATGCTTTGAGCCGCGCAATCGGCAAGGGCCTTGGTCCCGGCGATGAGATTGTGCTCACGCATCTCGACCACGATGCCAATGTTTCGACGTGGCGGGCGCTCGAGGAGCGCGGAGTCGTCATTCGCATGGCGGAGATCCATGAAGAAGATTGCACGCTCGACATGAACGACATGGCCGCAAAGATTGGCAGCCGGACCAAGCTGGTGGCTGTGGGCTATGCGTCGAATGCGGTGGGGACAATCAATGACGTCAAGGAGATTGTGGGGCTGACGCATCAGCAGGGCGCGATGGCTTTTGTTGATGCCGTCCATTACGCGCCGCATGGAGCGATTGATGTCCGCGATCTCGATTGCGATTTCCTGGTGTGCTCGACTTATAAATTCTTTGGGCCGCATATGGGCGTGCTTTATGGCAAACGCGAACACCTGCAACAACTGCAACCTTATAAGGTGCGAGCGAACACCAATGCAATCCCCAACCGCTGGGAGTGGGGGACGCTGAACCATGAATGCATTGCCGGAATCGCAGCATGTGTGGATTACCTGGCAGCGTTGGGATGGAGCGTGAATCGGGCAGCGGGGTCGCGGCGCGCGGCCTTGCTGGCGGCTTTCGAGGCGATCCGGCAACATGAACACGAGCTGATGGACGTGCTGATTCGCGGGCTGCTGGAGATTCCGGGGCTGAAGTTGTATGGCATTAGCGATCCTACACAGTTTGCCCGGCGGTGTCCGACGATGGCGGTGCGAATCAAAGGACACACGCCATTGCAGCTTGCAACCAAGCTGGGAGAACGTGGATTCTTCACATGGGACGGAAATTACTACGCGCTGAACCTCACGGAACGGCTCGATGTGGAGAAGGATGGCGGATTCTTGCGGATCGGGCTGGCGCATTACAACACGCTGGAGGAAGTGGAACGATTGTTGACCGCGGTTAAGGAGATTGCGGGATAATCTACTGCCTGCGAAATTCCTGGATCTGATCACCTTTCGCAATCAGGACGACACTCGCCATGCCGATGAACAGGCCGTGTTCCACAATTCCTGGCATGTCGCTCAAAATCCGTGCCAGCGCCGGCGGATCGTTGATCTGGCCGAAGTGGCAATCCAGGATGTGATGGCCTTCGTCGGTGATAAAAGGTTTGCCGTCGGCAGACTGGCGACGTTGAACCTTTGCTCCTAGTGCCGCGATCTTTTTTGCGAGCAGCGATTCAGCAAAAGGAATCACTTCGACCGACAGCGGAAACTTTCCCAAGACCGCAACTTGCTTGCTGGAATCGGCAATGATCACCAATTGTTTGGATGCGGACGCGATGATCTTTTCGCGTAAGAGCGCCCCTCCGCCACCCTTGATGAGATTCAGCTGGGGGTCGAATTCGTCGGTGCCGTCGATGGTGACGTCGACTTGCTGGAACTCATCCAGTGTGCTGAGCGGAATGCCAACCGCGAGCGCGAGGGCCTTCGTTCCGGTAGAGGTGGGGATGCCGCGAATTTTCAGTCCGGCGCGGACGCGGTCGCCGAGCAGACGAACAGCATGGGCGGCGGTTGAGCCGGTGCCGAGACCGACAATGTTGCCCTCCTGCACGAATGGCAGGCTGGCGCGGGCGGCGGTTTCTTTTTCGTTGTCGTTGCTCATTAAGCTCCAGGCCGTGAAAGTGAGAAGTTACTGCACCTTTTGCTGCAATCTGGCGTACTCGACTTTAGCATCGCGCAGAAGCGGAACATCGGGATCAGCATCCTTCCACATGGCAAAGAAATCCTGGTAAGCGGTGCGGCTGTGCGGAAAATCGCCCTGCTGCGCGTAAGCGCGGGCGAGGCCGAGCTGGCTCACAGGCAACAAAGGATCGAGGACGAAATAAGGCTTGAGAGCCAGCACTCGCTGAAAGGCCTGCACGGCATCGCCGGATTGCCTGGCTTTCATGTAGGCAAGTCCGCGCAAGGCGAGGGTGCCGGAATCGACGCGGGCATAGACCATCGCGCCATCCAGCAGATTGCCGGCCAGCATGGCGTCACCATGGTTGATTGCGATCACCGCCTTAATGTCGGGCACCTGTACGAACTGAATCAAGGTGTCAAAGGGGCGCTTTTGGGCGACGTCTTGAGCGAGCTTCAGAGCCCGCTGGTCTTCTCCCAAATAGGCGAGCGATGAGGCCACGCCGAGCACCATGTTGGGCGAGCTGGACACCTTTAAAGCTTGGTCGGCATCGCCCACGGCCTCCGTTTTCTCACCGAAAATGGCTTCTGTGCTCGCCTGCTGTTGGTAGACGTTGGCGGACACGTCTCTCAGAGACAGGCGGTCGGCGGCGTCTCGGAGTTTCTGTCCTAACTCTCGGACTTGCCGCAGTTGGCCTCGATTTGCGGCCATGCCCATGCGGAATCCCAGCACGTTCATTTCACCGTCGGGACCTACTTTGGCGAGCTCCAGTTCATGTTCCATAGCCGGGATGTCATTTTGCAGCCAGGCGATGGCGGCCAACTGAATGTGCAGGCCTGAACCCCCAAGCTTATGAGCCTCGGCTTGAGCGAGCGTAGCTTTGGCTTCGTCCAAGCGGTTGAGCGCCTGATAGGCAACCGCGAGGTTGGAATAGCCGTTAATGCTGTCGGAATCAAGCTGCAGAGCCCGGAGAGCATTGGAGAGAGCATTATCAAACTGACCGAGGCGCAGGTAGGTGCCGGAAACGTTGTTGAAGGGAATAGAGTCGCGGGGATAGGTCTGCTTGTAGAGCTCGAGCGCGGTGATGCCCTTGTCGAGCTGGCCCGAGTCAATATAGTAGTGCGAAGTGATGTACAACTTCTCATGCTCGCTGGCACGGTCGCGCAGCTCGAAGGCTTTCTGCCGGCTCTGCTCGGAGAGCGTAACCTGGCCGGTGTTGCCGTAGACGGCGCCGAGGCGAGCGTAAGCCATGGCGAAATTGGGATCCAGTTCCACCGCACGCTGATAAAGAGGCGACGCGGCGAAGTCTTCTCCTGCCATGTGCTTGGCATCGCCGAGGGTGAAGACCTTCAGGGCCTCGAGCGACGAGGTGGTCGCCTCGGACAAAGGCTTGTCGTATTTCTGCACTGAAGCGAGAGACTCGCCAAGCTTCTGTCGCAAACTCGAACTGGCACCATGGAGCGAGTTCAACACGGCTTCCTTGTTGTCAGCCTGCACCTGCTCCTGGCCCAGTGATTCTCCAGTTGCGGCGTTAACCGCCTCCAGGGTGATGACGTACTGGCTGCCGAGAGTAGTGATGGAACCGGTGAGCAGCGCTTTCACCCCGTTTCGTTGACAGATTTCTTTTCCCACCTCGTTGGTGATGCGGTCGTCCGGCGGCCGGCCCATGAACTGTAGAGTCTGGCGGACCTTCTGGTCAGGAAAAACATTGAGATAGGGAGATTGTCCGAGATCGATAGCGACGGCCTTTTTCAAGGTGCCGTCAAACATGGAGTCGCCAGTGGTGTTGACGAAATCAGTAATCAGGATGGTGTCTTTGTCCGTCATAGCGACGCTGCGGTACCGCTGGTTGAAGAAAACGGTGGCGAGGCCGACGACGGCCAGAATTGCGATGACAGCCACCACGTAATTCCAGAGGTTGCGGGATTTCTCTGGTACCGACCGCACTCTGCCCGAAGAACCGCTAACCGCGGAGATGGTGCCGGACTCCGTGTCTCGCCGCAGGCGTTTCAGATCGGCGCGCACTTCGGCGGCGCTTTGGTAGCGCAGTTCGCGATCTTTCTCCAGTAACTTGGTGATGATTTCTTCCAAGTGCAGAGGGATTTCGGGATTGAGCCGGACAGGCGCGACCGGGGGACGATTCAGAATGGCTTCAAACAAGACCGCAGAAGTGTCGCCGCGGAACGGCAAAGCTCCGGTCGCCATCTCGTAAAGCACGGCGCCGAAGGAAAACAAATCAGTACGGGGATCGAGCTCTTTGCCCCTAGCCTGTTCCGGCGACATGTAGGCTACGGTGCCGACGGTAGAACCGGGGCTGGTCAGCATGGCATCGGAGACCGTGACCGCCGAGCTGCTGGTGGTCCCGCCCGGCTTTACGTGCTTGGCCAATCCGAAGTCGAGCAGCTTGGCGTGGTCGCGGTTGGTTACGAAGATGTTAGCGGGCTTGATGTCGCGATGAATGATGGCTTTGGCGTGCGCGGCATCGAGGGCATCGGCGACCTGGATGGCTAGCTCAACGAGCAAATCTGTCTCCATCGGCTGAGTGCCGATGCGCTGTTTCAGGGTCTGGCCCTCCAGTCGCTCCATGGCAATGAAATGGCGGCCGTCGACTTGTCCGATTTCGTAAATGGTGCAGATGTTGGGATGGTTCAGAGCTGAGGCAGCTCGAGCTTCCGCCTGAAAACGTTCCAGGGCCAGAGGATCCCTCTCAAGTTCGGCGGGAAGAAACTTGAGAGCAACGTGGCGCCCGAGGTTGAGATCTTCGGCCTCATAGACCACACCCATGCCACCGCCGCCTAGTTGCTGCAGGATGCGATAGTGCGAGATGGTCTGACCGATCATGAGAGCGGAGACACCGCGGGAATCTTCGATGGTAGGCCCGGTTGACAGGTCTCGTCAATGCGCCACTGCCCGGCTGCGAGCATTGGAGAGTGAGCCTTGTAGACTTGGGTGGCACGTTTCTATGCGTCCAGAGAATAAGTCACGCCGCTGTCAATACTTCTGCGTTTTGGTGTGCGTCGTGTTCTTATCGTGTCATCTTTCCACTGGACAACAAGTGAGTCGACAGACCGATCCGCTCCCTGACACTCCGAAGCCGAGCACTGCCAAGGCCAGGAGCTTCTTTGCCCGCTGGGCGGAGTTTTACCGCCAGGACTGGTCGGGGACGACTGCTTCCTCGCCAGCACCCGAGCGGCGCGGACTTCCGTCGCCCCTGGATTCGCCGCCATTCCCCAATGCGGATTGGTCGTACGGTGGTTCGCCGGTGATCGGCGAGCCGGACACGAACAGCTATCCGCTGATGACCGCCATTAACGGGGCCCGCAGCCGGACGAAGCTGTATGGATGGGTTGAGCCTACGCTGAATTTCGGCAACTCCGTCGATCGCAATGCGCCCGAGGCGAACGATGTCTACTCGAATCGTTTTGAGATGAACCAACTTGTTCTTTACGCTGAGCGGCTGCCGGATTCAGTGCAACGCGATCATATCGATTGGGGCTACCACCTTACGGCCCTCTACGGGACCGACTATCGCTTCACCATCGCCAAGGGCTACCTGAGCAGTCAGTTGCTGAACGATCATCGTCAATATGGTTTTGATCCTACCCTGGAATATGTCGATGTTTACGTTCCTCAAATTGCTCAGGGCATGAATCTGAGGATAGGCCGCTTTATCTCGGTGCCTGGCATCGAGGCCCAACTGGCGCCGAACAACTACATCTTCAGCCACTCGCTGTTGTATGCGATTGACCCGTTTACCGATACAGGGTTGATTGCGACGGTTAAGCTCAACGATCACTGGCTGGTGCAACTCGGAATTACCGCCGGCCACGACGTCGCCTTGTGGACACCGGATGCGAAGCCATCTGGGACCGGCTGCGTGAGCTATACCACCGACTCCGTGAATGACAATTTTTACGTCTGCGCGAATGGAATCAATAACGGCAGATACGCGTACAACAATCTGCAGCAATATGACGCCACTTGGTATCACAAGTTCTCGAAGACCGTGCACATGGCAACCGAATCCTGGTATATGTACGAGCGCGAAGTGCCTGCTCTAGGAGGCAAAATTCAGCCGGAAACAGGCGCGAATGCCGCGTATTGCCTGCCAGGGGAACTGCGCTGCACCGCCCCCGAATATGCCGTGGTGAATTTCCTGCAGAAAGAACTCTCGCCGCATGACTTCCTGTCGTTTCGCAGTGACTTTCTCGACGACAAAAAAGGCCAGCGTACGGGCTACGCCACCCGATACTCAGAGAACACTATTATGTGGTGTCATTGGATCGGCACAACTGTCCAGCTGCGTCCGGAATTGCGTTTCGAGCGCGCGTGGGATAGGAAGGCTTACGACAACGGCCGGCAGCAAAATCAGGTTACCGTGGCGAGCGATCTGATTTTCCATTTTTGACCGGGGCGGACAGGAATTTCGTTACGTGTGGCATTGCCATATTTTGGAACATGAGGACAATGAGATGATGCGACCGTATACGATAGTCGGTTAGCACATGACCCAATCGCAGCTGGGTTTCTTCGCGATCTTTGCGAAGACTTTGCGACCTTCGCGGTCAACAGGTTTAACGCAAAGTGCGCAAAGGGATCGCTAAGGGCGCAAAGCGAGAACCCGGCCAATCCTGCTTGAATCTGACAGCAATGCCACGCATCCATTATCCTAGTAATAGACCTATGGCGCGATCCAAGACAGCTACAAACGGCACAACGACGGCAGTGCTCGATGCTCCCAATGGCGAGCGTGAGCGTGTGTTTGAAGTTTTTCGCCGCTGGGGATATCTGGAGGCGGACCTCGATCCGCTCGGGTTCTTTCATCCTCCGGCTCAGCCTGAACTACAAATCGACAGCGAATTCGCGCGTGAGGCGCGGCGAGTCTACTGCGGTACGGTGGGCGTGGAGTTCATGCACATCCCCGAACCGGAGCGCCGGCGGTGGATTCAGGAGCACATGGAAGCGCCGCCGAGCGAAGTCGATCAACAGAGAGTGCTCGATCAACTGACCCGGGCCGATATGTTTGAGCAGGTGTTGCAGCAACGTTATCTTGGAACCAAGCGGTTTTCACTCGAAGGCGTGACCGCGTTGATCCCGTTGGTGGACGAGATTCTGGACGCGGCGGGGCAGCGTGGAGCCACCGAGTTAGTGATGGGGATGAGCCATCGCGGACGGCTGACGGTGATTGTGCAAGTAGCGAAGCGTTCGCTGGAAGATGTTTTCGCACGTTTTGAGGATGTGGACCCGCGCAGCGTGCTGGGCAGCGGTGATGTGAAGTATCACATGGGGGCGACCGGCGAGTACGTCACCCGCAGCGGGGCCACGGTTCACATCCATCTGGTTTCGAATCCCAGTCATTTGGAAGCGGTCGATCCGGTGACCATAGGACGCACCCGCGCCAAGCAGGACCGCGCAGGAGACGGCGGGAGAGAAAAGTATCTCCCGTTGTTGGTCCACGGGGACGCGGCTTTTGCCGGGCAAGGCATCGTGGCGGAGACGCTGAACTATTCCGACCTGCCGGGCTACACCGTGGGCGGGACCGTGCACATCATCGCTAATAATCTGATCGGTTTCACGACGCCTTGCCGGGAGTCGCACTCGTCGGTGTTTTCGGCGCAAATCGCGCGGCGGCAATCGATTCCTATTTTTCACGTGAATGCGGAAGACGTCGACGCCGTGGTCCGCATGGGAAGAATAGCGCTCGAATACCGCTACCAGTTCGGCAGCGACGTAGTGATCGACATCATTGGCTACCGCCGCCAGGGTCACAGTGAGATCGACGATCCCACCATCACTCAACCGCTCCTGTACAAAGCGATCAAAGACCATCCGCCGCTGTGGGAGATTTACGCAGAGGACACGGGAATCGAGGAAGCGCAGGCCCGGGCACAACAGATTCGTTCCGAACTTGAAACGGCCCAGGAACAGGCGGGATCGATCAGCAAGAAACCGACCCTGCGTGAGTTGCCAAAATACTGGGACGGCTATAAAGGCGGACGTTACAAACCGGAATACGAAGTTGAGACCGGCTTGTCGCGGGAGGAACTGAGTGCGATCACGGAACGGCTGACGACTTATCCCGAAGGGTTTCACATTCATCCCAAGATCAAGAAGTTGCTGGAGCAGCGGGCGGAAATGGGGAATGGCAACCGTCCGGTGGACTACGGGATGGGCGAGGCTTTGGCGTTTGGCAGCCTGGTGAAGGCGGGCGTGCCGGTGCGAATGACGGGACAGGACAGCCGGCGGGGCACATTCAATCAACGACATTCGGTGCTGGTGGATATCGAGAACGAGCGGGAGTATGTGCCGCTGCAGAATATTGCCGCAGACCAGGCGCGATGCGAGATCTATAATTCGACTCTTTCCGAAGCGGGCGTGATGGGTTTCGAGTACGGTTACAGCCGCGATTATCCGGAAACGCTGGTGATGTGGGAGGCGCAGTTTGGCGACTTTGCCAACGTGGCGCAGGCGGTGATCGATCAGTTTGTGAGCGCAGGCGAGGACAAGTGGGGGCTGCTCTCGGGATTGGTGCTGTTGTTGCCCCACGGACATGAAGGCCAAGGCCCGGAACATTCCAGCGCGCGCATTGAACGCTTTTTGCAACTGGCGGCGCGGGACAATTTTCAGATCTGCCAGCCTTCGAACGGCGCGCAGTATTTTCATTTGTTGCGGCGGCAGGCGTTGTCGTCGTGGCGAAAGCCGCTGGTGGTGTTCACGCCGAAAAGCATGTTGCGGCATCCGGATGCGGCGTCGCCGATCGAGGATCTTACGCAGCCGCACTTTCTAGGCGTGGTGCCCGACAGTGAAGTGAGCGACGGCAACCGGGTTCTGCTGTGTACGGGGAAGATCGGTCATGAATTGCGGGCAGAGCGTCGAAGACGCAAAGATACTTCGACGGCGATCGTGTTTGTGGACCAGCTTTATCCCTTCCCGGAGGCTGAGTTGGCGGCCGAACTGGGGCGCCAGGTCAATGCGCGGGAGATTGTCTGGGTACAGGAAGAACCCGCTAACATGGGCGCATTGTTCTACATGCTGCCGCGCTTGCGGAACCTGGCGGGAGAACGGTCGGTGCTGTCAGTGAAGAGATCGGCCAGCCCCAGTCCGGCGACGGGGTCGGCGAAGGCCCACGAGTTAGAGCAGAAGACGCTGCTGTCGCTGGCGTTCGCTACGAGCGAGTAAATTTCCACCCACAAGGCCGGCCGTCCCCTCGCAGCGTCGCGTCGCCCGCTGCAGTTCGATGTTACCCTAGCCTCCGGTTTAGACCCCATGCCACGACGCGCACAACCACTGTGCATTGCCATCGACACCGGCGGGACGTTTACCGACTGCGTGTGGGTCGAGGGCGGACACATCCGTATGCTGAAAGTCTTCTCTACGCCGGATGATCCGTCGCGGGCGATCGCGGAAGCGCTGGAGAAAATTGGGACGCGAGGTTCGCTCACGCTGTTGCATGGCACCACGGTCGGGACAAATACGCTGCTGCAGCGAAAGGGCGCGCGGGTGGCGCTGGTGACCACGGCTGGTTTTGAGGACGTCATCGAGATTGGACGGCAGGCGCGTCCGAAACTGTATGACTTTTTCTTTGATCGGGTGGAACCGCTGGTCGCGCGCGATTTGCGTTTTGGAGTCAACGAACGTGTCAGCAGTGAAGGAGAAATCCTGCAGGAGCCGGCGGCGGCAGAGTTGCGGGAATTGGCGAGGAAGGTTGGGGCGAGGCAGCCGGAAGCGGTTGCGATTTCGTTGCTATTTTCGTTTGCTAATCCCAAGAATGAGAACGCTGTGGCGGTCGCGTTGAGCCGGATGGGAGCGCCGCTGTCGGTTTCGCACCAGATATTGCCCGAGTTTCGAGAATATGAGCGCACCAGCACGGTAGTGGTGAATGCGTATTTGCAGCCGGTGATGGAGCGGTACCTGGGGAATCTCGAGCGGCAGACGGGGAAGGCTCGCGTCTTCGTGATGCAGTCGAACGGTGGGATTACAGGTCTGAGTTCCGCAGCCCGGGAGCCGGTGCGGACGGTACTCTCAGGGCCGGCCGGAGGCGTGGTGGGAGGGGCTGCGATGGCGCGGCGAAGCGGGTTTGAACGAGCCATCTCGTTCGACATGGGGGGAACGTCCACGGATGTGGCGTTGGTGGAGGGCGAAGCGCGGGCCAGCAGTCAGTCGGAAATCGCCGGGCTTCCCGTCGGAGTCCCGATGCTCGACATTCACACCGTAGGAGCCGGGGGAGGCTCGATCGCCCGCTTCGATGCAGCCGGCGCGCTGCGAGTGGGGCCGGAGTCGGCGGGAGCTGATCCGGGGCCGATCTGCTATGGACGGGGCACGCAGCCGACGGTGACCGATGCCAACCTTATTCTGGGACGACTACAGGCCGACTGCTTTTTGGGTGGAGATTTCGAGCTCGATGCCGCACGCACGCACAGAGTCGTTGCGAAATGGTTAAAGCAGCAAGGCTCTACACTCTCAGTAGATCGTTTTGCCGCCGGAGTTGTCCGCGTGGTCAACGCGACCGTGGAAAAGGCTATTCGTGTGGTTTCGATCGAGCGGGGTCACGATCCACGGGAATTCGCGCTGGTGGCTTTCGGCGGGGCGGGTGGTCTGCACGCCTGCGAGTTGGCGGAAGGTTTGGGCATCCCGCGAGTGATTGTGCCGGCGCTGCCGGGAGCTTTGTCGGCGTATGGGATTCTGGTCAGCGATGTGGTGAGAGATTATTCACGCACCGTGCTATGGCGAGCTTTGGACAAGTTGCCCGGTGTGCAGCTGGATGCGGAGTTCTCCACATTACGGCGGAAGGCGAAGGCGGATCTTCGCCGCGAGGAATGGAAAGGAAAAATCGTTTTCGATCCAAGCGTGGACGTTCGCTACCGTGGACAAGGATATGAACTGAATGTTCCCTACACGCGTGGGATGATCGGGACGTTTCGGGGGGAACATGAACGGCGCTATGGATACAGTTACCCGGAGCGGGAGGTCGAACTGGTTACGCTGCGGCTGCGGGCGCGGATGAAGGCCGGGAATTCGGTGACGGCGAGTGTCGGGGCTAGCAAGTCAAGCCGCCTCGCATTGCGCAAGGCTACTGTGATTTTTGATGGGAAGAAGGTTCCGGTCGCGGTTTATGAGCGCGATGGGATGCAGATCAACCAGCGGTTTCGCGGGCCCGCGATTGTGACCGAGTACAGCGCGACCACCGTGGTGCCTCCGAGAAAAACGTTCTGGATTGACCGGCCGGGGAACCTGGTGATCGGGATTTGAGTGATCGGTCGCTGTACATGCTCAATCTCCAATTGTTTCAATCAGGTTACAAAACGATGAAATTGGCGCGCGCCCGGCTACAATACGCTTGTGAAGGCAAGCATCTTTGTGGTGGAAGACGATCCCGATATTTCCCGCCTGGTCCGGCACCATCTGGAAGGGGCAGGGTTCAGTGTAAAGCTGTTTCCCACGGGGAACGCAGTGATGCCGGAGTCGGAGCGACAACGGCCGTCGCTGTTTATTCTGGACATTATGGTACCGGGGAAGGACGGACTAGAACTGTGCCGCCAGATTCGCCAGACATCGTCGCTGGCTTCCATCCCCGTCATTTTCCTGACTGCCAAGAGCGGCGAGGCTGACCGCATTCTAGGCCTCGAATTGGGGGCGGACGACTACATCCCCAAGCCTTTTAGCCCGCGGGAACTGGTGGCCCGAGTCAAGGCGGTGTTGCGGCGTTTTGAGCGGCCGCTTTCGCAATCACCGCTGCGCGTGGGCGAGATCGAGATTGATCCCAGCGCGATGACGCTCACGGTGCGCGGTCTGCCGGTGACCACTACCGCAACCGAGTTCCGCCTGTTGGATTATTTTGCGCGGCACCTGGGACGCGTGTTCACGCGCGACCAGCTTCTCGATTCGGTGTGGCGTGATACCGCCTACGTGACTCCTCGCTCGGTGGATGTGTACGTGCGCCGGATTCGCGAGAAGATCGAGCCTGACCCGGAAAATCCGCGTTATTTGAAGACGGTTCGGGGGGCCGGTTATCGCTTTGAGGCTGCCAAGTGAGGAAGCGGATTTTTGTTAAGTTGCTGGCGGGCTTCGGGCTGGTGATTGCTGCCGCCGCAGTCACGCTGAATGTTTCCCTTGTGCCGACGCGACAACTGCTGCTGAGCTCAATCGCAGGATTGTTAGTGGCGATTCTTATTTCAGGAGTCGTGGCGCAATCTTTGGCGCGACGACTGCAGAAGATCGTGCAGTTTTCCGAACGGGTTGCCGGCGGCGACCTCACGGCCCGGATCGAAGAAAGTTCAAGCGATGACATTGGGCGCGTGGCGGCCGGGCTCGACAAGACAGCTCGACATCTGCAAAAAGAGTTCTCCGCGCTCCGTACCAGCCAGCATGAGCTGGAGACTTTGTTGAACAGCATGGAGGATGCGGTCATTGCGATCGGTCAGGACTATCGCGTGCAATGGGCGAACCAAAGCATGGATGCGCTGGTACCGCAGGGCACGCGGATGGGCGCCCCGGTAGTGGAGACGGTGCGCGATCCGGATTTCCTGCGGGCGGTCCGCGGCGCCAGCCAAAACCACAGTGTGCTGACCGCGCGGGCCACTTCGATTCTTCCCGGCCGCACCTTTGAAGTGACGGCGGCCCCATTGCCGGGAGGCGGCGCGGTGGCGGTGCTACGCGACTTAACCGAAACCGAGCGGGTGGAGAAGACCCGCAGGGACTTCATCGCCAATGTATCGCACGAACTGCGGACGCCGCTCACCTCCATCCAGGGTTATGCCGAGACCTTGCTGGACGGATCGCAGGAGAATAATCATTCCCGCGAGTTTCTCGACATCATCCGTAAGAATGCCAGCCGTATGTCGCGGCTGACGGAGGACCTGCTCACCTTGGCTCGTGTGGAATCGGGCGAGCAGCGGTTTGATGTACAACCGGTGGTGCCTGGAGAGCTGTTGCATGAGGCCATTGAGAGCTTCGAGAAGCTGGCGCACGCCCACGGGGTTGAGCTTCGAGTGGAAGACTCGGCGCAGGAACCGGTAAGCGCCGACCGCGAGGCCATTCATCAGGTGTTCTCCAACCTCATTGACAATGCGTTGAAATACGCGGCTTCCGGCGGCCAACTGGTATTGGGGGCGCGGCCGGCGGAGCGCGGGGTAGAATTCTACGTCCGAGACTTCGGGGGCGGCATTCCTTCAGAACATTTGCCACGATTGTTTGAGCGCTTTTACCGTGTGGATAAGGCGCGTTCGCGGGAATCGGGAGGGACCGGCCTGGGACTGGCCATTGCCAAGCACATTGTGCTGGCGCATGAGGGTACCATCCGGGCGGAGAGCGACCTGAACCACGGATCGGTGTTCCTGTTCACCTTGCCACTGGCGGGCGTGGAAGAGCCTCGGCCGTCGTGATTGGCGGTGAATTCCGGTCAAAATTCACATGCTGTTAACAACTTCTGTGGAAGAACGTCCTATGCTGGGCTTGTGCTTACCAGTTCAAGCCGGCGGCTCAGAAAGGTTGTTCTTGTGCCTCCGCCGTTGCCGGGTCAAAGGGATTCTCGTATGAGTGCCGCTCCCGCTAATAATCGTTTGCCTGACTATGCCTATTCGCATCTGGTGACGCGCACCATTGAGGCGTGCCAGGTGGCGAAAGAAGCGGCCGCAACCGCTGCGGAAGGCATTGCGACTGGGTCTGCTTCGTTGCTGAACACGCTTCGCGAAAAAGAAAAACAACTCGACACTCTGGATCGGGAGATTGACGACGGAGTGACGCTGGCGATCACCCAGGTGACGGAACCGCAAGCCCGCGAGCTGCTGGCTTGCATGAAGTTCATGATCGGGTTGGAACGCATTGGCGATCTACTGTTAAGTTTTGGCGGCAGCGCGCAGGCTGCGGGGGGACGCGTGGATCCGCAGGACACTCGCGACTTGACCCACATGGCAACCGTCCTCGAGAAAATGCTGGCCGACGTGGGTTTGGCGTTTTCTACTCGAGACGTAAAGAAGGCAGTCGAAGTGCTGCGCGCCGATGCGGAAATGGACCGGGTGCGCAATCTGCTGTTCCTGCGACACATCGAGAACCCGGAAGGCTTGCAGCGCCAAGCCAGCCTGCAAGTCATTTTCATGACCCAGTCGCTGGAACGGGCCGGCGACCACGCCAAGAACCTGGCGGAAGAAGTCTGCCATTTCGTGAGTGGGCACACCATCCGTCACGTAATGATGGGCTACGACAAGCCGCTGGAGCAGATGTTTCTGGACTGGCTGCGACGTCACGACGAGAAGCAGTAGTTCCTAGCTCAAGAGCGGAGCCGGGGGACACGCTGGCGGTCAAGATCCTCGACTTGCAGGTAGGCAGCAATCAGGGGGTGGAGGGTTTGCGCGGGTTTAGGTGCGATCAATCCAACCAACTACACGCCGATGCCGCCGCCGGAGAAAATCTGGTTTTATCCCATCGATCACGCAACCAACGCGGCGACGGACACGCTGCCATGGGCGACGGTCCAACTGTGTCATCGTGGCTTCCATCGAAAAGAAGTGCTTTCCGCCCAGGAAGAAAATAGGGCGGATTCCCGGTTCAACACTTTAGTTTTGCTGTCTTGGTTCCCGGATCAGGCTTCTGCTTGACTCCGGGTGCGCGGGGAGCGAAACTCCAGCCATAGCCCGTTTTCATGGACAAATACACCATTTTTGACCAGGCAGGCACGGCCACCGCCGTAGCCCCTGTGGTTGATGGCAACTCGCCGGCGGTTACGGCGCAGCGTGATCTGGAAGTCACCTTGCAGTTGCTGGCGGAGCGGGCGCAGTATCTTACCGGTGCGTCCGGGGCTTCGATCGCTCTGTGCGAAGGCCGCGAAATGGTCTGCCGCGCCAGTGCGGGACGAGCGGCGCCTGAGGCGGGAGTGGAAATCGAGACCGACTCGGGCCTCACCGCTGAAAGTATTCGCACTCGCCAGCTTGTCCGTTGCGACCACGCGGAAGGCGATTCCCGGGTCAATCGCGAAAGCTGCCAGGAGCTGGGAGTCAAGTCGGTGGTGGTGATGCCGCTGCTTCGGGAACAGGAAGTTGTAGGAGTGTTCGAGCTAGTCGCCGACCGGATATCGGCCTTCGAAGAACGCGACGTGGCAGCGCTGATACGATTAGCGGAAATGGCCCTCACGGCGGTAGAGCACGCGGACGCCGCGCAGCGGGCATTGCCGGAAATATCTGAGGCAGAACGTGGCGAAGGCTTACCTGAAGTGACGCCGGAGGCGGTCGAACCGACCAGACCGATCCAGGCGGACGAAGCCTTGGCCACCGAACCGGCCCCATCAGTCTCGGCAGAACTTGCCGAGATCGGATTCTGCGAGGCGTGCGGCTTTCCGGTTTCCCAGGGCAGAACGTTGTGCGTGGAGTGTGAACAGGCGGGAAGGTCCACAGAAGGCAAACCCTCGATCTCACACCTGCGCGCAATGGCTAGTGAAGAAAGCTGGTTTCAGGCCCACAGCTACACTATCGGTACATTGGTGATCGCAGCGCTCACCATTGCCTTGCTAGCGCTCAAGCTGCGGTAGCATTCCCGCGCGGTCCCAGATAATCAGACCCTCAGAACGTATCAAGTTACGGTCGTTTGATGTGCTTCCTAGAAATACCTGCTTCCTGAAATGGCACTGTGAATCACTTTCTGCTCTGAAACCGTCCTTCCCTCGCAATGCTCTGGCAGTGGCAGTCCGATAGAGCAGGTAGCTGGAGCGACTGCGAATGAGTGGAATGACAACGAGCGGCGACGGCAGCGCGCAACTCCGGATACTGCTGGCGGGAGAGGGCCAAGCAGACCTCATCGATCTGCGTGATCTGCTGCTGCGCGCCGGGACAGAGCAGCTCATGATTGATTGCGTCCACACCCGGGAAGAAACCCGGTCCCAGCTGAAAAAGACGAAGTATGACTTGTTGCTGGTGGATTATCCAGCGGGGGATGAAGGCGCACGCCATTGGTTGCGAGATACGGACGGAGGTGAGATCCGTATTCCCGCAGTCTTTTTGGGAGAGTACTTCAACCACGGAGGAATGGAAGCTGCGATCCAGGCCGCCGCTTGCAGTCTGCCCTTGGGATGCAATCGGGCTGCACCATGCCTGGCTCTCTATATTCTGAGCGGGATTGAGACCCACCTCAGACAGCGGCAGCACCGCTCGTCGGAAGCAATGCTGCAGAAACTCAAGCGCAGCGTGGAACAATCGCCGGACCTGGTCATGATCACCAATAGCGGGGGTGTTCTGGAATACGTGAACCCGGCCTTTGAAAAGTTGACCGGATACACGAGTACGGAAGTGCTCGGGCAGACGCTGGGAATCCTCAAGTCCGACCAACAGTCCGGGGAACTGTACGAAGAAATGTGGAATACGGTGCTTTCGGGAAAAGTGTTCCACGGGACTGTGATGAACCGCAAGAAAAACGGCGAGACCTTCGTGATTGAGAAGGCGATCACCCCGCTGCGAAACCCTGAGGGACGAATCACGCACTTCATCTCCACCGGGCGGGACATTACCGACCAGAGAAAGCTGGAGTCGCAGCTCCAGCAGGCGCAGAAAATGGATGCCATCGGCCTGCTTGCGGGCGGCGTGGCGCACGACTTCAATAACCTGCTGCTGGTGATCAGCGCCTATGCCGAATTGGTGCTGGATTCACTCGGGGCCGAGGATCCCTCCAGAAAGAAGATAGACGAAATCATCACCGCCACGCGGCGAGCAGCGGAGCTGACGCGCCAACTGCTGGCTTTTGGACGCAAACAGATGCAATCGCTGCGGGTGCTGGACTTGAACCAGGTAGTGGGAGAAATCAGCCGCATGTTGCCGCGCTTGATCCGGGAAGATATTCAACTGGTATTCATCCCGGGCCCGGAACTGGTGAAGGTGAAGGCGGATCCATCGCAGATTGAGCAGGTAGTGATGAACCTTGCGACCAACGCGCGGGATGCCATGCCCCATGGCGGCAAGCTGACCATTGAGACGTCGAACGTTAGTCTTGACCAGGCTTATGTGCAGAGGCATGTGATCGTTCCCGCGGGAGAGTATGTCCTGCTGACGGTCTCAGATTCTGGAGAAGGGATCGCGGCGGAACATCTGGAGCACATCTTCGAACCCTTCTATACCACCAAGGAAGCTGGAAAAGGCACTGGACTGGGGTTGGCGACGGTATATGGGATCGTGAAGCAGAGTGCGGGATTCATCTGGGTGTACAGCGAACCTGGACAAGGCACCACCTTCAAAATCTATCTGCCTCGTGTGGTGCGCGCGGGTGAAGCGGAACGCCCACCACAGGTGATCGCCAGCTCTCCTCACGGCTGGGAGACATTGCTTTTGGTGGAAGACGAAGCCGCCGTGCGGGCATCCACCGGTGAATTTCTTGTCCGCTGCGGGTACACGTTGGTGACGGCTGAAAACGGCGAAGAGGCATTGCGCGTCTCGCGGGATTACAGCGGACCCATCCACTTGATGATCACCGATGTGGTGATGCCGAAAATGGGAGGCCCGCAACTAGCCGCACAATTGTTGGCCGAGCGGCCAGATATGAAGGCGCTGTTCGTCTCCGGGTACGCGGAAAACACGGCTCTGCACCACGCATCGATGGATGTAACTTCGAGATTTCTTTCGAAACCCTTCAGCCTGAGCACGCTGGCGAACAAGATTCGCGAAGTTTTGGAGACCGCGGAGTCACTGACCTACGCTGCTAGCTCCTCGTAGTGGTTCTTGTTCGTACCAGTTTGCCGTCACTCAGTTCAAAGACTTCCCCACGCCACGAAACCGTGTGACCGGCAAAGCTCATCAGCCAGACCAGCATGGCGATGACATCGCGGAGAGGAATCAGCGGGAGCCGGCGCAGCGCGTGCCGGTCGCGCAGCACTCGTCCGCCGACGAAGATGACAACCGCGAAACGCATCGCAACCGTTGCAGCGAACAATCCCCAAGACCAACCAGCCCCGCCAGCGAGAATCAGCGTGAGCAGCGCCCACACCAAGCCGAAGCTGATTCCGAGGCCAAGGTAACCCCAGAAGCGCGAATCACGTACCGCACGCGCCCAACGTAACTGGTGAGTGAGAAATTCGCTCATGGTATAGCGAGGCAGGAAAGTCTCGACCACAACTTCGGAGAGTTCAACCTTCAAACCCAAAGCTGCGATGCGCTGGCCGAGGTGATAGTCGTCGGCCAGGTAATCAGCCAGCGGTTCGAAGCCGCCGATGGCGGCGAGATCGCGACGCCGGAACGCCATGGTGGATCCAAGAGCGAATTTGATGTCTTCCAGTTGCCGCGCCACCAGCACTCCCGGGCAAAAGTCTGTGCTGATTCCAAGTGCCTCCAGGCGAGAGCCAAGCGTTGAATTCGCCATGCCGTGGTAAAGGCAGGTCACCAGACCATTGCCTGAATCAGCCAAAGGAGCGAGCACGCGACGCAGATAGTCCGGCTCGACTCGAATGTCACTGTCATTCACTATCAAGTGGTCATGGCGTGCCTGCGGCAGCATCTGAGCAAGATTACTGAGCTTGGTGTTGGTGCCAAGCCGTTGAGGGCAGACGATCAATCGAATGGACCGCTGCGGGAATTCGGATTTCAGTTGCTCCACCAGCTTGGCGGCGGGATCGTCAGGCTCGCTGACCCCGAAAATGATTTCGTACTCTGGGTAATCCTGCAGGCAGTGGCTGCGGAAATTCGCGTACATCTCTGGATCGGTGCCTTTGAGTGGCTTGAGGACGGAAACGGAGGGACTAGCGTGGGTGGCGCGGGCGCCCTCGCCCGTGGCTTTTCTCTCTCGCAGAAACTGTGCCGCGCTCCAGACACAAAGAGCGTAGTAAGCGAGGCTTCCAGCCGTGGCCAGAGCCGCAATGATTTCCAATGCTCGAACGGTTTGATAGATCATTGAGCGGGACTTAGGGCGCGGTTTGAGGTCGCACCCCTTCAAAGCACCGGTGGTCAGGAGCCTATTCGTAGCGCAGCGACTCGATGGGGTCCAGGTTGGCGGCCTTCCACGCAGGATAGATTCCGAAAACCAGACCTTCCACCGCCGCCGAGCCAATGCCAAAGATCGTCCAGAATGCCGACATCTTCGCCGGCAGCGAACTCCAGATCGCCGGAATCGTCCAGGTAATGATTGCGCCCAGCAGCACGCCGAGAATTCCCCCCATCGCAGTCAAGGTAATGGCTTCCAGGGTGAACTGTAAGAGAATATCGCGTTTGCGCGCCCCGATGGCCTTCCGCACTCCGATCTCGCGGGTGCGCTCGGTGACTGACACCAGCATGATGTTCATCACGCCCACGCCTCCGACAATGAGCCCCACGCTAGAGACGGCAAACATGAAAATGAATACCGCGCCCGTGATCTGGTTCCAAACGTCGGAAAGCGAATCTTGCGTAAATATGTTGAAGTTGTCAGGAGCGTTGGGCGCTACTTTGCGGCGCCGGCGCAGCAGTTCCCGCATCTCATCGATGGCCTTCGGCATGTCGTCATGGGTTGTGGCTTTGACGGTGATCCAGTACTGCTTCAATTCAGGGTGCAGCTTGCGGAAGGTTTCCAGTGGAAAATATACGATATTGTCGTTCGGATTGCTGCCGCTGTTGAACACATTCTTCTGCGGTTCGACCACCCCGATCACAGTAAACATCTGGCCTTCGATGTTGATTTCCTTGCCCAACGCTTCGCTTTTCGGAAACAGCGCCGCCGCAGTTTCAGACCCCAGAAGAATCACACCGGAGTGGTGCTCGTCATCGGTGTCGTTGAACCAGCGGCCAGAGGTCAGCGCAAGATCGTAGACATCTTTCAACGATCCGGAGTCGCCTTCGAGAATGGTGTTCTTGGCCCGCCGGTCACCGTATTTCACCACGTACGTGCCCTGGCCAAATTCCAGTTGAATGTATTGTAAAGTGGCGGTCACATCCTTGACGTGGGGCAGGTCTTTCATGGCCACGGCATCGTCGAAGGTCAGTTCCCGGCGTTTGCGGATTTCTTCCGTGGGCCGCCCGAAGGCAATGGGTTGATGAAAAGCGAAAATGATATTCGAGCCAAAGCTGGTAATGGCCTGCTGGAATTGGTCATTCATCCCGCGGACGATGGAGGAAATTCCGATGACGACGGCCACTCCGATGACGATGCCGAGGACCGTCAGGGCAGAGCGAAGCTTATTGCTGCGAATGGTGTCCACCGCCATTCGGACTACTTCACCGTAATCGCTTGTCCGCAACATGTCAGCAAAACCCCGCCACAGATGTTCGCCGATCAACACCGATAAAACCAAATCTCACAGCTCAAACCTCAATGCCGCAATCGGGTCGAGCCGTGCTGCCCGCTTCGCTGGATAGACGCCGAAAAACACGCCGACACTGGTCGATACGAGCAGTCCAGCACCCACGGCCCACAATTCGATTGAGGAGGGCATTCCGATCAGCGCGGTAATGCCTTTGGCAAACGCAATCCCAAAAATCACGCCCAGCAGCCCTCCGACCAGCGCCATAGTCCCTGACTCGATCAGAAATTGAAGGAGCACATCCTGACTACGCGCTCCCATGGCTTTACGAATGCCAATCTCGCGCGTGCGCTCGGTCACCGAAACCAGCATGATGTTCATGATGACAATGCCGCCAACCACCAGCGAAATGGCGGCGATCGCGACCATGGCAATGAAAAACGTGCTGCTAAGGCTCGACCAGATGCTCAAGAATCCCTGGTTGGTCTCGGCCGCGAAGCTATCGGGTTTGCCGGGGAGGTCATGACGACGGGCGCGTACAATGACGCGAGCATCGTCCATGGCCGCCTCGAGCTGGGACCCGACTCCGTTGGCTTTCCCGAAAATGCGGATGTTGCTGTGGGTGCCGAATTGTTTCAGATAGGTGGTGAGCGGAATGGCAACGTAGTTATCCCGGCTTTGGCCCAGGGTTTTTCCCTGCTTCTTACCGACGCCGACAACCGTGTAGACCTCGCCTTCGACCCGGATTTCCTGGTTGATCGGGTCGGATCCGGGAAAGAGATTGTCCACAACATCGGTGCCGATGACGGCCACGTTCGAGCGGTTGTTATCGTCGTTGTCGTTCACCATGCGACCGGCAGTAAGATCAAGATCGAGAATCGCCGCCATGGAGGGAGTGAAGCCACGGATCCAGCAGTCGCTGACCGACTGCTCACCGCGTTTCACGTGTCCGTCGGTCTTGACGGTGGAGGCACCGACCAAGGCACACTGCCGGCAGGAATCGCGCACCGCTTCGAAATCTTCCACGGTGAGGTCTTTGCGCTTTTGGCCCTCGAGCAACTGGTCGACGTTGGTGATAACAGCGCTCGACTTGCTGATGACAAAAACATCGGCGCCGAGGTTGAATATCTTCTCGGCGACGTAGCCGTTGATCCCATTGACGAAGGTCACTACGGCGATGACAGCCGCCACACCGATGACCACGCCGAGCAGAGTAAGCACGGACCGGAGCTTGTTCGCCCACAGCGACTGCAGCGCGATGCGAATGGCTTCGAGCGTGGTCATCAAACCGTCTTTGGTCGTTCGTTTTTGGACGTTGGCCTACCGACCCCTAGAGTCTAACAAAGAAGATACGCAGCAGGCGGTTGGCAGGTTTCAACGGCCAACGACCTACGTCCTACGACCAACGACGGCCCCTCGCATATAATGGAGCGGTTGGCAGCTGGACCGGACGGTCGCTTTCGCCGCTCTCGGGCGTCGGGAGAGGAAAGTCCGAACTCCGCAGAGCAGTGTGCCGGATAACGTCCGGGGGGCCGGGTTCAAACCCGGTTTACGGCTAGTGCCACAGAAAACATACCACCCCGGCAACGGGGTAAGGGTGAAAAGGTGCGGTAAGAGCGCACCGCCGCCGCAGTAATGCGTCGGGCAGGGCAAACCCCACACGGAGCAAGACCAAATAGGGAGGGAATCTCGGGTTCGCCCGGGATACGTGCCGGCTCGGCGCGTCCGAACCTCCGGGTAGGTCGCTAGAGCCGCGCAGTAATGCGCGGCCCAGAGGAATGACCGTCCTGCGGGAGCAATCCCGCAGACAAAATTCGGCTTACAGGTCCGGCTGCCAAAAAGCTACAATTACTGCACCACTTTCATCCCATTCAGCAATACAACCATGAATTCTCTCGGCAACTCAACATCACGCTTGTCCGCAGTAAAGTATGTGCGAACCGCAGGGTCCGTCGAGAGCTGGAGTTTCATAATTGCGCCTGTTGATGTGGAAGATAAAGGTGTACCTGGAACCCAATTTAGCGTTCGTTGATCTCCAATATCAAGCGAGACATCATTTCGCAGTGTAGCGGCCCGAATGCCTTCGACCGTTTCACCTTGAGTCGTGATGCCACGTAAGAATTGCGCCATCTCATACTCATCCTTTGGGCCGATAGCGGCGAAGCCGGTTTGCTTGAAATCCGACAGCGCCAGCACTCCAAAAACCGGCGCATCGAGCATGCCCTGGCCGCCTTTCCACTCGGCGCGTTGCACCGCGAAAGCCAATATTGCCGGGTGGTCCGCTCCATGAAATGCGCTGGCTTGTGTCACGGTTCCGGTTAGGGTGGCGTGTGCAGGTATGACAACCTTGCCATCCTTGCCGTGAACCGCGGAGAAGACGTCCAGTTTTATGGTATCTCCGGGCTTTGCTTTGTCGGACGAGAGACTGGTCTTCAAGGTTGCAGGGATACGTAATCCCGATGGTAGTTTTTGCCCGCTCTGGTCCTGCCCTTGAGTAGAAAGTGTCGAAACCAGCAGCGCGATGGTTCCAAAGAGTTGGCAGCGTCGCATTAAGCCCCCTTGCAGTGAAGGTATGGCAACCCAAACGCGCCCATTTTAGCCTGTCTCGCCGGAATTGAGCGAAGCTGCATAGGAAGATGAACAGTGGCTGGATAAGCAACTCGCAGGTTGTTTTACCGCAGCTTACTAGTTATAATGCTTACAACAGTTACACTTGAAAGAACATCCCATGAGCACCAGTAATTCCATGGTAATCAGCATGCGCTTACCCGTCGCCAGCGGAAAGCGCCTAAAACGCATGGCGAACCGGCATGGGTGGACACCGAGCGACGCCAGCGCGCGCCTCGTGGAAGAAGGGTTACGACGGTCGGAATTTGCCTTCATTGACTTTCGCGACTCCCCGGTGGGACGGCAAGCCTACATGCAGGGCAGCACGCTTGCGGTGTGGGAAGTGATGCTGCTCTTCCGCAGCTACAAGCAGGACGCGGCTGTGGCCCGGCATCTCAGGTGGCCGGAAGCCAAAGTTCAGGCCGCCGTCAACTATGCAGAGGCGTTTCCAGATGAGATCCAAGATGCGATCGCGGAGAACGACGCGACCGATTTCAAGGCGCTGAAGCGCATGTTGCCCCAAGCGAAAGCCTCTGCCTCCAGAAAAACAGCGAAGCGCTAAGGTGCTCAAGCTTCTACTCGACGAACACATTTCGCTGGACGTGGCCGAGGGTCTGCGCCGGCGCAACCGTGCTCTAGTCGTCCACTACATGGCGGAGTGGGAAGGCGGCAACTTTCTGGGGCGCGATGATTCCGCTTGCCTGCAACATGCTGCCAAGCAGGGTCTGACGCTGGTCACCTACGACCGGCGAACAATTCCGCCTCTATTGAAGACTTGGACTGAGGAAGAGCGAACCCACGGGGGCGTAGTGTTTGTTGACGAAAAGACCATTCCTCCAGTAGACATTGGCGGTCTGGTCAGAGCGCTGACACAGTTGTCAAAAGCAACCGGCCGCTGGGACTGGACCAATCGAATCTACTTCCTGCGGCGCTGATCCAACATAGCTGTCCGGCCGCCTGCGTTCCCGCCCACAGATTCGGCTTATAAGCCCGGCGCTTGTTCTGTGGCAACCGCCGCCGATTGCTCCTATAATTCCATCACTTCAACGACAGGCACTGCGCATGTCATCCAGATCCTATCCCTGGCGGATCGTGGCGGCCGCGGTCATCAGCATCGTCGGCTACTTTTATCTCGCCTACCTCTTGCTCTTCGGTCTGGCGCCCGGCGGAATAGATGTCGAAGACAAGTCGGGCCATGCGGTTGTTTCGTACCTGAAAAACGACGCGCCAGGGGTCCGCGCCGGTCTCGCGGTTGGAGACTCCCTGGTGGCCGTGGATGGCCAGCCGATCGGTAATGTTGTGGATTGGCTGGCGCATCGAATGAACTTCCGTGCTGACCAGCCCATTCACATCGGCGTCGAACGTGGCGGGCGCCACCTCGACCTGACGATGACCCTCCATGGAAGCATTTGGAATGATTACAGCGCCCGTTCGCGTGTCTCCCAAATCATTTTCCTGGCAAATAAACTCATCACCTTGCTGATCGGCCTTTTTGTCGTCTTCAGCCGGCCTCGCGATTTTGCATCACGGCTGGGCGGGCTGGTCCTGGTCACCATGGCGACTGTTTTTGAGGCCTTTCAGTGGGGAATGGCTTCCTCGGTCCGCTCTCTGCCGCTGCTTGTGCAGTGGCCAGTGATGCTGGTTTACGTGAGCGCCGCTTTTCGCACGCCCTTGCTGTTCGCTTTTTTCTGCCTCTTCCCCAAGAGACTGATTCGCGGTCGCTGGACCTGGACTGCGCTGCTTGCGGGGCCCGCCATTGCCACCATCTACGCGCTCTATCTTTTCGCCCGCACGGTATATGACCCGGGGCATTTGGCGTCGCTAGCTCCCCCTTGGGTGCTGATCGCTTTTGGCGTGCAGAGCTTGGTCTACCTGCTGGCCGGAGTACTCGTCCTGCCGGTCGGATACTGGCGGCTCAAGACCATCACCGATCGGCGGAGATTCCGTGTCCTCTTTTTCGGAACGCTCATAGGTTTACTCTTCTATCTGCCCCGTGTCCTGGAAAGTGCGCTGGTCGATTTCAGTCCCGCGATCGCCGACCTGGTGTCTTCACCCACCGGAAACTTGGTTTGCAGTTTGGGATTCCTGGTTTTCCCTCTTTCCTTCGCCTACGCCATCCTGCGTCACCGGCTCTTCAACATCCGTGTCATCATCCGTCGTGGATTGCAGTACGCGCTCGCGCGCGGGGTGCTGTTGTCGATACCGCCTCTGATGGCGGGGCTTCTCGCGCTTGACCTGACGCTGCTCCACGGCCACGATCCCCTCTTCGCCGTTGTGAAAGGGCGAGTCTGGTTTTACGGAAGCGTCGCCGCCCTCACAGGTCTCGCTTACCTTCAACGCCGCTCCTGGCTTTCGTGGCTTGATCGCAGATTCTTCCGCGACAAATACGATGCCCAGCGCTTGTTCCACGAGATCGTGGAAGAAATTCGCCGAGCTGTCAGCATCCAGCAAGTCGCTCCTCAGGTTGTTTCTCGCATTACCGATGCTCTTCACGGAGAGTTTTGCGCGCTGCTGCTGCGTAAGCCCGGCGAGACTCTCTATCGCGTCATCAGTTCCTCGCCCGACGGCGCTCTCGCGTCGGACCTGCCTGCTACCAATAAGGTGATCCCGCTGGTTCGGGCTTTGGATACATCCGTCCCTATCCTGCTCGCAGAAACCGGATGGCTCGGGCAGCAGTTGCCGCAGGTCGACAAGGATTTCCTGCACAACGCGCGCATCGATCTGCTGGTACCAGTGGCTCTGGCCGAAGGCCGTACGGAAGCCCTGCTTGTCCTGGGCATGAAGCTCTCGGAAGAACCCTATAGCCGGGAAGACGTGGCACTACTCGAAAATGTCGCCAGCACCATCGCGCTCCTTCTCTCCCGCGGCCCAGCCAACCTCTCCGGCCGGGCCTTTGAGGAGTGTCCCCAGTGCGGCGCCTGTTACGACACGGGAACCACGCGCTGCGAAGTCGAAGGCAGCACGCTGAGTTTGGTGGCAAGCCCCCGGCTCCTGGTTGAGCGCTACCGCCTGGAAAAACGCCTCGGCCAGGGAGGCATGGGAAGGGTCTATCGAGCCACCGACGTCTCGCTGGATCGTTCCGTGGCGGTCAAAATGATCCGTGACGAGTTTTTCTCCGACCACGAAGCGGTTGAGCGATTTCGACGCGAATCCCGTGCCGCTGGGGGCTTCTCGCACCCCAATATCGTCACCGTCCACGACTTTGGCGTGGATCCCAATCAACGCGCTTTCCTGGTGATGGAGTTTCTCGACGGCATCACCCTCAGGGAAGAACTGCGGACTCAAAAAAGACTAGCTCCGTCGCGCACGGTGCAGCTCTTCGAGGCCATTTGCGCGGGCGTCGGCGCGGCCCACTTCAGGGGTCTGGTGCATCGCGATCTGAAACCCGAGAATATTTTTCTGGTTCGCGCCGGCACCGCCGAGATTATAAAGATCACCGACTTCGGGGTCGCCAAGTTCCTTCCGCAAGTTTCTCAAGATACCAGCAGCACCTTAACCGGCGTGTTCGTCGGAAGCCTGCCTTATATGTCGCCCGAACAATTGCGTGGAGAGCCGCTTTCCCCGCGCTGGGATTTGTGGGCCCTTTCCGTGATCGCCTATGAAACATTGTGTGGCGTCCCGCCTTTTCTTGGCCCCGACTTCCCATCTCTCCAGAATGCGATTCTCGCAGGCAGTTGCCGCCCAGTCTCTTCGCGTATTCAAGGTTCGCCGCGTTGGCAGGAATTCTTCAATCGTGCCCTTGCCCGCTCGGAAAGCGACCGTCCCGGCTCCATCGAGGAATTCTGGGCTGGTCTTCAGTCCTGTTGTTCTTCTGCCGCCTGATTTTAGGTACGTGAGCACCCCGCGACTGCCGCTGCTACTTCAAGCCTTCGACGAGGTAGAGATCGGAGAGAGTGCGAATATAGCCGTACACGTAAGCCCTGGCGTCCCGAGTGATTGCCACGCCTCGAATGGTGTCGATTCCCGCTGCGTCAGCTGGCACCAGTTCCTTCCATAGCTTTCTTTTTCCGGTGGACAACTCCAGCTCAAACACTTTGGCCGGAATCTGTCCAAAACGGAAAACGTAAAGCGAGCGGCCATCCGCGGACCAGCCTGTCGGTGCCTCATCTGGTTCTGATCCGGACACCGGCACGGGTTCGCCGCTCGCTACGGGATAAAGGTAAATCTTGTGGTCTGGGCCGACGCTGGCCGCGAAGTCACCCTTCGCGGACAGCACGACCGCCGGGTTCACACCTTCGGGACTGATGGGGCGCGCTTTGCCTTCCCCGGGAGATGTTATATAGAGACGGAATCCGTGTCCGGCCTCGTTACCCGTGAACACCAGTTGTTTTCCGTCGGGCAACCAACTCCCGTTAAGGTGGTTGATCGCGTCGTGGCTGAGGGGCTTGGCTTCCCCGACCCCGGTCGGAAGCAGAAATAACGGAGCGGGAGTGGTGGTGGACCGCGCCAGCGCCCACTTCCCGTCGGGAGATAACGCCATCCCAGCTCCATCGCTGAGACGAATGGCCGGGGAGCCATCCATTTTGCGAAGATAAACTGCATACTTCGGTCCGCCGCCCTCGCCGGATTCGGTGAACAGCACGGTCTTGCCGTCAGCGGACAGGTCGTTGGGTACCGACCAATCGAGCCAGGACAAGTCGTGCTCCTTGGCCTCGCCGGGAGAAAGTCCAATCATACCGGCGCGGTCGTTGCCGCGAGTCAAAAGCACATTGCCATCCCGGCCAACATCGAGCAACGTCAATTCTCCGGGAACACGCGCCAGCAATCTCACCGTTCCCGAAAGGTTGACCGCGTAAAGAGAGCGGTCGCCACCGGTGCGGGTGGCTGTAAACCAGATTTCATCGCCGGCGGGCGACCATGCCACTCCTTGAATGCTGTCCCAGCCGGTCGAAAGAACCGTTTGCTTGCCCGCCATATCGACTACGGCGAGGGCTCCACCGTCGTCCCCCAGTTGGGGGTGGTCTATGAAGGCAATCATGTCCGCTTTCGGGGCAATGCGGATGTGACCGATCCATCCGTCGGCCTCATAGAGCAGTTTGCCAACGGGAAATTCCAGTCGGTGCCGCCCTTGCTCCTGGCGCACGACCGCCAAACTGCTTCCGTCCGGAGACCAATCGGCCCATTCGACGCCTTCAAGGATCTCCCGCGGAGCGCCTCCGACCAGAGGCACTCGCGCGAGTGTCCCGGAATAAAGGAATCCGGCCTTGGGATGGCTTGCCAGCGAGAGCGCCATCTCGCCCGACGATGAGACTGCCAGCACGTCGGCTCCCGCCGGTTCGAGTTCATGCGACTCCGGGCTTTCCGGCCGTGTGGTGAACAGCTGTAAAGACTTGCCTTCCCACGCAGCGCTGTAAATTATCGTCTTGCCGTCCGGAGCAAACCGCGCGGCATGAACCATGCCGCGACGGAATGTGAGCGGATGGTAGACCGGCAGCGAAGCCAACTCCGGACGCTGCAATAAGAATCTTCCAACCGCAAGGCCCGCGATCAGCGCGATTGCAGCGGCGGCCAAAGCCGTGACCAGCCGCTGCCTTCTCGGCACCGTGGTTGCCGCGACCGGAGCCACCAACGATCGTAACGAGACGGAGGTCACGGCACTTCCCGAGCGTGACGTGTCCAAAGAGCGCTTGATTCGCTTCAAGTCTCCCCGCAGCTCTGCCGCCGTCTGATAGCGAAACTCGCGTTCCTTCTCAAGCGCCTTGAAGATTACTTCCTCCAGCTTCGTGGGCAATGCTGGGTTCGCAATTGATGGAGCCGAAGGAGTACGGTTCAGAATGGCCTCGGAAACCACGCCGCTGCTGCTGCCAGAAAATGCCAAACCTCCCGTAGCCATCTCGTAGAGCACCGACCCGAAAGCGAACAAATCGGTGCGCACGTCCAGTTCTTCGGCACGAACCTGCTCAGGCGACATGTAGGCAACGGTGCCAACGGTTGCGCCCGGAGTGGTCATCAGCGCTCCTTCGGTAGCCGTTTTCAGCCCGGATTCCGAACTGCTGCGGCTCTCCGGAGCCAGCTTTGCCAGACCGAAGTCCAGTATCTTGGCCTGCCCTCGCTTGGTCACAAAAATATTGGCGGGCTTGATATCGCGATGAATGATGCCTTTCGAATGCGCGGCGTCCAGGCCGTCGGCAATCTCGATCGCCAAATGCAACAAGGTTTCAGTATCCAGCGGACGGCCGGCGATGCGGTGTTTCAACGTCAGTCCTTCGAGAAACTCCATGACGATGAAAGCCTGGCCGTTTTCCTCGTCAATCTCATGGATAGTGCAGATGTTGGGATGGTTCAACGCTGAGGCAGCCCGCGCTTCCCGCTGAAAGCGGTCCAAAGCTTGACGATCTTTCGCGAGTTCTTCGGGCAGAAACTTGAGCGCGACGAAACGGCCGAGCTTGGTGTCTTCCGCCCGATACACGACGCCCATGCCGCCGCCACCAAGTTTCTCGACGATGCGATAGTGCGAGATGGTCTGGCCGATCACTGGAGCAGAATCTTACGTGCGTGAATCGGGGCAAGTCAATGAAAGCCGTGGATTTGGCGGCGTTCTTGTCGAACAATGGCGGCTACGCTGAATTTCTGGGCAGCCATATCGAAAGATGGAGCATGCAGTCAACTCGCCGTCTTGACAATATTCGTTACAACGAGTATAGTGGGGTCAGTATGAAGAAGACACTCGAATCAGGCAAGAACGGCCGGCGCATCGGTAGTCCCGAGGAGGCGGCATTCCTCGACCTCATGCGCACGACCGACATGTTGTCCCGGGGGCTGGCTGGCATTCTCAAGGCCGAGGACCTTTCCGCGACGCAGTACAACGTGCTCCGAATTCTGCGTGGTGCGCCCGACGGGCTTCCCTGCGGCGAGATCGCCTGTCGAATGATTACCCGCGACCCAGATGTAACGCGCCTGCTCGACCGCTTGGAAAAACGCACATTGATCTCCCGTAGCCGCGAAGCTAAAGACCGGCGAACCGTGATGGCGCGCATCACGCCGGAAGGGCTAAAGGCTCTGGCGCGGCTTGATGAACCGGTGCAAGCGGGCCATCGCACACAATTGGGCCATCTGGGGCGGGAGCGGTTGCGCGCCCTGACCGACCTGCTCCAAGTGGCGCGCAGCCAAGTGGCTTAATTATTTGGCTTTAACAGTTGTTGCAACGATTATCGGTATAACGCATCAAATCGGCTGTTACTAAATCAGTACTCGAAAGGAGCTTCCATGAGCGCACTCGCAACTCCGCAAACCGCAATCAGCACCTGGAACATCGATTCAATGCATACCGTGGCCGAGTTCAAAGTAAAACATATGATGATCTCCAACGTGAAGGGTCAATTCGCCAAAATCACTGGAGTCTTGACCCGGAACGAATCAGACCACACAAAGTCTCATATCGAGGCTTCGATCGACGCGGCCTCCATCAACACGCACGAACCCCAGCGCGACGCACATCTCAAAAGCGCTGACTTCCTTGACGTGGACAAGTTTCCCACGCTGTCCTTCAAGTCAACGCGCATCAACCGCATCAGCGACGGAGAGCTTGCGGTGGAGGGTGACCTGACCATTCACGGTGTCACCCGCAGTGTGGTGTTGACGGTGGAAGGACCGACTCCACCCGCCAAAGATCCCTGGGGTAACACACGCATGGGAGTGTCGGCGACCACAAAAATCAATCGTAAAGACTTCGGCCTTACCTGGAACACCGCGCTCGAGACCGGTGGCGTCCTGGTTGGAGAAGAGGTCACCATCACCTTGGAAGCCGAGTTCGTGAAAGCCTAAATGATTCGCCACGCACCCAGAAAGGGCTGCGTGGCAGAGAAGAGCAAATTATGTCACTACGACCAGTGAGACAGATTATTCAACCGAAGCCGACGATCGAAGGCGCCGGGGTCAAGTTACAGCGCGCCTTCGGTTTCGGCAAGACAAAGGATTTCGATCCCTTCTTATTGCTGGACGATTTCCGCAATGACAAGCCGGAGGATTATCTGGCGGGATTTCCCTGGCACCCGCATCGCGGAATCGAAACCATCACGTATGTGCTCGCGGGCTCGGTCGAGCATGGCGATAGCCTTGGCAACAAAGGCAAGATGACTGCCGGCGACGTGCAATGGATGACCGCCGGCAGCGGCATTATGCACCAGGAAATGCCCAAAGGTGACAAGAGCGGCCATATGCACGGTTTTCAGCTATGGGCGAACCTGCCCGCGTCGCTGAAGATGACCGACCCGCGCTACCAGGATATTCCGTCCGGCGCGATTCCCGAAGTCACCGACGATGACGGTACCCGCGTCCGCGTGGTCTGCGGAGAATTCTGGGGTAAGAAGGGTCCAGTAGAAGGCGTGGCCGCTGATCCAAACTACCTTGATGTCTCCGTTCCACCAGGGCAGAAGAAACGTCTCAAAGTCGAGACTACGCGGAATGCCTTTGCCTATGTGTTCGCGGGCTCCGGCACATTCCGCGACTCGTCGGATCCCCGCGCAGTCCTAACCGAGCAGGTCGCGAAACCGGACGCGCCGCCCGTCTACGATGTCAGCAATCACTCGCTGGTGCTGTTCGACCGCGGCGATGAGATCGTGGTGCACGCCGGCGACGAGGGCATCCGGTTCTTGTTAGTGTCGGGCAAGCCGATCGAGGAGCCGGTGGCTTGGTATGGCCCCATCGTGATGAACACGCAGGAACAGCTGCGACAGGCGGTCGCCGAGCTACAGACCGGCAGCTTCATCAAGCACCGCTGAATCCCTCGACAGGAAACGCCCAAACCAAAGATTCTTGCGCCTCGCCTATTCCCTTGACAGGCTGGGTTGCGGGACGCAAGAATCACCATAACTGTAGCTAAATGAAGGCAATTCTCTGACCGTGCTGGACGCGCACGCAGCCTATGCGGCGGAGATTTCCAAATATGACGAACGCAGGTGCATCCGCGCAGCCAGCTCCAGTCGCAACCGCACTGGTGATTTCCGACGATGAGGCGACCGTCCGGCAACTGATGGAGAGTATGCAGCAGTTTGCGATCTCGGCTGAAGTCTGCCGGGACGCCGGCATTGCCTTGCAGTCGCTGGGCCGGCGTCATTTTGAGGCCGTCGTGATTGACCTGAAAATGTACCAGGCTAAAGAGATCATGGAGCGGGTGCGTCATGCCCCTTCCAATCAGACGGCCACCACCTTTGCCATCACGGAAGGACCCGGAGCGGAATCGGCGTCGGTGTTCAGCGCCGGGGCGAATTTTGTGTTGGAGAGACCGGTTTCAGAGGAGTCTCTAAGCCGCAGTTTCAGGGCCGCGTACGGAATCATCATGCGGGAGCGTCGCCGCTACTTCCGTTGCCCAGTGGCCATTCCGGTAGTGGTGCGAAATCCAGAAGGCCGGGAAACTCAATACGAGACCATCAATATCAGCGAGAGCGGGATCTCCATTCGCATTCCCTCCCAAGTGAACTCCGGGACGGAAGTGGGAGTGCGGTTCCGCCTTCCCCAGAATCAAACCCGGTTCGTGGTCCAGTCGAAGATTTGCTGGAGTGACGGAACTGGTCGCACTGGCCTCCAGTTCTTGGATTTGCCTTCGCCGCAAAAATCGGAACTTCAGGGATGGCTGTCCCACCGCTTGGAAGAAGTGCTGCCCGAGGCGGTAGCCAACAAGTTCCAGAAACCCGCCCAGCCGTAGTCTCAAGTCCCTTGCCGGCCGCCTGCTATCGAATCCTCTGGTCACATCGTCTAAGTATCCGGTCTTAGCCAAATCGCAAACAGGGCAGGAGGTCAACTCCAGTGACACAAATACGGATTTGCTTGCTGATGGCGTTGCTCATTTTTTCGGCGGTCGCCTTCGCGCAGGGCGCAAAGAGCACCGCCTCGAGCGCGCCGCAGGCGCAACAGTCGCCGTCTACACCAACCATAGCTTCAATGGTGGACCGCGAGATCAGCACTGTCGAAGAGCAAATCGTGGATGTTGCCGAATCCATGCCGGAAGATAAATTCAACTTCTCTCCCGAGAGCTTGAGCATTCCCGGCGACGACTACAAGGGTGTACGCACGTTTGCCTTGCAGGTGAAGCACGTCGCCGCTTCCAACTATGCAATATGGTGGCGCCTGACCGGAGAAAAGTTTCCGGAAGACTCCAAGGGCGGGAACGGTCCTGAATCCCTGAAATCCAAGGCCGACATCATTCAATTTCTGAAGGCTTCTTTTGCCCTGGGCCACCGGGCCGCGGCTGCATTGACTTCAGAGAACATGTTGCAGGCCCCCGAGGGCAGCAAATCGTCCCGCCTGCGCTTGGCCGTATTTGGCGTGGAACACGCCTATGACCACTACGGACAGATGGTGGAATATTTGCGCATGAACGGCATCGTACCGCCCGCCAGCCGGGCAAAATCAGACTGACTGGGTCCAAACAAAAATCTGCGCTGTCGCATGTGTAACTTATAGGTTACAATTGTCTGTGCCTATGAAATGCAAGGCGAGCATTTCTCACGATGAAGCCATGATTCGCGAACTACGCGATGATCCGGAGTTTGCAGCCGAGTATCTGCGCGCCGCTTTGGAGGAGGATGACGAACCCGCCGTACTCCTGCTCGCTTTGCGTCACATTGCGAAGGCCCGCGGCGGCATTGCCAAAGTGGCTAAAGCCGCGGGAATTGAACGCGAGAGTTTGTATCGAGCTTTGTCGCGTCGTGGAAACCCTCGCCTCTCCACGCTGGCCGCCGTGACGAAGGCGGTGGGGCTGAAGCTTACGGTTGAAGCAGCGAGGTACAGGGGTGCCGCTTAGCGGACCTGGAAGACTGAGCTTCCTTTGCGCGATCCGCACCCAGCAGCTATGATGAATGAGGTCATTCAAGCCATCCATCAGGAGTTATCCCTTTATGTCAGCACCCAGCCGAAGGCCGGAGATTCGCCGCCGCCGTACTCGCAAGGAAAAGATTGTCCAGCTGCGTAAGCGCCTCGCTGCTGCTACCGCGGAACCCGACCGCAAGCGCATTGAGCAAAAACTGCATCGCCAGGGATTGGTCTCACCCGGAACTCCGCTCATCAAGAGTGCGTGAACGCTCCGCGTAGCCTGGCTCAAGTGGCGACGGTTTCGGCAGGCTGGTGCCTGTCAGCGGTGCTGCGCTGTGCCGCTGCTGCTACTTCGGTATAGATCTCAAGAATCCGGCGGGCAGAGACATCCCAGGAAAATCTCTTCGCTTGTTCGTAGCAGCGTTTCTTCATCTGGTCGCGGACCGGCTGATCGAGCAGCAGGTGAAGCAGCGCCCGCATGATCTCAAAAACATTCTCCGGATTCACCAGCACGGCGGCATTGCCCACCACCTCAGGCAGAGACGAAGTATTAGACGTGACTACCGGAGTGCCGTGGGCCATGGCTTCCAGAGGCGGCAGGCCGAAACCTTCATACAGCGACGGGAAAACGAAGATTTTGGCGGCGTCGTAAAAGACCCTCAGCATTTCGATAGGAATGAAACCGAGGAAGCGCACATCATTCTGCACCCCACTGCGGATCACGGTGCGGCGCAGATCGGGATGCTTGGAAAGCTCGTCGCCGATGATGATCAGCTTCAGGTCAGGAAATCTTCCTTCCTTCTCCAATTCCGCCTTCAGGGCCGAGAACGCCTCAATGATCCTCACCACATTCTTGTGTGGACTGATGCGGCCCGCATAGAGCAAAAACGGATACTTGATCAAGTAGCGTTCGGCCAGGACTTGGCGGTCGGCGTCCGTAGCATGTCCGCTTAGGAAGCGCTCATCGATCGCGTTGTAAACCACTTCAATGCGGGAAGCCGGTATCCCAAAGACGTTTTCGATTTCACTCTTGGTGAAATTGGAGACCGCAAGAATTCTGCCTGCGCCCTTCAGCACTCGCCGCGTGAATTGCAGATGCAAGGAGCGCCGTAGACTGGATTGCGCGCGCGCCTCATACATATGCTCCAAAAGATCATGAACGGTAATGACGTAGGGGCAGGGTAGGGTGCGAGGCATCCAGTAAAGGTGAGGGATGTGGACCAGGTCGCACTGCAGCCGTTTGAGAATGGCGCGGAACTCAAGATAGCCCTTGGTACTGGTGCCGTCGTCCATCAAAGGGATGTTTTGGAAACTCGCGGGAAGCGGTCCGATTTCCGTGACCTTTTGTGGGGAGCCAACGAGAAAATACTGGTTGGTATGATCCAAACGGCCGAGAGCACGAACAATGTTGCGAGTGTAGGTGCCGACGCCGAACTCGGTGATGCGCCGGATATCGATGGCGACCTTCACGGAGTGATTTAACCACAGAGAACACGGAAGCACACAGAGAAATTCTGCGTGGCCCGAGGTCTGGGACATGCCATAAAAAGCGACGCGGTCTTCTCCGCGTTCTTGCGGGGTTGCGTTTACAAGCTCTGAATGCGTATCCCTTTTAATGGCAGATGGCCGATACAAGTACGTGCGCTCCAAAACATCCGCCCATCTAAGTCGCCGCGAGTCCCGAATTCAATTTCTGCAACTGAGCGTATCAGACGCTAGTCACATGGCTGGTTGGTTCGTGGATAGCGTCGGCCAGAACCAGGTATTCGCCGCTTAAGGCCAAAGTGTCGAAGACGGAGTTCAGCCCGAGGTCGACGTCGGACGGGTTGGAAAATAAAATGGGCAGATAAATAAATAGCACGAGAACCAGAACCATGATCCCCACATAGGTGGCTGCCAAGCGTGTTTTCACATTCACCAGAATGCATGCACCGCAAGCAACAAAAACCGCGCCCGCGAGATAAGTCCAGAACAAGTGCCCAGGAATCCAGGTTGGCGTAATTAGATCCAGCGGAAAGCCGGGCTCGGCCGTGGGATGTAGAAAATGCTGCACTCCGAAAAATAATGCGGCGGCCCCGACGACAACGCGCCCATAAGTCACAAGCCAGGCTGCGCCAACCGTCCGCCCGAGCCGCATCTGACTGCCGGCAAAAGCGAAAGCGCCGCCGCCGAAGGAGAGATCTCGGAAGGCAATCACCCAGGAAATTCTCTCGCGCGGTGCACCCACAATAATAGGGATATGCATCATCACCACGAAGAGGAGAAACATGGTCCCTAAAAGAATGGCCGCCAACCGCGCATGTCTCTTTAAGGTGATGCTGAGCGCCGCGGCGATCAGTGCAACGCCCACCAGATAGGTCCAAAACATGGGCGCAGGCATCCAGGATGGAACCAGGCGCGAGATGTTCGACGCATCGGTCAAGTGGTCAGCGCCGAACACTGCCATCGGAGCGGCTAAGAACAAGCGCCCGAAGGGCAAGATTTTTTCGATTCCCCGCCTTTGCGCCAGTTCGTTCTTGAAGATAATTGCGAGCCCCATCGCCAACAGCACGACCCCAGCGAAGTACGGCCAGAACAGGTGCGCTGGTATTGGAAAGGACGCGATCGCAACCGCGAGATGATGGTGCGAGAAAAATCGGAAACTGTCTTCCAGCCTATGCATTCTAGGAGCATCCTTACCAACTCTGAATCACACACCTAGTAAAGAGTTGCTCGTTGAGCCTCCCTTCCAGAACGGTGCAAGAGTGCTCAATCAAGTAAACGTAAAGTCAAAAACCCTAAGACGGACTAGGCCGCAGGCCCCCCTTAGGCTCGAAGCTCCGCTTGCGCTTTGGCACGGCGCTCGGGATAGAGCGGAAAAGCGTCGGCCAGATCCAATACCTGTTTGCGGATTTTTCCCAGCACCGGGGCATCCGCACGCTGCTGCAACGCCTCGGAGATCCAGCGGCCGACTTGCCGCATTTCCCCTTCTTTCATGCCACGCGTAGTTAGCGCAGGCGTACCGATGCGGACGCCGCTGGGCTTCATGGGCGGGTTGGTATCGAACGGAATCGCGTTCTTGTTGACGGTGATGCCGGCATCGCCCAAGGCCTTCTCTGCGTCGCTGCCCAACATACCTTTGGCGAAAACGTCCACCAGCATGAGATGAGTGTCGGTGCCTCCGGAAATAATGCGGAAGCCTTCGGCGGCGAGGGTCTCGGCCAGCACCTTGGCATTGGCGACGACTTGCCGCGCATAGTCGCGGAACGACGGCTGCATAGCCTCGAGGAAACAAACCGCCTTGGCGGCAATGATATGGACTAGCGGGCCGCCTTGCATGCCGGGAAAGACCACTTTGTCGATGGCAGCGCCGTATTCTTGCTTCGCGAGAATCATTCCGGCGCGCGGCCCGCGTAATGTCTTATGGGTTGTCGAGGTAACGATGTGAGCGTGCGGCACGGGTGACGGGTGCGCTCCCCCTGCGACCAGTCCGGCAAAGTGGGCCATATCCACCAGGAACAGCGCCCCGACTTTGTCGGCAATCTTGCGCATACGGGCGAAATCAATGATGCGGGGATAGGCGCTGCCTCCACCAATGATGAGCTTCGGGTGTTCCTTCTCCGCCAACTTTTCGAGGTCGTCGTAGTCGATGGTTTCGGTCTCTTTGGTAACACCGTAAGGCACGATGCGATAAGTCTTGCCGGAAAAATTCAGATGATGGCCGTGGGTAAGGTGTCCGCCGTGAGCCAGGTTCAAGCCGAGAACAGTATCGCCGGGCTGGATCACTGCGGAATAGGCTTCCATGTTGGCCTGCGACCCCGCATGTGGTTGGACATTGGCGTACTCGGCGCCGAACAGTTTCTTGGCGCGGTCGCGAGCCAAGTTCTCCACGATGTCGGCATATTCGCAGCCGCCGTAATAACGCTTGCCGGGATACCCCTCGGCATACTTATTAGTGAACACCGAGCCCATGGCCTCAAGCACAGCTTCGCTGACGAAGTTCTCGGAGGCGATCAATTCCAGGCCTTCGTGCTGGCGGCGAACTTCGTTGTCAATCGCGGCAGCAATTTCGGGATCAACTTCCAGCAGCGGAAGCGACATCGGATTTGGGTTCTTCATTTCAATTCTCCAGGAGAGCTTGTTTCTTGGTATACGTTCGGATTATGCAATTCCATGAAGTTCCCCGGCTTTTTCAGGGGCGTGAAGCCGAATTGTTCGTAAAGCGGGTGAGCATCACGGGTGGCCAGAGTCCAGCGCCGCAGGCCCTGTAACTGCGGATGTTGCATGATCGCTTCCATGATCCACTTTCCCAAACGGTGCCCGCGAAAGGACTCAAGCACAAACACATCGGCGACGTAAGCGTATGTAGCGAAGTCCGAGATCACCCTTGCAAACCCTACCTGCTGCGCGTGCTTGTAGACCCCGAAACACAATGAGTTCTGGACGGAACGGGCCACAACTTCACGCGGGATTCCCTTGGCCCAGTAGCTCGCGGTCAGGAAACCGTGGATCACATTCAAATCCAGAAGATCGCGATCTGTACTCAGCAGGAACTCGCCGCGGCGCTCTTCGACAGTGTTTCCCGCTCGGTGGGACATAAGTCGCAGCTTAATTGTAACCCGCGGGATGGCCTGAGCAGGGTCCGCTAGATGCTGTCAAACGATCGCCGCAAAAACGATGCAATCTGCCAGCCGTCCATATATTTGTAGGGTGTTTCGCCGGTCGTGTAGTGCCCGCAGGGCAAAACCACAACCTTGTGATCCAGTCCGCGCCTCTCGAACTCGTTGACGGCATCTCGGGAAAACTCAGGAAGGAAAGTCAGATCGTAGTCGGCATAAATAATGAGCGACTTCTTGGGCCATCGCGCAAACTGATCGAAATATGACATGGGGCTGACTGCGCTCCACAGTTGGCGCAGGCGCTCGAGATCGATTTGCGACTCGATCCCTTCGCGAATGTGTCGCGTGGACTGCCCGTGCCAGACCACGTCCGCCACATAAGTAGAAGCGTGATTGAAAGCAGCGACGCGAATGCGAGGCTCGTGAGCGGCCGCGAGAAAGGCATAGCAGGAACCCAGGCTCGTGCCTACGATGCCAAGACGGTTGTAACCCTGCGATTCAAGCCAATCGAAGCAGCAGCGCGCATCAATCACGCCCTGCCGGCAGGCATCAAGCGTACGCCCGATGTTGGCGGAGACAGCGTAGTCGGCGCGCTTGGTCTCGGCGGGCATGCGAATGTCGTGGTAAGGCATGGTCAACCGCAACACGGAAATTCCAATCAGATTCAGCGCCTGGCACAGGCTGGTGTAGGCGAGTGCGTCGGCGTTCCAGTGCGGCATGAGAACGACGGCGCGTTTCCCACGAGCGGGAAACCAGCGAGCATTGACCAGATCGTTTTCTGGAAATGGCGAGCGCACTGGCGAAGTAAAGCGCAGGAAGGCGGCGTAAGTGCCGCGGACTCTGCTCTCCAGCTTCGGGTCGGGAACTTCGCGGGTGCTGAAGACCTGAACTTCCCGCCGCTCCAGACGAAAGTCGGCAGGCTTGCGATAGGAGTAGAAGTCGTCGCTCGAGGCTACGATACGTCGATTGAAGTCGCGCAGAAACTTCTCGCCATCGTCGGGCATGTGGCCAGGAGCGAAGCCATTGCGGCAAGGCCAGTCGCGGGCCCACTCCACACCCCACTCCAGCGGACGCACCACCCGGTTGTTGTCCACCGAGGTGAGCCGGTGCTCCCAGTCATACATCCATTGTGCGTAGCGCGAGGGCATGTGGTTTTAAGGATAGCAAACGGTAATGCAGACAATCAGCCTTGGGACAGCGAACCGCAACCGCAAGCATTGGATGGTCGTGCAGGGGAGGTGGAAATGATCCTCCCCGAGAGCCGCCTCCAGGCCGCAGTCGGAGTCTTCGGCAACCAGCCCTGCCGCCCATTTTGAAACCGTTGGACTTTTTTCTTAAAGAAACGACCACCTCCGCACCCCAACTTCTCCCGAGTCGTGACAACCTCTAACCGAGCTTCAAGCAGGAACCAATTGCATGTAGCTACACTTGGAGTTACAATGACTTTCGAATGGGACGAGAGCAAGAACCGGGCGAACGTCAGAAAACATGGGTTCGATTTTTGCCGATACGGAAGAAATGTTTCGCGGCCTTCTTCTTATTCGGCCCGACACAGACGAGGACTACGACGGAACGATGGCTGGGCATCGGGATGATTCGGGGCCGCGTCGTCTTCGTAGCGTTCGTTGAACGTCCACCAGACACGATCCGGATCATCTCGCTGAGAAAGGCAGATCATGAAGAACGGAAACAATACGAAAAAGCGATCCAGGACGGACTGGAAACGAATTGATGCGATGCGAGATGAAGATATCGACTTCTCCGACATCCCCAAGCAGGGAGCAGACTTCTTCGCGCACGCCATCCTTTGGCCGGGCCCAAAAAAACAGATCACACTGCGGATCGACCCGGACGTGCTGGCTTTCTTTCGCAAGCACGGCAGAGGCTATCAGACTACGATCAACGCTGTCCTGCGGAAATATGTGGAGGCCCAGAAAGGAAGGGCGGGTTAGCTGACAAATCGTCGCGGCACGCGCTTCGAAATCCCGCACAAAATCTCATAAAGCACAGTATTCGCCAGCGCAGCGTGCTCGCGCGCGTCCACGCTAAGACCCTCCGAAGATCCCAGCAGAATAGCCTCGTCTCCAACTTCGATTCCCGGCAGGCCTGTGACGTCAACCAAAGTGAGGTCCATGGAAATCCGTCCAACGATAGGCGCATAGTGCTCGCGCACAATGACACGTCCGCGCGAAGACGATGCACGATTGAAGCCGTCGGCGTATCCGACCGGCAGCACCGCGATACGCGCCGGAGCCTTCGTAACATAGATGCCACCGTATCCGAGCGCCTGATTGGCGCGCACGTCACGCATAGAAAGGATGCGTGTCTTCCAAGTGAGCACCGGTTTGACCCCAAGTCGCAAGCCGCTGCCGCTAACTTCCCGTCCAGCCCGCTCAAACGGCAAAAAGTAACCATAGAGCGCAATCCCAGGCCGCACCATGGTGTTCCACGATTCTCGCCGCGAGATCACAGCGCCAGTGTTGGCAGCATGAATAAGCGGCGGATCAACGCCTTCGTTGCGCAAGAATTGCCGCACCTGCTCGAACGATTGCAACTGTTCCGCAACCGATGGTGCATCCAGCACTTCTGAAGACGCTAAGTGAGTGGACAGGCCTTCCACGGCAAGATGTGGCGCCGCCTTCAGCGCAGCGCAGATGTTCCGCAAGTCCTGGGGCGAGGCTCCGAGGCGTCCCATGCCGGTGTCAACTTTGAGATGAACTGAATGTTTCGCGGAAAGACGCGCCGCGGCCTTCTCGAATAACTCGATCTGCCCCGGCTCCCACACGGTTGGCGTCAAGTTGAGGCGGACAATCTCCTCTTCTTCGCCGCGCCAGAAACCGGTCAGTAGCAGGATGCGGCCGCGAATGCCGGCTTCGCGAAGCGGGATCGCTTCGTCAAGCGAAGTGACGCCAAACCATCGCACTCCTTCTTCTTCCAGAGCGCGCGAACATTCGACCGCGCCGTGACCGTAGGCGTCGGCTTTCACGATTGCACAAACCGTGACCCCGGCCCCAATGTGCTTCTGCACCACGCGGAAATTCTGCCGCAGCGCAGTCACAGATACTTCGGCCCACGTGGGACGGGTTGCAACTCGTTTGGCAAGTTCGATGGTGGCCACTGGGTCGATTATAGCGGTCGAGAGTACGCGCCTGAGGTTACGGGTGGGCTACTCCTGCTCGCGCCAAGAGCTTGCCATTCCGCCCGCCTTCAACCCAGCGGAATTCGCTTTACCCACCCGTCAGGCTGAAGTTTACCGTCACCTGGGTTTCGACCTCGACCGGCTGGTCGTTCAAATAATAGGGCCGGTAGCGCCATTGGCGAACCGCGTTGAGGGCTGCCTGCACCAATAAAGGATGGCCGCTGATCACTTGCAGATCCTGGATTATCCCCTCGCGATCAATCACGGCCCGCAGCACAACCGTTCCATGGATTCGGGCCTGCTTTGCCAAGGCCGGATACTCAGGCTGCACTCGGCGAATCAGATTGCCTTCCATCACGTGCGAGACTCGGGGTGGACGCACCGATGGGGCGAGTGGCATCGGGGAATTCGGAGCTGGGCCAATCGCGTCGAACACGGAGCCTCCGCCGGGGTGATCGTCTTTGCTGCCGGGCACTCCCGGTCCTGCGGGAAGCTCCGAAACTGAAGCATCGCCCTCATCGGAGGTAGGAATCGTTCTTGGAATCCGCGTCGGAGGCAGCAACAAGTGTCCCGCCACGTTGCTGACGACCTGGCTCCGGGCGGCTCTCACACCACCGGGCGCTGGAGGCGGCACGGGAGCAATGACCGATCCGAGCAACCCCAGCCGGGGCATTGCCTGGGTGTAAAAGAAAGGCAGAACCAGCAATCCAGCGATGGCCAGTGCCTGCGCAGCGAACGACGCCAGAGCAGTCCAGCCGCGATGCGAGCGGTTGGCCCAAGAGTTGTCGGACATGTAGTCAGCGAACATGGCAGCCTCCTCAAACAAGCGCTTTCTATAAAGACACCGGGAGACCAGCCGCTGGAAGAAACTTTGGCAAAAGAAAAAGGCCGCGATATTCGCGGCCTTCTGGGAACTTCTTTGACGCCATAGGTGTCGCCGACTATTTCGGCGGCGGAGTCGCTGTCTGTGGCTTCGGCTGGGCCGGGGCTGCAGGTCTGGTGCCAGTTCCAGGACCGGACTTCTGCAGCGGAGCAGCAGCCTTGGCTGGGGCGGGGACACCGGACTTGCTGTTGTACGCCTCCACCACCGATCGGGTGATGTCTATTGCAGGCAGGGCCCAGAGTATGGGGCCTTGCGGCCAGGGATTCGAGGTATCCACAATCATGCTAAACCCGGCGGTTTGGGCGTAGCTCACAATCACCGGAGCCATCTTCTGCAGGATGCGCTGGGCAATCTCATTCTGCTGCGCCTGGGCATCGTCGCGGGCATCCTGCACTGAGCGTTCCAGAGATTTTTGTTTTTGCTCGATCTGCTTCACCAGATTGCCGCGGGCCTCTTCGGCGAGTTTGTCGCCGCTAAGCTGCTTTTTGAGGCTCTCGACTTCGTCATTCAAGTTCTTCAGTTCGGTCTGCTTGGGCTCGAGCTTCTTGCTCAGCGCTTCGAAGTCGCGCTGGCCTTCATTGCTGGCGAAAATGGCCTGTTCGATGTTGATGGTGCCGACCCGGCTGCTACCGGTAGCCGCCGTGGATGGGTCCGCTGTGGCAGTGGCGGGCGGGGTGGAAGCGCTAGGCGCTGCGGGCAGCGTCGCGTCCGATTTGCCGGCTTGAGCCAGGCTGATCGCGGATAGGGCCATCACTGCGGCCAGAAGAAAACACGTGAACTTGCTTTTCATGGGGTAGTTTTGAACTCCTTAGAAACTTTCCGGGAATTTTGCTCAGAATCTTTTCAACGACCGCTGGGCGAAACGCCTGTTATTTAGCCTCGCCATCGCCAGCGATAAGGCACGCCTACTCCCAGCCGGTCACGTCGAACGCACAACGTGACGACCACCCCGTACATTTCATTTTCAGGGCGCGAAGCTCACATTATAAGGAGATAGCAGCCTTAGCGTCAAACCTGAGGGCCCGGCAGATCGCCTCTCATTTGAAAATCTGAGGATGTAGTTGGTCATTTACAATACTTGACTCATTAGCAAGTAGCGCATAACAGTCTCCGCTGGCCCTTACTGCCAGCGCCAGACGGGAACCATCCAATGTGGACTCGACTAGCTAAACAGCTCGCTCTTCTGATTTTCTTGCCGGCCATCGCCCTCGCTAGCGACCGCGGGCCAACCATAGTCTTCATGACCGACTTCGGCGTCGTAGACGATTCCGTCGCTCTCTGCAAAGGCGTCATGTACTCCATCGCTCCCGACGTCCGCATTGTCGATCTCACCCACCAGGTCACGCCGTTCTCCATTCTCGACGGTGCCCGCTTCCTCTACGGAGCGACTGCATATTTCCCTTCGGGAACCATCTTCGTAGTGGTCATCGATCCTGGTGTAGGCAGCGCCCGAAAAGCCATCGTGGTGAAATCCAGGCGTGGCCAGTACTTCGTTCTTCCCGACAATGGCCTCATGACCCTGGTCCAGGATCGCGATGGCCTCGAATCCGCCCGGGAAATCGCCAATCCTGCCTGGATGATCGGCTCGGCACTGTCCTCCACCTTCCACGGTCGCGATATTTTCTCTCCCGCCGCAGCACACCTGGCGCGGGGTGACGATTGGACCCAGATCGGCCCTGAACTCGAGGTAACCAAACTCGTCCGTCTGGATATCGCTCCCGCAAAACTCGATGATCACGGCCTCAACGCCCAGGTAATCGCCACCGACGGTCCCTTCGGCAACTTGGTCACGAACATCAGCGGCGAAGACTTTCTAAAGCTTGGCTACAATCGCGGTCAAACCGTGCCCCTGACCATCGCCAAGACTGAACTGAAGCTTCCCTTCGTGCGCACCTTCAGCGACGTCCCACTACACACTCCGTTGTTGTATATCGACTCCCGTGGCCACGTAGGAATCGCAGTCAATCAGGGAAGTTTTGCATCCCTATACGGAATCAAGCCGCCGCAACCAATTTTCATTCCGCGCGCGGCGAAGTAGCGGCTGACACAAGGAGGATTTTCATGAGCGCCCAACGATTCGTTCTCCGCAAGTCTTTTCGGGTGATCCCGTTCGTTCTGCTCATGTCCGGTCTTCTCTTTGCCCAAAGCTTCCGCGGCTCCATCCGTGGCCAGGTGATCGATCCCAATGGCAAGCTGATCATCGGCGCTAAGATCGCTGCTAAAAGCCCTGCCACCGGACTGCTTCGCGACACCATTACCGGCGACGACGGCGCCTACGTTCTAGTGGAACTCCCCGTCGGCCTGTACACCGTCACTGCTGAATTCGCGGGCTTTTCTCCCGTTGCCCAGAACATCGTCGTCAATGTCGGTCTCGACACCACCGCCAATTTCGACCTGACCACCCTGGCCCAGCGCACCGAGCAAGTAACCGTGGCAGCCAGTTCCCCGCTCATCGAACAGACCCGCGACGTTCTCGGTGAAGCCGTCGATCGCAAATTGGTCGACGAACTCCCCCTCAACGGCCGCGACTTCGGCAAACTCGTCGCCCTCGTTCCCGGCGTGACCGTCGAACCCGCCGGTGTGGCCGGCACCCAGTTCGGCTTCGGCCAGTTCAACATCAACGGCAACCGAGACCGCTCCAACAACTACACGCTCGACGGCACCGACAACAACGATCCCTACTTCAACAACTCCGCCCTCAACCAGGTCGGCATCACCGGCGCGCCTGCAACCTTGCTGCCGATTGATGCCATCCAGGAATTCAACCTGCAATCGCAGTTCGCCGCCGAATATGGACGCAACTCCGGCTCGGTGGTCAACATCATCACTCGCTCCGGCACCAACAAGTTCCACGGTTCGGCCTTCGAATTCCTCCGCAACAGCGCTCTCGATGCCCGCAACTACTTCAACACCGAACCCCGCAAGTCGGAGTTTCAGAACAACCAGTTCGGCGGATCCCTCGGCGGCCCCATCGTCAAGGACAAGACTTTCTTCTTCCTCGCTTACGAAGGACAGCGTGAGAACGTCGGCTCCGACTTCACTCTGTTCGTACCCACCGCCGGCGAGATTGCTACCGCTCAGCAATATGCATTGCAAAGTGGCATTGCGGCCATCAATCCTGCTCTGACCAAGGTCCTCGATTTCTATCCCCAGAGCAGCACCGGACAAATCGCATCTGTGGTCAACGACAAGAACGATCTCGACAACTTCATCGTCAAGATCGACGAAAACCTCAGCAACACCGAACAACTCACTGGACGTTACGCCTTTGGGCAGAGCTACCAGATCTTTCCCTTAGGGAACAACGGCGGTTTTGGCAAAGGCTCGCGTCTAGCGCAGTTCGCCCAGACCTCGCCCACCCGCGTCCAGGTGTTTTCCGTCAGTTTGCTCTCTACTGTGAGCTCGACTCGCATTAACGAAGTTCGCTTTGGCTACAGCCGCTATCGCACCTCGTTCAGTTCGCTCGACGCCAACTTCGATCCTGCCAGCATCGGCTTAGACCTCGGCACTGGCAAGCTCGGGCTGCCTGAATTCGACTTCTCCATCGCGCAATTGGAAAACCTTGGCGCTACGGGATTCAGCGTCCCTCGTGGCCGCACCAGCCAGACCTATCAAATCCTCGACAACTTCACCTGGCTGCACGGCAAACACACCTTCAAATTCGGCGGCGAATTCCACCGCGCCGACGTCAAGAATTTCAACGATAATCTCGAGCGGGGGATCTTTTCCTTCAGCCCGAATGCATCAGTTCTGACGCCCTGCATGGTGACCGGCCCACTTCCTGCGCCATGCAACGACCCCGTGGTGCTGTCGCTGGCCAACTTCTATCTCGGCGATGGCTCTGTGTCCGCTGACACTGGCAACACCCAGCGCACCACCTACAACAACGGCCTAAGTTTCTTCGCCCAGGACGACTTCCGCGCCATGTCGACGCTCACCCTCAACCTGGGTTTGCGATGGGAATACTTCGGCCCGCTCAGCGAAGCCAACAATCTGCTCTCGAACCTCGCGCCGGATGGAACTCTAGCCATGGTCGGTACCCACGGCCTCAACGGCGTTTACAACCGCGACCTCAAGAACTTCGGCCCTCGCCTCGGCCTGGCCTGGACTCCGCTCCCCAACAACGTCGTCCGTATGGGTTACGGCATTTACTACGACTATGTCCCGCAGGATTTGTTCATTGCCAACTTCACCACTTCAGCCGGAGTCGCCACCAATCCCGTCGGTCCCGAGCCGGTCTTGCCGATGGCCTTCAATCAGAGCGCGTTCAATGGCACAACTTCCGGCTTCCCCATTTTGACTCCCATCACCACCGGACCGTTCACCATTTTCGCCACGCCGCGCAATTTCCCGACGCCCTACAGTCAGAACTGGAACTTCAACATCCAACACAAACTTGCGGAGAACGCTTCGCTCGAAATCGGCTATGTGGGCAGCAAGGGAACGCACCTGGTGCGCCTGTTTGACGCCAATCAGCCCAATGAGAATTTCGTCTTTCCGAATCCCAAATTCGGCAGCATCGATGTGCTGGCGCCCATCAGTTCCTCCGTCTTTCACTCGCTCCAGACCACCTTCCGCGTCCAGGGTACCCACGGCTGGTCAGGCTTTGCCACCTACAACTATTCGAAATCTATCGACGACGCCTCCGACGGCATCGATTTCACCCCCGGCGCCGCCTTTCCGCAGAATTCCAACGACCTCGCAGCCGAACACGGCCCTTCGACCTTCGATACCCGCCACCGCTTCACCGGAGCGGCCAACTACGACGTGCCCTACTGGCATGTCCTACCCAAGGCGCTCGGCACCGGCTGGGCTCTGAACTGGATCGCCAGTTTCCAGAGCGGCCGCCCCATTCCCATCATCACTTCCAACGACACCACTGGCCGCTTCTACTTTAATCAGCGGCCCAACGTCGTTCCCGGAGTGAATCCCATTCTGCCCCACTGGAATCCCTTCACCGGATACCTCAACGCCGCCGCCTTCTCCCAGCCCGCGTTTGGAACCTTCGGCGATCTCGGCCGCGATTCCGTCTACGGCCCCGGCTATTCCAACCTCGATTTCTCTGTGACTAAGAACACGAAGATCTACGAGCGCCTCAATTTGCAACTGCGCGCTGAGTTCTTCAACATCTTCAATCACCCCAACTTCGCTTTGCCTGCCGGAAGCATCAATCCCGGCGTCGCTCCCGCCGGCCTGATCTCGCAAACCCCAGACGTGGCCCAAGGCAACCCCGGCCTCGGCGGCGGTGGCCCGAGAGTAGTTCAGTTGGCGGCAAAGTTTACGTTTTGAGAAGACTCACGTGGGGACAGCCGCCCTCGGCTGTCCGGCGGAGCGAAGCTCCGCAGTTCTGGCGGTGCATCGCAATGTGTCCGACGAGCGTCTCTGGAGATAGGGCCCGCCACGCAAGTCGTGGGATAACCATATTTCGGTCCATCACTTGCTTGCGACATAGAGGAACCTGGAAAGCCGGCCTTCCCGAGCGACGCGGGCTGTGACCGCGAGGAACTCCTGATCGCGGTGATACATCTCACCGCCCTCGATCTCGCGCAGAGCCGAGCCCCTCGCTGCTCGGGCCGCGTGCCTTGCTTCGGCCACCTTGGCCATGTTGGCGGTTACATTTTCACAGGCCAGCAAGCGCAATCCACACTTTGCAATCACCCACTCGTCATAGCCATGGGGAACGAAGAGATAGAAGCTCGTCGAACTGCGCACAGCGATTTCTGCATTCGTGAGCGCTCCGGTTACGGTGATCGGATCGGTGAACAGCATTTTTCCGCCCGGTCTTAGCACTCGGGCCCACTCCGCAATGACGCGGGGCCGGTCGGGCAAGTGATTGATCGCGTCGATACAGGTGATGGCGTCAAAGCTGGCGTCGGAAAACGGAAGCGGCCCGGTGGCATCTATGATCCGAAATTCAGCGCGTTTCCCCACTCCCCGCTGGGTCGCAAGCGAACTCGCGTTCTTGATCGCATCTTCATGAACATCGATGCCGGTAACCGAACAACCGGTGGCTGCGGCAATGCGCAGAGCTGGGCCGCCCGCCCCACTGGCAACATCAAGCAGCGTCTTTCCCGGAGAAAGCTCGAGCCACGGCAAAAACCGGTCCTGCTCATCTGCCGTGAGCCAACTATTTTGTCCAATGTCCTCGCCAAAGACTTCTTGACGAATCTGTGCGTACAGCTCCGCCTCAAAATTTCCGTAAATGGCATTGTACTGAGTAGACTGAGGCGGGTTTGATTCCGTCATCCGAACCCCCAACTTTGCTAACCTATTTCAACGTCCTTCGCCACCTCTTCCAGCGCCGCCCGCAGCAACCCCACAAAATCCTCCTTCACCCGCTCAGCCGTATCCAACACTTCCTGATGATTCAAGGGCTGATCCAAAATCCCCGCCGCCATGTTGGTCACACAGGAAATCCCCAGCACCTTCATCCCCATGTGCCGGGCCGTAATCACTTCCGGAATCGTCGACATCCCCACCAGATCCGCCCCAATCATCCGCAAATAACGAATCTCCGCCGGAGTCTCATAGCTCGGCCCCAATAACCCGGCATACACCCCTTCATGCACCGTCTTCCCCAGCTTCCGCGCCGCCTTCAGCGCCATCTCGCGATATGGCTTCCAATACGCCTGCGTCATGTCAGGAAAGCGAGGGCCAAAGCGCTCGTCGTTCGCACCCACCAGCGGATTCTGCCCCTGCAAATTGATGTGATCCGAAATCACCACCAGCGCACCCTGCGTATATTTCGTATTGATTCCGCCCGCTGCATTGGTGACGATCAGCGCCCGAACTCCCATTCCCCCCAGCACCCGCACCGGAAACGCCACCTGCTCCGCCGAATATCCCTCGTAAAGATGCACTCGCCCCTGCATCACCGCCGCCGGAACGTCTCCCACTTTTCCAATCACCATCTGCCCCGTGTGTCCAATGGCGGTCGATAGCGGAAATGACGGAATCTGCGAGTAGGGAACGCGCACCGCATCGCTGAGTTCATCAGCAAACGCACCCAGTCCGGAGCCCAACACGAGACCGATCTTCGGCCGCAGCGAAGTTTGCTCCAGCAGAAACCTCGCCGCGTATTCAGCACGAGAGAATGTGTCAGTCATGAAGCACTTAGCATTTAGCACTTAGCATTCGGGAATCATGGTACTGCGAAGGTTACCACCAGGCCTAATGGCTAAGCGCCAATTGCTAGTTGCTGAGTGCTGAATGCTGAGTGCTGATTGCTCTTTCAAACTCCTCCAACTCGCTTTCCAGCTTCCACTGCACCGTCGCCCGTTCACTCCCCTCGAGAAACTTCTGACACGAAGGCGAAGTCTTCCCGCCCAGCGAACCCGCACACGCTCCCACCGCCCGAAAACTCTTGGCATCACTCCACAAACTCTCCCCCGGCAAAAAACTATGCTCCAGCGAAAGCCGCGCCATGCGCTTCAAACCTTTATACGAAATCCCGTACTCCTGCACCGCTCGCAGATACTCATGGGTCATATCCGATCGCGAAACCCCTTCATCATCCGTCGCCAGAGCCACCGGGACACCATACTTCATATACACCGGCAAAGGATGATCCTCGCCCTTCACTCCCAGAATCACGTCATTCGAGGTCAAACAAATCTCCACCAGTACATTGCGTTGCGCCATCTCCCGCAGCAACCCCAACGGATCGTGCTCATTCATCACGTCCACTCCATGCCCAATCCGCTCCGCGTGTCCGCGCTCCACCGAGTCACGCACATGAAAAGTCAGTCCGTCCGGCGGCACCAGCCCCATCGCCAATTCACCGGCATGAAGGCTGATATGCACCTTGGGATAAATCTCATGCAGGTAATTAAGCATCTTCATGTGCAACTCAAAATCGTGCATCGGAACATACCAATCCTCCGGCATCACCAGATTCAAACCCACAAATCGCGGATCCGTGGAAGCCAACTCAAATCCCAGCAATATTTGCGCAAACACCTGCTCGCGCGCCAGCCCCCGCAGCACCTGATACAGATACCGCACCGTGACCCCACATCCCGGCTCTGCTTCCCGTGTGCCGCACTTAAGCTCGATACGCATCTTGGCCTCGTCCTCGGTGAGCTTCTTGCTGGTGGCAGCGGCAATCTCTTTTAGTCCGCCAGCCAGCAACTCGTCCCGCAGCTTCGCCAAATCATCATCCCAGCCGATCTTTGCTCCCAGATGTGACGCCTGCACTCCATCCGCAGTATGCATCAGTTCGAGAAACTGTAAGTGATCCGCCGCCGCCCGTGACGATGCTTCCGCGATCATGTCGGCTGTGTGGTTATGGGAAGCCAGGCCGAACTTATCGAACGTCGCAAAGAAGTGATCGTGCCCCGACTCCTCTCCCTGAATCCAGTTCCGCATCGACCAGCCATCAATCATCGTGTTGTAAAGAATGTGATCGCCATACGCGCAACTCACCGCCGGCTTGCTCGTGAACTTGTCGCACGACACATCGCAAGGCGGCGCGATCAACACGGCGGTAGTACGGTCCACGCACAACCCATCGTCCGCCGCAAAATCGATCCAGGTCTCAGCATAAACGCTGCCGCTCAAGTGGTTGTGCAGATCGCCGCCCTTGGGCATCTCCCGTAGAAAAGCCAGCGCCAGCAACGGCTGGCCCCGTACCGACCGCAAATAAGCCGCCGTCCGATCCTCAGCTCTCGCCTTCGACTGCGCCCCCGCGACCGCCGCCGATAAACCCAAGCCGAGACTCACGATCCAGCGAGCATTCCGCCTCACAAATCCCTCCTTATGCTTAGGAACTCGGAATTGTAACCCCTCCCCCTATCCCCGGTACTCCATTCCGCCAAAATCCTTGCCTGAGGCCGTTTCCCTGAGATTTCAACAAACTCTGCCCTGACGCTGATCCACGCTCCAATCCGCTTCACTCTCAATCTTTCCCCGTCAAGTCTACTTTCGTATGTATCGCCGGCCCTCACTGCACCAACCTCGCTGCACCCCCCTGTGAACCGCCTGCACTCCGCTGAATTCCAAGCACATACAGCCCCACATTTTCTATTGACTGCTCAAATAGAAGGAGTAAAACAAACTCGTTCTTTGACAACTTCTAAAGTTTTTCCGGTTGGTGCGGCGTCCGGGGCTCGAGCCCAGTCACTCTCTGCATCGCAAGATGACGGAGAGAAGGCAGGCAAGGGTCTATAGCAAAGTGCTGGTCGAGGAGAACAGGAAGACCTGTCGGAGGCAAGATAGAGTCCCGAGGCGTTGGGTTGATTTGTCCAGTTGGCGGTAAGCCCGGAGCCCGAGTCATGATCGCGCATCGCAACCCGCAAGGGATGCCGTGAGAGCAGGTCAGACAAGGGTCTAAAGCGAACTACTGGCTGAGAGGAATGATCCCAACACCACCTCGGGACTCTTAATTTTTGCGGTAGTCCGGGGCCGGTAGCTGGAAGCTTGGAGCTGGATCTCCCCCCAATGAGAATGGCTCTGACGCCCTGCGCCACGAGTCGCTAGTTTCCGCGCTGCTAGCTACCCGCCACGGGCTACTTACGGTTCGCCAACCACAGCCAATCTTTCTTTTGGAACCAGCCGAGCCCGGAAAATCGTCGAAGTACCCGATTCTCCCACTGCATCCACATTCACCTGATAGCTTCCAGGTGGCAAATTCTCTCCGAACGGAATCTCCATGGATATCGTGTTCGTCTTCATGGGAAAGTGTTGATACCCAAGTGCGGTTGCGCGGCCATTGTCATCCACCGCCACCGTGATAAATGTCAGATCAAAGTCCTTGTCGGTCTGATTTGAGACTAATACGCTACCCTCCACCCGTTTCCCATTCACCACAGGGTATTTCCCCCACTCTAAAAGCAGCCCTGCCAAAATCGTCAGCGTCAGCTTCTTTTGCTGCTGGTAGCCAGGACTGCTGCTGTCCCGCACCGTCACAGTGAAATCAAACGCACCAATTTCCGTCGGTACGCCGTGTAGAATCCCATCCGAATGAAAATCAACCCCTGCGGGCAGTTTCCCGTCAGTGATCTCCCACATGTAGGGCGCGCCCCCGCCGTGAGCCAGCAGATGAAATTCATATCTCTGCCCGGCAAATCCCTTCGGAAGACCATCGACGCGAATCGTCAGCGGATCCACGGGAGCCCCACCCTGCTGCGCCATGCAGATCCCGCACAACACCAATCCCAGCAAGCCAATCCCGATTTTCCGTTGATACATCACTTTGCCCCGCTTCCCAAAAATTCATCCACCGCCTCGATGAACATTCCCGTCTGATCCACAAATGTCATGTGTCCCGAATTCGGCAAAACCACCATCTTCGACCCCGCAATCTTTTCATGCATCGCCTGCGACAACGCCGGCTCGCACTCATCATGCTCGCCCACCACCATCAGCGTCGGCACTTTGATGCCCGCCAGCCGGTCCGTGTACTCCACCGACTTCAAATTCCCGTCAATGATGAACTCCCCATGCTCGCCCCACATCTCGCGATACAAGTCCCACGCCTCGCCCAGCGCCGTCGGATCATAATTCGGGTCCGGCCGGTTGTGATACACATACGGAAAATATCCCTCGCCCCACGCCGCGATCATGTACTCGTTGCTGTAGCGGCTCTTCTCGTAAGGCTTGCCCTGTCCAAACAATCCCTGCGCTTCCAGCCGGTCAATTCGCGCCCGTAGTTCTGGCGCCATGTTCTGCTTCATGCGCACGAACACTTCGTTCAATGCCGCCGAACTCGACCACGTACTCGCCAGAATCAAATGATTCAGATTGCGCTGATACTTGAGCGCATAAGCCTGTGCCAGCGCCCCACCATAAGAATGTCCGAGTAGTGCAATCTTGCCCAGTCCCAACCCCTGGCGTACTCCCTCCACGTCCTCCACCATGTTTTCGATGGTGTAAGCCGACCGATCCTCCAGCTTTTGTGATTTCCCCGACCCACGCTCATCAATAAAGATGACTTTATGATGACGCGCCAGCGGCAGCAAATAAGGCAGGAAATAATCGTGCGAAGATCCCGGCCCGCCATGCAGAATCAAAAGCGGCTCCCCGCGCCCCATCATCGTGTAGTAAATCATGACTCCGTTCGCATCCACGAAGCCATCCTGCACCGGGTAAACATGATCCGTCTGAGCAGCCGAACCAATCGCACCCAGACTCAACACCACCAGAGTTATGAGGATTTTCATGATCCCGCCATCCTAGCCTGTAAGCCAGTAACGAGCAATCGGAAGAACCGAGAATTGAGAAATCGAGAGCTGAGAAATCGAGAACTGAATGGTTAAGCCACAAGCCAGCAGCCAAATGCCAAGTGCTAAATGCCAAATGCTGAATGCTAAACCAACACCGACTGATACTCCTCGTACGCACCCTTGAAGTCCGTAATCTTATGATCGCCCTCAAAGTGCCAAACTCGCGTGGCCACTTCGTCGACCAAGTCCTCATCATGCGACACCAGCAACACCGTTCCCTGATAACGCTGTAACGCGATATTCAAAGCATTGATCGATTCAAGATCAAGATGGTTCGTGGGCTCATCCAGCACCAGAACATTCGGTTTTAGCAGCATGAGTTTACAGAACAACAGCCGAGCCGCCTCGCCTCCCGAAAGAACCTCGGTTTTCTTGTCGCCATCATCCCGCGGAAACAACATCTGTCCCAGCAATCCACGAATCTCTTCATGCGCCGCCGCCGGATTCCACTGATGCAGCCACTCGAAAGCCGTCATTCCCGCCTGAATCAGCGCCCGGTGATCCTGCGCAAAATATCCCACCGCCGCCTCGTGTCCCCAAATCACTTTTCCTTTACTGAGGAAAGCCCCGTCGTAGCCGCTCGTCTTACGAAGTTCCGCCTCAGGCACCGTCGGAGAATTCGCTAACAACGCATTCACTAATGTCGTCTTGCCCGCGCCGTTCCGCCCCATCAAGGCAATCTTCTCTCCCCGCAGCACGCTCGCCGTAAAGTCGTGAATCACCTTCGTCTTGCCGTAAGCCTTGGTCACACCTTCCAGCTCCAGAATGTGTTTCCCCGAAGGCCGCTTCTGTTCAAACTTCAAGTACGGACGCTGAATATTCGATTTCGCCAGCTCCGTCACTTGCAAGCGCTCAACTTCCTTTCGCCGCGACTGCACCTGGCTCGACCGAGTGCCCGCCGAGAATCTAGCGATGAACTCATTCAACTGCGCAATCTTTTTGCTGCGTTGCGCATTCTGACTCTCGATCTGCGACCGAACCTGCGTCTTCGCCACCACCATATCGTCGTAAGTGCCGGTATAAGTGATGATGGTTTCGTAGTCGATGTCAGCTATGTGCGTGCAAATGCTGTTCAAGAAATGCCGGTCGTGCGAAATCACAATCAGTACGCCGTCATACTGGTTCAAAAATCCCTTCAGCCAGTGAATCGAATCCAAGTCCAGGTTGTTCGTAGGCTCATCCAACAGCAGCGCCTGCGGATGCCCAAACAACGCCTGCGCCAGTAGCACGCGGACCTTCTGTCCGCCTTGCAACTCACCCATCTTCTTCGCGTGTAATTCGTCGGGAATATCGAGCCCTTGCAGCAGCACCGCCGCATCACTCTCGGCCGTGTACCCGTCTTCCTCCCCGACGATGCCTTCCAACTCGCCCAACTTCATGCCGTCCGCATCAGTCATTTCCGGCTTGGCATAAATCGCGTCGCGCTCCTCCAATGCCTTCCACAACCGCTTGTTGCCCATGATCACGGTATCCAGCACGCGATAGCGGTCGAAGGCAAACTGGTCCTGACTCAACACCCCGAGCTTCTTGGGATGCACGACCGTCCCCTTCTGCGGTTCGATTTCTCCGCTCAAAAGCGCCATGAACGTAGATTTGCCGGCGCCGTTCGGCCCCGTCAGACCATAGCGTTTTCCCGGCGTGAAGCCCGTGGACACTTCGTCAAACAGAATTTTCGCGCCGAAGCGCATCGACACGTCGCTGACTGAGATCATGATTTGTCCAACGAAACTGCGGGGAATTGCCTCTAAAGGCGGGAGCGCAGCTACCTCCACTAGAATATCACGACCGCTGCTCGATCACGCCCTGCCCTGCCCCGCACCACGGTAATCGGCACCCGTGTTAGCCTTTTTGGGCGAGGGTTTCTCAAACCAGCTCATGAATAATTCCGTGCCTCCCCGTCCTAATCTCCAGGCCATGGCCAGACAAATCATGCTGGCGCAGGGCTTCGATCCCGATTTTCCTCCAGCCATCTCCCAGCAACTCGCCCAGTTGAAAGCCCATCCCCCACAGACCAACGACAAAGACCTCCGCGATCTGCGCAGCCTGTTATGGTCATCCATCGACAACGACACCTCGCGCGACCTCGACCAAATCGAAGTGGCCGAGCTCCTCCCCAACGGTGACATCAAAGTCCTGATTGCAATCGCCGACGTCGACGCCTTTGTCCCCAAGGGTTCCGCCATCGACGTCCACGCCGCAAAAGAAACCACCACTGTCTACGCCGGCGTGCGCAATTTCTCCATGCTGCCGGAAGATCTTTCTACCGGAGCCACTTCGCTCCTCGAAAACGGCGACCACCTCGCCGTCGTCACCGAGTTCGTCGCCGCCAAGGATGGCAACGTCAGTTCCAGCAATATCTATCGCGCCATCGTTCGCAATAAAGCGCAACTCGCCTACAACGGAGTCGGAGCTTGGCTGGAGGGCACCGGCGTTGCGCCGGCAAAAATCGCTGCCTCCGCCGACTTGCAGGCCCAACTCAAACTCCAGGACGAAGCCGCGCAGGCCCTCAAGACCCAGCGCTACCTCCACGGCGCGCTCAACCTGGAAACCGACGAATTGCGTCCCATCATGCTGAATCAGCAAGTCGTGGACATGGAAAGCCAGACGAAGAACCGCGCCACGGATCTGATTGAAGACTTCATGATCGCCGCCAATGGAGTCGTCGCGCGTGCGCTCGAGAAAGTCTCATCCCTGCGCCGCATCGTGAGAACGCCCAAGCGCTGGGACCGAATTGTTCAACTCGCCGCCGCTCACGGCATCAACCTTCCCGCCGAGCCTGACTCCAAAGCTCTCAATGCCCTCCTCATCAAGCAAAAGGCCGCCGATCCTGACCACTTCGCCGACCTCTCGCTCACGGTGATTAAGCTGATGGGCCCCGGTGAATATGTCCTGGAACGGCCTGGCGATCCCGTGCAAGGGCACTTCGGCCTCGCGGTCCAGGATTACACTCACTCCACCGCTCCCAACCGGCGCTTCGCCGACGTCGTCACCCAGCGACTGATCAAGGTTCTGCTTTCCGGCCAGCCCGCTCCATATTCCGACAGCGAACTGTCAGCTATCGCCACCAACTGCACGCTGAAAGAGGACGCCGCCCGCAAAGTCGAGCGCGAGATGTCGAAACGCCTGGCTGCCGTTGCCATGGCCCACAGAATTGGCGAGACCTTCGACGCCATCGTCACCGGCGTCACTCCGCGCGGCACTTTTGTTCGCGTCTCGCAGCCACACATCGAGGGACTACTCGCATCCGGGGCGCAAGGCTTGGACGTGGGCGATAAGCTGCGCGCCAATCTGATCCGTACCGACGTCCAACACGGATTCATCGATTTCGCCAAAGCCCAATGATGTTGGCGCGGGCGTCCTCGCCCGAAGTAAGGCGCGGGCCGTGCGACCTAATTCTGTGAGACCGCCTGATCGGTCATCAATGGGGCAGCACCAAAGTTGACGCTGAAGCGCTTGCACCACACCGAAACCGCACGATATTTCGACAAGTCCACATCCGGACCGAGGACATAGTTTTGGTCGCCGATGTTCCCCTTGATGGTCCCCAAATCGATGAAACCCGCACGCAGCACGCTAGCGCTGTCTTTGGCGTCGTCCGCGGCCACCATATAGATGTGAACGTCCGGGCCGTTCGAGGTTTTGAAGTTCGTGAAGCGAAGAACCCGAGCACCATCCCCCATGCGATAGATGGTTGCGGTACCCTCGGTAGGATGCATAACGCCGTAAAAGGTTCCGGATTCAAGGGATCGCGCGGGCGAAGCGGCTTGGGTAACGGGCATGGCTTCGTCCACCTGGCGATTGACGACCAGACGCTCCGGCCGAAATGCATACCATGCAACCAACAAAGCAATGACAGCGATGGGAACAGCAATTTTCCATTTTTTCATTTTCTTATCTCCTTTAACCTAAGACTCCGGGACGTGCACTTATTCGACCTCCGTGGCGGAATATGCAGCGCTTGTGATTGCCATCTTCGTTGGGCTTCTATCGCGAAAGAGTTACCCGAGCTGCTTCCAGGATCAGGTCGATCACGAGATCCGCCGCTGTGTACATCGGAGTATGGTCTGCGCGCGTTGATCGGACAGTTGCCCCCATTCGTTCCGCCATGTAGTGCTGTGTCTTGGGGTTGATCATGCGGTCTTCTTCGGCAATCAGGAACCATGAAGGTTTGGACTTCCAGGCCGGTTTTGGAACCGGTTGTTGGATACACTTCAGTGCGATTGGCCTCTGTACCGCTGCCGACAGTGCGATCTGCTCAGCAGTCGCATGCTGCGCGAAAGCATTTCCAAAGCCTTCCTCCGGCATCCAGATAAAGCCGTCAGCGTCTGGCGCAAGTTCAGGACTCTTGGGATGTCTCTCATCACGATAGAAAACCTGGGCCACAGTTTCCCCTTCGGCCGGCGCCAGCGCTGCGATATAGACCAGTGCCTTCACGCGCTCGTCATCGACCGCGCCAATGACGGCGCCTGCATAGGCATGACCAGCCAGTACAACCGGCCCGTTCGTGCGCGCAAGCGTGCGTTTCACCGCGGCAACGTCGTCAGCCAGTGAGGTCAGGGGGATCGGCGCTGCGATCACCCGCAGGCCTTTTCGTTCAAGGGGGAGGATCACAGCGTTCCAACTCGAGCCGTCGGCCCACGCTCCATGGACCACCACTACAGTAACGTTCTCAGGAAATTCCATACCTCGAATCCTTATCTGCTAATTCAGCCTCAAGCCACAGCCTCAACCGAGTCTCGGCTGAGAAATTCCCGAATGTGCTCAGCGATGAAATCACTGGAATCTTCAAGGGCGAAATGACCCGTGTCAATCAGGTGCATCTCCGCTTTTGGAAGATCCCGCTTGTAAGCCTGTGCCCCTTCCACCGTGAAGAACGGATCGTTCTTCCCCCAGAGAATTAACATCCTCGGTTGTCGTTTGCGGAAGTACTCATGCCACCGGTCATAGAGCGCGACATTCGATTGATAGTTGTAAAGAAGATCAAGTTGGATTGCGTCATTGCCCGGACGATCAAGGGAGAGTTGGTCCAGCGTATAGGAATCCGGGCTGATTCGGCCGGTGTCTCTGACGCCATGCGTGTACTGGAACATGGTCATTTCTTTCGTCAGCAGACTGCGGACCGGCTTCTCGGTGTCGACATTACGGTTCACCCAGAACGGCTTCATCGGGTCGAATGCAGGGCCAATACCCTCCACATATGCATTACCGTTCTGAACGACAATGCTTTGAATAGCATCTGGATGTCTGGAGGCAATCCGATAGCCGACCGGCGCGCCGTAGTCCTGCACGTATATGCTGAAGCGCTTCAAGCCCATATTCTCGAACAGCAACTCCTCGACGTGCGCCGCCAGGTTGTCGAAGCTGTACTCGAACTCCTTGGCGCTGGGTGCATCGCTGTATCCGAAGCCCACGTAGTCCGGAGCAATGACGTGCACCCTGTCCGCCAATTTAGGAATTAGGTCGCGAAACATGTGCGAAGAACTGGGAAAACCGTGCAGGAGCACGAGGGTAGAAGAATCCGCGGATCCGGCTTCACGATAGAAAAGCTTTCGGCCGCGTACGTTCGCGTGATGATAGGTCGTCATAAGAGTGTCCTCTCAGTTGGGTTCATCCAGGGTCTGCTTTGCGACGGCTTACCGGCTCTTATCCCGATAGGATGGGATTTTACCGCTAAAGTTTCATGGATGGTGTGCGTACATTGGAATCTGTTTTTAATCCGTGTAGGGCGGCGCTGGCGAGCGCGAGAATCGCTCCGGCAGACAGCAACGTATCGGCGAAGTAGCTGCCAGCGGCGGAATGTGATCAATCCCCTTGCTTTTTCCTACAATCTGGCGATAATGGTGCCCATCTATTTTCCCCCAGCCGTAAGCATTAGGGACGAGTGGTAACCTCCAGTCTCTTGGAAAACTACGATGCGACGCGTGACCCTACATTCCTATAGGTTCCGATGGACATCCAGGTGTAACTCTTGGTACCTTGGGAGACATGGGCAAGAACGTAGATCCCGAGGCTTGGTACACTGCAAGGCAAACGGCAGATCTCCTGGGGAAAGAGGTTACTGAAGCTACCGTGAAAGAATACTGCAAAAAAGGTACAGTAAAGTGTAAGAAGGTCGGGCCGAAGAAACGCTGGATGATCTTGGGCTCGTCGATCACAGGCCTGCGGCGGAAATGGGGTCTCGACTAGATGTTATCCTGTAGAGCCTTTTCGCCCGTGAACTCATCCGATAAGAAGAAGGCGCCTATGCCAGTGCTGACGAAGAAGAAGAATCCCCGCGTAGTTGGCGTGCGCTCTAAGAGCGTGACCAGGGTCAGCCTCGCCGACCCGAACTTCCGTGCTCGCTTCGAGAAGGAGATGCGCCGCTGGGAGGGCAAGGTCAGGCCCCTGAAGGAAGCTGCACGGTCGTCCGAGCGGCTGACCGAGCGCGACTTCGCCATCCGCATTAATGCTCGTGGCTAGTCCAGCCGGAACATCCAATGACCCGCAAAAAATCACCTTCCACTCGCTCCCGGGAGTGTCACTAGTAGAGATCCTCAAGCTTCCTCAGCCCCGATTCATCAGGGCTGAGGATGCCCAGAAACAACTGAACTACATCGGTGAATACGTGCGCCTGCCCGACTTCGACTGCCAAACTGTTGTCGTCGAGGAGCATTATATTGACCGCGATCATATGGAAGACCACAGCGTCTTCTACTCGAAGAGCTTGCACCCGTACCCAAACTTCTGCCGCCGTGTTCACTTCTTTCGGCTCGAAAAGGAGGAGTTACGGAAGCAGATCAACCGTATCCGAAGCTCGCGGGCAGCCGGAGACGCAGAAACATTTGGACGGCAATGCGCCGAGTTTTCAAGACAGCATTACCTCGGCTTCACTGTCATCAAACCCCTTCCGGGCTGTCCCGTCGGACGGACGGTTCTTCGATGCTTACCGGCAGAGTCGGGCAAGGGATACATCCGCAAGTTTCACTGTGCGTGCGACTATGACCCCCACCTGCTGGGATTGCGTTTGACGGTAACCGGCTTGGCATTCCAACAACAGGATCTTGGGGTCAGCGCCTGCGCCACAACTGCGCTATGGACCTCACTGCAGCGTGCACGACAGTTAGAGCAGAGCGCCAATGTAACACCGGCGCAGATCACAATTCGAGCATCACAGTTCAACCTCCGCTTCGGACGACCAATGCCGTCAGAGGGTCTATCCCTCGACCAGATGTGCCAAGCAGTTCAGTCCCTTGGTTACAGCCCAAACCTCCACCGAGCTGGATCTTACGACATAACTCGGGCCCTCATTTTCAGTTCCGTGTCTTCCGGAATTTCGCCAGTGCTGATAATGGACATGCCGGGAAGGGACATCAGCCATGCGGTCGCAGCGGCTGGAATCGGGGTGGCCAAATCAACCAAACCGCCGACAGCCGACTCGATTCGGCACCGTTCCACGGACCTGAAGGCTGTTTACGTCCACGACGACCGTGAGGGTCCATATCTCAAAGCCACAATCAGGAAACGCAAGGAAGAACTATTGATTCATCTACGGCTACCCGGAGGCAAGGAGGAAACCTGGAGACTTACGCACATTCTCATTCCGCTCCATCCTAAGATCAGGCTTTCCTTCGCCCAACTGTACACCGCAGCCTTGGATCTTGTGGACAAAGCCCAGTCTTACGCTAAGGCTCGCTCTTCTGTGTCGCCTGCCGGCTCCATACCCGTAACCACGGTATGGAAATCTCGGATTCTGCGTTCAACCATCTACTTGGAGCACCTTCTCCGCGAGGCCGGCGGAGCCGCAACGGTCGAAAAACTCTGCAAGACGGTTCGCTTTTCAAGGTACGTGGCTTCCGTGCGCATTGAGGCGCCTGGGCTGGACGCGTTCGACGTGCTGCTGGATACGACGAGCACGGAGAGAAATCTGGACTGCCTAGCGGTGGTACAGCTCGGGAAATTGCACCCCGAGACAGCGGACCTTTGTCGATTCCTCGTCGATCGCTACGGTGGCCGATGGATTGCCTAGTCTTTGCCGCGAAGCGGGACGGCCTGTCGGAGCCTGGGTATGTCCGAGATCTGTACCTCCGTTTCGACGCCGCGCAGGCGTTTTTCAGCAGGATAGAGCTGCTCGTCGCGAGAGGGACTGCCCGTTAACTCACCCGACTCTCGTATCCTTCGCCCCTCGCCCATGCGGTCATAGTCAGGGTTATCAAGCGCATCTTGGAAGAGGTAAGTAAAGTCCAACCGGAACGGTTCCGTATCGGTTGGTCTATTAACGTCCGGACGGAAGTACTCGGACGGGATTGTGTAGTCAGTGTGGTAGAAGCCCCCGTAGCCGCAATAATCAAATGCGCTGAGAGAGTCAGGGAGCTCCATCGGACACTCCGGACGCCCCTTCTTGCCCTTCGGCCTGGGCACGAGGAATGTGGCCCTGCCAGAAACCGATTCAGACGCCTTGTCGATAGTTCCCATTGCCAATGCCAGAGCCTTCTCTAGAGAAGCAACGTTCGGTACCTTGTAGTCTGGCAACGCGGTTCCCATTATTTCCTCCAAATCGCGGAGGGCCAAAGTAAGCTTCCCCGATTTGACCATGTGCCCCACCGAGTTGACCGAGAAGGCTATTCCTGCAGGAAACCGGTGATCCTGCCACCACCTTCCATCGCCTTGGGCGGAAAAATAATTAACGCCCGCAACCCACTCCCACGCGGTCGTTTGCACACCGGGCTGCTCAAGGTAAAGCCGATCCAAATAAATTCGGTCGGGTTCGATCGGCTCGTTTAGGTACAGCGCGCATAGTCGAAGAGCAATTTGTTTGACGGCTTCGTCTGGCGTGGCAAGTGCGAGCTTGCTTGAGAGCACCGCTATTATGAAATTGCTGCTCTTACCCTCAAATCCAGCACCTGTCCATTCGAGCCGGCCCTTCTGAATGTGCTTCTTGATCTGGCTCTCATCGCCGAAAAGCATCTCCTCTGGGATTATGCAAAACGTGATGGCGTCTCGTTTTGCTGCGATGCGGCCAAACAAACAGGGTTGCTGCGTACGAATCCAACTCCTTAACGCGGACTTTATGTCCTCCTCCGACTTCGACTTAAGAGTCAGGTCAAGAACGGATTGCATCTCGGGGCTGAACCCGAGGCGCTCTCGCCAAGGGTCGGGTTTGAGCTTGCCCATTAATGCCGCAATTCCATCCGCCATCGCATTCCCTCCAAACAAAATGGGATCACGGCGCACCGTGACCCCCTCACAGTCGTCCAAGTGTCGAAATAGCCTTCAGCCGCTAAATGGTCGCAGTCTACTCCAATCCCTGGCTGGCCTCAAGCCGCGACTAACGACCGGTTTTCGCCTCCATCCAGTTCTCCAAAATCAGCACTGCCGCCATCTGGTCTACCACTTCCCCTCGACGCTTGATCGACATCTCAGTTTCACGCAGCAATCGATTGGCCTGCGCCGAGGTCAGCCGCTCGTCCCAAAGATGTACCGGCAACTTGAACCGCTTGCGGAGTTCACCGACAAAGAGCCTCATCTTCTCAGCTTGGATTCCCTCAGCCCCGCTCATCCGCAGCGGCAGCCCGACCACGATTTCAGACACGCCGTGTTCGAGAATGACTTTTTCCAGCGCTGCCAGATCCGTGCGTTTATTCCGGCGCTGAATAGTCGCAAGCCCCTGTGCCGTGATCCCCAGCAGGTCCGATATGGCGACCCCGATTCGCCTGGAACCGACGTCCAAGCCCAGTACCCGCGATAGCTTCCGGTCGGTTGGTAGGGATGGCACCTCGCGATTATATGTCGGGCAGAAAGCCTCGTTTTGGTCTACGATGTTTGCGGCTTGGCTCTGGTCTTCAGAGCGTGCATCCATGGCTGACGACGAAATACAATTCGAACCCGAGGAACTCATCCCGCTGACCGCACCGGAACCACCTGCGAAGGCACGCCGGCTTCACTGGTCGCTGAACATCATAGGAATCGCCGGTATCCTGTCGCTCTGCTATTACGGCGAAGCCATCCTGGCTGTCATGCTGATTTCGGTTCTGTTGGCGTTTGTGCTGGCCCCGGTAGTGGATTTTCTTTCCTGGCTGCATCTGCCCCGCGGCTTGGGAGCTTTTGTCGCCATTCTGCTTCTGCTGACGGGAATCATGACCATTGTCTACTACTCCTACAACAAGGCCGTAGTGCTGGTGCAGGACTTGCCCAAGTACACCACCCATCTGCGCGAGGACGTCATGCGCTTCAGCAAGCAGGCAGAGAGTCTGGAAACTCTGGGGGGGGAACCGGAGGAAAAAGACGTGATCAAGGTCCGCGCTGCAACCGGACCCAGCGACCTCCTCACACGCGGTTTCGGATCCGCCGGCACTCTGCTTCTGGCTTGTTCCTTCGTTCCCTTCCTGACCTTCTTCATGCTGACTTGGCAGCAACACGTGCGCTCGGCCACTGTCATGCTGTTCCCTTTGGAGAGCCGCAATACCGTTTACGTTACGCTGGGATTGATCTCGGCCATGATTCGCAGTTTCATGGTAGGCAATCTTTTGATCGGCCTCGCTCTGGGTGCCGTTAGCACTTTGATATTCGGACTTCTGCATTTACCTTTTTTCTATTTCGTAGGCTTCATCAGCGGATTCCTCAGCCTGGTTCCATACATGGGTCTGCTGCTCGCCATCGTCCCTCCGGTTTTTGTGGGCCTCGGGCACGTGGAAGTCGCCGACCTCTTAACCATCGTCGTGACTGTCTTGGGTTTGCACATGATCGCGCTGAATGTTCTCTATCCCAAGTTCCTGGGTAACCGGTTACAACTGAATCCGCTGGCCGTAACCATGAGCCTGCTGGTGTGGGGCAGTTTGTGGGGAGCGATGGGTCTGCTTCTGGCCATCCCCATCACCGGCGCCATGAAGATCGTTTTTGACCACGTGGACTCGTTGAAACCCTACGGCGCCTGGCTGGGAGAGTAAGCGGCAAGCTACTCTGTGCTAGGGAGTTAGCTACCACACCCCCAAAAAGCCCGTCGCTCGGCCTTTCTCAACGACTGGAGCCAAATGGCTCGATTGCCATTCCCCTCCGTTTTCGATAGCATAAGCAGGTGCTGTTCTTCAGTGTTTCCGCTTCCCAGGGTGGTCCCGAATGCTAAGCAACGAAGGCAGTTTCCACATAGGCGACAAAGTAGTTTATCCAAACCATGGGGTTGGGGTTATTGAGCAGATCTCGAGTCGCACGTTTGGCGAGACCGTGGAGAAGTTCTATTTGTTGAAGATCAAGGCCAGCAGCCTCAAGGTCATGGTGCCCTTCCACAACGTGAACATGGTGGGATTGCGGCGGGTGATCAAGAACGGGGACATCCAGAAAATCGTTGATTTTCTGCAGGATGGCTCGGCTGACAGCAACGCCGACTGGAAATATCGCTACAAAGAGAACTCCGAGCGCATGCGCACCGGATCGTTGCTGGAAGTGGCCGTGGTGTTGAAGGGTCTGATCGCGCTTCACCAAGCCAAGGCACTTTCATTTCGGGAAAAGAAGATGCTGGAACGTGCCCGCTACCTGTTGGTCAGCGAGCTGGCTATGGCAAAGAATTGCGAAGAGCCGTTGGTCGAAGAACTGCTCAACAAAGCCCTCAGCAAGAACGGTCTGCGCTTCCCGGAAGCTTCCGAATTTCAAGCCTAGCCAACCCTTAACCACAGAGGACACAGAGATTCACAGAGGAAGCCCTTGGCAATAAGCCTTTGTGAAGCTTTGGGTTTCCGAGGTTTATAATTCTCCTCGCATGACTGAGCTGATCAAAAGAAAGCTCCAGGACGAGATGAACGCCCTGGAACACGAGTTGATTCACGATCTCCCCAAGGAGATCAAGAAGGCTGCTGCCCTCGGCGACCTCAGTGAAAACGCCGAATATCATATGGCCAAGCAGCGCCAGGAGTTCGTCAAGGCGCGGCTTCGCCAACTCGGCAAACGCATGGCCGACCTGTCACTTATCAATATGGACAACATTCCCAAGGACAAGGTGGGTCTCGGCTCGACGGTCAAGGTTTACGACAACACCAAGAACGAAGAAATGGAATACAAGCTGGTGACCAGCGAGGAGTCGGACGTTGCTACTGGAAAGATCTCGACCAGTTCGCCCATTGGCCGCGCGCTTCTCAATAAGAAGGTCGGAGAAACGGCCAGCGTGGTTACGCCTAACGGCAAACGCGAGTTGGATATTCTGACTTTGATCACAATCCATGACGAGGCCAAAGTCTGATGGCACGGGGTTTCTAACATGGCCATGGCTTACTAAAATATGACCTGGACCTCCGCTTTCGGCCGGGCTTGCGGCAAGTTGCTGAACATTATTGTGCGCTGGCTGGCACTGTCGCGGATCAATCCCAATGTGCTGACCTTCATGGGCCTGGTGGTCAACACCATCGCTGCCATTCTTTTCGGATACGCCAACGGCGACAATCAAGCCCGACTGTTCCGCTACGCCGGGCTGGTCATCATCGGCTCCGGCTTTTTCGATCTCGTCGACGGCGAGGTCGCCCGCGCCACCAACCGCGTCACCCGGTTTGGCGGCTTCTTCGATTCCGTCATCGACCGCTACAGTGACGCTTCCCAGTTCC
>Ga0070765_100000061_pt1 | contig 73509 bp, 75 predicted proteins | sample HubBroMetageWFT5_FD_71516 | JGI IMG/M metagenome (GOLD analysis project Ga0070765, IMG submission 71516) | Warmed and freeze-thawed soil microbial communities from the Hubbard Brook experimental Forest, New Hampshire - Hubbard Brook CCASE Soil... | ecosystem: Environmental > Terrestrial > Soil...
CGCCTGGGATGCCAAGTTGCCGCTCTGCGCCACAATGTTGGCGTAGCTTTCGGTGGGAGTCTGGCCGGAAGCCAGCGGCTGAGACTCTACTGCCATCAGGTTCGCAAGGTTGCCGTCGCTGCCCGGAGTTCCGTCGGAACTGGCGGCGATTGCATCCGGGTTCGTGGTCGTCAGGGCCAGACTGGAGGCAGCTCCGGCAGCGTTGAATGCGAACAATGCCTGCCCCGGATTTCCGTTCAAGTCGAAACCCTTGGCTTGGGCAGCGTTGAAACTAGTGGCGAAATCGCCGGCGAGGGTGTTGAGCTGATTTAGAATGCCGGGAATGTCCTGATCCCGCACCTGAATCGCTCCTCCCAGACTTCCACCTTGGATGGTGCTGGTGATGTCCTGGCCCTGAGAGAACACGTCCTGCATTCCCGTCGGGCCGTTCCCTAGCTGGAGCGCATAGCTCTGGTTGCCGACTACCAGGGCAGTGCCATTTCCAGTCGTGAGACTCAGACCATTCTCAGTTTGGATCTCGTTCACATTGGTCAACTGTGAAAGCTGATTGATCAGTTGGTTTTCCTGATCCAAGAGTGTGCCGGGATCTTTTCCCAGTTGTTGCAACTGACCGACTTGAGCATTGATCTGGGCGATCTGCTGGCTCAGGCTGTTAATTTGGTTGACAGACTGGGAAACGGACTGGTTCAGGCTCTGCTGAATTGTGCCCAGGCTTTGCGCCGCCTGATTGAATGAGCTCACCAGATTCTGCGCTGCTGTAATTACGGATTGGCGTTGGGCTGGGTCGGAAGGATTTGTGGAAAGCTGACTGATGCTATTGAAAAAAGCAGTCAGGTTAGCGCCAATTCCCTGCGTGGGATCCGAGAAGAGGCTCTCTACCTGTTGCAGGCCACTTAGTTGAGTCTGCGAACCGCTTTGTTGCGTGGTCTGTTCGGCAATCAGAAGAGACAGCACCTGACTGCGGACGCTTTGGATCTGTTGCAGGCTCACGCCTGTGCCCACGGTGAGGTTGCCGGACTCGATGGGCGTTTGTTCCGTCAGATCGACGACTTCGCGGCTGTATCCCGGCGTGGAAGCGTTGGCGATGTTATTGCTGGTCACATTCAGCGCTCCCTGGTCGACATCCAGGGCCTGAGCGGCAATCCACATCGCCGTGTTCAACGAACCCATCGCACTACACCTCGCAAGACAATGTTTGAAACGCTTCCGACCGCGGCGGCTCCTGACCGTAGCCGTCCCCCTGGTTGCTGTAGAGCGCTGATAACAATTCAACCGATCTCTTGGAGCGCTTCACAACTCCCGCGTAGACCCGATTGATCTGGGCCAGCGTCACATACGCTGCCCGGATTTGCTCCGCGGTGTCCGAAGTCGTTGCATGGATTCCGCCGGCGGGTTTTTTCGCCAACTGGCAGAGCGTCCACTTGGTGGTCGCCAATTCGCTGCAAATCCGCTCTTGGTTGGCTATGGCAATCTGAAGCTGGCGCAGCTCGTTGTGCTCGATGGCGGAAATGGCAGCCGCCACCTCTCCGGTCAACGCACGCACCCGCGTCAGATGCTGCATGTCAGTCTGCTCACGAGTTGGGGCCGATTTCAGCATGTCTGTCTACGAGTGCAGCATGGCCTCCGCGATGGCGCTCGGATCCAGCTCATACTGCCCGGCGGAAACACTCTGCTGCAAGCTGCTGACCTGATCATGCCGGATGTCCGGCGTCTGTAATGCACGCAAGGCAAGGCTGCTGATGGTCACGGTGTCCTCCGGGAAGCTGTCCCCATCTTCGCTGAGCGCCGGACGAGTCTTGCCGGTCGCGGTAGTTGAACCTGCTGCCGTTTTATTTGAGACACCCTGCAAATCTGGCGGGTTTGGTCCTATTCTCATAAGAGCCCCTTGAGTCGCTGAACGTCAGTTCATAATCGGCAGTTGCCCCCACAAACTCCACTCGCGCTAACTGCTTATTAGTCTTTAGCTTGCGAACCACTTAAACCGGTTTCGCCAAGTTTGATCTGATTACCCTGGTTACCTTCGTGGCTCGCCGCTTCCGCCGCTGCCCGGACTGCCTCCGTAGCCTTCAAGCGCTTGCTGATCATGGCGGCAATTCCGATCCCGCCGGCTTTGCTCAACGCACCGCTCAAGAATTGACAACCGAGACTCTGGAATTGATCGTGGCCAGGATCGGTATTCTCGGACGGATCGCCTCCCGGCAGAGTTGCGAATGATTTTTCCGCCTTTTCGAGCCATTCCCCCAGCAAAATGCTCTCAAAGTCTCTGGCCGCCTTGTCGATCTTTCCTGTGTCCGTATTCTGCGTTTGCCCCTTCAACACGCGAAGGGCTTGTGCACTCTTAGCCTGATTCAAGTCCTGGTTTGTGACTGCGGGTGTGCCCAACGCGAATTGCGTGTTCACAGGACCTCCAATTCGGCTTGTAGTCCGCCAGCGGCTTTGATCGCCTGCAAGATGGCAACAATATCGTGCGCCGTCGCGCCCATGGCGTGCAGACCGTTGATCAATTCCTCGACGCTTGCACCTTCGTTCAAAGCGATGGAACGGGCCGGGCCTTCTTTGGCCTCTAGATCGGTTTGCGGCACGACCTCAGTCTTGCCGACTCTCGCAAACGGCGCCGGTTGCGAAACCACAAACGCAGTCGTAACTTGAACGGTGAGGTCTCCGTGCAAGACCGAGACCGGCGATAGCTTCACGTCGCCACCCATCACAATCGTCCCGGTACGTTCGTTCATGACCACCTTGGCTGGCGGATGAACCAGGATGGCCAGGTTCTGCACTCGTGAAATCAGCAGGGGCACAGACGCGATTCCTGACTGAGCCACACTGACGTCGACCCGGCGGCTGTCGACAAACGACGCCACATTCTTTCCGAAATCCTGATTAATGGCGGCGGTAACGTCGCGGGCAGCGGTGAAATCCGGTTCGCGGAGGACCAGTGACACCGTTGTCAGATGACTCAGATCAAACGAAGTATCTCGTTCCACCGTTCCACCGGCGGGAATTCGGCCGACGGTCACGTGATTCACCGCTTTGGAATTGCCGCCTCCGCCGACGGTGTAGCCCCCCAATGTAAGCGGGCCCTGAGCTTCCGCATAGATGGCGCCATCGGAAGCGTGCATGGCGGTAAGCAGGAGCACTCCGCCTTCCAGGCTCTTGGCGTCTCCCACGGAGGAGATCGTCACGTCGAACGTCGTCCCGGGCCGTGCGAACGAAGGCAGTGATGCGGTGACCATCACCGCGGCCACATTGCGAACCTGCACTGAGGAGGGAGTGATCTGCACTCCCAGACGTTGCAATACGTTGGCCAGCGTCTGAGTTGTGAATATAGTCTGCTGGCTGTCGCCGGTGCGCTTTAATCCGACTACAACGCCATACCCGATCAGGGGATTCTCCCGCACTCCGCTGATGGTAGTAAGATCTCGCACCATTACTTGGCGGCTGGCGGCGGTTTCAGCCGCGATCTGCGCAATGAGCGCGAAGCAGCACAAACTCGCCGCAAGAAATCGCAACCCGAAGTTTGTGAACCGTTTCGTCATTCGAAGAATCCCTTGTGACGCTACCACCCGATCAGCCAGAGCAGCGTCCGCATGATGGGGTTCGGCCGGTTGATCGAATCCGTAACCACTCCCTTGCCCTTGAGCTCAATCTCGAGATTTGCCAGCACCGTAGAGGGGGCGGTGTTGTTCGGCCCAATGTCTCCCGGCCGCAGCACTCCGCGCACCAGCATAGCCTCGTGCTGACTATTGATAAGGACATGGCGCTCGGCTTCGACGATGAGGTTGCCATTCGGTAGCACAGCAATAATGTGCCCGGTCAGAGTGGTCGTCAGGTTGGATCCGGCCGAAGTCTCGCCCTGGCCTTTGAGCTGAGTGGCGGAATTCGCTCCAAATAGCGGGTTCACTCCGCCTGTCTTAAGCTTTCCGGGCAGGGCGGTGATCGCCGAGCTGGTTTGAAACGCTCTTTGCGAGTTTACGTCCCCGGTGGACTGCGCTGAAGTTTGTTCGAACACCATCAGGGTGACCGTATCGCCCACATTCCGCCCTTTGTAGTCGGAGCTCAACTCGTTGTAAGCGCCGCCCGGAACCCACAGACTGCCCATGGTGGTCGCAGGACGGGCCAGCCCTTCCTGCTCTTGTACTCGAGCGATGTAGGCGGCACGCACCTGCTGCGGATCCTTTTGCGGTGAGGTGGCCGTCTTCGCCATCAGCGACGGCGGCCCCGCAACAAACATGATTTCCAGCAACAGTGCAATTCCGCGCCGGAGTAAGCCCCCGATTTTCATTTCCTGTCCAGTCTCAAAGAGTGATGGCCTTTAACAAACCGGGCCCTACGATTTCCGCTTTATAAAATCGTTTGTGATCCGCACTTGCGACACGAATCTTTTGTCCGCGCTGACCGTTTTCCAGGCAAATCACAGGCATGGTGATCCTGAGCCCTTGGTCTGAAAATGTCAGAGTTGCGAGATCGCCGGATCGCATGAGAGGCTTCTCCGCGGGCATTTCAAGTGCAGGTTGCTTCGTGGCCGTATGCGCGTCGGCGGCCGAACTCATACCGGGCTGGTCTACCGTCCCACCTTTGTTGATCAGAATGTAGAACGGCAGACAAACACGCGGATCATGGCAACGCAACTCGACTTTCAACTTGTCTTCCTGCCAATGCGTGGCTCGAACAACCTCCACCCAAGGGTCACGAACGGTAGAAGTAACTGGAGAAAGAAGCTTCACCTGGCCGGCGTTGACCTTCCAGCCCGCTTCCGCCATTGCGCTCGCGACGTGTTGCGGCGTGATGGCAATCCGGTTCTGCTGAGTCTGTCCGGCTAATGGGATCATGGCCCCGAGCAGGATCGCCAGGAAGAGGCTACCGGAATTTCTTAGCATGGTCATTGCTTCGTCAGTCCTGATTAGTCACTCTCGATTGATCGATTATCGACCCATCTGCGCCAGATCCTGCAACATCTGGTCGGCTGAAGTCACAACTCGTGAATTGGATTCGTAGGCGCGCTGCGCGACGATGAGCTGCACGAACTCGGACACGATGTCCACGTTCGACTGTTCCAACATGCCCTGCTGCAGCGTTCCCAATCCCTCCGACGCTCCGGGCGCTCCCACAATAGGATCGCCCGATGCAGTGGTTGCCAGGAACAGGTTGTTTCCGATGCTGTTCAGACCGCCCGGGTTGGGGAACATTGCCAGCTGGATGCTGCCTACCTGCTGAGCCGCAGTCTGTCCGGACTCCGTGACCGACACCGTTCCGTCGGATCCAACCGTGATGCTGGTGGCGTTGGCCGGAATGGTGATGCTGGGCTGCAGCGGATTTCCGTCCGCAGTCACGATATTTCCCTGGGCGTCCAGGTGGAACGAACCTGCGCGCGTGTAAGCGATCGTGCCGTCCGGCTGGGTCACTTGAAAGAAACCCAGGCCCTGAATCGCCAGATCCAGGGGATTTCCGGTAGAACTGAAGTTTCCCTGAGTCTGAAGCACTTCTGAGGCGCGAGGCATGGTTCCGAGCCCGACCTGAAGGCCAGCGGCCACGGTGGTTTGCTGGGTCGCGGCTGCGCCCGGCATGACTACGTTTTGATAAACCAAGTCGGAAAACTGCAGTCTTCGGCCATAGAAACCCGCAGTGCTGGAGTTGGCCAGGTTGTTGGCGATGTTGTCGAGGTTCAGTTGCTGGGCCACCATCCCGCTGGCGGCAGTGTAAAGAGCACGAAGCATGACATTCCCCTTTTTATTGAGCAGGTGTGACTCGCGGCAAATCCTGCGCCGCGACTTGGTTCATATCGGTATGAAACATGGTTAGAGCTCGCTGCATCAGTTCTGCGTATCTCTGCAAGGTCACCAGTTCTACGGCGCTGGCGACCGGATTCACGTTCGAAGATTCCAGGCTCCCTTGCTGGATGCTCGCGCCGGAGGCAGCCACGTCGCTCTTCGGTGGCGCGGAATAATAGGTCGTGCCCACACTGGTCAGGTTGGTGCCAGCAGGGAAATCCGCAATCTTGAGTTGTCCCGCCACCGCTCCATTCACTGAAATAGTACCGTCGCTACTGACCGATACTGGACCGCCGACGATGTCGATCGGCCCGGTATCGCCGAGCACGGGGTCTCCCTCTGCGGTCACCAGCTTGCCTTTTGGAGACACGTGGAAATTGCCGTTTCGGGTGAAGACTTGACCGGCTGCAGTCTGGACCACAAAGAATCCAGAGCCTTGAATTGCCAAGTCGAGATCGTTGCCGGTCTTTTCCAGGCTGCCTTGAGTGAAATCCAGTTCGCTGCCACCGAGGACCGAATAGTTGTTTACAGCCTGGTTCAATCCCGACATAGGAAGGACTGAAGAGCTTGCCAGCAGGGAGCGAAATATTTCATGCTGAGCGCGAAACCCAGGTGTGCTGACGTTGGCGATGTTGTTGGCGACCAGGTCGAGAGCCTGGCTCCGTCCCATGAGGGCGGTGCATGCTGCGTAGAAACCGCTGTCCATGCCAAAGAGCAAAGCACGGGGACGGCCACAGAAAAATGCAGACGGGCGGCTGTAAGTGATTGAACAACCGTTCCGGAGCACGGCGAGATGAGTTGCAGATTAGACGCCGACGCGGAGGCCGAAGATGAATCGAACAGAACGATCAGAATTTCTAACCCTGACCGGCCGACTTGTTGGCGCTTTCCAGTCGCCCTAAGACCACGCCCAAGCAGAACGCATCGGTGTTCCAGTAGACTCCCATCGCGCCGCACGCTCGTCGGCCATATTGACCAGCCTCAGCAGCGAGTAGGCCTTTTGCGAAGTGCAGGCTGTCTCGTCGCCCCGGATCACATCTGCCAAGACGGAAGGAAGCTGCCACACCTTTGCCATGCGATATCCTATTTCCCCTAAACTGGTTGGTGTCCACTCCGGCATTTGCCAACCGAGCAACCCGGGAAGCGCGCCCAGGTGGCGCAGGAGACCGGCCAGGTAGGCGGCTTCTCGATTCGCGGGAGTGGCTTCGCCAGCCAGTTCTTCGGAGATCCTCGCGGTCAATCGTGCGTGCATCCAAAACCGCTCGCGAGCCTGTGGAGCGGCATTCAGCGGCTGAAACGGGTTCAGCCGGGCTTCCGCTGCCAGGCTTTTCAGTTTGTCCAGCCCGACTTGGACTACGATATCCGCAACATTCAGCGTGCTTGTGGCCCGCCCACCTCGTTCCAGAGCTGCCAAGTGAAGAAGATGCGCAGTTAAGCCGACGTCATTGCGAATGACATCCGTGATGGCGTGCAAGTCCGCACTGTGGGAGAACAATAGCAAGCGCAGCAGTAGCACCGCGTCAGACATGGCCGGAGGAAGCGGGAACTCGGTGGCCTGTAGAGATATTGGTAGTGAGCTTTCAGGGCTGCGCCTGGGATCACCGACCGCGAGAAGAGGTTCGTTCTGTTTGCCGTCTGCCAGCATCGGGTAGCCTCGCTGACATCAATCGGCACTCGACGCTCGAACCTTTAGCGCCCCTCACCAGCTTCTAACGGTCCTGCAATCGGAACAACAGATCGATTTCCTGACGGCCCACAACTCTGACCCAAAGATAGTCGCGGCACATTCCAAAGCGTACCCGTTCTGCTCCGATCTGGTTTACATAATTCCGGACCAGTCCGGCGATCTCGACCGTGCCGCTGGGACGATCGAAGAGAATCTCGTTTTCCGTTGCTGTGAGATTGCATAATTGGATCCCGCGGCGGTATTCGCTCGCGGTAATGAAGCAGGGGCTGGCGGAACACGAAGTGATGTGTTCAATAGTGTAGAGAATATGGTGCTGCACTCGGCTGACAAAGCCCACCATCAATCTTTTTCCAATTTCCGAGTAATGGACTGGCAGCATTCCGTACTGTTCCAGCAATCGCCGCGGAATGCGGACCTCCACCGGCAATGGCCGGTCGCCCAACGTGAACACCGGGGACGCCCATTGCGCTGCCACCGCCGAGGTGACCTGTTGCTCCGTGGCGAAGCCGAGTTCCTGCACCGTCTCGCCGAGGTTCGCGCCGTTTGACTTCTGCTGCTCGAGCGCAACTTTGAGCTGGTCGTGGGTCAGTATGTCGCGAGACAACAGCAAGAGCCCGAGCGGCATACGCAATGCCGGCGCCTTTTCCTGGCTGTGCCGCGAGGACAGCAGTTCGACGATCTTCTTGCGCGCCCCGTTCTCAAAACACTCCGGACTGCAAAACCATTCCTCGGCCAGCCATACTCCGAAATGCCGCTTGGAGACTGCGTGCTTCAGGACATTACCGTGGCACGCAGCATTGGCACAACCCGGTGAGGTCTTCCACTTGAAAACCGTCTTCGTCAACTCCTGGATGCCAAACCTGCCCATGATCAACCTTTTATCCTGTTCCGCCCGCTACCGGGGCCTAAACATCTCTTTCGGCAAAATCAACTTTCTGCAGCGCTGCTCGAAGTTTAGGCAGAGCGATGGCGTGAATTTGAGACACTCGTGACTCTCCCAGTTGCACCACTTTCGCAATTTCCTTCATAGTGAGCTCTTCCCTGTAATACAGGGAAACAACCAGCTGTTCTTTTTCGGAGAGGGTGCCAATCGCCTCCGCGAGCCGCTCCTTGATCTCGGTACGCAGACAAAGATCGTAGGGATTTTCATCGCGGCTGGGAGCCGACTCAATCAGGTCTTGCGTTCCCGAGCTATCGAACAGCGAATTGACCTGCTGGCCGACAAGGTTCAATCCATCCAGGCGCAGCGCAATCTCGTGCAGTTTCTCGATGGATACTCCCATCTCCGCCGCGATTTCGTCCTCTTCCGGCTGGCGGCCAAGTTTCGCCGAGAGCGTAGCGATAGCTTCTTCCATCCGGCGGCCTTTGCGCCGCAGCGGCCGCGAGCCCCAATCGAGTTCCCGCAGGCTGTCGAGGATCGCGCCGCGAATGCGAAACTTTGCAAAAGCATTGAACGGCACCGATTTGCTGACGTCGTAGCTGCGGACCGCTTCGATCAGGCCCACTACGCCGGCATGCACCAAATCTTCGAAGACCACGTGTTGGGGCAATCGCTCGAAGATCCGCCGGGCTATGTAATACACTTGCGGCAGCTCTTTCAAAATGAGCTGGTCGCGTTCTGAGACCTCTTCAACGTTCTCTCGGTATGCGATTTCTGCTTGCATCGTCGGGTCCTCAACTCACTTGGTACAACATGTATTTCTGTTTCACCGCACTGCTCCAATCGACTGCACTGGTATTAGAGGAGGGATTTCCGTGGGTGCGAGCACAACAATCTTGGGGAAGAATGGTTCCAGGATTCGGCGAAGATGAAACCGTCCAGGCGAGGAACACAACAGTACTGGAGGCGCGGTGACCACCTGATCTCCGAACAGCGTCCGCAGGCCGTCCAGGACCCGGCGGGCAGTATTGGGTTGAAGCGCGGTCGAGGAGGTAGTTGCTGGCTGCGGAGTCAGGGCGCGTGCGCACTCTTCTTCGATAGAGCGATCCAGAGTCACCACTTTCAGTTCTCCGCGTTCATCCAGCAACGGCCTTACCAGCGCCCGTCCGAGTGCATGGCGAACCCCTTCCACCAGCAGCACGGGATTCTTGTTAGCCGGCGCCATATCGACCAGAGTCTCCAGAATTGTTCCCAGATCACGAATCGAGACCTGTTCGCGCAACAACTGTTGCAGCACTTTCTGCACTTCACCCAAACTCATGACCTTAGGAATAAGTTCCTCGACGAGTTTCGGGTGAGATTCTCCGAGCCGGTCGATAGCGCGCTTGGTTTCCTGGCGAGTCAAGAGGAGGTGAGCATTCTGCCTGACGACTTCGCCCAAGTGGGTGGCGAGGGCGGAGGTGTGATCAACCACAACGTAGCCCGCCGCCAACGCTTGTGCCTGCAAGTCGGGCGTAATCCATTTGGCCGGAGCGTTGAAAGCCGGCTCGCGGGTCTCCACGCCGGGCAAAGCCGGCGGCGAGGCTTGCGAACTGATGGCCAGCAGACAATCCCGGCGCATCTCCCAGCGCGCAATCTCCACTCCACGGAGGTAAATGATGTACTCGCGTTCCTTCCTCGCCAGGTTGTCGGTTATGTGAATGGGAGGAATCAGGAACCCAAGCTGCGATGCCAGGCTCTTGCGCAGGGAGCGTACTTTCCCCAACAACTGGCCACCCTGTTTTGCATCCACTAGCGGAACCAATCCGAGACCAACCTCGAGCATGAGCTCGTCCAGCTTGAGCAAAGAATCCATGGGATCGGAAGCGGGAGTAACGGCTTGTCCCTTCGCAGGCGCAGAGCCGGATACTACCTGGCCTTCGATGGCGGTATCGGCTTTCGCGCGGCGCGCTAGCACAACCATGATTGCCGACATGAGGACGAAAGACAGCTTGGGCAAACCTGGTATTAGCGCGAGGGCAAGCATGACGGCGGCTGCAATCCATAGCGCGCGGCGCTTTCCGAACAGTTGCCGGCCAACATCGATTCCCAGCGAGCTGTCCGATGAAGCCCGAGTCAGCACGATGGCTCCTGCCACCGAGACGAGGAGCGAGGGAATCATTGTGACCAGACCATCTCCGACGGTCAGGATGGTGTAGGTCTTCAGCGCCTCGAGGAATGGAACTCCGTGCTGGAAAACACCGATCAGAAATCCGGCAACGATATTGATTGCGGTAATAAGGATGGTGGCCAACGAATCTCGCTGGCTGAAACGTGCGGCACCATCCATTGCGCCGTAGAACTCGGCCTCACGGGCGATCTGTTCGCGGCGGCCACGAGCTTGTTTTTCGTCAATCAGGCCGGCGTTCAGGTCAGCGTCGATGGCCATCTGCTTGCCCGGCATGGCGTCCAAGGTGAAACGTGCTGTAACTTCGGCGGTGCGCACGGCGCCGTGGCTGACCACCATGTACTGAATGGCAATTAAGGCCAGGAAGAGAACAAATCCCACGACATAGTTGCCTCCGACGACAAACTGGCCAAAACTTTCGATCACCGTTCCCGCGGCCGCTGGTCCCTCGCTGCCGTGCAGCAGAATTCGCCGGCTGCTTGCCAACCCCAGCGACAGCCGGAACAGGGTGAGCAAAAGTAGCAAACTGGGAAAGACCGAAAACTGGACAGGCTTGAGAATCTGCAGCGCGACCAGCAACACCAGGACGGATGCGGTGATGCTCATGGCAAGCAGAAGGTCGACCATCACCGCAGGTAGTGGGATGAGCATGACAAACACCATGCTCACCGCCAGCGCAGGAACAATCCAGTCGGTCTTGTTTCCGGTGTCGGGTGCTGTCGGTTTGGGTTTGGTTGCCATTCTTTATGTACAACTCTCTTGACCGAATTAACGTGCCGGCGCTCTCGCCGCCTGCTGCCGCGCTTGAGCCTGCGCGCGGAACACGAATGCCAGAATCTCCGCGACCGCCGTGTAAAGTGCCGACGGTATGGCGCTGCCCACTTCGACGGTGTGATAAAGGGCTTGTGCCAGAGGAGGATTCTCCAGCACCGCAATGCCGTGCCAGCGCGCCACTTCTTTGATCTCCTGGGCCAGAAAGTCCTTTCCTTTAGCGACCACAATGGGCGCTTCCATGTCCATTTCGTAGCGCAGAGCAACTGCAAAGTGGGTCGGGTTAGTAATGACCACGCTGGCTTTTTCGGTATCGTGCAACATTTGGCGCCGGCGCAACTGCCGTTGCAGACGGCGGATCCGCCCCTTCACCGCGGGATTTCCTTCGGTCTGCTTCATCTCATCCCGCATTTCCTGGCGGCTCATCTTTAAGTCAGACTCGAGTTTCTGCCGGACCAGGAGGTAATCCACGGCCGCCCAACTCAGCAGGACGAGTCCGGATTTCCAGCAGAGCTCCCACATCGCTCCCAATAGAAACCCGACATAAGAACGCGCACTAAAATCCGACGCATGCACGATCGTGGTCCAATGATTCGTCACCGTGGAAACACCGATCCAGATGATTATTCCGAAGGGCAGCAGTGACTTCAGGATTGCGCTGAGTCCAGTCAGCGAGAACATTTGCTTCAACTTTGCCGCCGGATTCAACCGATCCGGTTTGAATGCCAAAGCCTCGGCGGCAAATACCAGACCGCCCTGCGCAACTCCGCCTGCGAACGAGAGCACCCAGGCGCAGCTTAGGATGGGCACAATCCATCGCAATACGCCGATTGCGCTCCAAAACAAGAGCGGGCCACCGGGCAGCAATGGTTCTCTCACTGACAAGTCCAAAGTGCTTTGTAAAAGGCCGCGCCATTGGCGAGGAACGTCCGGGACCTGCAAGGCCAACAGTCCAATCGCACCACTCCAGGCAAGTGCGCTGGAAAGTTCCCTGGTGCGCGCAACCTGGCCTTGCTCGCGGGCTTTCTTTCGCCTTTGCGGTGTAGCTTTTTCGGACTTATTCTGGTCAGCCATTACCTTGCCATTGCCAGGTGCAGCAGGTGTTCCGTGTAAGCGATCGACTGCGAAAAATATCTCTCAAATAACTTGGGCCAGAAGCCGATCGTAGCCCCGAGCAAGAGAACGCCGAGCATGCTCTTGATGGCGGGCCCCAGCAGCATCAGCGGCATTTGCGGCGATGCTTTTCCCAGCAGCCCGAGCACGACGTCCGCCAACAGCGTAGCGGCCAGCACCGGAGCGGCAATCTGCAAGCCGAGTTCGAGCACAATGGCTCCCTCGTGCAACAATGCCTGCGAAAGCAGCGGATTCAAGGTCGCGGTCCCCGGCGGCAGATACTCGAAGCTGTGCGCAATGGCTCGCAGAATCCAATGATGTACGCCCAACATCAGGAAGATGAGCAACGCCACGCCCTGGTGAAAGAGTGAAACGACAGTGTTTTCAACCTGGGTGTTGGGATCGAGAATATTCACCAGCGAATATCCCATTTGAATGCTTAGAATCTGCCCGGCAAGTTGCGCCCCTTCGATCACAGCATTCGTTGCCAGTCCGATTGCGATCCCCACCAGCATTTCGCTGCCGACGATGACCGGCCACTGCGATACAGAAAACGAAGGCAAGTGCGCGGAGTAGACCGGGTAAAGGACCGCGGTAATCGTAATCACCAGGGCGACTTTCATCCGGGGAGGAATTACAGCGCTACTGAAAAATGGGGCGAACAGAACCACGCCAGACACACGAAGCCCAACCATGAGCACCGAACCGATCAGATTGGCGACGGAAATTTCCATATCTACCGTATGTACGGATGAAAGTCAGACAGTATTTGCAGCGTAAAGCCACACGCTTGTTTCCACATCCAGGGCATCAGGAAAAACGTCGCGCCCCCTGTGGCCAATAACCGAGGCACCGCCGAGAGAGTGGTTTCCTGCAACGAAGTTAGAACCTGCACAATGTTGATCAGGAGACTCACGACTACCGCAGTCGCCAATATCGGACTCGCCAGTAGGAAAACTTCCCGCATCGTCAAGCGCCCGAGGTCCACGATTTGTTCAACCGGCATTTTGTCCCTTCAGCTAAAACTCTTCATTAACGAACCAATCAGCAGGTTCCAACCGTCCACCATGACGAACAGCAGGAGCTTTAGAGGGGTGGAAATCACGACTGGCGGGAGCTGTATCATGCCCACCGATGTCGAAATCGCGGCCACCACCATATCGATCACCAGGAACGGCAGGAACAGCACGGTCCCGATCTGAAAGCCGGTGCTCAACTCCGACAAAATGTAGGCTGGCACTAATACGCGCATCGACAAATCCCGCGGGTCTCGCGGCCGGGGTTCCTTCGCCAGCTCGACAAAGAGGGCCACATCTTTTTCTCGAACGTAGTGCACCATGAACTGCCGTAGTGGGCCCGCGCCGCGCTCCACAGCCTGCATCGCGGTAATTCGCCCGGCCTGCATGGGCACCACAGAAACTTGAAAGATGGTGGCACCCACCGGCTGCATAAGAAAAAATGTAAGTACAAGCGCTAAGCCAATCAGCGTTTGATTGCTGGGAGTGGTCTGCAAACCCAGAGCCTGACGCAGGAAGTGAAACACCACTAACAGGCGCGCGAATGGGGTCACACAGAGCAACAACGAGGGGATCAGGGTTAGGAAGGTCAACAGGACAATAATCGTCCAGGGCGCAGACCCATTTCCGATGCCGGTAATGCGGATTTCGTTCGGATCGACAGCTGGCTGCATGGCTGGCATTGCAACCGGAGTTGAGGCTGGGACCGCCGCCGGAGGAGTGGGCGTGACGGCCGCCTCGACGGCAGGTGCCGCAGTATCGGCGGCAAACACAAAGACGCTGCTGCCCGCCAGCAGGAGCAATATTCCTATTGCCAAAATCACAGTCCTTCTCATGCCTGGCTCAAGTCCTGTTCGCAGCGGCTTCTGAACACTTCGGAGAAATCCCGCCGGGGTTCCAGATGTGCCAGCGTGGAAACTGAACTTGAGGATCCCCCCACTAAGAACTGCTCTCCGTCGACCTGGATTACCGCAATAAACCGCTTGTCGCCGAGCGATACGGTCTCGCAGACTCGCAGCCGCTTTCTGACTTGGTGTGACTTCAATTTCTGCTGGGTCCAGTTCCAGGCTCGGGTGAGGATGCGAAAGAGGCCGGTGCATTGAAGGGCAAGTGCCTGTAGAAACGTTGATTTTTGCTCGGTGAGGGCTGTGCATAGTTCGGGCGTCATCGTGTCACTGGCAAGGTCACCGACCTCGGTCGGCTGGCTCGGTTCGTCCGCGTGGTGGCGATCGGTAACTATCTCGTTGCCCTCCAGCCTAGCGGGTTCAATCTGTTCGTCTTCAACCACAGCCAACATCGGCGAAACGGGATTGATGAACGCGGCGTTAACCGTGAGTGTCATCTCCGGTTCGTTCTTGACTAGAGACGTTTTTTCCGACGGTACAAGCTGCGGAAGGGAGTTCTTAGCGGTAGATGGCGGCATCTTCTTCGTGTTCTCCGTGCGGGCTGCGCTCATCAGCCTAGCAGTGTGCTTCTTAGCAATTTTCTGCTTGGGCATGGACCTGTTCCGTTGAACTGTTTGTTTCTTCTGCAGCGCCTTGCGCTTCGTCGATCTCTTGCTGCCGGCGGTTGGGCCGGCGCTTGAATCCGGCTTTGTACTGGATATTGCGGGAAGAATCTGAGGCGCCAAGACGGCGGCAGCCCTGGCCCCATGGGACATGCTTAACGCAGAGGCTCGTTGTGTCCTCATGCCAGCTCCGTAATACGAACGGCTACGCGACTCCCAATCACTTCGAATTCCGTCCAGCCAATCAGCAGTCCGTTGGCACGCAAGGGAATGTCACTCGCGTGGTGGGATGAAGTCCCCACAATCGAGCCGACCCGCAGGCGTAACAGGTCTCCTACCGTAAAACGGCTGACGGGGATTTCCAGCGACAACAGACACGGGAACCAACCGTAGATTTCACTTGGGTCCTTCGCGGAAGTTGGGTTGGCGACCGACTGCGGCTCTTTCGCGCGTTGCACGGCTGCATCCATCTCTATTGGTCTCAGTTGTTCAGGGTTGCGTGCGGCATTGAACTTCGACTTCGGAGGTGCAATTCGGAGTCCGCGCAACGGCTACTGCGCGCCTGCCAATGTTTTCCATCCGCAGTGGGTTAACAATAGAAGGGACAATGATTTGGAGGATGGGATGGCTTCGGCACAGCCAGGGCTGCGGCGAGAAGGATTAGACAAGAAGTAGAAAATGGGACCTGCGAACACGGGGAGTAGCCCCACGTCCGCAAGTCCTCTAATGGCAAGCTAACAATCCGCAGCAGGTTCGCCACAGTGCCAGCCGTAAATATGACCCGGCATGCGATACGTATTGCCAGGTACTTCCAAACTTCAGTCGAGGCTCGTCCGTCGCAAGCTTACGCCTGGACGTTGATCGCCGAGGAACTGCTTCCGTTCCCTAAGCTAGAGCCAGCCTCTGTACCGTAGACCGCCCAGTAGTCCCCCTTCAGGTTGGCTAGCGCAGCGGCCAAGGCGTTGGAGTTCGGGTTCTGCGAGCTCCCGGAAGCTCGGGCTACGGCTGCTTCGTCTTTTTGTATCAGGTTGCCGGTCAGAGTGCTGTTATCGCTTTGGGCCGCGGACAAGTTCCCGGCCTGCAGATCCTGTCCCAAGGTCTGGAATTCAGCCTTCATCGTGGGATCGTTGAACGGCCCGGAGTTATTCGGGCCGAAGGCAGCCAGCTGATAATACGCTTGCTGGGCTCCCTGCAGATTGCCGCTTTGAAGATCCTGCTCCAGAGTCCGTCCAATCTGGTCTTCTGATTGGCGGCGGCTAGGCTGCATCAATTGCCCCGTTCCAGGTTGCAAAAAGCTGCTACTTGCAATTCCACTAACTGACATGTTCTTTCTCCTTTAAAGGTTGGTTTGTTACGGCCACTTCACTAATCGGTACCTGGAGCCTATCGGCATCAACCGAACCTCATTCGTGTCGAAACTTCGGTTTCTACGTCTTGACCCAGATTTACTCTTCGGTACATGTACCTCCACAGTTCCAAGATCAAAAGGACAAATCGGCTCTAGTTGCCCGGCGTCGCCTGCAGGTTGATCGTGGTGCTGGTCACGGTATCCAACGTTGTGATCATGCGGGCATCGGCCTGAAAGGCCCGCTCCACCACGATCAAGTTCGTGAACTCTGCGGAAATGTTCACGTTCGACGATTCCAACGCTCCACCGGTAAGGGTTCCCAGTGTTCCGCTATCGGGGACACCGATCACGGCCCCGCCGGACGCCAGGGTTGGAGCATAGCTACCACCGCCGGTCAACTGCATGCCCTGGGGGTTGGCAAAATTGGCCAACGCCACCTGTCCCAGCGCTTGCACTTGCCCGTTGCTGAACTGTCCCTCGATGATCCCGTCCGACTCGACGGTGTAGCTCTGCAAGGTGCCGCTGCCATAGCCGTTTTGATTTGTGGAAGTGGTTGCGCTTGGGGCGTCCACCTGGGTGAGCAGCGAGCTTCCGCCGCTACCCGTGAGGTTCCAGGTGAGGTTCATGTTCGCAGCCCCGTCGGCCAGTCCGGTGACAGCGATACCGGTGACTGAGCCGCTGGGCGAGGTCAGGTTGCCATTGGCGTCAAAGGTCAGTGCACCGCTGGCAATTACGGTAGGACTTCCAGTCCCACCGGTGTCGGCCGCCGGCAGCGTGATCTGATAGTTCCACGCTCCCGGCCCAGTGCTGGTGTAGTTGAAGCTCAGCACGTGGGGGGCGCCGAGCGAGTCGTAAACCGTCAAAGGAGAGGAGTAGGTGGACCCGACCGGGGCGCTGGCGTCCAGATTGGTCTGCTGTTCCATCGTCGTGGTCGTTGCCGGCGGGCTGATTGCCGACTGCCCTACTTGAAGGGGCGTCAGAGTCGAACTCTGGTTCACCACCCCAGCAACTGCGGGGTAGCCCATTACGGTTTGTCCGCTGACCGTCACTAGTTGGCCGGTCGCGTTTACGCCAAAGTCTCCGGCGCGGGTGTACTCAACCGTCCCCTTGGGATCCTGAACGATGAAGAAACCGTTGCCAGTAATTGCAACATCGCTGGGAACGCCGGTGCTGTTGAGGCTTCCATTGGTAAAGTTTGCGGAGATCGAGCCTACCTCGGAGCCGGCGCCCACCTGAATAGGATCGCCCGCGCCTGTGGTCCCGAAGTTTTGGTAGAACAGGTCCTGAAAATTCGCCGTCTGATCCTTGAATCCGGTGGTGTTCAGATTGGCCAGGTTATTCGAAATTACATTTAATGCCTGTTGCGTGGCATCAAGACCGGAAAGTGGAACCGAGAATGACGACATTAGTTTCCTCCTGTGAGTACTTGGTTGGGTGACGGAGCCACGCTGCCGGTGGCCGCCGTGCCAGCGCTGGTGCCGCCGGTAAGCGGTGCAAAGGCAGTGGTCAGAGTCTGGTTGATGCTGATCAGCTGCTCCAGTTGGTTCATGGAGAACATCTGGCCGACCATGGCAGTGGGATCCATCGGTTGCGTGGGATCCTGCGATTGCAGCTCAGTAACCAGCAGACTGATAAACGTGCTTTGCGCCTGGTCCGCTGCGTTGGTTGCCGCATTGGAAGGAGTGGTAGGAGTGGACGGACTGGACGAATTCGCCGCTCCCGCCGAACTCGCGGCATTCGCGCCCGCAGCAAGGTCGGTGAACATATGTGCAACTGGTGTCATTGTCGATATTCCGTGAAGGTTCATTGGTTTTTCTCCTTACTTCTCTTTTCCATGTTTCGCTTTCCGGGAAAGCTACATATGAATATCAAGTCTTGCCGTCGCCTCCGTGGCTTCCACTGGCAGCATTGGCAGCGGCGAATCCTCGTGCGTTCGGCCAGAAACACTGACCGGTGGTGCGCTCTGGCCCGGCCGCGATCCTTGCTGAAAATCGGACGAACCGCCGCTGGAGTGATCTTGGACGGTGATGCTCGCCGCCGGCAGGTGCTGCTCCGTCAGCCGATGCTGCAGGTTCGGCAGTTCCGCCGCCAGGGCTCGACCGAGTTCGCCTCGTTCCGCCGAAATTTCAGCGGTGAATTGGTTGCGGACCAGCGAGGTTCGGATGTCAACGTTGCCGAACTCCCCCGTGCGTAATCCCATCCGAAGTTCGGACCGCTCCATGCCTGCCATGAGTTTTGCAGTGTGAAGCGGAGAACTGGTCGAAAGAGCCGCTGCCTCTGCGCCTGCTTCCGCATCATCGGCAGCGACGGTTGACAGGCCGTGCGTTAGTGCATCCGAAGTCTTCGGGGACGCGACGACACCACCGGTGCGGCTGTCCACGGCCGGCGAGGTAAACTGCATGGAAACAGCAGAGCTTGGCGCTGCTGCGGCTGAGTTGCCATTGCCAGCCGGCGGGGCCGCGGATGCAAGCGAGTTTGCCCTGCCGAGTTGAGTCGCGTCATCGCTGGCGCCATCGAAATCTTCGTTCGAAATGTCGGCAAAGGCTCGTGTTACCGCCCTCTCCTGTCTGCCTGTCGAACCTCCGTTGAGCGCATGAGCCTGCAGTAGCTCCCGCTTTGTTGTTGCCGGGTTGGAACTGGGTCGCACGACCGGCTTTGGCGCAGCCACTGTGGGCGGTGCAGTCGAAACAGGGGCGTGAGATTGCAGAGGAGTGAATCCGGTCGGCGTCTTAGTGTCTAGCGCGGAAGTGGTGCCACGCGCAGTATCCGCAGATACGGTCTTGGCTCCAGCACTCTCTGGCTTTCCATTCGGCGTGGCCGAAGCTTCCGAATTGGCGGTGGGGGCCAGAGATTTGAAACTTGTGCCCGCTTCTGGTGCCATCCAGGTACTTAGCAAACTGGTGGAGGAAACGACTGCCTGCTGATTGTCAGCGGCCGGATTGGGCGAGTCCGTTTTCGTAGGTTCAGGCTGGCTGGAGACGACCCCACCAGAAATAACCGAATGGGTCGAGGCATCGCCAATAGACTTCGTCGCCACGGTAAGGCCAGCCACGATGTTGGGGTCTATCAGAGAAAGTTGGGACGGGAACGCCCGCGAATCCGAACCGGACTTGGTGGCGGCGAGGCTGTCGGCTGCTACGTCAGGATCACCCGTCGGCGGAATTCGCAGTGACGAACCGTTTTGCCAGAATGGTCGCGCGGCACTTGCTAACGCAGCTCTGACTTCAGCAGCGGCGGAATTGACAACCGGCGTTGGATTTGGAAAGGTCGAACCCTCGCTAACGGCGGAGGACTTCGAATTACTCTTGTCGCTCTTAGCCGACATTTTCTTCGGAACGTGGCTGCCACTGTCATTCAGGACATCTGGCATCGACGCATCCGTAGTGTCCTGGGCCTCGGCCAAGGAAAGCGAGAATTTCTCCGCGAGCGCGGCAGCGCCCGGCAAGGTCTTCACGGGCGTCGCATGCATTGCAAGTCTTGGCAAGCTCACGTTCACGGTTTCTCCTCAACCGCGAACAGAGTTTGCACGTGGCTGGCCACAATCTCCCGATTAGAGACCGCTCCCATTCGCGGACGAGCACTCAAGAAATTAAAGAGTTTTCACGATTGTGCCGATTAGAAAGGAACGACGATTGTGGGGACATTTACGGACTAGGCAAGATTTGCCCAAACGCCGCTAGGCAACGTCTGCCTAGCTGCGCCGTTTCAGCCGCGCCAGGAACATGTCGTCGACCCTGCGCTGTTCACGCCTCGATTGGTCAAGAATGTAGGCCTGCAGTTGCTGGCTGTGAAGCTCTTCCAGAATTTCGCGCTTTTGCCGTGCTAGCTCGTAGGCCTTGAGACACAGCAACCGCTTGACGTTGAGTTCTTGCCGTTTGACTTGAAGGTCGTCCCGCTGACTCTCCAGGCTGTGCTCGCGTTCGTATGCGTCCTGCAGGTGAACCGAGACAATACCGCTTACGGTTTCTGTCTCCCGGCGACGCATGGCCTCGGAGCGCCACGCTTCGCATTGTTGAAGCTGTAAGTCAACCTGGGCAATTTCTTGATGGACTCTTCCCAACGCGATGTATTCGCGTTGTTCCAAACTCTTTCGATACTTCAACACCGCCGCGAGGGAGAATCGGAAGGCCATGATTAGCTGTGAAGGGTAAATAGATGTCGCAGCGTTTCCGAAAAGGCTGTCTGCTCGGTAGGGGTCTGCCGCAGGAAGCGGTTGATCTCCGGCAGCGCCGCGATCGCCTTATCCAGAACCGGGTCAGTTCCTTTCTGATAGGCGCCGATTCGTACCAAGTCTTCCGCCTGAGCGTAGGCGGCCAGCAGCACGCGCAAGGCTCCAGTCTTCTCTATGTGATCGGGTGAGCAGACGCTGGGCATCAGCCGGCTCAGACTATCGAGAACTGAAATGGGTGGGTAGTGGTTGCGCAAGGCAAGATTGCGGTCCAGCACAATGTGTCCGTCCAGCAGAGAACGCACCGTATCCACAATTGGATCCTGCTGGTCATCGCCTTCCATCAAGACGGTGTAGAAAGCGGTGATGCTGCCTTGCGAAAAACGGCCAACCCGCTCGACCAGCCGCGCCAGCATTGATAATACGGATGGTGTGTAACCCTTCGCGGTGGGAGGCTCTCCCGCGGCCAGGCCGATTTCGCGCTGGGCCATGGCGAAGCGAGTGAGCGAATCTACCACCAGGAGAACATTCTTGCCGCGGGTACAGAAATATTCCGCCACTGAGGTTGCGGCCAGCGCCGCCCGGATGCGCAACAAAGGGGATTGATCGGAGGTCGAGACCACAACCACCGAGCGGCGTCGCCCTTCTTCTCCTAGGGTCTTGAGAAATTCGCCAACTTCCCGGCCACGTTCACCGACCAGGGCAAGAACCGTCAGGTCAGCCGACGTCCCACGCGCCATCATGCCGAGGAGAGTGCTTTTACCCACGCCGCTGCCGCCAAAGATTCCAATGCGCTGGCCGCGTCCACAGGTCAGAAAGCCATCGATGGCTCGAATGCCGCAGCCCAGTGGTTCGTCGATCAGGACGCGCTCGAGCGGCAAGGGTGCGACACCGTCGACCGGTATGCCTTGTGCGGCTTTGTATTCCGGCAACGAATCAATCGGCCGTCCGGTAGCGTCGATCACCCGCCCCAGTAATTCAGGTCCCACTCGCAGTGACGGTCTGGCGCCGCGCGTAACAATCCGGTCGCCAAAGCGGATGCCATGAGGTTTGTCCAGGCTCATGGAAAGGACGCTGGATCCCCGAAACCCAACGATTTCTCCAGGGAACGCTTCGCCGCTGGAGTCGAGGATTTCACAAGATTCACCCACCGAACAGAACGGCCCGGCGGATTCAACCAGGTTGCCTACCACCTGGGTCACGCGCCCACTCCAGCGGATCGAGGATCCGCTGGCGAGCCAGCTGCGGCATGAGTCCAGGTGTCCAGCAGTCATTTAGCTTCAGGCTTCGGAACTGGTTTTTGTGCCAGCAGATCGAAAAAACCCTTCTCGATTTCTTTCAGTTGAGCTTCGAACCCCACTTCCGCGACGCCCAACTCGGTCTCGAACACGCAGTCGGTCGATTGCAGCGAGAAATCTTCTGCGATCTGTATGGCGGAATTGTCGTGGAAATAGTGGCGCCAGCTTTCAGCAGCTTCGGGGCGCACGCGAACGGTCACCTTGGTTCCATGCTGCAACTTTTCCAGCATGACCTTTACCAGTCCCGCAACCACCATGCGGTCGACCTGCGCCTCACGATGAAGAATTTTGGCAGCGATGGCCAACGCGAAATGAACCAGCTCCACTTCAACCTTGGAATAATATTCATTGCGCTCCTGCTTTAAGGCAGACATTACCGCGGCAGCTTGCGAACGCTCCCGCGCGACTTCTTCCTGAAACCCAGCCCGGGCAAGGCGTTCGCCTTCGCGAATGCCCTCGGCACGGGCCTCTGCGACTAACCGTGCGACCTCATCTTCACTAGTTCGAGGCGAGCTGTCCCGGTTCGCGTTCATCTCTTGTGGCCGTTGGTCCGCAGGTTTCGGCGTCTCAACGCCAAATACATTCTCTGTATCCTGATACACAAATGCCTCGACTTCAGCCGCAGCTTGCACTCCGGCAGCGGAGCTAGACAATGTACTCATCGTCTCCCTCGGCTTTGAGGATGACCTTACCCTCGGCCTCCAGTTTGCGAATCAGGGTCACAGCTTCCTGCTGGGCTACGGCTACGTCTTTGGCTCGCACTGGGCCTAGCGCTTCCATGTCTTCCTTCAGCATGTCGACGGCGCGAGATGACATCGCCCTGAAAATGTGGTCCTTCAGGTCCTGAGTCGCTCCTTTCAACGCCAACGCCAACGTTTTCTTGTCCATGGCACCTAGCCACTCGCGGATGTGCGCGTCGGTGACGCCCACTAAGTCCTCGAAGGTGAACATCAGATTGCGAATGTTAATCGCCAGCTTGGCGTCCTCGTGTTCGATGGATTCCAGAATGGTCTTAGCCACTCCACCTTCAAGTCGGTTCATGACGTCAGCAACGCTCTTGAATCCGGCGTAGGTCTTCCTGCTTTGTTCGCCGAGCGATTGCAGCCGGCGGTTGAGCACCACCGAAACTTTTTCGGCCATCTCCGGAGAGAACTGCCGCAACTGGGCCAGACGCTTCACGCACGCCGCCCGAGCTTGTTCGGGCAGCCTCATCAATAATGTCGCCGCCTGTTTGCCGTCGAGGTGTGCGAGGATGAGCGCGACGGTTTGCGGATGTTCGCCTTCCAGAAACTTTGCTAACTGTTGCGGATCGGCTTTCTGCAGAGATTCCAGCTGGCCAACGCTCAGTTCCTGGAGCCGCCCTACTTTTTTCAGAAGGTAGCGAGCGTCTTCATCTCCGAAAGCCTTGACCAGAGAGCGCGTGGCAAAATCGATACCGCCCTGAGTTAGATAGTCCTGGGTCATGGCCAACTGGCTGTACTCCTCCAGAATCTGGTGAGCCAGTTCCGGTGGCACGCCCTTCATTTCGGCAAGTTCTTTGGTGACGACCTGTACGTCTTTGTCGGGAAGGTGTCGGTAGATCGCGCTGGCAGCTTCTTCTCCCATGATGGCCATGAGGATGGCTGCTTTCCGCGTCCCCGAGAGTTGTCCGGTTGCTGTCGGCGTGGTCATTTGGCTTCTTCGTGAATCCAGGCTTGAATCAGTTTGCTAGCTGCTTGCGGTTCATCTGTTACCTTCTCGAGCAATTGTTTCTTGAGCGTTATCGCGCGCTGTTGCGGCGCGGGAAGACTGTTTACATCTTGTCCCGGCGCCAAGTCGCCTACTGCAACTGGTTGGTTCTTCGCGGTCAAGGCGGCTGGCAGCTCGCGGAAAGTTGTCATCAGTTGTTTCTTCAACGGTCGCAATAACAGAGCGTAGGCCAACAGGAACAGCAAAATAATTGCGGCGTAGCGTACCAGGCTGGACCAATCGTCAAGCGTGACCCGGACTTTCTGCATGATCGTGGGCTTCACTGGCGTCTCGACCGGCGATTGATCGAACGACAGATTCTGGACTGTCATGATGTCTCCGCGGGTTGTATCCACGCCAATGGCAGCCTTAGCCAGATCTTCGATCTGCTTAAGTTCGTCTGGTGTGCGCTTGCGGCGAGTTTCTGTTCGCTTTCCGCTTTCCTGTTTTACTTCGATGGCGTCATCCACCAGCAGGGCAGCGGTAATTCTGCGAATACGGCCGGCGGGCTGCAGCGTATGGCGAACCACCTTATTCACAGCATAGGTGTTGCTCTCGCTTTTCGAGAGCTGAGTTCCGTCGCCGCCATCCACTACCGTTCGGGTGTGGTTGTCGGCTGCCGCTTTGGCATCTCCGTTGCCCGCGGCTGCTTTGGCGCCGTTGGCCGCGGGTTTGGAGTCATCTGTGCCACCGCCGGGGACATTGCTGGAGGTTCCGGGTACACCGCCCTGCAACATGCCTCCGACTTGTTCCTCCGATTTCTGTTCGGAAACAGCGACTGCGCTTTTGGGATCGTAGGTCTCATCATTCTCTTCGGTCGTACTCGGGTCGTATTCCACATTGACCCGGGCGCGAACATGCTGAGGCCCCACTACCGGTTCGAGCGTCTGCATGAGTTGGGCGGAGAGTTCCTGCTCCAACCCGCCATCCGGAGAAAAACTGTCGCGTCGTGTCACGCCGAGAGGCCGATTGGTGTCAGCATCGACCACGGTCACGTCTTCGGGACTGAGTTTGTCCACTGCTCCTGCCACCAACCGGGCAATTGCCATTTGCGTTCCATCGGAAAGTCGGCTGCTTCGCGGCTTCAGAATGACTGATGCTTTGGCCTTGCGCTCACGGTCCAGAAACACGGAATCCGTGGGCAGGACCAAATGCACCCGAACGCTATCGACATCTCTCAGCGTTTGGATCGATCGCTCCAGCTCGCCTTCGAGGGCGCGCTGGTAGTTTACTTTCTCGTCAAATTCGGTTTGACCCCAATTCAACTTGTCGAATAGTTCAAAGCCAAGACGCCCGCTGCGAGGCATGCCGTCGGTCGCCAATTCCATACGAGTGGAATCAACCTTGTCGCTCGGAACGCTGACCGTCTTGCCGTCGGTGCTGATCTGGTACTGAATGTTCTTCGCGGCCAACTGCGCGCCCAATGCCTGAGCGTCGGACGTTTCCATTCCGGTGACCAGCGGTTTGTAGTCGGGGGTGGAGATCATGTGTGCGAAGAGCGCCAGCACCGCAACCGTCACCACCGTGGCGCCAATCAACATCCCGCGCTGTTTGACCGAGAGCCCGGTAACGAAATCCGTTGCCTGCTTTTGTACCTGGTTCAGAGTTGGCATGCTGTTTGCGATGACGAACTATTCCTACGGCTAGAACTGTAGCTTCGAGACTTCCTGATATGCGTTAACGATCTTGTTCCGCACTTGCATCATGAGCTGAAAGGCGACGTCTGCCTTTTCTACGGCAATCATAACGTTGTGGATGTCCTGCCGTTTGCCTTCCACCAACTCGCTGACCTGCTTGTCCGAGCTGTCACCCAGCTCGCTAACCTTGTCGATCGCCTGGTGCAGGACGGTCCCGAAACCGCTTCCCGCGCCATCATCGATTCCGGTCGGCGCCGTAGGACTCGTAGGCGCAGTGGGGAAATTCGGTAGTCCGGGAAAAATCATGTTGCTCAAGCTTTTCTCTCCTTAATTGCGGATCTCATCAGCACTGTGACTACGTGAGTTGACGACCGGCTGCCGCAACGATTGAGAGTCCAATGTCGGGCTTCGCCGTATATCGCAGTCGCGTAACTCTTGAGTGGGCATCGATCCTCCGGTCACTTTCGTCCATCTGCTTACGGAAGGCCTCTTCCGCCCGCCACTTCGTCACATCCGCCAATATACGAATGTCGTCAATCGTCATTTTCGTCTTCTGCTTCCTACTTGATCAGTTCTATCGACTGCTGAATCATTTGCTTGCTGGCAGTAATGGCGGACGCATTGAGCTGGTAAGAGCGAACCGCCCCCATCAGGTCCACCATCTCCTGCACCGGATTGATGGCGGGATAGGCTACATAACCTTCCTTGTCCGCATCTGGATGTCCGGGTTCGTAGCGCTTCAATGGGGGGGTGCTGTCATCCACCACGCGTTGCACTCGCACTGCGGGAATCATGTTGTTGCCGCCGGGATGAAACCCCGCCAGCATCATCCGGAACGGCAGGTTGCCTGAACTGGCAAAAACAACTTCTTTACGCCGATAAGGCCCACCGCCGGGGGTGTGAGTGGTCTCCGCATTGGCCATGTTGGCTGCGACGACTTCCGCCCTTTGCCGTTCGGCTGCCAGAGCCGACCCACTAATTTCGAGCACCGAAAACATACTCATGCTTTGCTCCCTTCGTTAATTGCGCTAAGTAGATTCTGGAATTCGTGACGCAACAACTGCACGCCCAATCCGAATTGCATCTGGGTCTCCGCCAGCAACAAGCCTTCACGGTCCATGCTGACGTTGTTGCCGTCGGGACGCTCAAGCAGTCCGTGCACTGACCGCACCACTGGCATAAAGTTCGCCGGGCCATTGGTGGCGGCGCGCTGCAGTTCACTGCGGAAATCGATGTCTTTGGTCTGATATCCGGGTGTGTCCACATTCGCCATGTTGGCGACGACCAGTTGCTGGCGTTGCGCAGTGACGTCCAGAGCCTTCTCCAGCAAGTTCATGGTGGGTGTAGAAACGTCGTTCATGCATACCTCCTAGGCGGCAAGCCGTATTCTCGAATCTTGTTGCGAATAGTTCGCAGACTCACGCCCAGCATCTCTGCGGCGCGAGTTCGATTTCCTCCGGTAACATCCAGGGTGGTTTCAAGTAGGTGGCGCTGCAATTCCCGAATCGAAGTCCCTGCCTGCAGCGAAGCCGGGACGATCAACCGCGGCGCCTTGGCCGAGTTGGACCGGGACATTTCGGCACTCAGATGCTCGGGCCCGATCTCGCTTGTATCAGTCAACGCCAATACCCGCTGCATGAAGTTCGCGAACTCACGAACATTTCCCGGCCATGCCTGCCGCTGCAGTCCTGCGACAAATTCGGGATCCAGCACTGGCGCAGGACAGTTGGATTTAGCTGCGAACTGCTGGGCAAAGAATTCGGCCAATGCCGGAATGTCTTCCCGGCGTTCCCGCAGCGGAGGCAAGGTGAGAGGAATTACGTTCAGCCGATAGTAAAGGTCGGCGCGGAACTTTCCTTCTTCCACCATGCGGTGGAGCGATACGTTCGTCGTCGCCACTATTCTTATATTTACGGCGGTGGTGTGAGTGTCTCCCAGCCTTTCGATTTGCCGCTCCTGCAGGGCGCGCAGCAGCTTAGGCTGAAGATTAACCGGCATTTCGCCAATCTCATCCAGCAACAGAGTTCCGCTTTGAGCCAACTCAAACTTTCCCGCCTTCGACGCTGTGGCACCGGTATAGGCTCCCCGCACGTGACCAAACAACTCGCTTTCGAGCAAATGCTCGGGAACCGCTGCACAATTGACCGCTACGAAAGACTTTTCGCGGCGGGAACTGTTGTCGTGTATGAACCGTGCCAACAGTTCTTTACCGGTTCCGCTTTCGGCTTCGATCAGGACATCGGCATTCGTCCTGGCCGCGTGGCGAGCACGGTCCAAGGCCTGCAATAAGACGGGTGCCGTCCCGACAATGGCATTTCTCCCTGCCACAGCGGGAACGGCCGCGTTCTTTACATGCTGCATTACTCGAGTGACCGATGCCTGAAGCTGATCAAACGAAATTGGTTTGGTCAGGTAGTCGCAAGCACCATCTTGGATTGCCTTCACCGCTTCCGGCACGTTGCCGAAGGCGGTCAGCACGATCACCGCTGTCGACGGATGCGAACTGCGCACGGTACGCATGAGCTGTAAACCGTTTCCGTCGGGCATACGGACGTCAGTAACCACCAGGGGAAAATGATCGTTCTGCATTCTCCGGAGCGCATCCGACGCACCCGAGGCAGTTTCGACGCGCCAGCCGTCGCGTTCGAAGTTAGCCTGTAATGCCATGCGCATCCCGGGTTCGTCGTCCACCACCAACACGGACTGAGTTGCCTGATCATTCATAGAACTGGAAACTCCATGTGGAAGGTCGTTCCCTTCCCTAACTGGCTGCTCACTGCAATGGTTCCGCGATGCTGCTCCACGATTCGTTGACACACCGTCAGCCCCAACCCCGGACTTTGTTTGGTGGTGCTGAATCCGGGTTCGAAGAGGTGGGGAATGTCGTCGGGGCGGATGCCACCGCCCGTATCTGTCACCTCAACCACCGCGATTGTCTTATTGCCGCCAGAACCTACGTGTCCGCCAACCGTGATGTTGCCGCCCGTGGGAGTGTGCCGCAGCGCATTACAAACCAGATTCAAGATGACTTGTTGAAGTCCGCCGGCATCGGCCGCGATTTCTGTCACTCCCAGAGTTAGTTGCAGGCTCAGTGCGACTCCGCTTTGCCTCGCGAGCGGCTGAACAAAATTGGCCGTACTGCGTAAGGCTTCGCCTAGCTTCGTCGGTTGAAGATTGGAGGTACCTGAGCTGTAAAAGCGCAACACGTTGTTGACGACCGCCGATAAGGAGCGCACCCCGGCCTGCAAGTTCTGAACGCTTTGCTTGGAGTCTTCACTCAGTCCGCCGTCGCCGGCCAATAGTCCAGTCAGCAGTTCCATACTGCCCAAGGGATTGCGGATCTCGTGGGCCAAGACGGTTGCCATTTCAGCAAGGGCAACCATGTGGCGGGAAGCCTCCCGCTCCTGCTCAGCTTCTTTAGAGACCGTGGTATCACGACAAATGAGGATGGCCCTTGCTCTGGTTTGCGCTTGATCCTTTCCAGTTTCGGCGTCCGCCATAGCGCTGTACCGCACCGTCACCCAACGCTTTTTGTCGTGCCCGTCGAAACAGAAATCGTGTTCATCGCCTTGCTTCCAGGCTGGACAACCCTCCGCATCCAACACGGTGCGGATGCGCTCCGGAAGACTAGTCCAAGCCGGCGTTCGATCGGTAGAAATCTCCAGCAACCGTTGTGCTTCGGGGTTTAAGAGAACGATCTGTTTGCTGTTGGGCTCAAGAACCGCGACCCCACATGGCAGGGCGTCCAGGATGTGGCGTAGCGCGATGCGCATGCGCTCGTTCTCGGCCAGACTCGAAGCCAGTGCGCGATTGCGCTCCTCCAACTGCGTGCGCAGGTGCGTCACTTCGTCATGCAGTTGCCAGTGCGAATGCTCCAAACGACCGGCCGCCGCAATAAAAGAAGAGAATGCTTCGGCCAGTTGCGCGTTCGCCATCGGCGGTGGAGCAATCGTTTCCATTGGACTCAAATTAGAGCTAGGCAACATCTGCCCAGTCGGAATGCACGGGTTCTGCCAAAAGACCGCGACTTCGCTCGGCCAGTGTCGAAGGTAATCGCGGTTCGGTCTTCGTTCTTCGCTTTTCCAGCTGTTGAACTGTGGTGTGCCTGCCGATAGGTGATCTCTGCGGCCAAGGTCACAATGCGGAAAGGACTATTCGGAACCGACTGTGCGATCGAACCGCCCAGCACATTAGAGAGTGGTGAGAAGAAGACAGGCTAGGAACCGGCTGCGGTCCGGACCGGGTTCAACTGGTAGTTTGCGTGCATCAGAAAATCGCACGCAATACGAAATGGAACTCAAGTGATCAACCAACGCAAAACCTCGGTTCAGGAATATGGCTATCGTCTGCCGAGATTTCCTGCGGACTTCAGCCTGGTGCTGCAAATCTCGGATCCCGAGCCCAGACTGCTGGACGCACGCTGCCGGGATATCAGCGAGGATGGACTTGCGGCGCGAGTTTCGGAACCCCTGAGTGTAGGCACGCGCGTGACTCTGTTATTGACGCTTCCTGGCAAGTCGGTGCCGTTGCCCATTGCCGCGACAGTCAGCCACCAGGATCGCGGAGATCACGGATTCGCCTTCAAATTTTCTTCTCAGAATGAGCGTGAACAAGTGCAGAAATATGTACTTACCCTTCGCAGCGGCAACTTCGCCTTGCGACGGTCTCCCAAGTAACGAATCTCTCTCTTCACATTCGCGAGTCCAGTTTTGGCATCTCCCGTGCTTATTCACTAGGCAGATGTTGCCTAGCGCTCATCTGTCTCTAATCGACTCGCGCGCCGGCATCTCCAAACATGGAAAAGGTTCTCAGTCAGGAAGAAATTGATGCCATGGTGCGGGCCGCCCGTGGCCGCCAGAGCGACGGAGTCCCCGCCACCGAGCAACGGTCGGTCAAGCCCTGCAGCTTCCGGCAATCCGGCCAGCTCACCGGCGAGCAGGTTCGTGCCTTGACCATTCTGCACGAGGGCTTCGCGCGCAGCGTCTCCCAGTCTCTGGGAGCCTACCTTCGCGTGGTGTTCGAAGCTTCGCTGGTGTCCGTCGAGCAAGTCGCATATTCTGAATTCCTGCAACGAGTACCTGAAGTTACTTACATGACCTCGTTCCAGGTTCGGCCCATCGGCGCCGCGGCAGCTATGCAGCTTGATCATTCTTTGGTGTTCCCATTGGTGGACCTCTTGCTCGGCGGGACCGGCCAATGCGATCCCATGACCCGCGAGGTCAGCGAAATCGAAGAACAGATCATGGACGGGGTTGCCAAAATCGTCTGCCGGGAGTTGGCTGCGGCCTGGGCGCCGATGGGCACCGAGATCGATTTGGAACACCGTCAGCCCACTGCGCAGATGCAGCGCTTTCTGGCTGCAGGCGAGAAGACTCTCTGCCTCAGCTTTCAAATCAAATTGGCGGAAGCTCAAGGCGCAATGAATCTGGTTCTTCCGCTCTCTATTTCTAATACGCTCCTACGCAAGCTTTCCACCGACTGGTCCTATGGCAAACCTCGCACCATCAGCCGGTCCGGGCGCAAGCTGGGGGAAAGGATGATGGAGTGCCCATTTGCGCTTATCCTGGGAATTCCCGATATCAAGCTCCGCGTGCAGACCTTGCTCGAACTTACTCCCGGAGAGGTTTGCAATCTTGGAATTCCGGTCCGCCTGCCCGCCGCCCTGGTGATAGCGGGCCGCGAGGTTTTTGAGGCCGAACCGGTACGTCAGGGACGTTATCGTGCTGCCCAGGTCCGGCAGCCGATTGCACCTTCCGATGCAGAGAGGAAACAATAAGCATGCCGCCGATCACACCCGGAACCCCGCTGCACTCTCTTGCAGATGTCTTTCGCAAGAGCCTCAGCGACGTTTTGTCGCAGACCCTCGCTTCGCCGTGGAGTGTTGAACTCAAGGCGGAGTATGCCGCCGCAACTGAGGACAGCTCTCCGTTGTGCTTTGGACTCTCCCTGTCGGGCAGCTTGCAGGGAAGCGCGGCCTTTAAATTACTACTGGTTGATGCTCGCTCACTCGGACAGAAGTTGCTAAAGGAACCGGCCGACGCCTCGTCTGAATTGAATTCTGAGCACAAACAGGCCATCGAGAGTTTGGTCCGTCAAGTCGCCGAGCAGGCTTCAGCGGATCTCAAGTCCCGGTACGGCGAAGTGGGCTTGCAAGTTAGTAGCATTGATGCGCCATCCTGGCCGGGAATCACTGTCCTGCTGGTGGCCTCCGCTGGTCCCGCCGGGACGGTTTCAGTGCAGGCAAGATTCAGCGATGAATTGCTGGCAGCTCTACCTGTTCAGGCTGAGGCGGCTAGCCCGGCCCCGGTCGAGGTTCCGATCGTCGTTGACAGTAATCTGGACTTGCTCCTGGGCGTCGATCTCAGCCTGACCCTGCGTTTCGGCCAGCGCACTTTGACCTTGCGAGAGATACTCGATCTCAGCTCCGGCTCAGTGATTGAACTGGACCGGCGGGTGCAGGAACCGGCCGACCTTCTGCTGGGGGATAAACTGATTGCGCGCGGCGAAGTAGTCATCGTGGATAGTAACTATGGGCTCCGCATTACCGAAGTCTGCGATGCTCAACATCACGCCGCAAAAGGCGCGTTGTCCGTAGCCCCATGATCCTGAGGTCAAGACCGCCGCAAACGCGATTGAGGGATAATGGTTTTACTGAATCCTGTGGAAGAGGAACACCATGAAAGTTGATTTAAACGGTCTAGCTGGATCCACGCTCGACGGCATCAAGTCGCCACAACGCACTGCTTCGGAGGCGGTTGCGACTTCCGCCACTAGTACTGACCCGGCCATTGGGGAAGACGCCGCGACCCTTTCCGTCGGCAGCGCAAGCGTCAATTCGCTGGTTGCCAAGGCGCTTGACGCACCTGCTATCCGCGCGGACAAAGTCGAGGCCCTCCGGCAAGCCGTCCAGAACGGAGAATACAAACTTGATGCGGTGCAGATTGCAGAAGCCATGATTGGGCATTCTTAGTAAGCTAGCGCCTCTCGTTCTTGTGGATGCGACAGAGGATCCCAATGCTGCAAGACCGGGTTTCCAACGTAACTCTAAAGTTCTCCACGCGTACTGCCGATTAAGGACAAGCTGTGCAACCCGCAAGTGGACAATCCGGCGCTTCCGCCAAGCCCAGCCAAATGCTTCGTTATGTTGCGCGCCAACCGATATTAAGCCTGGATGAGAAAGTCTACGGCTACGAGTTGCTGTTTCGCGACGGCGTCGACAACTATTTTCGCAATCCAGACGCTGAAGCAGCATCGCGCAGTACGCTTGACACCTCGCTACTGATGGGAATCGATGTCCTGTGTGACGGACGGCACGCGTTCATCAATTGCACGCGCGACGTGTTGCTGAAGGACTACATCACCCTGCTTTCCCCCAAGCAAGCCACGGTCGAGATCCTGGAAACTGTCCCGGTCGACGATTTGGTAGTTGCTGCCTGTAAGCGTCTGAAGGAAGCGGGATATGTAATCGCTCTGGACGATTTTGCGGTCAACGATCCGCGCGAGGCGCTGACCAGTGTGGCTGACATCATTAAGGTAGATGTGAGGGCCACGTCGGCCGAAGATTGCGCTGCCATGGTCAAGCGCTATGCGCCCAAGCGCTGCCGGATGCTGGCCGAAAAAGTGGAGACTCAGGAAGAGTTTCTCGCTGCCAAGAAGGCTGGATTCATTTACTTCCAGGGATATTTCTTCCGTCGGCCGGAGCTCATGCAGGCGCGTGAAATCCCCGCCAACCAGGTGAACTATTTACGTCTATTGCAAGCGCTCTCGCGGCCAGAACTTGAACCTCGTGAGCTTGAAGATGCCATCAAAGGCGAGGCCTCACTGTGCTACCGCCTACTGCGCTACCTGAATTCGGCAGCTTTCGGCTTCCGGACTGAGATCAAGTCCATTCGCCATGCGCTTGCGATTCTCGGCGAGCGAGAAGTACGGCGCTGGCTGCGCCTCGTCGCGACCCTCAGCGCAGCCCAGAATAAGCCTTCTGATCTAGTGCTCGCGGCGTTAGTCCGCGCCCGCTTTTGCGAGTTGCTCGCTCCCCAGGTTAAGCACGGCGAGTCGGATCTGTTTCTGGTTGGCTTGCTCTCCCTGATGGATGCAATCCTCGAATTGCCCATGGGGGTGGTATTGGAAGGAATTTCCGTAGACAGCGAAACCAAGACCGTTTTGCTGGGGCAAGGTGGCCTGCTGTCTCCGGCTTACCAGCTCATGCTGGCGCAAGAAGCCGGAGACTGGCAGGGGGTCACCAACGCCAACAGTCAGTTGCATCTGCCTGAGAGTTTCGTTGCCGACTGTCACTGGAAAGCGATGCAATGGGCACGCGAGGTGACGGGCGGAGTTTCCAGCAGTCAATAGCCGGTTGTCATTCCACGAGAGCTGCTCAGGCTAGTTCATCAATTTGGTGGGTGCTGCCTTCTTCGTGTGGCTCTTCGGTTGGATCTGGGGCGGGCTCTGGGGTCACCGGCTCGATTACCGGCCGCGGGCGCCGTTGCTGCCTGGCATCGTTCCCTGGAGAACCATGTCCGCCGCCGTTGCCGGCAGGAGTGATTGCTTCCGGCCTCGTGATGGAGAAATCATCCATACGTCCCTACATTCGTTTCGAGCGACAGCCTCGGTTCGCAGCATGATTGTGGTCATTACCACCCGCAAGTAAGATCGGCAGCCATCCAGCAAATCTTCAACTAGCCCTGATGGCCAAGCCAGAAAAGGTAACCCTAGGTAACATCAGCGCAGGGGGTGTAGCGGCATCTGCTAAGCGCGCGCAGCCTTCTTTTTCTGCGACCGCCGCTTTTCCTCGTACATGGCGGTGTCGGCTCGTTCGATCAACTTCTCCATGGTCTCGCCTTTCTGCCATTGCGCCAAGCCGATAGATGCATCCACCGGCACCTTTACCTCGCCTGCTCCCGCAGCCCGCTGCACAGTGTATTCGCCTAACACCCACTTCCGCATGCGGTCGACTTGGCAGTTCGCCCCCGCAAGGTCACAGTCTAGAATGATGATGAACTCATCTCCACCCCACCGGCCAGCGACATCCGAGGAGCGCAGATTCGACCGGAGCTCCTGGGAAAGCTGCTTCAAGAGGCTGTCTCCCGCGGGGTGTCCATAGGTGTCATTGACCTGCTTGAAGTGGTTGAGGTCGATCATCATCACGCAAAATGTCTGCTGATGGGCAATGCGCCATTCGATCCGCCCCTCGGTGTTACGCCGATTAGCCAAGCCGGTCAACGAGTCTCGCAGCGCCAGTTCTTCGACCGCTTTGAGTTTGGTTTCGTAGGTTGACACTTCCGCCTGCAACTGTGCGACGGATTCGCGACTGTCCTGGGCCATCCGATCCACATAAGTTTTGAGTTCAGCGGCTCCCTGGACGAGCGATGCACGGACCTGAGTCAAGTCCTCCAGATTCGCGATTTTTTGTAACCGGGATGTGAACTGAGTGAACTGATTCGTATAACGATGGTCGCGCTCCCCCAAAGACTGGGCGGTGCGTGCCAGCAAGATCAGCAACTCCTTGACTTCGTTGGCTTTGGCTTTGAAGTACTCGGAGGATTGCCCGCCCCACTGCTGTAACTGCTCTTCCACCTGCTTTTCCGTCTTCTTCACGCCCGCAGGTGTAAGGTCATCCGAAATCTGGTTCCCCAGGTCCGCCAGCTTCTGCTGCAGGTCCGAACTCACTCCCGGACACGCCTGGGTCCCGCTCTTCCCCATAGCCAGCAGCGCCGACTGGAAGCACCCCACGATGGCCGCAAGCAGCTCATGCGATGCAGGCACAGTCGAGGAGGGGTTGGCGCCCTTCATGTCCAGAAACCTTTTCAAGGAAATCAAGATTCACCGTCTTCCGTGTCAGTGTGTAATTTCACTGCTGGGGATGAAAGGGCACAGCAGCCGAGCCTACTGCTGGGACTTCTCGACGACCGGGATTCCAACCATGGCATGCGGCTCGCAATCAATCGGCACTATGGTGACGAATCTTTACATTGTCAACGCCGTTAGTTGCCATCCGGGGTAGACTGCCCCAGGAACTGATGCCTAGCAATCTCAGTGAATTGTTCTTAGTAACCGGAAGTAACCTGAATCCACCTTGGTCAGGCTAACGTAGGCTGAAAGACGTTGCGCTCGGCAAAGAGATCACAAGCCTGCTTCAGGGCTGATGCAGTTTCAAGTTGTTCAAGTGAGATTTGCATATCCGGTCGGGCAAGAGACAGGGTTTTCTCCAGCGCTCTTTTGCGGGCTCCGCCACCGGTGATGTGGAGGAGCACAATTGCTTCTGGCCTGATCTGACTGGAGTTGGCGGCTTTGGTCAGGGACGCGAGTGCAACCGCGGCGGCCGGTTCAATGTCGATGCCTTCACATTGCTCAAAAAGTGTTGTCGCTTGTAAGACTTCCGCGTTGCGCACGGCAAACACGTCACCCCGGCTTTCCGTAAGGACATCGAACATTCCTCCAGCAATAGCGTAGGGCGGCAATTGGTTGGAAAGTACCGTGGCTAAGATTTTCTCCGTTAAGGTTCTGGCGGTGCTGGGATCAATTTCGACGAGGTCCCGACGGCCTCGTTTCCAGGAATCGTAGATCGGAGTGAATGGCGCGTTTTGGCTGAGCATCAGGCGCGGAAGCTTGACGCCAAACCTGGAGTCCGACACCAGCCTCTTTGCCGCTTCGTGCGCAGCAATGGCGCCGGCCCCACTGCCAATAGCTTGAAAATAGAAATCCGGAAGCTGACCGATAGATTCCGCCGCGCTGAGCATGGCCGTGCCCATACCGTCACGGCGTCCGACGTTTCGCACTCCCCCCTCGTTGACGAAACCATCCTCTCGCGAGACTCGCCCGGCGAACGAGATGGCGTCAGAATAAGTAGCGTGCCCGGTAAGACAGATAATCTTTACACAGGGCTTGAGGGCCTCAGAAAACAGCATTTTCCTCATGCCGCACTCGGGAACGACGATCAGGCATGGAAGGTTATTTTCAGAGCACGCCCTAGCAAACGCGGCAGCCGTATTCCCAGCCGATGCCACCACCAGAGCACGAAAACTGTGCCCTGGAATTCGAGACAAGACGCCGTACACCTCGAGTTCCTTGAAAGTGGCGGTCTCTAGTGCCGCCCCACGCTCCGGCCAATAGCCGCTAAAGGCAATCCAAAGATTCGGAAGGCGGAGAATCGAATTCAACTTCTGGCTTTGGTAAGTCACCGACCGGGATGCGTGCGCGATCCGATTCCCACCCGGCAGCCAGCACTCATAGCGGTAGATGCCCGGAGCCTCGGAGTGACATTCGAGTCTCCGGGAAGAGTAGCGCGTGGTGAGCAAAGCAGGAGAATGCGAGCGAGGGCAGGTTAGTAGGAAACCGTCGTCCTCAACCAGAGAATCACACACCGGACAGGTCAGCTTGTAGTGCATTTGTTTCAGTTCGGCCAAAGTATTCGCTCTTCCGCCGGAAGGAGTTCAGCGGCGATCCTCGGGAGTAGATGCTCCTTTATTAGGGTTTCTAATCAATTGCGACGTGAGCCGAGATCCCCCGCCTAAAGGTTTTCTAATGATTGCCTGGTGGCAGGACCTCTATATTGCCGTTATATTGCCGTTTCTGTCAGTGGTGTGCTTTTTCACGAACCATCCAACAGCGAGCCGCAATTAGCCGAAGCAATTCTGATTCCCCGGTGGCCTTTGGCTCCAAGATGGCCGGTGCCGAAAGGCATGTACCGGCACCCGCCGGAGGGTTGAAAGGCCTCCAAATTGCTCTTTCTCAAGCGCATGGGTGCGTCCGCCACAAAGCCAGCCACAAAGGAAGACAAGATCGCCCCAGTTCCGCAGGGCGAGACCGAGAACTTAGCATTGCTTTTGCCCGGGCATGAAAACCAGACACTCGATCCGTCAGATTGGGAGAGTTTCCGGACGCAGGCGCACGGAATGCTCGACGACATGCTCGATTACACGCAGAACATCAGAGAGCGCGCCGTTTGGCAGCCTATTCCGGACGACGTGCGCGCCCACTTTCGCGGCGGTCGTACGCCTCTTGCGCCTTCTCCTCTCGCCAATGTCCATCAGGAGTTCATGAACTACATCCTCCCGTTCGCGGTGGGGAACGTTCACCCCGGTTTCATGGGATGGGTGCATGGTGGTGGCACTCCCGTCGGGATGCTGGCGGAAATGCTTGCGGCGGGGTTGAATGCCAACCTGGGCGGCCGCGATCAAGTTCCGGTCGAAGTTGAACGTCAAGTTACGCAATGGATGCGACAAATATTCGGCTTTCCAGAGACTGCCGCCGGCCTGTTTGTTACCGGCACGTCAATGGCGAATTTCATCGCCGTAGTCATTGCTCGTGATGCTGCACTCGGCTTCGACGTGCGTGCCCAGGGAATAGCGGCAAAGTCGATGCGGCTGACTGCGTATGGCTCGACAGCGCTTCATGGCTGCATTGGGAAGGCCATGGATCTTAGCGGTGTAGGCAGCGCAGCACTCCGGCTGATTCCAACCGACACCCGGTACCGAATCGATCTGAAAGCGCTGGAGAATGCAATCAAGAAAGACCGCGAAGCGGGGTTCAACCCGTTTCTCCTGGTCGGAACCGCGGGGACCGTGGACACCGGTGCGATCGACGACCTGGCGGCCCTTGCCGATCTCGCACACCGCGAGAAGCTCTGGTTTCACGTTGACGGAGCCTATGGCGCCCTAGCGATGCTTGCGCCAGATGTCGCTCCGAGGCTCGCCGGCATCGAACGAGCAGATTCGCTGGCCTTTGATTTTCACAAATGGGGCCAGGTTCCCTACGATGCCGGTTTTATTATGGTCCGCGACGGCGCTCTGCAACGAGAAGCGTTCGCGGCTTCGTCTGCGTATTTGAGACGCGAAACCCGCGGGCTCGCCGCAGGCTCACCCTGGCCTTGCGATTACGGTCCGGATCTCTCCCGCGGTTTCCGCGCGTTGAAGACATGGTTCACGCTGAAAGTCTACGGCACCCAGGCGATAGGATCGGTGATTTCGCGGACGTGCTCGCTGGCTCGCTACCTGGAACGACGGATCAAGAACACACAGGAACTCGAACTCCTGGCACCGGTGGAACTGAACATTGTCTGTTTTCGTTACCGCGCGGATGACTCTGATCGGCTGAACGGGACCCTAGTGGCTGACTTGCAGGAGTCAGGAGCCGTCGTGCCCTCGACGACCATCATCGATGGACGGCTGGCGATACGGGCAGCCATTGTAAATCACCGTACGGGTCAGTCCGATATCGACTTGTTGCTGGACCGCACGCTGGCTCTGGGTCGCAACTTGGCGAAAGACCGCGTCACTGCAACGGCTGTAGTTCCGAAAGCTGCCGCTGCATCTACACCACGTGCCAAGTGGGAAGCAGAGTTAGAGCAGATCGAAAATGCGCTGGCGTCCAATCCGGATTCGATCGACCTGCGGGTGCGACGGGCAGTTCTGTTTTCCGAATTGGGCCGTCTGCTTGATGCCAGAAACGAATACCTCAAGGTGCTGGAACGCGAGCCTTATCATCTGGCGGCGCTAAACAATGTGGGCAGCGTATTGATGGCTACAGGGTTTCGCACTGCGGCGCGCATCGCATTCAAAGAAGCGATTCTACGCCATCCCGGCGATCCCGTGAGCCGCGTGAACTACAGCTACGCTCTGCTGGAAGAGTGCGAATACCTGACCGCTCACGGAAAAGATGAGGAGTCGCTGCAACTCAAGCGCGAAGCTCGCGAACACTTCGAACAAGCTCTGCGATTCACGCCAAATTACGAAAAGGCTCATGAAGGCTTGTCGTACATACTGGACGACCTGGGGGATCAGCAAAAGGGAGAGTGGCACCGGCGCCAGGCGTTTCAGCGGCGCGCCATGATCGCTTTGCCCTACCGCGGTGGATCACCGCCGCTACCGGTGCTGCAACTTACCTCGACAACGGGAGGCAACGTACGGCTGCAAAGGTTTCTGGACGACCGCATTTTCCAGACGTTTGTCGTGCTCCCGGAGTTCTACGATTCCAGGACTCCGCTACCCGCTCACCGACTGGTCATCAACGCCATTGGCGACACAGAGGTATCGTCTAAGGCACTGGCTGCCGCACAATCCATGCTCGCTCTGACTACAGCACCTGTGGTGAATCCGCCGGCCGCGGTGCTGGCTACCAGCAGGAGTAACAACGCCAAGCGGTTCTGCGGTATGCCGGGAGTAGTGACGCCCATTACCGCCACGCTGCCGCGATCTGAACTTTCTGGCTCCGAGGCGAAGGCCATACTGGCCAGCCACGGCTTTGTTTTTCCTCTTCTTCTGCGGGCGCCTGGCTTTCATACTGGGCAGCACTTCCTACGAGTGGAAACCTTGGATGCGCTTCCAGCCGCGCTGGCTGAACTTCCCGGCGAAGACTCAATCGTCATGCAGTATCTCGATGCCCGCGGACTCGACGGAAAGACTCGCAAGTACCGGGCGATGATGATTGATGGACAGATCTATCCGCTACACGTCGCGATTTCGAGCCATTGGAAAATTCATTATTTCACCGCGGAGATGGCGGACAATCCCGAACACCGTGCGGAAGACGCGGCGTTTCTGGAACGCATGCCGGCAGTGCTCGGTCCGCTTGCGATGAATGCGCTGCAACGAATCCAGTCCACGCTCGGGTTGGATTACGCTGGAATTGATTTCGGTTTGAACGCAAAGGGTGAGGTTTTGCTGTTCGAAGCAAATGCGACTATGGTAGTGAATCCGCCGGATCCTGACGAGCGTTGGAGCTACCGCCTGCCCGCGTATCAACGGATTCACGCCGCCGTCCAGAAGATGCTAATAGAGAGGGCAAGCCTGGGGGCAACGGACTCCGAGAGCTCATCTCGAAGGACCAGCAATAGTGGTGACTTGGAAAATTCCTGTGCACCCTAGATCTGAGCGCAGACCGACTTGATTTCCGTGTACATCTCCAACGCGGCGTGGCCGGATTCGCGACCCCATCCCGATTGCTTGTAGCCTCCGAAGGGCAGGGCGTTGTCGAACACGTTGTAGCAGTTAATCCAGACCGTGCCCGCGCGCAGCTTGGCCGCCATGCGGTGCGCCTTGCTGATGTCGCGTGTCCACACAGCCGCAGCCAAGCCATACATGGAGTCGTTGGCGAACGCGACAACTTCTTCCGGAGAGCTGAACGGGATCGCGGTCACCACTGGGCCGAAAACCTCTTCCCGCACGACTTTCATGTTTGGGTTTACATCCACCAGTACCGTCGGCTCGACGAAATATCCGCTACCGCTGATTTTATGTCCGCCCACAACCGCTCGCGCGCCTTCCTTCGCGCCGGATTCGAGATATCCGCAGACCCGCTCCTGCTGTTCCTTGGATACCAACGGCCCCAAGTTGGTGGAAGGATCGATCCCTGGGCCAATCTGGAACTTCTTGGTTTCCTGGGCTACGCCATCCACGACTTTGTCGAAAATGCTCTTGTGTACGAACAAACGTGAGCCGGCAGTACAGCATTGACCTTGATTGAAAAAGATGGCGGCGGCGCTGCCCGAAATTGCCGAGTCTAGGTCGGCGTCGGGAAAAATAATGTTTGGAGACTTACCTCCCAGCTCCAGCGAGACTTTTTTCAGATTTCCCCGGGCGGCGTCAACGATTAGACGTCCAACTTCGGTCGAGCCAGTGAATGCAATCTTGTCCACGTCGCGATGCGCAGCCAGCCCCGCGCCTGCCGTCTCACCGAAGCCTGGGACGACGTTGACGACCCCATCGGGAATTCCGGCTTCCATGATGAGTTCGCCTAGACGTAATGCCGTAAGGGGAGTCTGTTCCGCTGGCTTCAGGACTACGGTGCAACCCGCGGCCAGCGCTGGCGCCAGTTTCCAGGCAGCCATAATCAGCGGGAAATTCCACGGAATGATCTGTCCCACCACCCCAACCGGCTCGCGCAAGGTATAAGCAAAGTACCTGGCACCGGGCTTCGACAGCGGAATGGTGTTGCCTTCAATCTTGGTGGCCCAGCCCGAAAAGTAACGAAACGTTTCGATAGCGGAGGGCACATCAACCACGCGGGAGAAGGACACCGGTTTGCCGTTGTCAAGAGTTTCCAACTCGGCCAGTTCGTCACGGTGCTGGTCGATCAGGCCGGAAACTTTCCACAGCAGACGACTCCGCTCGGCGGGCAGCATCTCCGGCCACGGACCTTCCTCAAAAGCGCGACGCGCGGCCTTTACGGCGCGGTCAATATCCTCGCGGTCACCTTCGGCAACGCGGGCCAGTACTTCGCCGGTTGCAGGGTTGCGCGTCTCGAAGATCTTGCCTGATGCTGCTTCCACCCACTTGCCGCCGATTAGCATCTTGCGAGGCTTGCCAAGAAATTCCGTGGTGTCCTTGCTCAGTTGTGCCGGTGCCACAGTAGTCGACATACTTCCCCCTTATGCCACTTCGCCTGCGGTCAATTCAGGCGAAACCGCTCTGCCCGCCAGTAGAAACCCGCGTGTAACCTGGTCTACCTATAGAGACCACGTGCCGGAGGCCTCTTGTCCGTGACAAACGTCGCGGGCTACAACTACAATATGATGCGACGGTTCGGAGGAGATTCTTTTCCCCAAGACGCGGCATACCATCCGAGGATATCCGTGGGCAGGACTACGAACTAACGTTCGATAGCACAATATCACCGAATGCCAGTCGGGAGCCAGCCTCCGTCGTTCCGCGAAGCCTATCGTTCGACGGCTCGCCGCGCTCCCACCAAACCGCTTGCGTCAGCTTGAAATCCCGGAGCAATATCTCGGTGCTGGGGAAATGTTTCGGCAGTCACGCTTGTCGTCCTCGCAGAAGGCGAAAACTCCAAACCATTAAGGAGCAACGACCTTGCCCTTTATAACCACAAATAACACTCGCCATTTTTATAGCGTCGAGGGCCAACCCGGAAAACGGATGCTCGTTCTGTCCCATTGTCTCGGCGGAGATCATGCTATGTGGGCGCCGCAGATGGCGGATTTTCTTTCCCACTTCCAGGTACTGCGCTATGACACCCGCGGACACGGTGCATCAGATGCGCCCAAGGGCGACTACGCGGTCGAATTGCTTGGCCGTGATGTGCTCAGTCTTGCCGATGCGCTTGCCGTTAAACAGTTCGCCTTTTGCGGCCTCTCCATGGGCGGTGCAGTCGGCCAGTGGTTGGCCATTCACGCGCCGGAACGCTTACGCGGATTGGTTCTCGCCAATACCTCCCCGCAATTTGGGCCACGAAGCAATTGGGAAGCCCGGATTAAGGCAGTGAGAGATGGTGGCATGGCTGCGATTATCGATGTGGTGATGGGACGGTTTTTCTCCCCGGAGGTTCTCGCCAGAGACCCGTACGCTGCTTCAATGAAGTCAGTTCTTCTGAACATCGATCAAGTGGGATATCTCGGCTGCTGCGCCGCCATATGCGAGTTTGATGCTCGCGACTCGTTGCGCATGATTCGCGTACCCACGCTGTTGATTGTCGGTGATCGCGACGTATCAACCCCATGGGAAGGTCATGGTGAACTCCTGGCCCGCGACATTCCGGGTGCGCGAGTAGTTCGCCTGCCTTCCGCGCATCTTTCCAACATCGAGCGCCCGCGCTCATTCACCTCCGCGGTGCTCGAATTTCTTCGCCTTTCCTCAGATCATGCGGCTACTGTTCTCGACGCCGGTTTTGCGGTTCGCCGGGAAATGTTGGGAGATGCGCACGTCGACCGTGCCATCGCCGGCGCAACTGACTTCAATCGCGAATTCCAGGACCTGATCACACGATACGCCTGGGGCACAGTCTGGACACGGCCTGGACTCGATCTGCGCACGCGACGCTTGCTGGTGTTGGCAACCATGGCCGCGTTGGGACGCTGGGAAGAATTCAGCATGCACGTGCGCGCTGGTTTGGCGCATGAACTAGAGCCATGCGACTTGAAGGAACTACTGCTGCAAACCGCCATCTATGCCGGCGTCCCGGCGGCGAATACCGGATTTCATCTTGCCGCCGAGGAGATGGAAAGAGCGAAACAGAAGTGATTTATTATCCTTTAGTAGCATCCCTCGGCCGCGAAGAAGCGATATCATACTCCCGCTGGCAGGCGCTCCTGCAAAGTGATGGCGAAGTGTTTTTTATGTTCGCGCAAACGGAGCAATCAAACCGGGTCAACATCACACCTAAGCAGTTAAGATGATATTGAGAACGAACGTTCGATAGATTTGGTAACGGTCGATGTAACGCCGGGTGCATTGGCCGTCAGATTAGCAACGTTTCTGTGGGGATTCTATCTCTCGTTCAGAACTGATCGGTCAAGCTGTACACATCACAACGGAGGATCGACCAACCGATTGATCACTGATTGCCACATTCATATCCAGCCGCTGGAGATGTTCAATGCCGGCGCTCTGGAACTGATCAAGAAAAAGCGGCCAAACTTCGACCAGATCGCCGAGTTCTGCCGCTCGCCCAAATCCTTTCTGAAGCACCTGGATCAGGCTGGAGTAGATCGGGCTGTGCTGATCAACTATGTGGCACCTGAAGTGATCGGCTTCACCAGCGGAGTCAATCAGTTCATCGCGGATTACACCAAAGAAAATCGCAAGCGCCTGATTTCGTGTGGCGGTCTACATCCGCGCCACACCAGCAACATTCTCGCTGACGTGGAAGAAATCCTGCGGCTCAAGATCCGCATGATCAAGGTTCACCCTCCCCACCAATTGCTGTTTCCCAACGATTATTTGAACGGCGTGAAAGAGTTGGAGATCATTTATCGCGCAGCCGAAGCCAATGGTATCCCCGTCATGTTTCACACCGGGACGTCAATCTTCACCGGCGCCCGCAACCGCTACGGCGATCCCATTCACATTGACGATGTCGCGGTAGATTTTCCCAAGATGAAGATTCTTCTCGCGCATGGCGGGCGGCCACTCTGGATGCACACCTCGTTCTTCCTGTTGCGGCGGCATCCCAACGTTTACCTGGACATCAGCGGCATTCCACCCAAGGCTCTGCTGAAATATTTCCCTCGGCTGGATGAGGTCGCGCACAAGACACTCTTCGGGACCGACTGGCCTGGTCCCGGAGTTCCTGACATTAAGAAGAATCTCGATGACTTCCGCGCGTTGCCCATCTCCGAGGACATGAAGCAACAGATTCTCAGCAAGACGGCGCTGACGATCTGGCCCGACTGAGCACCCAATGGCTAGCTTTCCGCTTTAAGCAGCGTTCTCCAATAGCAGCGCAATTCCCTGCCCCCGCCGATGCAAGCCGACGTGGAAGCTCTTTAGAACCAACCTTTAGCGGGCACAGAACATCCATCTTAATGTGGTGTGGATGCTCTCGTAACCTTGCTTTTGATTCCGTGCGCTGTATAATCCGCTTGGACGATGAAGAAGACGGGGAAAACAAACGTTGTGGGTGGCTCGGCGCTTTCGTGGCGCGGAGCGTGCATCGGCATAGTGATGTTTTCTCTTGTCGTTAGTCTGGCGACTCGAACCTTCCACCAGACGATTCCTCAAGGCGTTACCGTGCACTCCAACACCGCTCAAGCCATGCGGCAACATATGGTTCGGGATGCTGCGCGGTGGGTGCCGCCGGTTCTCGTTTATACTTCCCACCGGGCCCCCGTGTTTTACCCGCATGTTGCTCCCGCTGGACCACCGATTCCTGCTCTCCTTCTGATCGAAGATAACCTCTACAATCGACCTCCTCCTTCCTGCTAATCTCTCTTGTGAGTCTCTAGTCAGGTTGTTGTTCAGGAACTCCGTCTCGGTCTTCGACTGAAACGATGCGGCTCGCGGGCCCCGCCTACAACCGCACATGAGTTCGAACCGGCTATGTTTCCGCTGGAAATGCAGGAATATTCTTCATTCTGCTTCTTTCTCGGAAAGCATACAGCCGCTTTGCTGGAGGAGACGTGCGAAAAGCCTTAGTGCTGTCAGGTGTGTGTTTAGTTCTTTTGATGTCACCGCATGCGCGCGCAAGGCAGTCAGCCGCAACCGAGGACGGGTACCAGACCGCCACCGTTGTCAGCGTAAAGAAGGACATTTCCCCTTCAAACTACCTCGGCGACAACCCCAGTGATGCGCCATTGCAAGCGCGCGACTACTCGTACGACATCGGCATCCGCCTGAATTGCAACCTATACGTCGGCCGTTATGAATCCGCGACAAGGTATCTGCCTTCCGTCTTCGCTCCCAATCACCAGGTTGATGTCCGCCTGCACAAACACATCATGTACGTCAGCCTGCCCTTCAGTGATGAAGAGGTGATGATGGGAATTGTGGGACACAAGCGGGTGAAAGATGAAGTGTGTGCGAAGCCTGCACCAACGGCGTCGACCGGCCAAATATCAAACCGTCCGTTAACCCAAAGCACATTCAAAGGAGGACTTGTATGAACCGAACCAAGAATCTGATTGTGTTTACGGCATTTCTGCTCATCACGGTGGGAGCGATCGCGCAACAAGCCAGTAGCACGCCAGCGTCTGGTAGCGATAGCACAGCGCCAGCCCGCCACCTTTCTACGGTCCGCGGTTGTCTTGACGGTGACCGCGGGAATTACGTCCTCGTTGAAAACAACGGATCGGTGTATGTGCTGAAAGGGGTGGGCAACAAACTCGACAGCTATCTCCGCCATGAGGTTGAAGTGAAGGGGAAAATGCTGACGGGAACCATCAAGACGGGCGTCCGTCCGGAGAAAGCCGGCAGTAACCCCAGCGACACGGTTCACGGGGTGGATGGCGTTCCGTTACAAGTGGCAGACGTGCAGACCGACATTCGAATGATCTCGAAGCACTGCAAAGCTGCCGACCAGGAATGACGCGGTTTCGGCGACCACTCGGTAATGGCTCGGCGCCCGCCAGGCGGCTCTGGATTGGCCGTAGGACGAAGGCACGGCCACCGAGGCTGATATCCACGACTGATGAAGGTGCCCATGCATAAACGGTATGTCCTGATTACGATTGGAAGTCTGGCGCTGATCACGCTCATTACTGCCATCGAGTATCGTGTCAGAGATCGAGACGCTGATCCCAGAGCCGCAGAAATCCCCACCGCCACCGTGGCGATGGCGAGGCGCGGAGTACTTTCGAATTCGCTGACTTTGGCCGGGCAATTCCAGCCGTATCAGGAAATTGAAGTGCACGCGAAGGTTTCCGGGTACGTGCAACATATCTACGTGGACATCGGGGACCGCGTACGCGCCGGGCAGACGCTGGCGGTGCTTGAGATCCCCGAATTGGATGCCCAGCTCAAGGGAACCCAGGCCGAACTTCTTCACAGCAAGGACGAAGTGGTTCGCGCGGAAAACGAAGTCATTAGGGCCGAGTCCGATCATGCCGCGCTGCATGCGGCCTATACTCGACTGCAACAGGCCTCCACGACTCGCCCCGGGTTGATTGCCGAGCAAGAACTAGACGACTCCCGCTCCAAAGATTTGGCCGCCGAAGCTCAAATCGATGCCGCGAAGGCCGCACTTGCGGCAGCCAAGCAGCAAACGGCTGTATCGGACGCGGACCGCATGCGGGTTGGCGCTCTGGCGGCCTATGCCACTGTTACTGCTCCGCTAAGCGGCGTGATTACCTGGCGCTATGCTGACACGGGTGCCCTCATCCAGGCAGGAACCTCCTCGAACACGCAGTCGATGCCGTTGGTGAAGTTGGCCCAAAGCGACATCTTGCGTCTACGTTTGCCGGTGCCCGAGTCCGCGGTTCCTTATATCCATGCTGGCTCCGCTGTGCAGGTTCAAGTCAAGGCGATCGGTCGGACTTTCTCTGGGAAGGTCGTCCGTTTCACTCGATCGGTCAGTCTCGACACGCGCACCATGGAGACCGAAATCGATGTCGAGAATGCGGACTTGTCGCTTACTCCCGGCATGTACGCAGACACCTCAATTGAGCTAGAGCACAAGGAAAACGCCTTGTCGGTTCCAGTGCAGGCGGTGGTCCAGGGCGGGAACGAGCATTACGTGTTAGTCGTGGATGCGCAGGACCATGTGCAAAAACGAGCGGTGGAGTTGGGAGAACAAACTTCCGATCGTACCGAGATTCTCCAAGGTCTTTCGGAAAAGGAACAAATCATCATCGGCGGGCAGTCCAACTACCAGGTCGGCGAACTGGTCAAGCCGAGGCTGGAGCCGGCACCTCCTGACGCGAGCAAGAATCAGACGGGAGAGCATCCGTAATGCCCAGATTCGCTCTCAAATACCCGTTCTTCATCATTATGGTTTGCCTGGTCGTCGCCGTGGTTGGAGTAACCACCGTGGTGCGGATGCCGGTGGATCTGTTCCCCCAGATCAAGATTCCGGTGGTGGTGGTGGCGACCTTCTATGCCGGAATGCCGCCCGAGCAAATCGAGGCCGACATTACCGACACCTTCGAGCGTTTCTTTACCCTGGGAAGCAATATCGATCACATAGAATCCCGTTCTCTGACCGGCGTCAGCCTGATCAAGATTTACTTCAAGCCGGGGACCGACGGCAATGCCGCGTTAAGCAATATCGCGAACCTGGCCATGGCGGACCTTCGGCGTCTCCCCCAGGGAACCTTGCCCCCGGTAGTGCTCAAGTTCGATGCTTCGAGTCTGCCGGTGTGTCTGGTAACGCTGAAGGGGCAAGGGCTGGACGAAACCCGGCTCAAGGACTTGGCGCAATTCCAGGTTCGTAACCAGATCGCCAATGTTCCCGGCGCATCTGTGCCTCAGCCCTTCGGCGGTCGTTATCGTCAGATCATGGTGTACGTCGATCCGGTCAAGCTGGAGGCGCACCAGCTTAGCTTGATGGACGTGGTTCATGCAGTGAATGAATCGAACCTAATTCTTCCCGCTGGCGACGTTCGCATCGGGCCCAAAGATTTCAATATCTATGCCAACGCACAGTTGCCCAACACTGAGGAGATCAACCGTATACCACTGAAGACGGTGGGCAACGCCTCGGTGATGGTGGCCGATGTGGGCGAGGCGAAGGACTCGGGCACGATTCAAACCAATCTCGTCCGTATCGACGGACAACAATCCGTCTATATTCCCATACTCAAGCAGGGCGGTGACAGCAACACCATCAGCATTGTGAACGGAATCAAGGCGGCGATCACAGATCTGGTGGATATTCCGAAATCGCTCAAAACGGCCGTGGTCTTTGATCAGTCGATCTTCGTCAAGAGTGCCATTAAGAATGTGCTAAAGGAAGGCGGAATTGGTCTGCTGCTGACGGCCATCATGATTCTCGTCTTCCTGGGAAGTCCGCGAGCGACGTTTGCGGTACTTCTCTCGATTCCTCTTTCTGCGCTGGTGTGTCTTTTGATCATGAATGCCATGGGCGGATCGATCAATGTCATGCTGCTGAGCGGATTGGCGCTCGCCTTTTCGCGCCTTATAGACGACTCCGTCGTGGTGCTGGAAAACATCTTCCGTTATATGGAAATCGGTGAAACGCCCAGAGTGGCGGCCGAAAAGGGAGGCATGGAAGTCTCGCTTGCCGTCTTGGCGGCGACTTCCACCACTTCTATCGTGTTCTTCCCCGTAACCTTTTTCTATGGCGTCAGCCGGTATCTTTTTATTGATCTCGCTTTGGGCGTGGTCCTGTCCATATTCGCTTCCTACATCTTTGCCATGACGGTAGTTCCACTCTATTGTGCGAACTTCATCCACCTCAAGGACGTGGAGGAAGAGATTGAACACGAGTCAGAGCATAAGCCCGCTCCGGAATCGATCTTTCACCGGTTCCTTGGCCGTTTCAATGAGCTCTTCCATAAGCTCTTGGAGTTTTACGAGCATTGGGTGAGTCGTGCTCTGGTTCGGCCCGGCCGGACCGTAGCTCTGATTCTTGGCGGCATTGCGGTTGTCCTGATTGGAGTTTTCCCGTTCGTCGGGACAGCGTACTTTCCCCGTACTGATCCTGGTCAGTTCGTCATCAACGTAAAGGCTCCAAGCGGCTCACGGCTTGAGGTCAGCAATCAATACATTGCCCGCGTCGAAAATGACATTCGCCAGGTGATTGCTCCACACGATCTCGGCATGATCGTCTCCAATATCGGAATCACTCCGGATTTGTCCGCCATGTACACCAGCAACTCCTCAACCGATACGGCGTTCGTGCTGGTAAGTCTTAAAGAAGATCATTCGGTCGGAAGCTATGAATACATGCGGCGGGTTCGCCGCAAGCTGTCTGAGGATTTGCCGGAACTGAATACCTACTTTCAGGCGGGCGGTCTGGTTGATTCCGTGATCAATCTGGGTTTGCCTGCCCCCATCGACGTCCAAGTTAGAGGTAACGACTTGAACGGCGCCTTTGAAATCGCGACGGACATTGCCAGACAGATAAGGAGTCAGAAAGGTGTGAGCAGCGTGCTCATCCCTCAGGACCTCCTTTACCCGGGGCTGGAACTTAATATTGACCGCGAACGCGCCAGCCTGATCGGACTCTCACCCCAACAAGTGGTGGATAACGTGATTACTGCGCTCACCTCCGACGGCATGATCGCCCCCAGCTACTGGATTGATCCTAAGACCGGTAACAACTACATGCTGACCGTGCAGTACTCCGATAAGCAAATTCAGAACATGAGCATGGAAGATTTCAGGCAGATTCCGTTGCGCGCCGCCAATATCTCGAATTACACACCATTGCAATCGGTGGCTGACATCACTCCCATCAACACTCCGACTGAGGTCGACCATTACCAACTCCAGCGCGTCATTGACATCTACGTGATGCCCTCTAGCGAGGCACTGGGCGGGGTAAACGGTGAAGTTAATAAAATAGTCAGTCATCTCAAGTTGCCGGAAAACGTGCGGGTCAGCGTGCTCGGATCGGTGGTCGGCATGCAGGAGTCGTTCAAGCGTTTTTCCATCGGCCTTGCCCTGGCGATCGTGCTCGTCTACCTGATCTTGATGTCCCAGTTCGCTTCCTTTATCGACCCGCTGATCATCCTGATGGCGATTCCTCCGGGGCTGGCGGGGGTGGTGCTAACTCTGTGGTTGACCCATAGCACCTTCAACATTATGTCGCTGATGGGGGTAATCATGATGACGGGGATCGTGGTTTCCAACAGCATTCTGATTGTTGAATTTGCTCGTCAGTTGCGTAAGGAAGACTTTTCGCTGCAAGAAGCGCTCGTCCGGGCATGCAAGATTCGGCTGCGACCCATTCTAATGACGTCGCTGGCGACTTTGTTAGGCATGCTTCCGATGGCGCTGGGCGTGGAAACCGGCAGCGAGCAGTATGCCCCCCTCGCCCGTGCCGTGATTGGCGGCCTGGCGGTTTCGGTTGTGGTCACGGTCTTCCTCGTGCCGGCGGTGTATCTCATGGTCCACGGAAAAGAAAACGATCAGCGGGAGGAACAGTCTGCATGACATGGAGATCGATGTCTCTTCTAGTTTGTCTTGCGCTGTCGACGTTAGGCTTCGCGCAATCGGCAATCATCTTGCAGAATCCAAGCGACGCGTCTCTAGGTTCGTTGGCTGCCCCATCGAATACAAAGACCGTGTCTGGTTCGCAGCATCCCCAACCTTCGTCAATCGGGACACGTCTTGCTCTGAAAGAGGCCGAGACCATCGCGCTCAGGAATAATCCAGCGATTTCCGTGGCCCGCCTCGAAGCGCTAGCGACACAACAGGTAACGCGGGAAGTTCGATCGAGTCTCTGGCCACAAGCCTATGCCGACTTTACGGGGGTTGATTCGCGCAACGACAGCCGAATCAGCGCGGGAGCAATCAATAACCCCCAGATCTTCCCCCGTGCCGCGGCCGGAACGACGGTGACTCAATTGATCACCGACTTTGGCCATACCACCAATCTGGTCGCGAGCGCACGCTTGCACGCTAAGGCTGAGGACCAGAACGCGATCGCAACCAAGGAACAGGTGCTGCTGGCGGTAGATCAAGCCTTCTACGGGTCGCTCCAGACCCACGCCGTGCTCAGAGTGGCGGAACAGACGGTCGCGTCTCGCCAATTGCTGGCCGATCAAGTTGGAGCTTTGACAAAGAGCAAGCTGAAATCCGATCTCGATCTCAGTTTCGCTAATGTGAATCTCGCCCAGGCGAAGCTTCTGTACCTTGATGCTTTGAACAATGACAAATCCGCAATGGCGAGCCTTTCGGCAATCCTCGGATACTCCACCGTAGTAAACGTTGAACTGGTTGAAGAAACGGAAGCGCTGACACCCCCTCCCCCTGATGTCGATCGGCTGATCGCGGACGCCTTCAGCGTGCGACCGGAAATCCTCAGTTTGGAGTTCGAATCGCAGTCGGCGGAAAGGCTTCACCGGGCGGATCGGGACCAGTCGTTGCCAACCATCAGTGCGCTGGGAGCGATCGGCGATGCGCCTTTTCGCGATGAACACATTCAGAGTTCGTACGGTGCGGTAGGAGTGAACATCCAAGTCCCGATCTTCAATGGATTTCTTTATAACGCCAAGGCCCACGAAACTGACTTGCATGCGCAGGCTGCGCTTAAGAGATTAGCTGATCTTCGCAACCGAATCTCGCGAGATGTACGCACCAGTTGGCTGAATGCCACCACTGCTTTCGACCGGGTTAGCGTGAACGAGCAATTGTTGGCGCAGGCCAACCTGGCGCTGGACTTGGCCCAAACCCGGTACAAACTCGGTTTGAGTTCCATCGTCGAATTGAGCCAGGCACAGCTTCAGCAAACGCAAGCGGAGATCGGCAGTGCGCAAGCGGGATATGAATATCGCCTTGCGCTGGCCGTGCTGCGTTACCAGACAACCGGATTGTGATTGGTGAAGCTGCACGCGAAGGGCACCTCACAGAAATTTTTACTAGGATTCGAACATTCTCCCCACTAGCACTCGCATCCTGAAAGGTGAGGTTCGCCAGTGGACTCCTTAATTCAACGACTTACGCAGTTTGGCACGTGTACTGCTACTTGTTGCTACGGCAAGGAGGCCGTTATGAGAACATTCCTCCAAAAACTACATTGGTTCCTGTGGATTCTGCTCGTGATTCCGGTATTACTTCTCAGTCACGCCATGAGCGCCGAAAACCGCGTCATGGGAGAGATTCAGTTCGAAGGTAAATCCCATGTCGCAAAAACTTCGGGAGTCTGGGTGGATGGAGAATACGTCGGGTACCTGAAGGAGCTTAAGGGGTCGAAGAAAGTTCTGCTGTTACCTGGCGAGCATGTGATCACCGTCCGCCAGGATGGTTACCAGGATTTCACGCAACGTGTGCTTCTTCAACCCGGACAAAAAGAGGTAGTTCGTGTAGCCATGGAGAAGGCCCCTACAGGTCCACTCCCTGTGGTGACTGCCACAGTCAAGATCGCGGTCAACCCATCACGGGCCGCCGTTTTCCTGGACGGGCTCTTCGTTGGACACGTAGGCGAGTTTGAGGGTGCGGGTCGAGGAATGCTGGTCGCACCGGGAACACATCAGATCAGAATTGCTCTTCCCGGCTACCAGACTTTTGAGACCGACATTGATCCTCTCGCTAATCAGAAGGTCGAAATTAAGACTGACTTGGTCAAAAATGGCGCTGCTCCGGCTGAGCCCCTGGTAAAACCGGAAATAAGCGATGGGTCGGTCACTGGGAGTACGGCTGTCGCTCCAGCGCATTGAAGTGTGCAAAAAGAAGCGCTCACAAACCGAGCAGATTGGGGCGGAGTTTGGCGTACCCGTGCTCTTGTGCCCAGAGGTCGAGTGGGACCGAGGCGAGTTCATCCACCACTGGATCAGCCAAACCGTTCTTCGCGAGGTCGACGGACTTGATGTAAGTGTGGCAGGCGTCGCAGCACTCGACGCGTATATGGGGAAACTGTTCGGCAGTGTAGACCGGGAGTTTCACCTGGTCTTCCTGGCCGCATCCGGCACAGACGATGCGGCGGAATTCCCATTCGCAGAGACAAAACCCGCAGACCAGGTTGCGACGCGCGCCATCACCCTGGGGACGCAAGACGCCGAGGGCAGGCTTGCGATTGCAGAACGGACACAGCGAATAGGTGTAACCGTCGAGTTGCAAGCCAGACCGCGAGCGGACGAATTCGGCGTAAGGCTGAAGAAAAGCCAGCCCTAGGTACTCCTCGGCAACGTCGGGCTCGGCCGCGGTGGCCCAGCAGTGGTTCAGCAGGTCAGACCAGGCGCTGGACGATGAGTTCCGAAGATGGTTAGCGATTTTGGCAAAGTCGGCCGGAGCCCTCTCTTCGATCATGGAGAGAAACGGCGGGAAGCTGGCGAGCAGTTCCGGAGACTGCGGTAGATCAGATAGAGAAGCTGCGGTCTTCTTCTGAGATGCGCTCTCGATCCGCTGATGGAGGCTCTGCTGAAATCGGGCCACATGGATGTAGAAGCCGAGGATTTCAGCTGCAAAGGTACATTGTGTGGCGAGTTGTTCAGCCCGCCGGATGCGCTGCTGCCACGAAGTCTTGCCCACCGGGCGATTATGGGGCTTCGGCCTCACCCCAAGCAACTGGATGGATCGCGAGCTTTTGTCCCGGCAAGCTCCTTGGGTTGACTGTTGCCCAGCCCAAGGACTATATTTTCCGGTAACTTTGGTGTCTCGACTCGGTTTCTGATGTAGGTTTGCGATCAAGCGGTCGGAGGATACACATGGAACTCTCCCGCAGAACCTTCCTCAAAAGCGCGCTCGTCGGCGGAGCGGGCATCTCTCTCCTGGGATTTGATCTGACTCCCGCGGTTGCCCAGCTTAAAGAGCTCAAGATCGCCCGCGCGACGGAGACGCGTTCCACATGTCCTTATTGCTCGGTGAGCTGTGGCGTTCTCATTTACACGATTGGCGACAAAGCCAAGAACGTCACTCCACAGGTTATTCACGTTGAGGGCGATCCCGACCATCCCATCAATCGTGGCACGCTGTGTCCCAAGGGAGCTTCACTCGAGCAGGACATCCTAAATCCGCGTCGGCTTTTGAAGCCGCAGGTCCGACGGCCCGGCTCCGATCACTGGGAAGACATCGCATGGGCGCAGGCGATTGACGAGATCGCGCACAAGGTGAAGAAGACTCGCGACGACACTTTTATCGAAAAAGACGCGCTCGGGCGAACCGTGAACCGCTGCGAGAGCATGGCTTGGATCGGCGGCTGCACAGACACCAACGAATTCAATTATCTGGTCGTCAAGACCATGCGCAGCCTGGGGCTCACCTATATAGAAAACCAGGCCAGGGTTTGACACGGCCCCACGGTCTCAAGTTTGGGACCAACTTTTGGAAGAGGGGCCATGACCAATGGCTGGGTCGACATCAAGAACGCCGACATGATGTTGGTCATGGGCGGGAACCCCGCCGAGAATCACCCCTGCGGCTTCAAGTGGGCGATTGAGGCCAAAAAGACTCGTAACGCCAAGCTGATCGTGGTAGATCCGCGGTACACGCGAACGGCCTCCACGTCCGACCTCTTCCTGCAGATTCGCGCGGGATCAGATATTGCGTTCTTGGGCGGAGTTCTTCACTACGCGCTCGAAAACAACCGCATAGCGAAGGAGTATCTGGCCAACTTCACCAACGCTTCGTTCATCGTGAAGGAAGGCTTCAAACTTCCGGAAGACGGACTGTACTCGGGTTTCGACGCGACTTCGCAGACTTACGATCGGTCCTCATGGAATTATGAGGAAGGAAACGACGCCGGCGGTGCTGCGCCTGCCCATGCGGCACTGACGGCTGCGTTGACCCCAGGAACGCCACCGCCCTTGCCCGGAATGCCTGCCAAGGTGGCTTACGACTTTACCTTGCAGCATCCGCGATGCGTGTATCAATTGTTGCGGCAGCAGTATTCCCGCTACACGCCCGAGATGGTCGAGCGCATCACGGGAATCCCGAGAGATCAATTCTTGAAAGCCGCCGACTTATTCACTTCCATCCGCAAAGATGGCGACATGAAAAAAGTGGCCACCATTATGTATGCGGTGGGATGGACGCAACACACTTTCGGCACGCAGATCATTCGCACCGCCGCAATTTTGCAGCTGTTGCTCGGAAACATAGGGCGCGCCGGAGGCGGCGTCAACGCTCTGCGCGGTCACTCCAACATTCAGGGCGCTACCGACATGGGCGGGGTGTTCGACACCTTGCCCGGTTACCTGAAGGTTCCGATCCCGACCGACGTTGACCTGGCCGCCTGGTTGAAACGGATTACTCCGACCGCATCCAAGCCGGCGCCGTGGGACTCGTTTAACTACTACTCGAACACGCCGAAGTTTGCGATCTCCTACTTGAAAGCCTTCTTCGGGGACGCGGCGACAAAAGAGAACGATTTCGCCTTCCAGTACATGCCCAAGGTAGATCGCAACTACTCCTGGACCCAGATCTGGGACAACATGTATCGCGGATCGGTGAAGGGGATGTTCGCTTTCGGCATGAACGGCGTGGCCATCGGGCCTGATTCGCAGAAGAATATCGATGCGCTGAAGAAAGCCGACTTCCTTGTCGTCGGTGAGATTTATCCCGATGAGACCAGCGAATTCTGGAAGTCCCCGGGAATCACGACCGAGGAAATGAAGACCATCAACACCACCGTCTATCGCCTGCCCTGCGCGGGCTTCGCCGAGAAGGACGGGTCGATGACCAACTCGGCGCGCTGGCTGCAGTGGAAGAACGCCGCGGTTCCACCGCCGGGCGATTGCCGCCTGGACCAGGACATCGTGGCCCAAATCTTCCTCAAGGTGCGTGAGCTTTACCAGAAAGAAGGAGGCAAGTTCCCGGACCCGATCCTCCGTCTAACCTGGCCTTACGTGAATGCCCAGAATCCTGCGCTGGGAGATTTGGCCAAGGAGATGAACGGCAAAGCGCTCGCCGATCTCACCGACCCCAAGACCCAGGTGACCATCAAACGTGGTCAGCAATTGCCGGGATTCGCCTGGCTGAAAGACGACGGCACCACCTCCTGCGGTATCTGGATTTATTGTGGAGGTTGGACCGAGGCGGGGAACCAGCTCTCGCGCCGTGGTACCGAAGATCCGTCGGGTCAGGGCATTTACCAGAACTGGGCTTGGTCATGGCCCGCGAATCGCCGCGTTCTGTATAACCGTGCGTCGTGCGATCCGTCCGGGAAGCCGTGGGATGCGACACGCAAGCAAGTCTGGTGGAACGAGTCTGCCCAACTCTGGGTGGGCAACGATGTGCCCGACTTCAAGCCAGACTCGAACCCCAAGGACCACATGGGCCCGTTCATCATGAACGCTGAAGGAGTCGGCCGGATCTTTGCACCTTTGGGCTTGTTCGCTGATGGCCCCATGCCCGAGCACTACGAACCGATCGAGAGTCCAGTGCAGAATGCGCTGCACCCGAATCAATCGAACAATCCCGTGGTCAAGAAGCTAAAGACGGCAGCGGACAAGTACGCAACACCCGGCGACGGCTTCAACATTGTCTGCACCACCTACCGGCTCACCGAGCAGTACCACTACTGGACCAAGAACAATCCGATGAACGTACAGCTCATTCCCGAACCGTTCGTCGAGATTCCAGTGGAATTGGCGGCGGAGCTGGGCATCAAGGGCAACGACAAAGTGAAGGTCACCAGCGCGCGCAGCTATTACGTGGCTAAGGCGTTCGTCACCAAACGCATCAAACCGATGACGATTGACGGCAAGAAAATCTACCAAATCGGTATTCCGATTCATCAGGGCTATCGCGGAATTCAGGAAGACGAGGGCAAGAACGCAAGGACACTCCTCAACCGGCTTACGCCGACGGTCATTGATCCCAACGCGTACACCCCGGAGTTCAAGGGCTTTCTGGTCAAGCTCGAAAAGGCATAAGGCAATGTTATGAGCCAGGCGACATTGGCAATCAAACGAATATCCGGCCATGCTGGGCCCGCTCCCGGAGAAGGCGTGGAGCGCGACTATCAGGTCTGCAAACTGGTGGACACCACAACTTGCATCGGCTGCAAAGCTTGTGAAGTCGCTTGCCTCGAATGGAACGGGTACGAGTTCACCGACACCGTTTTCGACAACAGCTACCAGACCATGCCGGAGACGACGTGGAAGTACTGGAACCTGATCAAGTTCAACGAACACGAGAACTCCGATGGCACCATCAGCCTGCTCATGCGCAAAGATCAGTGCATGCATTGTGCCGATCCCGGCTGTCTCGCAGCCTGCCCCGCCGACGGCGCCATTGTGCAATACACCAACGGGATTGTCGATTTTCAGCAGGCGAATTGCATCGGCTGTGGATACTGCGTCAGCGGCTGCCCGTTCGATATTCCCAAGTTCAATCCCGCAACCAAGAAGATGTTCAAGTGTACGCTTTGCGTTGACCGGGTAAGCCAAGGACTGGAACCGGCGTGCATCAAGTCTTGTCCCACCGGTTGTCTCCACTTTGGCACCAAGGAGGACATGAAGGATCTGGCGGACAAGCGCGCCACCCAGCTTCGCGACAACTTCGGCTTCGAGAAAGCCGGCGTCTACGATCCCGCCGGCGTCGGCGGAACCGGCGTTATCTATGTATTGCACGATGCTACCAATCCCGAGGCCTATGGCGGATTGCCCAAAGATCCGCACGTGCCGTGGGTGGTGCGCTTCTGGAAGGGACCGGCGAAGTGGATCGGAAATCTGGCCATGTTGGGCGGCATCGTCGGTGTGACTCTGCATTACCTGCGCTTCGGTCCCAAGCGAGTGGACGACTCGAAGCCTGAGAACGGAGGGCGGCCATGAGCACTTCGCAAGTCATTTCCTCTGTGCGTCGCGCCGGCGAAAGCGGTGGCCGCATTCTTCGCTACACACTCAGCGAGCGCGTTCATCATTGGACAGGTTTTTTTGCCTACTTCTATTGCCTGATCACTGGCCTCGCCTTCTGGTCTCCTTATATGTATTGGATGGCAGCTCTGGTGGGCGGTGGACCAACGGCTCGCTTCTGGCATCCCTGGTTCGGCCTGGGTTTCACGCTCTCGATGTTTTGGATGTACAAAATGTGGTATCGCGATTTGAAGACGACCGACGCCGACCGTCGTTGGTCCAAAGCGATGAAGTACTACATCGAAAATGAGGAGGAAAAGGTGCCCCCAGCCGGACGCTTTAACTATGGCCAGAAGTTGTTCTTCTGGCTGATGTTTTATGGCGTCATCCTGCTGGTGCTTTCGGGTCTGGGGCTGTGGTTCGTGGAATCCATTCCGTGGAGTCTGCGCTGGCTGCGTTACACCGCGGTCACGGTTCACGTCGTTGCAGCGCTGGCGACCATCGGCGCTTTCATTATCCACGTTTATATGAGCACGGCCATGGTGAGCGGGAGCTTCAGCGCCATGGTTCACGGCGAAGTCACGCCCGCATGGGCTAAGAACCATCATCGACTCTGGTACGAGCAGGTCACGGGAAGAGCACCCGCAGAGAAGAAGACTGCACTCTAACCCGACGTCGGGCTCCACCGACATTTTCGACTGTATCGTGGTGGCCTCCAGGGGTCGGCTGCGCCCCTCAACCCCGAAAATCCGCTTTGGGCGTTGCATTCGGAGGTATTCCGTTGTACTTTATCGGCTGACCGGAAATCGGAAAATTAGTCTTGAACGAGGACTAGGCAGATGAAGAAGATGCAACGGTTTCAGATTTCGCGGTGGTTCGCAATGCTAGGACTGGTCGCGGCTACAACGCTAACCATCACCGTCCAGGCCGAATCGCATGCGACCATGACGCGTCATGTGCCTGAGGCAGTCGCGAATGGAAAAGCGCAGATCGTTGGTCCCCTTCCCGCTACGCAGCATCTCAGCCTGGCTATTTCCTTGCCGCTGCGAAATGAGAACGGCCTCAGCGATCTGCTACAGCAGATCTACGACCCCCAAAGCCCAAGCTATCGGCACTATCTGAGCGTGCAGGAGTTCACCGAGAGATTTGGCCCGAGCGCTGGAGACTACGAAGCCGTTCGCCAGTTTGCGCGGACAAACGGCTTGGCGGTTGTAGACACCGCTGCCAATCACCTGGTGCTCGATGTCGAAGGACCGGTCGCAAACATCGAGAAGGCTTTCCAGGTGAAGATGGGGCTTTATCAGCACCCGACTGAGAAGCGCACTTTTTACTCGCCCGACCGTGAGCCTTCGCTCGATCTCGGAGTTCCGGTCTTGCACATTTCGGGCCTGGACAATTTCACCCTGCCGCGTTCCAAGAACAGAAACGCCGCCCCAGGATCAATTCAGGCTGCCGGATCCGGCCCCGGGGGCCAGTATGTAGCGAGCGATATGCGCGCCGCCTACTACGGGTCCGGCCCGCTCGATGGCGCAGGCCAAGCCGTCGGGCTATTTGAATATGCTGGATACGAGATCAGCGATGTACAGACCTACTTCAAGAACCTGAATCAGCCGTTCAATGTCCCGGTCAATGGAGTGTCGCTGAACGGAGTTCCTCTGGGTTGTCCTCCTCAGACGTGCGACGACAGTGAGCAGGTCATCGACATCGAGATGGCGGTTGGCATGGCCCCCGGCTTGAGCCAGGTGCTGGTCTACGTGGGAAGCAGCGATGTTTCGATCTTTAACCGGATGGCCGTCGACAACACTGCCAAGCAACTCAGCTGTTCCTGGGGATGGAGCGACGATGAAAAGAGCCTCGATCCCATCTTCAAGGAAATGGCAGCGCAGGGTCAGAGCGTGTTCGTGGCCACCGGCGACGATGGCTCCGGCACTCCCGGCGATGTCGTCTGGCCAGCGGACGATCCTTATATCACCGCAGTCGGGGGCACGGACATAACAACCAACGGACCGGGCGGTCCCTGGCAATCGGAAACCGGATGGAATGGCAGCGCGGGCAGCCCTTCCAAGAACGGCATTCCAATCCCCAGCTATCAAAAGCTTCCGGGAGTTATCAACTCCATGAATAAAGGGTCCACGACCCTGCGAAATTACCCGGATGTCGCCGCGGAATCGAACACCAACCAGTACAGCTGTTATGACGGGAGCTGCGGCGGAGGCAATGGAGGGACCAGCTTTGCCGCTCCCCAATGGGCTGGCCTCCTGGCAATGGCTAATGAGCAGGAAGTTTCACAGGGAAAATCCACCCTCGGGTTCCTGAATCCTATGCTCTACCATATTGGAATTGGTTCGCACTACAACGCCGATTTCCACGATATAACCAGCGGCAACAACGGGGGATACAACGCAGTGAAAGGCTACGACCTGGTCACCGGCTGGGGTAGTCCTATCGGCGCCCGGATCAACTCCTTGCTGGAGATTCATCCTTAGTAGTTGGCTTGGATTCGTCTTGTGTAGCTTTCGGCCGCCGGGAGAGCATTCCGATGGCCGAGCTTTTTTCGGAGAGCAGCAGGGAGTATCTGGCGTGAGTTCGAAGTTTCCGCTCTCGTCGGTCACGGCATAATAATAATAAGGATGTGAGACCACCAGGATTTCTGCGTTCATCCAAGTGTGACCGCCATTGCATCTCACGTTGGCCTGCCCCGTGATGCACTATATCGTATGACAAATTGAGTAGCCCACCGCTAACAGGCCTACTTTTCGTTTCGGGGTGTTGAGCCGGTTCGCTCGTATTGCCGTGATTATGGCCCGCAAGTCGGCCGCATTGAGCTGCGTGTTTGCTCCGCAAACGCGCAGGATCACCTGCCGTTCGGACAGAGCGGGGCGCGCGGTTGCTCAGGAGTTCAGCATTTTTTCCAGGGCAGGCTTATTCCGAATCGTCAGCGTGGACCCCTTCAGCTCCGCCAGATTCTCCTTCTTAAAGTCGGAGAACAGGCGGCTGACCGTTTCGCGGGTAGTGCCAATCATCTCAGCGATTTCTTCGTGGGTCAGTGTCAATTTCAGCTGAGCAGACGCTTTTGCGTTACCCTCCTTGTCCGACCAGGACAACAGGAGCTTGGCCAGCTTCTCTGCGGGTGAACTGGTGAGTCCGAGGGTGCGGATCTCTTCGTAGGCAACATAGTAGTTGCGGCTCAGTTGCTCTGCAACCCGGAGCGCCACCTCGCCATGCTGGCGCAGGAATTGCAGCAGCGCGTCGCGGGCAATGAAATTGGCCTGACCCGGTTCCATCATTTCAGCGGTTACTTCATAAGGACGGTTTGAGATGGTGGCGTTCAGGCCCAGGACGTCCCCGGACTCGGAAATCTTGGTAATGATGGTTTTGCCATCGCTCGCGGAAGTGTAGAGTTTGGCCTTTCCCGAACAGAGCACAAATACCCCACGCGGTTGTTGCCCCTCGATAAAGAGCATTGTGGACTTCGGGTATACGGCGGTGGACTTGATTTCATTCAGCCGTCGGATCGCGGGCAGAGGCAGATTGCAGAAAAGATGCTCCTCACGTACCGGACAACTAAGACAGTTATCGATGATGTTCAAACCGTAAGGGACACGCACGCGGCACCGCCCGATGGCTGGATTGTATCACTGGATTTGTGATTAGTGTCACCGCAGGCCGTGACCTCGGCCACGGATTTCCATGAGTCCGCCGCACCAGAATCGTCCAGGCAAGCGGGGCTTTCGAAGTCAGATCCGGAGTATTCATGGAAAATGAATACGCTTATCGAGTTGTAGCTTGGTGGACCTCCGGACAAACCGGCCTCGCCAAGTCTGATTCGGCCGCTAATGCCCTACATTTCGCTGCGCCTCCGCAGTTCGGTGGTCTCGAAGGCCGATGGACGCCCGAGGACCTGTTGATGACCGCGCTCGCCAGTTGCTTTACGACGACTTTCCATGCGATCGCGGGTTACTCGAAATTCGAATACACGGACTTGGCAGTGGAAGCGATGGGAACCGTCATCAAAACCGACCGCGGTTATGCCTTCCGCGAGATCGTCGTCCGTCCCAGCTTGACGATCGCCAATGAAGAGCAGCGGGGCCGGGCGATTAGTATCCTGCATAAGGCCAAGACGCTGTGCCTGGTTTCACGAGCACTCGCCGTCGCACAAAAGTTCGAAGCCAGAATCGAACTGAGCAAACATTCAGGCCAACTGGAGGGCGGTGGGCTACATGTCCGCTGAATCCGCCAGGAAACTCTCCGGAGCATGCCGCTTTCCATCCAGGCAGCGCTTACCCACACCTATTTTGGCCCAATGTGTGATCCCCCTCACAACTAGGCGTGACCCCTCCCACTGCGCCTGTGCGCATTGCCAACGAGAATCATCACCTGTAAGCGGTGCTGGCCCAAGAACTTAAGGAGGAACCAATGCTTCGCATGGGGTTTGGATATTCAATAAACGGAATCTTCTCAAAGTTGTTTGCGGTCCTGTGCCTGGTTGTTCTGTTCCTAACCACCGCACACGCCGTCCCCAGCTATTCGCGGCAAACGGGTCTGCCTTGTGCCTCCTGCCATTACTCACCGCCGGAACTGAATGCCTTCGGCAGAAAATTCAAGTTGGAAGGATATACCTTCGCCACAAAGCCGGAGGTCAGCGATGACAAGAAGGACCACAACTCCAGCCTACACATTCTCGAGGCATTCCCGCTTTCAGTGGTGTTTGACACCTCGTTCACTTCCACTCGGTCCACGGTGCCTGGCACCCAGAATGGCAACTTCCAATTTCCCCAGGATGTTTCGCTGTTCCTGGCGGGCAGCTGGGGCAGTCATGTGGGCAGCTTTGCGCAGGTCACATACGACGCTCAGGGCGATCACTTCAGTTGGGACAACACCGACATTCGCTTTGCGGCAAACAATGGCCATCTTTTTGGCAAGTCACTCACCTATGGCGCAACCTTAAATAACAATCCCACCGTCGAGGATCTTTGGAACAGCACGCCAGCATGGGGATATCCCTTCGTCGGGAGCAATGCCGTGCCTTCACCCGCAGCAGGGGCCATCATCAATGGGGGCCTGGCTCAGGACGTAGCTGGACTCGGCGGATACGCGATGTGGAACGATCATCTGTATCTCGCGGGTACGCTCTACCGTTCCGAGCATATCGGCGGGTCGCAACCAAATCCTGGAACGGGCTTCGGATTCAACATTCGTGGCCTGGCTCCCTATTGGCGCCTGGCTTGGCAAACCTCTACGCCAAATAGCAACTTGGAAGTCGGCACCTACGGAATGCACATGAAGAGCTCGCCCGGCACAATCACCGGTCTGGAAGACGGTTACACAGACTGGGCTGCCGACTTTCAGTACGATCGGGTCATCCCGCAATGGAAGAATGACGTTTTATCCTTCCGTGGGACGTATATCCGCGAGAATTCTTCTCTGCTGGCGAGCTTTGCAGGCGCAGCCGCATCGCTCGTGCCAAACCATCTCAACACCGTGCAGGGAAACATTGAATATCATTTCGGCACACGTTTCTCGGGCACGGTCGGATACTTCGATGTCACGGGAACACGCGATCCGTTGCTTTTTGCCCAAGCCCCAGTCTCGGGCAGCGCAAGTGGGAGTCCTGCCAGCAACGGTTATCTGTTGAACGTGTCCTGGTGGCCTCAGCAGAACATTGATCTAGCATTCCAATACACGGGCTATGTGAAGTTCAACGGAGCCAGCACGAACTATGACGGCGCCGGCCGCAGTGCTGGCGCAAACAGCTCCACCTATCTGTTGATGCGATTTGTTTTCTGATAGAGTGGACAGCGTTTCTGCTGCCGGGTAGCATGTTGAGCCGGAGGCTGGTGGAGAACCCAGGCGTTTCCGGCTTGCGCGCGATTGCTACGTCGATAAAAAGGAGAATGCATGCAACGAAATGGTTCACGATTTGCAGCCCTCGTTTTGGTTTGCCTGGCGATTGTTGCAGCCCCCTCGCGTCTGCACGCACAGAGCGAAGCCGCCAAGCTTTTCAAGACAAACTGTACGTTGTGCCATTCGGAGGACGGCGGCGGTAATTCACCGACCGGGAAGGCGCTGAAAGCTAAGGATTTGCGGTCCGATGAGGTGCAAGGCAAGACGGACGCAGACCTCGCCGATGTCATCGCCAAGGGAAAAGGAAAAATGCCCGCGTTCGGGGCGAAGCTGTCTGCGGACAAGGTGAAATCGCTGGTCGATTACATCCGGCAATTGCCTAAGAAGTAGCCATCTGTTCTCCGCGAGGCGCCGCCTTTGTGCAGCGCTGTGAGAATGAAAACCCTGAGTTGTGAGTAAGGAGTGTGACTGAGCCATGCTCGAAAGCGATGCCGGCAATTCACCCGGGGCCTCTCCCGCAGCAAGCGCTGGTGGACCACTTCCTTCTCCGGCTCGCCGATCATTCCTTGGAGTCCTGCTTGCAGCAGGCACAGCCAGCGTAGGCGCACTGCTATCGGTACCGCTCTTTCGCTTTGTGCTTCATCCATTGTTCAGAATCACCACTCCTCCATCGTGGTCTGAAGTCGGCCCGGTGGCCGAATTCTCTTCCGCGGTCCCTCCCGTCAAGAAACTGATTACGGTTGAGCAGCGGGACGGCTGGCGCAAGATTGTCTCGGAAAAGGCGGTGTACGTTATCAAGCAACCGGACGGACAGTTCGCTGTTCTTTCTTCCATCTGTCCGCACTTAGGCTGTTCGGTCGCCTGGCGCGCTGAAAATAACGAGTTCCTGTGCCCGTGTCACGGCGGACGTTTTGCTGCCGACGGGAAGCTCTTAGGAGGGCCGCCACCGAGAGGACTTGACCGCCTGGAAAGCAGGGTCGAAGAAGGCACGTTGAAAGTGCATTACCAATATTTCCGGCAGTTGGTTCCGGACAAAGAAGTCATCGCCTGAACCGCCCCAATGGAAGAACGCCAGTCCAAATCTCGCAAAGAGCAGAACATCACGGTCGAATCGCGCGGGACATTCTTCCGCTGGCTCGATCGTAGAACCGGTGTCGACTCGCTGCTTCGTTCCGCGCTCGATGAGCCTATAGCCGGAGGCGCTAGTCTCGCCTACGTCTTTGGATCAGGACTGCTGTTCCTCTTTCTGTCGCAGGTCATCACCGGAGTCTTCCTGGCGCTGTACTACGTTCCTTCCGCTGATCACGCACATACCACCATCGCCTACATCACCAAGGAAGTCACGGCGGGATCGTTCATTCGCAGCATCCATGCCTACGGTTCAAGCGCCATTGTGATCGTTCTGCTGCTGCACATCACCCAGACCTTTCTCTACGGATCGTACAAAGGCAAGCGGGAACTCTTGTGGCTTGCCGGATGCGTGCTATTTGCGTTGATGCTGGGAATGTCGTTCACGGGTTATCTGCTGCCCTGGGACCAGAAAGCCTTTTTTGCCACGACGGTTGGCACCAATATTCTGAGCGAGATTCCGCTGGTCGGGAACGCACTCAAGAGCTTGCTGCGCGGCGGGACCGAGATGGGGACATTAACGTTGTCCCGTTTCTTCGTCCTCCACGTATTCATGATTCCGGCTTTCATCTTCGCCGGCGTGGCTGTCCACGTTTACCTGTTCCGCCAGGCCGGGGCCGCGGGACCAATTCAAGGCGATGCTGCAACCTTGAAACAAACGACCGAGCCGTTTTATCCACGACAAGTTCTGTTCGACATCGTTTTTGCTTTGCTCATTATCTGCGGCCTTGGCCTGCTGGCTCATCTCGCCCCAATCGAACTCGGCCCTAAGGCAAATCCGGCTGACACGCAATACGTGCCGCGTCCGGAGTGGTATTACATTCCAGTATTTCAGTGGTTGAAGTATTGGGAGGGCGCCCTCGCGATCGCAGGGATTTTGGTGATTCCGGGATTTGTCGCGCTGTTGTTCGTCGCACTCCCTTTTCTCGACCGGCGGCCTGAACGCCGGCCATGGAAACGGCCGGTCGCGGTGACCATCTATGCTGTCATTTTCATCGGGTTGGGCGTCTTGGGCGGGCTCAGCCGTCGCAACGATTTGCGCGATCCGGCGGTAGCTTCCCAGTTGGCAAAGCAACATGAAGACGTCGAGAGCTTTATGAAAACGCCGTTCGAGCCCGAGCTGTCGGGATCCTCGCTGGCCGCTGCCAACGTCGCCCTCGCCGATCCGCTCGCCGCTAAAGGGAAAGACATCTTCGAGCAACAGGCTTGCAACGCCTGTCACGGTGACGGTGGAGTGGGAACGGCAGCGGCCCCGAAACTGATTGGCGTCGGGGCAAAGTTTGATAGCGAAAAGTTGACTGGACTCTTGAAGCAACCGACTACCAAGATGACAGCGGGAGGGATGCCCGCCACAAATCTCAAAGACGAGGACATGAAGGCCTTGGTGGCATACGTACGGAGCCTCAAGTGATGGAGGATCGGAAGTCGATTGTGGACGAACTTCAGGACTTGAAAGCGACCACGACTGCCAGCAGAACCACAGGGAGATAGATGACCGAGGCATGGACCAACTTGCTGGCCAGCACAATGGACGCTGTGCGGGTGAGCTTGGCCACGTAGTACAGCAGAAAACCTCCCGCCAGCACCATGGCCACACCATACAGCGGTCCAAGGCGCGCAGACGGCAACAGCGTGATCACCACCAGAACCAGCGTCAAGCCTAGAATCTCCGCCCTTGTGAACCGGGCCTCCCGGTCGAAAGCCGGAAGCATTTTGTAGCCGGCCCGAGCATAATCCTCGCGGTACATCAGCGCGATTGCCAGGAAATGCGGGAACTGCCAAAGAAATAGTATGGCGAACAGAAACCACGCTGGCGGATCGATTCTTCCTGAAGCTCCCGCCCACCCGATCAGCGTCGGCATGGCGCCCGGAAACGCTCCCAGCAGCGTACACAGGGGCGTCTTGCGCTTCAGCGGAGTGTAGATCAGCAAATAGGAGAGCAAAGTCGCTATCGCTAGTGCGGCCGCCACCAGGTTGACGGTGACCGCCAGGTACAAGCCCCCCAGGACGCTCAGTAGCAGCCCGAAGCTGAGAGCCTCGTGGGCAGCCATCCGGCCCGACGGCAATGGCCGCGAAGCCGTGCGCCGCATTCGACCGTCCCACACCCGCTCCATCCATTGGTTCAGAGTAGCGGTGCCACTTGCCACCAACAGCGTTCCGACAAGAGTGTTGATCAAACCAAAGACGCGAAAGGGCGAGTGCGACGCAAGCGCGTAGCCAGCCGAAGTAGTCATCAGTATCAGCAGATTCACTTCGGGCTTGGTAAGGGTGTAGTAGTCTCGGAGCCGGGACCTCCAAGCGGAAGCAAGAGTGGAATTTGCCATGCTCTGATTGGCCGTCATTTTACCAGTCTTGTCCCGGCTCTGCGGCATCATCGACCGGCCTGAACTGGTTGATCCGGCGATGGACGACGAAAAACAGGCCGACGGTTCCGAGGGTGGGAGGAATGATGAGAACCAAGATTCCGCTCCGCAATGCCTGGATCATGCGGGCTCCGCTGGAAGCCGCCTGGGTATAGCAAAGGGCACAGTTCTGGGCGAGAGCCGGAAGCGGCAGTGCCAGGAATAGTGCGGCCACCGCTAACATTCCCATCAATCGTAGCCAGGACTTGGTGCTCATTCTTCTCCTCGCAGAACTTTTGCAATCATCACTTGGCCCAGGGCGCGCCCCCGAGCAGGCGGAAGCTGTCGGTCCATCCATATTGCATACCGAGCAGGACAGACACCGTGAAGATAACGACAAACCACCTAAGTCCACGATTATCGGACAGGTGCATGAAGAACAGAAGCGCCAGCGCGGCCTCGATGATCGCCAGAATTAGCATGCGCGTGAACATCTGCGGCCCGGTGATGTCGGAATATGCAATCACGAACTGCAACGCTGCGATGGCAAGAATGCAAAGGTAAACCACCACGTACTTTCCGGCGCTACTCTTGTGTGCTTCCGCCATAGCCATAGATTCTTGCTCCTAAGTTCTTAATGAGAAAGGTTCAGCAGGTAGACCAGCGGTACAACAAACATCCAGACCAGATCCACAAAGTGCCAGTAAAGGCCCGTGATTTCAAGATCGTCGGCATTGTAACGACCTCCCTGGTAGCGCAATCCAACCACTACCAACGCAATGACGCCGCAGGTCACATGGAGCAAGTGCAAGCCCGTGATGCTGAAGAAAGCGGAACCAAACAGCCCGGTTCCCCACGGATTCTTGAACAGAGTCATTCCCTCACCGATCAAGGCCATCCATTCCCGGATATGCAACAAGGCGAAGAGTACTCCAGCTGCGGCGGTAATCAGCGTCCAGCGCAGAGCTTTGGCCTTATCTCCGGCTTTGGCCGCGTCCATGGCAAAAAGCATGGTGAGGCTGCTGGTCACCAGAATGAAGGTCATGATGCTGACGTTGGTAATGCTATGGAACGGTCTCGGCCAGTTGGGAGTGGCATTACGCAGGAATCCATAAGCCACCAGGCAAGCCGCGAAAGTTGCGGAATCGGCGATGATAAACAGCCACATCGCCATCTTCTTCGCCGGGACCGAAAACGCCGGCTTCTCCATGAGGCCTGAGTGTCCTGTCATTGTATCGGCGTGGCTCACAGCGTCTCCTCTTGCCCAGTTGGCTAAAGCTTCATCCACAGCAGCAACAGCAGATACACCCACAACCCACCCATGAAATGCCAGTAGCGCGCAGTTGCGTCCAGGGTACTCTTCCGCAACACCGATTTGTTCAACCTGCGGACAACCCGGGCCAGCCCCCCCAAACCACCGGATACATGCAAAGCGTGAATTCCGGTCAGCACATAGAAAAATGAACTATTGGGGTTGGTCGCCAGGAAAAGGCCCTGGGCGCGCAACTGCAGCCAGGCGACATATTGACCGGCTACAAAAAGCAGCCCCAGACACAACGTGATGTACAACCAGCGGGATGGCGGGGCCGTTTGATCTCTCGGTCCCGTCATGTAAGCGCCGACTCGGCGGCGTGCCACCTCCAGTGTAATGCTACTGGCGAGGAGCAGCAGTGTGTTCAGGTAAAGAATCGGGGGGAGGGTAAGGTGTTTCCAGTCGGTGGATCCTCCCTGGCGCACGATCAAAGCGCTGGTGAAAGCCGCAAAAGTCATTGTGATCGAGGCCAGCACCACCCAAATCCCGGTGGAGGCAGGAGGCGGAGCGTGATCTTTGACCCGGCGCAGGTCGCCTTCCGCCGGAACCAGGTTGCGCGGCCCACCACCGCCAGAGTTGCCTACTGGGCGGATTGATTCCCGTCGTTCTTCGACCTTCGGGGGTTGCTGGATCGTGGTCGCCATAAGTCAGTTCATTATCAAAACGTGAGCCTACGCCTCCTCGTTGATAGTCTTAACCTTCTCGGGCGAAGCTTGCATCACATAGTCGCCGACCGAGCTCTCAACTCCATATTGATAGGGATCGTGGTAAACAGTCGGTAGCGTGTCACCAAAGTTGTTGTGCGGTGGAGGTGTCGTTGGCGTGCTCCATTCCAGCGACGTCGCTTGCCACGGATTGTCGCTCGCCGGCTCGCCCCAGAAGCGGCTGTGAACCAGGTTAAACAAGAAGATGAGTTGTGCGGCGCCGGTGATCAGCGCGGCCACGGTAATGAATTGGTGCACCGGGATCAGCGGCTTCATCGAGTCCGTAACAAATGCCTGGTAGCGGCGGACATTCCCGGCCAACCCCAGGTAATGAAATGGCATGAAGATGGCATAGGTGCCGACGAAGCTGAGCCAGAAGTGAATCTTGCCCAGCGTCTCATTCATCATGCGGCCAACCATCTTGGGGAACCAGAAGTAGGTGCCGGCGAAGATCCCGAACATCGCGGCCACACCCATCACCATGTGGAAGTGTCCGACCACAAAGTAGGTGGCGTGCAACATGATGTCGACCGAGGGTTGCGCCAGGAAAAAGCCGCTGACGCCGCCGCTGATGAACATGGAAACGAATCCCAGCCCGAACAATGACGCGGAGTTGATACGCAGTTTTGCCCCGTAAAGACTGCCCAGCCAGATCAACACGATTACCGTCGAGGGAATGGTAATGATCAGCGTGGGGAAAGAGAACGCCAGGGAAGAGACCGGATTCATCCCGCTCAGGAACATATGGTGTCCGTACACCATATAGCTCAGCACCGCCAAGGCGCCCATGGAGTAAATCAATGCGCGATGACTCAGCATCGGCTTGCGCATGTTGGCGATGAGCACATGCGAGACGATGCCCATGCCGGGCACGATGGCGATGTAGACCTCAGGATGTCCGAAAAACCAGAAAAGGTGTTGCCAAAGCAATGTCGAACCACCGGAGTGAGGTTGCAACTGGTCATTTATGACGAGATTTCCGGGGATGAAGAAACTGGTTCCGGCCAGGTGATCCAGGATAAGCAAGATGCAGGCCGGCATCAGAACCGCGAACGCCGTCAGACCCATCACCGAGGTGATGAACCATGCCCAGGCACTGAGCGGCAGCCGCCACAGACTCATGCCGCGAGTGCGCATGTCGAGAGTGGTGGTGATGAAGTTCAGCGAGCCCAGCAACTGGCCAATACAGAAAATTCCGATCGAAGCTGCCCAGAGAACAACGCCCAGGCCTTGGCCGGGACCGGCGACTGCGCCCACAGCACTCAGCGGTGCGTACTGGGTCCAACCGCCCAGGGTGGGACCGTCTCCCACGAAGAATGACGACACCAAGACCAGAAAGGCCACGAACGTAACCCAGAACGACATCATGTTGAAGTGGGGAAAAGGCATGTCTTCCGCGCCCACTTGAATCGGCAGAAAATAGTTTCCGAATGCGGCGAAGGGCGCAGTGGTCAGCACGAAGAAGACCATGATGGTCGCGTGCATGGTCATCAACTGCAGATAGAACTCCGGCGTCATCACATTGCCGGGGGCACCGTTCTGAGAAAGCAAGTGCAACCCGGGGATGGCATAGCTGCCCCACCCCAGATGAAGGCGCATGATCCAGGACAAGACCATGCCAATCAGAACCGCCGCCAGGGCGAGCGCATAATACTGTTTGCCGATCACCTTGTGGTCGAGGCTGAAGACATGCTTCCGGATAAAGCTAGTCGGCGGTGCGTGATGCGCTGCTGAGACATCGTGCATAAGCTTGCCTCGAATGATTGTCTCGTCCCGTCTGGACGGAGCGTTCTTACAGCTATTGCAGGGCTGCTTCCTTCTTCAGCCAGTTGTCGTAGTCTTCCTGGGACAGGACAGAGAGATACGCCTTCATGTTGTAGTGCCCCAGACCGCAGAGTTGTGTGCACACAATCTCGTAGCGGCCGATCTTGGTTGCGGTGAAGTGCAGGGAAAGATCCAGCCCAGGGACGAAATCCTGTTGCACCCGCAGTTCGGGCACGAAGAATGAATGTCCGACGTCCTTGGAGTGCATGAGGAGGTGAATTTCCCGGTTCACCGGGATGGCCATTTCCGCGGTCACGATGTCGTCCTTCGCGTCAGCGTCGTGGTCAGTGTCAATGCCATAGAAGTTCTGGTTAGCTTCGCTGAGCATTTCCGGATGAATAGCGCCGAAAGTTCCGTCCGGGCCGGGATAACGGAAGTAAAAAGCGAACTGTCCTGCCTGCACCTGGACAGGTACCGCGTTGGCGGCGGGCGGTGTGAAATAAACATTCGCCCAAGCCTTGACTCCAAAGATGCCCAACGCCAGAACCTCCGTGCCCACGAGAAGAAAGGCGGCCCAGACCATGGCCTTGGCTCCGCCTGGAAAATTCTTTACTTTTTCTCCGGGCTTGGGGTTGGAGAATCGCCAAATGAACAGCGCCAGGATGATCTGCGAGGCCAGGAACGAAATTCCTGCCTCGGCCATAGTCTCCGACATCTGGTCGTCAATCGGCTGGCCGTGGGTAGAGATATCAGGCGCCATCCACCAGGTATGCCGGAGGATGGGAATCGCCGAAACAATCGCAATCACGATGATGGTAACGGCAACGAATCTTCCCATGTTGCCCTCGCAGTGGACTAGGTTAGGTACGCCTGTTGAAACCGCTTAGGGTCGCGCAGAACAGCGGCCCGTTGGACTGCCTCATTTCCCCTTAAAGGTGAAATCCGCCTTGGCCGCGCTTCCGGCCGCCACTGTCACCTTTGCTGTCTGAGTGCCCAGATCCTCCTGCCACGCAGTTACCGTGTAGCTTCCAGCCGGAACGTTCTGGATGGTGTACGAGCCCTTGTCGTCGGTGGTAGCATGCGGCCCCTTCACCACAACGAACCAACCGTGCATCCAGGGATGGATGTTGCACTTCACCGGGATGGCAACTTCTTCGTTCTTCCAACTGGTCTCAATCGCGGGCGCCCCCGGCGGTTGCGACTTATTCCAACCGATATTGCCTGCGGTCGGACTGGGCAGCGGGTGGATATTGTGGGTGGTCTGGTCACCCGTGGTCACGTTGAACTTCTGATCTACGTTCAAGGCGAGCACATGGGGGGTGTACATGCAACCCTTTTGAGCAAAGGTTGGTTCCTGGGAGGACGCGGCTTCGTTGCCGGTCAGGCCTTGCGAAATGTACAGGACAACGTTCTCCAAACCGTCGCCCGAGCCGACGATCACATTCTCCATTTTGGCGGGATCGCTCTCGTGGGCCTTGCTGCACACCGGGTCCTTGGACATGTCAATGCCCTTCATATGCGGGGCGGTGCCGCTTAGCTTGACCGTCCCGGTAATTGAGCCCCCGCCGGCAGCATTCACCTTCTGGCTCAAGAGCACCGCTCCAGCACAAACCAATACTATCGCCGGTAGTACCGCTGAAAGCTTACGTCCGTACTGATTTTTCATAAACGCTCTCCTGATCTCCAGTCGTACATGGAGTTACTGTGCCGGAGCATTGGGATCGACCGGCTTTAATCCTAATTGCTTGGCAATCTGTCTTTCCTTCACGTTGAAATTGTTGTGAGGCTGCAGTGTCCTCAGATAGAAAACCAGGTCCCACGCCTCATCCGGCTTGATGTTGTCGGAAAACGACGGCATGGGCGTCCCATCCAAACCAGTCATGAAGATCCGGTAAATATCCTGGTCGGAGGAGCCACACTTTGGGCGCGAACCGTCGGTAAAATTGTACGGCAGAATGGGCCGGTTCAAGTCGTCGGTGAGGGTGGACGCCGAAGGACCGTTGGCCATGCCTTGGACTCCGTGGCATTTCCAACACTGCACCCGGCCGAAGACCTCCTGGCCAGCTTTGACACGCTCCGGTGTTACTTCCGGTTCCGCAGGAATCTGGATCGGCTCTCCTGCCTTCTCCTTCTGCCAACGCGGTGAGAAATGCTTCACCCAGGCCACCAGATCGGCACGCTCCTGCTTGGTAAGCGTATTCCAGATCGGCATGTTGGAGCGATCCAACCCGCGACCGATGGTGTCGTACAAATCCTGGTCGGTCGGCAAAGTTCCGGTCGGAGTAGAGCGGCACTTAAAAATGCCCAACGTGAAATCTCGCGGCTTAGGATCAAGCCACGGCGCATTTTCGCCGTTGCCGTCGCCGAGTTCGCCGTGGCAGCCGACGCAGTACCTGCGATAAGGTGCGGCAGCGGCATGAGCATTTCCAGTGATACCGCCGACGTGACTGGTCGCTGCCGGTGAATTCAGCCACCCTTGCTGTTGATAACTCGAGATTTGGGCCTGCGACGTCGCTGCCAGTAGTAGAACAGCAACCGCTCCGGCCGACCACGACCACTTGAGTAGTTTCGTAGGCATCGCTGATCCCCTCTCCTAGAAGTCGAAGTCAAAGCCGATCAACAATTCGCTGGTGTTCAGATTTTCCCCGGTTTGGGGGCCGGTCCCGTCTTGGTGCAACCAGTTGTATTCGTTGTGCCAGGCGAAGCCCGCTCGGCTCGTCATAAAGGGGTTGTAGCGGTAACCGAT
>Ga0070765_100000063_pt1 | contig 71394 bp, 67 predicted proteins | sample HubBroMetageWFT5_FD_71516 | JGI IMG/M metagenome (GOLD analysis project Ga0070765, IMG submission 71516) | Warmed and freeze-thawed soil microbial communities from the Hubbard Brook experimental Forest, New Hampshire - Hubbard Brook CCASE Soil... | ecosystem: Environmental > Terrestrial > Soil...
GGATAGCGATCTTGACGAACGCGCATGGCCATGACGATCTCTTCGAGTGAAGCGTTGCCGGCGCGTTCACCGATGCCGTTTATGGTGCACTCGACCTGGCGGGCTCCGGCGGCGACGGCAGCCATGGTGTTGGCGACCGCCATGCCGAGGTCGTTGTGACAGTGGGCGGAGATGGTGACGGTCTCGATTCCCTTGACACGGCGTCGGATGGTTGCGATCAGGTCGCCGAACTCCGAAGGCACAGTGTAGCCGACGGTGTCAGGGATATTGAGCGTGGTGGCGCCGGCTTCGACGACCGCGTTGAGCACCTGGCAGAGGAATTCAGGATCGGTGCGGGTGGCATCTTCCGGCGAAAACTCGACGTCTGGGCAGAGTGATTTGGCAAAGGCGACGGCTTCGCGGGCGTGAGCCAGGCACTCCTCGCGCGTGATACGGAGCTTGAACTTCAAGTGAATGTCGGAGGTAGCGAGGAAGACGTGAATGCGGGGACGGGCAGCGTGTTTCAAGGCTTCCCAGGCGCGCTCGATATCGGGGCGGCAGGCGCGGGCCAATCCGGCAACGATGGGGCGGCGGATGACCGCGGCAATCGCCTTCACGGCTTCAAAGTCGCCATCAGAGGCGATGGGAAATCCAGCTTCGATCACGTCGACACCGAGACGGTCGAGTTGATGCGCCAGGCGTAACTTTTCCTGGTGGTTCATGCTGCACCCGGGCGACTGTTCTCCGTCGCGCAGGGTGGTATCGAAAACGGTGATGCGGACGTGCTGGGTAGACATGGGCTTCCTTCGGGAAAACGGTTTGGCGCTCTGCTGCCGCCCTGTTCTCCGGTTCTCCCGCTCTTCTGTTCTATGGTACGGGGCGGCAAGGCTGAAGCAAAACTTATAATTCTTTAGTGATCATTAGAATGTCTTCTATAATAAGATATGCTAATGAGTATTGAAGTTTATATAAGGAGATAGGAAATGGAACTTTCCCAGCTCGAAGTCTTTCTGGCGGTGGCTCGTGAACACCGGTTCTCGCGGGCAGCCGAGAAGTTGCACCGGACCCAGTCGGCGGTGAGCCAGACCATCCGTAAGCTGGAGGATGAACTGGGCGAAGCTCTGTTCGACCGTTCGTCGCGGGAAGGAGTGCTGACCGACGCGGGGCAAGTGCTCTACGAATACGCGGAGAAACTGCTGAATCTGCGCCATGACGCGCACGAATCGCTGGCATCGTTGCGGGAACTGCAGAAGGGCAAGCTGGTGATCGCGGCCAATGAATTTACGGCACTTTATCTGTTACCGGTGCTGGCGGAGTTCCGGCGACTGCATCCGATGATCAAGATCACGGTGCAGCGGTCGCTGGGCAGCCGCATTCCGGACGATGTGTTACAGCACAGCGCGGAACTGGGTGTGCTGTCGTACAAGCCGGAGGAACCGCGGCTGCACTCGGTGGTGACTTATCTGGACGAACTGGTGCTGGTGGTGCCGCCGAAGCATCCGTTGGCGTCGGCGCGGGAGGTGAGCATCCGGCAGCTGGGAGCGGAGTCGTTTGTGGCTCATATTGTTTCGTCGCCCTACCGCGAGAAAGTTTTGCAGACATTTGAACGGCACAAGACGCCGCTGCATATGGGGCTGGAGTTGCCGACGTTGCAGGCCATCAAACAATTCGTCGCCATGGGAAACGGCGTGGCCTTCATGCCCGAGATCAGCGTGGAGGCGGAACTGGCGCGTGGAGAACTGGTGCGCATTCCGGTGCGGGAGTTGCGGGTACAACGCAAGCTGCGCTTGATCTATCGCAAGGAAGCGGGACTCTCGCATGCAGCACGAGCGCTTCTGAAAGTGGCTGAGGCGGTGGCGGTGGAGCGGGCAGGGCGGTATCGGTTTCAGCGGGAGAGTTAGGGATGCTGCGGCAAGTACCTCAGGGGCTTAAGCCCAATTCAAATGCTGGGCTTTAACGCAGGCCTGGAAGGCCTGCTCCAGCCGAATTCAACGCGGACAGAGAATCATCAGCAATCGGCGCAGACTTCTCCAGACTGGAACGCCGCCAGGGCTTCGTCGAGGCTGGGATGAATCTCGAGGACTGAATCGAGGTTGGTAAGATCGAGCAGTTGGCGGACGAGCGGGCTGGGGTTGGCACATTTCAGGTCCGCGTTTTGGGATCGTGCCCAGGTATACAGAAAAGCCAGTTCGCCGATGCCGGCACTGTCGATAGAGCTGACGCCACCAAGATCGAGAACGACTTTGCCGCGGTTCTCGATGATTTCAGTGACCAGGCGCGAGAAGGCTGCAGCCTCGTCACGATAGACGATGCGGCCCTGGCAGTGAACGATCATCACATCGCCGCAATTTCGAGCTTCCAAACTGAGTTTCAACTTCGACTCCTTCGGTTGTGTTGCAAAAGCAGCCGGCCCGTGGGGCTGCAACCATGTTGGCCAATTCGTGTTGGTAGATTCCATGCTAATAGATAGACGCGCAGGGAGTGGTTTTGGAATCATGAAAAGAACGTAATTTTTGAGCATGGCGTCCCAGTCCTGTAGCCGGACAATTTTGGGGATGGGGCATCCTGGGTCTCCGTTACACTGCATCTAACGAATTTCGCGCATTCAGGTAGAATTTGCTGCTGGCACAATTGCCGGGGAGGACTTATTTTCGTGTTGAAAACCGCAGCCGTGGTTGTGGCATTCCTAAGCTTGATGCTGTTGCCGACTATTTCGAGGGCGCAACTGCTCCCGAGTGGAAACGTGTATGTAGGAGTTTCTTATGGCGATACCGTTGATGTGGTAAACCGGTATACGGTCCGGGGATGGAATGCGTCGGTGGAGGAGATCCCGCTTCCCCGGTTCTCGTACCTTGGAGTGGTACTGGATGGGAGCGGTTTTTACCGGAAAGGGCTGCAGCAGTACAACGCCCTTCTGGGGCCCCGAGTTTCCAAGAATTTCGGGAAGTGGCGCGTGTTCGCGCAGGTGATGGGCGGGGCACAACGAACCACATCGGGTGGCATGACGCATTACCCTGTGGTGGAGGACGGGGGCGTGGGTGTGGATCACAAGTTCCATTTGCTCTTCATGAAGAACTTTTCCTGGCGCGCACAGTTCGACTACGACCGTTCCCGCCTGCTTACCGCCACCCAGAACGATTTTCGGGGATCGACGGGGCTGGTGTGGCGCTTCTGAGAAACGACTTCGCGCTCGCGAATGTGCGATGCGCTTCCGCGTTCGAAACTTCCTGCCTGGCCTGGGGTTGGAGACATTACAGGCAGGATGAAGCCCTCGAGTGCGGGAGAAGAACGAGTGCGGCTGACCGTAACGGCATCGTGTTTGGATTCTGATCCGAAACCAACCAAGTCTCCTGACTCGGCCGGAGATGAAGCCCTCCGAAGCTACCTCGGGAATCCCGGCGACCTTCCGGTGACGCATTTCTGCTGCGTGGCATCTAACCATCGCTCCACCGTATTTCAGTTCCGAGTAGAAAGGTAAGGTCGAGACTCATGAGAAAAACCGGACTCATCTTCTTGGCGCTGCTTTCATTCGCAGGTCTGGCGGGAGCGCAGATTCCTACCAGCGGAAACGTTTTCTTCGGCTACTCCTACTACAACACCAACCTGTCTTCGATCGACCGTGCCAATACGAATGGCTGGGAGGCGTCGGTAGAAGGCAAGATCGTTCCCTGGGTTGGGTTTGTGGGTGACTTTGACAGCCACTACGGCTCGCAGAACTTTCCGGGCCCTTGCCCGGTCGTCCCTGTCGGCGGCGGAGGAGGAACATCCGCCTGCCCCAGCTTGAATGCCAGTGTTACCGAGCACAATTTTCTGTTTGGGCCGAGAGTCTCGTTCTCCGTCGGCAAGTTTCGTCCGTTCGCGGAAGCACTGTTCGGAGGCGCGCATGTGAATGCCGGCAGCGCTGGCTCGGATAACTCGTTTGCGACCGGGCTGGGCGGCGGCATCGACTACAAGATCATCCGTCCGGTTGCGTGGCGGTTTCAGGGAGACTATGTGCAGACGCGATTCTTTGACACGACGCAGAACAACGTGCGGTTGTCGACGGGGATCGTGTTCCGCTTCTAGGAGAAGCGAATACGTTGCTTACTTGAAGCGAAAACAGGATCCAGCCGGTTCGCTGGATCCTGTCTTTTGTGGGCGCCGGGGAAAATCGAAGATCTGGTTAGAAACGTCCTCGCCTTAGGTCTGCCAGTATTTGTGATCGCGCAGGAAGTAGTTTTCGTTCCAGTAGTTCATGGCGGTCTTCAGGAATAGCCATCCCACGCGGAGATGTCCCATCTTCTGGAAGCGGCGATTGGTGGTGTAGACGCCACCGCGGACGATGCCGAAACGTTTGCGGTCGACCTGCTGGCTGAGCAGGTAGTCCTCGGCAAAGAGAACCTGTTCGTGAAATCCTCCGAGTTCGCGGAATTTTTTCACGTCGAACAGCATGAACATGCCCGTGGCGAAAGGGTGGTGGAGGCAAGAGAGGTACTGGAAGCAATCGTTGCCGGCGTAAAGCAACTTGTCGATCCAACTGCCTCCGCGGCAAAGGATGTTCGTAGTCACGCAATGAAGTTGCTTGCGTTGAGCCAGTTCGACGGCGCGGCGAACAACAGAAGCGTGTGCCAGTTCGATATCGGCATCGAGAAATAAAACGTAGGTGCTCTCGGCTCGGGCGGCGCCCAGGTTGCGGCCGACGGAGGGCATTCCGCCTCGGATCACGCTGACGTTCAAGCGGTCGCGGAAGCCGAGAACAATGCCGGGAGTGCCGTCGGTCGAGTTGGCGTCAGCGACCAACACCCTCGTACTCGACATCTTCGAGTAGTCCTGATTCATCAGCGAAGTCAGCAAGTGTGGAATCAGCTTGGCCTCGTTCTTGGCTGGAATCACGATCGTCAACTCGATCGTCGTATTCATGCTGGTTGAACTCATGGATGCGAACCCCCTGTTCGTCAACGGTTAGATAGGTCAGCGGGGAATCGACCCAGCCGCCTGCGTTGTAGTAGTGAATTCCATCGTCTTCGGCGTGGACGGCCTGGTGAGTGTGGCCGCAGAAAATACGATCGGCACGGTGCTGACGCGCGTATTGCAAAGCTCCAGCGGATACCTTCGACGACATGCGGAGCCAGCGCGTGTTCAACCGGTCGATGAGCCGGGCGATGGGATTGCCTTTGAAATCGAATTTCTGGAGTTGAAGGTACAGCGACGTGCCCAGCGTGTTAAGCCGGACATTGCTGACCTGGAAACCGTCGAACTGATGGCCGTGAATCGCGATGTGCCGCCGCCCGTCATACTGCCAGGCATAGTGCTGATAGACGCGGACGCCCACCAGGTGCGACATGATGTTGGTGAGCCCGTTATCGTGATTGCCTTCCACCCACACGACTTCGACATTGCGCTTGGGATTTGACAGCTTGCGAATGTAGCCGAGGAACTTCCAGTGCTCTTTGGTGAGGCGAGCGAAGTTGAGGTCCGCAAAGATGTCGCCCAGCAGGATCAACCGGCGAAAACGGTTGTCCTTCAGCACGCGCGTAGCTTCGCGGGCGTGACTGGTCTCTGCACCGAGGTGCAGGTCGGAAAGGATCAGCGTGTTGTAGACATGCAGATCCACAATCCAGTTGTAGCAAGGGAATGTTACGAGGTGATGAAATGTGCATCATAATCGGTGCAATAGTGACTTAAGGAGTAACCTGCTGCCAAACCAAGTGTTTAGGGGCGGATGACCGCGAATTGTTTCAGCAGTGTGAATACGAGAGGGCTTTTCACGTAGACTGAATTTCCTTTGAAAACCATCGGACACATTTTGGCCAGGTACTCGGCGTGGATTTTGCAGTTGCTCGCGCCGCTGGGGATTTGGGGTGTGTTCGCGATCGCCTTCGCGGATTCTGCGCTGCTGGGCATGCCCGTGGATGCGGCAGTAGCGTTTTACGTGTACCGGGATCACAGGCTGCTGCTCTTCTATGTGGTGATGGCCTCGCTGGGGTCGGCGATGGGAAGCATTCCGCTTTACGTCATCGGATATCTGGGCGGCGAAAAGGTGCTGCGCAAGCGGATTTCAGAAGAGCGCTTCGAGCGGATTCACCGCTCGTTTGAACAGCACGAATTCTGGGCCTTGATGTTTCCTGGAATGTTGCCGCCGCCTATGCCGTTCAAGATCTTCGTCCTCGGGGCGGCGGTGTTTGAGATGCGGTTCCGCGACTTTCTGGCGGCGGTCTTCGCGGGAAGATTCGTGCGCTTTATGGTGCTTTCGTTGCTGACGCTGTGGTTCGGACCGCAGATTGTGGGATTGATTGGGACAGTCTTCCAGCGACACTTTTATTGGGTGCTGGGGGTGGTTGCGGGGTGCGGACTGACGTTCGCGCTGCTACGGTGGCGAAAGACCCGCACGGCAGAGATTCGCTGATCGCTCGCCAGGCTCGGCTGGACCCCTCGGCTTCGCTCGGGGCAGGCTCTCGAGGCGGCTGTCCCCACATGTTTTTCTACGCAGCGGCGATGTGGTCGCCGGAAGCCTTGTGCAGCCAGCGGGAAAGCGCCAGCAGGAACACTGGGGTTCCAAACATAGCGATGGAGAAGAACAGATCGCTTTCAACGGTGCCGCGGAAGAATGGGAGACCCGCAGAGTAGGACATCATCAAGCCGTTGAAGCCTCTGGGATACATCCCCGGCCAGGCAGCCCATACCGCAAAATTACTGATCAGGAAGAACGAAACTGAACTGGTGAGGGCAGCGCCCACTACGCGGACGGGGCCGGATTTTTCGCGCAGGCTGGTCCCGAGCCACAGAATTGCCGCATACCAGGCCCAGGTGACCAGGAGATCCCAGGACAAGGCATACGAATAGATGAACTTGGTGAGGACAACGTCGGTCGCCACGAACAGCACCAGAGGGATCCACATCTGGCGCCGCGAACCACGCGCGCCGAAAAACAAGAGCGACGCGGCCAAGGGAGTAAAGTGCCAGGCGTGCGGCAGGAAGTTCAAGGGACCGAGGAACGGCAGGAAACGGACGGCGATGGCGAGCAGGACGAAGAGATAGGGCAGCATGAGCACCTCGGGACCGAATCCTTATTCTGGGCCGGGAAGGGGAGTACGTCAAGCGCCCAGAGTGGACGGAAGGGAGTCTGCGGTTGGCCGGGTGAAAGCAGATTCCTCGCGCGATAACCTTGAGCGTCGGAATGACAAATTTCTCAAACTGCACCACTTTTCTGACCGGTAGAGCTATAGACCTGAGAACGCCTCGCTGCGCTCGCCAGCCGAGAGCCTGCCCGGGCTTGCCGATGGCGGCTGTTCCACATGTTCTGACTCAACGCGGTTCGGGGGCGATCCGGCGCTTTTCGCTGGAGCCATAGACATCCCCGACAACCTGCAGGTTCTTGTCCAGCTGAACACCTGCGCTGAGGGCCCGGCGCGGTCCATCTCGACGGCCCAACACGCTGGGCAACTGCACGAAGCGCAGATCCTGGAACTCCACGATGTAGCCACCTTCCGGCGGGTCGAGGGCTTCGGTTTCGGTGATCGGGTACTGTGCCCAGCTTAGGTATACGCGTCCGATATAGGAGTTCTTCGCAGCCAACGTGACGGGAGTTTCCTCGGGCTTGTAGTGGATGTCGAGCTGGTCCTCAGGATCGACCTCGGGCCCCAGCGAGTTCACGCGGGCAAGAGCGAAGAAAGCAGGCGTCTCTACAACTCCATACCAATGGAACGGATTCGTCAGTGCGGGATAGGCGGAAACGCGCAGCGGGTCGGCGCCCTGATAGGTGCGAGCGGCCAAAGCATTCACCGCGCGCCGATGCTCGTAGTCGCGCAGGCCCCAGAGCAACACCACGCCTACCAGTGCGAAAGTAGCAGCGACTCGGCCTCGCGGTCCGGGAGCCCGGACGCCGATTTCCTGGTCAATCAGCGAGAAGAACGATGGAAGGATTAATCCAAGAAGCAGGACGCTGAACATGACGGGCTCCCAGATGAAGACAATGTCCCAGGAGTACCACTTTTCGGAGAATGGCCAGAACGGACGCACGCCGTAGTTATTGGTGAAGTCGAGGAGGATGTGGCTGAGGCCGGCGAGGCAAGCGTAGAGGAAGAGCAGTCCCCAGCGTGGAGGGAGATTCGGATTCTTCAACTTGCGACCGCGCAAACGCCAGATCAGATAGACGAAGCCAACCACTGCTGCCGCCATGATCGGGATGCCGAGGAAGGAGTGGGTAAATCCGCGATGATGCGCGAAGCCGAACGCTGGCCCATCGAAACGGCTGAGGACATCCAGATCGGGAGCTTCGGCGGCGAGCGTGAGGGTAAGCGTGGCCAGCGCCGTCTTGCGGTTGAGTCCGGCGCGGCCCATGCACGCGCCGGTCAGGAAATGGGTGACGGGTTCCAAGTGGTCTAAGGATTCTATTTGGCTGTGCCGGCAATTGCTACTGCCTGCGGCTTTAGAGCTTCTACGAAACTAATTGGACGCGCATCGTGGCACAAGGTTGCAAAACTTGCCTCGCTGGTATGCTTCCCGGTCCCGCAGTTCATTCGGAGTGCTTCGCTGCGCTCCTCTTATAGCCGAGGCACACAGCCGAGGCGGTTGTCTCCACATGAGCGTTGCGGCGATTTAGCGTGGCGGAGCCAACAAGGTCAGCGCGTCCGGCACCATGGTGAGTTCGGCGGGCAGCGTGCCCACCAATTCACCGTCGGCCTCGACATAGACCTTCGGTTGGGCCTGCTGTGGGACATCGGCGGAAGCTGATGCTTGCAGGTACTGGCACGAACCTTGTTTGCTGTACGCCAGTTCCACGCCCGGAATCTTCCAATCGCGGCGCAGGAATCCGCGTGTGACGTAGAGAAGATAGGCAAGGCGGCTGGCGGTGGAACAGACAACCAGCCGCAGCTCGTCGCGCTCCAGGGAAGCTCCTGGAGCCAGTTCCTGCAGCACTCCACCAAAATTGCGGATGCGCACGGCCATCAACTCTGTGACGTCGGCCCTCCGTGGATGGGCCGTGCCGGTCTCGGCAAACTCAACCCGAAAGCGGGTCATAGGATGCGTAAACCAAAGCTGCCAGGCCTTGGCGTAATAAGCGGCCATGCCCATGCGCTGCTTGGTTCCGGTGTGGAGCTTATAGAAGAGGTGGGCATCCACTCCAGCCCCGGCCGCGACGATGAAGAAGCGGTTGCCGGGATGGCCTTCGAGGTCGAGGTAGTGTATGCGACCGAGCGCGATGCGGCGGGGTGCGGCGTGAAGAGCGGCGTCCGCCGCGGCGGCGACATTCATGGGCAAGCCGAGGTCGTGAGCAAGCGCGTTGGCTGTGCCCATGGGCAAAATCGCGAGGGCAACTCGGGTGTTCGCCAGCACCTGAATCATGTTGTGAATGGTACCGTCGCCGCCGCAGGCAAAAACCGTGTCACAACCCGCCAGAACGGCCTGCCGCGCTTTCTCTTCCGCGTGAGTGCGAGAGTCAGTGAGGACGAGATGGGCCTCGACATTCGCATCGCGAAGCAACGCCAGCACGGATTCCAACTCCGCCTGGCGCCGCACGCGGCTGCCGCCGGAGTCAGGGTTATAGAGTAAAGCGGCTTTCTGCATGGCCGGATTGAAGCTGGATTGTACCTGAGTTGTTTTGCTCGCGATCACGACATACTTGGCAAGCGGTCCAAGTTTGGAATAAGCTGTGGCTGCTCGGAAAGGGGCGCGTCTCCCTGTTAACTCTCCCGTGACCGCCCACCTACAATTCTGATTCAGGAGGATTGACCAGATGAAAACTCTGGCGCACGTTCTCTGTGCAGTGCTTCTGTGCCTGAGCGCTATGGCTCAGGACCATGCCTCGCATGCCCAGTCGCATCCTGTCACGCTGGTGACTGGGCTGGGGGACCTTCATCACCCTGTTTCCACGAAGAATCCGCAAGCGCAGCAGTTCTTCGATCAGGGTCTGCGATTTATCTACGCTTTCAATCACGACGAGGCGGCACGCTCGTTTCAGCATGCCGCAGAGCTCGATCCCAAGCTGGCCATGGCGCACTGGGGCATCGCCGAGGCTGTGGGGCCGAACTATAACGATCCAGCCGATCCCGACCGCTACGTGCGCGCCCACGACGCCGTGCAAAAGGCGGTGGCGTTGTGTTCAGACGCTTCAGCCAGTGATCAAGCTTATATCCAGGCTCTGGCCAAGCGTTTTCCGGCTGACCCCAAGTCGGATTTGAAAAAGGCCGCGGAGGAATATCGCGACGCGATGCGACAGGTCGTCAGCGAATTCCCCGACGACCTGGATGCAGCTACGCTTTTTGCCGAGGCTGGCATGAATTTGCATCCCTGGGGATTGTGGCATCCCGATGGCACGCCGGAGGCGGGGACGGATGAAATCGTGTCTACGCTGGAGTCGGTGATGAAGCGCGATCCCAGTCACTTGGGCGCGATCCACTATTACATCCATGCGGTGGAGGCTTCGCCTACTCCCGAGCGGGCGCTGGCGGGAGCGAACAAGCTGGCCGCTCTTGCGCCCGGGGCGGGACACATCGTGCACATGCCGGCGCATGTCTACATTCGCACCGGCGACTACGAAGCCGCCGTCAAAACTAACGAAGAGGCGGCGGCTGTGGACCGCGCGTACATCAAGGCCAGCGGGGTGCAGGGCATCTATCCAATGATGTACTACAGCCACAACTTGCACTTCATCGCCATGTGTGCGGCGATGAACGGCAACTATGCGGAGTCGAGGAAGAATGCGGACCTGCTGGTCGGGAATGTGGGCCCGCACGTGAAGGACATGCCTCCGCTCGAAGGCTTCATGACAATTCCAGTAGCGGTGGAGGTTCGCTTCCATCATTGGAATGAAATCCTGAAGATGCCTCAGCCCGATGCAGCGATGAAGACGGCAACCGTGTTCTGGCACTTCGCTCGCGGGATGGCCCTGGCGGGCACGGGGAGAGTGACGGATGCCGAATTGGAGTACAAGATCGTCTCCGACGCCGAAGCGGCCACTCCTCCCGATGTGATTTTCCAGATGCCGATCAACAACAAGGCCAAAGACATCATGAAGATCGCGAAGGATGTTCTGGGCGCGAAAATCGCGGTGGCAAGAAAAGACGACAACGCTGCAATCGCCATGCTGCAGGATGCTGTCGCCATTCAGGACACGCTCAAGTATGGCGAGCCGCCTGACTGGTTCTACCCGGTGCGTGAATCCCTGGGCGCCACGCTGCTGATGAATGGAGACGCAACGGAAGCGGAGAAAGTGTTTCGCGAGGATCTGGACCGGAATCTGCGAAATCCGCGATCGCTGTGGGGGTTGCGTCAGACCCTGCTGCAGCAGAAGCGCGAGTATGACGCGGGATTCGTTCAGAAACAGTTTGAGGCGTCGTGGAAAGGCGGGGCTCAGGCGCTGAAGCTAGACGATCTGGTGTGAAGTTGTAAAGTATTCGTGGGCTGGCGTACGCCAGCCCGTTTTTGTTGTCCACGGCTATAATCTGCCCGATGGCTTCCGCAAAAGACCTCGAAAAGAAGATCGAATCCCTCCGGGAGAAGATTCGCCACCACGAATATCTTTATTACGTCCTCGACCAACCGGAGATCAGCGATTCCGCGTTCGACAAGCTGATGCAGCAACTGAAGGATCTGGAGGCGGAAAATCCAGGGCTGATCGCGGCAGATTCGCCGACGCAGCGAGTCGGGGGCAAGCCGCGCGAGGGTTTCGTCAAGGTGCCGCACTCTTCGCCCATGTTGTCGCTCGACAACACTTATAACGAAGAAGAATTGCGGGCCTGGGAACGCCGCGTACATGAACTGAGTGGCAGGACTGAGGTGGACTACGTTTGCGAATTGAAGCTCGATGGCATGTCGCTGGCGCTGATTTATGAAGGCGGGAAGTTGGTGCGCGGGATTACTCGCGGCGACGGAAGCGTGGGAGAGGATGTGACGCTCAACGTGCGGACCGTGCGCTCGGTGCCGCTTTCGATTCCAAAAGAGAAGCTTACGAAGGCTGGCATCCCCGCAGATTTTGAGGTTCGGGGCGAACTGCTTATGCCCACCGCGTCGTTCAAGAAAATCAACGAAGAACGGGAACAGCATGGGCTGCCGACTTTCGCCAACCCTCGCAATTTTACCGCTGGCACTGTCCGGCAGCTTGATTCCAACATCACCGCGGAGCGCCGCCTCGATTATTTTCCCTACATTCTGTTGCAAAACGGCCGCACGTATTTTGATCATCATTCGAAAACGCTGGCGGCTCTTGGCGCCGCCGGGTTCAAAGTCAACCCAAACCGCAAACTGGTCCACAGCGTCGACGAAGCATGGGTGTTTATTCAGCAGTGGGAAGAGAACCGCGAGTCGCTGCCTTATGAGATCGACGGGATCGTCATCAAAGTCGATCGAACTTCTTTGCAGGACGAATTGGGGTTCACGGGAAAAGCTCCGCGATGGGCGATTGCTTACAAGTATGCGGCGCGCGCCGGGATTACGAAGCTGGAATCCGTGCGATGGCAGGTTGGCCGCACCGGCAAACTTACGCCGGTCGCTGAACTGGTTCCGGTTGCCATCGGCGGGACAACCGTTCGCAACGCGACTCTCCACAACGTGGACGAAATCGAACGCCTGGGCATCAAGATCGGCGATTGGGTGCAGGTGGAGCGTGGCGGCGACGTGATTCCGAAAGTCGCCAAGGTGATCGACGATAAAGATCATCCTCGCGGAAGAAAGGAAATTGAAATTCCTGAGAAGTGCCCGGTCTGCGGAAACAAAGTCGTTCGTACGGAGGGCGAAGTCGATTACCGGTGTGTGAATGCGAATTGTCCCGCCAAACTAATGGGCACGATTCTGCACTTTGCTTCGCGTGGAGTGATGAACATCGACGGCATGGGCGACGCGCTGGTGACTCAACTGACCGAGCGCGGACTGGCGAAGAACGTCGCAGACATCTACAAGCTTACGAAGGATAACCTGCTCAGCCTGGAACGCATGGGGGATAAATCGGCGCAGAACATCCTCGATGAGATCAAGAATTCAAAGAAGCTGCCGCTGGAGCGGGTGATCTACGGGCTTGGCATTCGGATGGTGGGCGAGCGCACGGCACAGTTTCTGGCTGAGCATTTTGGATCGATGGACGACTTCGAGAAGGCTGGTGTGGAAGACCTTCAGAACGTGAATGAAGTCGGTCCGCGCATCGCCGAAAGCATTGTGGAGTTCTTCAGCATTGCGGCCAATCGCAAACTGGTCGAGCGGTTGCGCGAGGCCGGCCTTAGGTTAACCGGCCAGAAGAAAGAACGGGGCACGAAGCTTGCTGGCAAAACATTTGTGTTGACTGGGACTCTGAAGCATTTCACCCGCGATGAGGCTAAGAAGATGATTGAAGACGCCGGAGGGAAAGTGACCGGCTCCGTCAGCAAGAAGACGGATTACGTTGTGGCGGGAGCGGATGCGGGGTCGAAGCTGGATAAGGCGAAGGAGTTGGGGGTAAATGTGATCGATGAACGGGAGATGGAAGAGCTCGCTGGCTAACCCAAAGGGCCCTTGGTGTATACCATGAATATCCCGCACATGAAGCGGGATATTCATGGTACTATTATTCCATGATTAACCGTCAAGCTGATCTTGCTTTGGTCCGTGCCGCCTTGCGGCGCAGCCGTGTGATTGCCCTTCTAGGGCCACGGCAATGCGGCAAGACTACGCTGGCCCGGCAGTTCGTCACACCCGATTCGCTTAACTATTTCGATTTGGAAGACCCCCAGAGCCTTGCCCGGCTGGCCGAGCCGGACACAGCTCTGCGTTCTCTCCGGAGGCTGGTGGTCATTGACGAGATCCAACGCCGTCCCGACCTTTTTCCGCTCTTGCGGGTGCTGGCCGACCGGTCGCCGCTCCCCGCGCGATTTCTCATTCTGGGCAGCGCATCGACAGATCTGCTACGACAGTCTTCCGAGACTCTTGCCGGGAGGCTGGAGACGGTTCCCCTAGAGGGCTTCCGCCTTTCCGATCTAGGAGCGTCCGCGCAGACCCGACACTGGCTGCGCGGCGGTTTTCCCAGAGCTTACACGGCGCGCGGGGAGTCCGATTCGCTGGCCTGGCGCCGGCATTTTCTGCAAACTTTTCTCGAGCGCGATGTCCCTCAACTGGGCAGCACCATTCCCGCGTTTGCTCTGCGGCGGTTCTGGAACATGGTCGCTCACTATCATGGGCAGATCTGGAATTCGGCCGAACTGGCTCGAGCTCTGGCAGTGAACGAATCCACAGTCCGGCGCTACCTCGATCTGATGACCGGGGTTTTCATGGTGCGCCAGTTGCCGCCGTGGTTTGAGAATTTGGGCAAACGGCAGGTGAAGTCGCCGAAAGTCTATGTGCGCGATACCGGACTGCTGCACGCGCTTTTGGGCATTACAAACCAGCGTGATCTCGAAAATCATCCGAAGGTGGGTGCGTCGTGGGAAGGTTATGCAGTGGAGGAAGTGCTGAAGTCGTTCCGTCCGGACGAGGCTTACTACTGGGCAACCTATAATGGAGCGGAACTCGATTTGCTTCTATTCAAGGACGGTCGCCGCATCGGGATTGAATGCAAGCGCGCCGATGCGCCGACGCTTACCCCGTCAATGCGGACGTCTCTCGCCGATCTCAGGCTTGATCACCTCTATGTTTTGTATCCTGGCGACAAAACGTATGCGCTGGGGAAGAAAGTCGAGGTGGTGCCGTTGGCGAAGTTCGTGAAGGCGAAGTAACGAGGTGGGAGCAGATGCGGGGTCGAAGCTGGAGATAGAGAGGCTAGTCGGCCGAAGGCTATAATTTCATTGCATTTGCGGGGCTTAGGATGGGCGGTATTGTCGGCGCACTCTTCGGGTTGCCAGTCGCGACATTTGGGTTCCTTGTGATGAGGAACCCGACGCGGTTGTCAGTCTTTGCGCCCGGCGAAGAGGGCTACTATCAGCGCATGGTGCTCGATACTTCGACGCGGAACTCCCTTCGCGCGTTTGGAGTGTTGATATGTCTGTTTGGGGCCAGCATCGCAACGGCCGGCTTGGCGGCCACATTCAAGGCTCGCGCTCTGCGAGCCATGTCGAGTGACCTTTGGGCCTTGATGGGGTTATTGTTTCTGGCCTTGTGGTGCTTCGGTGTCGGAGCCGCTATTTGGAACTCTCTTCGTGGAAAGTCGCTTGGCTGGTCTGACTGGTTTCAATCGAGGAGAAGGGCGATAGAACTAGGTCCAATCGACGTATTCCCTCCGATCACACCGCAGATGCGGAGAGAGGCGATGGTGTTCACGATAGGATTCTTGGTGTTCCTATGTCTCGCCGCCGGTTTTGCGTTCATCCGCTAGGGGCTGCTTTCCGCATCACGGCCGTCATCCTCTTCCACGTCTCCTCCAGCGTCTCCGGCAGAATCCTTGTCTCGCCCACCACGGAAACAAAGTTCGCATCCGCCACCCAGCGCGGCAGGACGTGCATGTGGATGTGCCCGGCGATGCCGGCGCCGGCGGCTTTGCCGATGTTCATGCCCAGGTTGATGCCGTCGGGGTGGTAGAGTTCGCGCAGGACGGACTCCATGCGCTGCGAGAGCGCCATCATTTCAATCGCCGCTTCTGACGGAAGTTTCCGCAGTTCGTCCAGGTGGGCGTAGGGGACGATCATCACGTGACCCGGCGTGTAGGGATACGCATTCAGGATGACGAAGCAGTGCTGGCCACGATAAACGATGAGGGTCTTCTCATCATTGTCCGCCTTCACAGCGTCGCAGAAGACGCAGCTGGGCGACTTTTCCGTGCTTGAGACGTAGGCGTAGCGCCACGGGGTCCAGAGGTAATCCATCGCAAGGGGCAGGGTAGCAGATGGGCAGCGTGGGGCAAAACTGGGACTTCAGACCGTTCCGGGTCACCGAGTTCCGGGACAGCCCGCTGCGCTGGCTGGACAGCCGAGGCGGCTGTCCCACACTGGGCTGAAACACTCCCGTAACATACGAGATTTGGGTTTGACACTGTTTGCGAGGCGTTGCTATAGTCGAGGAGTTCCCTTTGGACGCGGGTTTCTGTAAAACGTCCGGCAGCTGGGATTGTCCAAGCTCACTCGCCAGGGTGAGCCCAACACAACCGAACGACTCACTCCAGCAGTCCGCCAAGCAGGCCCCGCATCCCCCCGCACCGAGTGCGAGGTTTCAGCAGAGAGGCATGAGCTTGTTCGACGAAACCACCAACCATAACTCCGATTCCGCCACCGCCGTCGCAACCGAAGCAGAACCGACGGCACCCGAACTCACCCAGACCGAGCAAAGCTTGACTCAGCAAAGCTTGCCTCAGCAGGATCAGGCTCCGGCCGCAACCGCCGCTTCAACGGCCAGTCCAGCGACCGCTTCCGCTGAGGAAGCGCCGCATCCGGCGCACGCCGCGGACGACAAACACGCCGGCGAAGACTTCGCTTCCGCGCTGGAAAACTTCACCACCGAAACCGAAGAAGCCGTGGGAGAAGACCGCGTCATTAAAGGCACGGTGCTGAAGCTTACTGCGACGCACGTGGTGGTCGACATCGGCACCAAGTCAGAAGGCATGCTGCCGCTCTCGGAGGTGCTCGATCACGAAGGCAAGCCGAAGGTGAAGCCGGGTGACGAAATTGAGGTGATGCGCGAGAAGGGGCAAACCGAGGAAGGCTACGTCAACCTCTCGCACCAGAAGGCGGCGCGCATTCACGCCTGGGAAGAAGTGGAAAAAGCTCATCACGAGAAGAGAGCGATCAAGGCTACTGTGATTGAGCGCACCAAGGGCGGCTTGACCGTCGACATCCTGGGCGCGCGGGCGTTTTTGCCGGGCTCGCAAGTAGATCTGCGGCCCATCCGGAATCTGGACGGCATGAAGGGCCAGACCCTGGAAGTTACGGTTATCAAGGTCAACAAGAAGCGCGGCAACATTGTAGTTTCGCGCAAGGAATTGCTGGAAGGCGAGCAGAACGAGAAACGCAGCAAGACTCTCGAACATCTGGAAGAAGGCTCGATCCTGACGGGAGTGGTGAAGAACCTGACCGAGTACGGCGCCTTCGTGGATCTGGGTGGACTGGACGGACTGCTGCACATCACCGACATGTCCTGGGGCCGGCTGACGCATCCGCGAGACCTGGTCAACGTGGGCGACCAGATTCAGGTCAAGGTACTGAAGTACGACAAAGAAAAGCAGCGCGTTTCCCTGGGCTTCAAGCAGTTGACGCCGGATCCGTGGCTTGATGCCGAGCACCGCTATCCCGTAGGCGCGCATGTTTCCGGGCGCGTGATCAGCGTGACCGACTACGGAGCTTTTGTCGAACTGGAACAGGGCATCGAAGGCCTGGTTCACGTCAGCGAAATGACTTGGTCGAAACGCATGAAGCATCCTTCCAAGCTGGTGAATGTAGGCGATCAGGTGGAATGCGTGGTGCTGAACGTAAATCCCGCCGAGCGCCGCATTTCTCTCGGCATGCGGCAACTGGCGGAGAATCCCTGGGACGCTCTGCACGATAAGTATCCGGTGGGAATGACGGTGGAGGGCCGAGTCCGCAACCTGACCGATTTCGGTGCGTTCATCGAAATCGAAGATGGTATCGACGGCCTGGTGCACGTCAGCAACCTGAGCTGGACCAAACGCGTGAAGCATCCTTCCGAAGTGCTGAAGAAGGGTGATCGGGTGAAGGCCGTCGTGCTGGCCATTGAACCCGACAAGCGGCGCCTGTCGCTGGGAGTGAAGCAGCTTCAGCCCGATGTCTGGGAAACTTTCTTCGCGACGCATCACGTCGGCGATGTCATTCACGGCAAAGTGCTGCGGGTGGCCGCGTTTGGAGCCTTTGTTGAGATCGCGGAAGGCGTAGAGGGTTTGTGCCACAAGTCGGAAGCGGTGGATGGAAACGGTCAGCCCCTGCATCTTGAACCGGGCGTCGAGCACGACTTCAAGATCATCAAGATGAGCGCGGAAGAAAAGAAAGTCGGACTCAGCATCCGCGCCGTCGGCGAAGAAGCTTCACGCTCTGAGGTCGAGGCTTACAAGCAGCCGGTCTCCAGCACCAGTTCAACCATCGGCGAGCTGATCTCGTGGAAGCGCGCCAGCAACGAAGGCAACTGAGTTCCCTTGAATCGTTGATCCGGGCCGCCGCAAGGCGGCCCGTTTCGTTTGCGACTGCCGGCCTATTGCTTGGAGCTTCCAATGCGCCGGTCTAGAATCATTTGTTTGCTCTCAGACATCTCTTCTTACAGATAAAGGAGTCCTTCCTTGCCAGAAACCATTTATGACGTCGCCATCATCGGCAGCGGACCTGCCGGTTACACTGCCGCCATCCGCGCCGGCCAGTATGGACTGAAAACTGCCCTCATTGAAAAAGATGGATTCCTCGGCGGTACGTGCCTGCACGTGGGCTGTATTCCAACCAAGGCTCTCCTGTTCAACGCCGAACTCTGGGACCATCTCAAAGACGCCAAGGAATTCGGCATCGAGGGAGTGGACACACGCACGCTGAACTGGGCGGCGATTCAGGAGCGCAAGGGAAAGATTGTGGCCAAGCACGCTAAAGGCCTCGAGTTCCTGATGAAGAAGAACAAAGTTGAGACGGTGAAGGGCTACGGCAAACTGACCGGCCCCGCGCAGAATGGTCTGTTGACCGTCGAGGTGGTGAACGACAACAAGGCTAGCCATCTCAAGGCGAAGAACGTCATTCTCGCCACTGGCTCGGAAGCCCGCATGCTTCCAGGCCTTGAGGCGAGCGACCGCATTCTTACCAACATCGAGATTCTCAGCCTGAAGGATCTGCCGAAGTCGATGGTTATTGTGGGAGCCGGGGCTGTGGGTGTGGAGTTCGCGTCGATTTATCGTTCTTTTGATTGCGAGGTTACCATCATCGAAATGCTCCCGCGTCTTGTTCCCGTGGAAGATGAAGAAGTTTCCAAGGAACTGGCGCGAGTCTTCCGTAAGCGGGGCATCAACTTCCACACCAGCGCGAAGGTTGACAAGGTGGAGAAGACGAAAGCGGGGATTGCCGTCACCATCACGGTCGACGGCAAGCAGCAGAAGATCGACGCCGAGAAAATCCTCATCGCGGTGGGCCGCAAACCGCGCACCGAAAACTTGGGCCTGGAGCGCACGAAGATCAAGCCCGACCGGGGCTTCATCACGACCGATTCCTGGATGCAGACGGCCGAACCCGGCGTTTACGCCGTCGGCGACATTGTGCTGGGCACGCCGCAACTGGCGCACGTCGGCGCCATGGAGGCGATTGTCGCTGTCGCGAAGATCGCCGGCAAGCCGGGGAAGCCGATTAATCCTGAACACATTCCGGGCGCGACGTATTGTCATCCGGAGATCGGCAGCGTCGGCCTTACCGAAACCAGAGCTCGGGAGGCCGGATACAACGTGAAAATTGGCAAGTTCCCCTTTACAGCAAACTCGCGCGCATCCATTGTCGGGCAGCATGAAGGCTTTATCAAGATCGTCTCCGACGCGGACTATGGCGAGATTTTAGGTGTGCATATCATTGGACCGCAGGCGACCGAACTGATCGCCGAAGCCGTCGTTGCTATGGAACTCGAGGCCACAGTCGAGGACTTGATGTGGACCATCCACGCCCACCCCACTCTGGCCGAAGCCATGCTGGACGCGGCCAACAGCGTGTATGGGATTGCGATCAATGCATAACTCACCACAGAGTCACAGAGACACAGAGAAGCCCAGAAAGAACAGTTCTCTGTGTCTCTCTTGTGAAAATATTTGGATCCGTTCCAATCCGTGGCGAAAAGAATTTTGATCTCACTCATCCAACTCGGCACGGTCGATTACGCCACTGGCCTCCGTCTGCAGCAGCAACTGGTCGACCTGCGCAAAGAAGAAAAGGTCGGAGACGTTCTCCTCCTGCTGGAACACAAGCCTGTCATCACGCTCGGGCGCAACGCCAAAGCCGCGAATGTAATCGCATCCCCCGAGCTGCTCGCCCAGCGCGGCGTCGAACTTTTCGAATGCGACCGCGGAGGCGATGTCACCTTCCACGGCCCCGGCCAGATCGTCGGCTACCCCATCTTCGACCTGCGCGGGTTTGCCACGTCCGACGGAAAGCGCAAGACGCTAGGCGTCGTTGAATTCGTCCGCCGTCTGGAAGAAGTCCTGATCCGCACCTGCGCCGACTACGCGATCGAAACGAAGCGTATCTCCGGCCTGACCGGAGTCTGGACAAATCCCGATCCCTTGTCATTCCGAGCGGAAGAGAACGATTCGCAGAATCGTTCTCTGGAGTCGAGGAACCTGCTGTTTGCCAGGACCACCACGAACGCCGCAGCCGAAGCCAAACTCGCCGCCATCGGCATCCACATCTCCCGCTTCGTCACCTCGCACGGCTTCGCCCTCAACGTGAACCCCGACCTCAGCTTCTTCAACTTGATCATCCCCTGCGGCATCGCGACGAAACCGGTCACGTCCATGCAGCAAGAACTCGGCAAGCCGCTGGACCTAAATGCGGTCGCCGAATCTATCTCTCGCAACTTTGGCACCGTCTTTTCGAGCCAAATGCTCTGGGTCGATACGCTCGACGCGCTGATGGGACGTGCCGTCGGCGTCCCGATGCAACGTCCGGCCGAGTTTCGCGGACTCAACCACGAAGACGACACCACCTGGGCTTGACCAGAATCGCGCACGGGTTGCCTTTTGATCGGGCAGATAGGCGCTGGCCCAATCCGCTACTCTGCGATAGCATTGATAATTGTTGTTTCCGGCGCGGGCCTTCATCATGGCAATCAAGAAAAAGAACTCCAAGCACAGCTCCAACGGCAATCGCCGGCGCAATGGCGCTGCTCAGTCCGAGCCTGACAACAATATCCGCACCTACTCCATCCCGGATCATCGACTGGAGCACCCCGACCTCGCCGTCCGCCAAGCCCTAGAAAAAGACAAAGACGGAGCGGAGCACGTCCGCTACGAAGTCACCGGAAACCTCAACGCACCCGTCCCACCCATCCGCGACTCGAAATATCTCGGCAAGAAACAGTGCATCGAGATCTACCGTTTCATGCTGCTCAACCGCAAAATGGAGACCGCTCTCGAGAATCTGTATAAGCAAGGCAAGGTCGTCGGTGGCGTTTACTTCGGACTCGGCCAGGAAGCCTGCTCTTGCGCCTCTGCCTACGCGCTCGATAAGGACGACTGGTTTGCTCCCATGATTCGCAATCAGGGATCGCTGCTGGTGCGCGGCTTCGCTGCCTCCGACACCATGATGCAGTACATGGCCAAAGCCGATTCGCCCACGAAGGGCCGCGACGGCACCTCGCACTTCGGCGACATCCAAAAACGCAATATGGTCTCGCCCATTTCCATGCTCGGCGATCTCATCCCTGTACTCTCCGGCGTGGCGCTCGGTGCGCGCCTGCAGGGACGCAATGTTGCCGTCATGACCTACATCGGGGATGGCGGCCAGTCCACCGGCGTCACTTACGAAGGCATCAACTTCGCAGCCGTGCAGAATCTCGGCCTCGTGCTCTTTGTCGAAAGCAACGAGTGGGCCTACTCCACGCCGTCGGAAATGCAGTACCGCTGCAAGGACCTTGCCGAGCGCGCCATCGCGTACGGCATCCCCGGCGTCATCGTCGACGGCACTGACGCCTGCCAGGTCTATGACGCCGCCCGCGACGCCGTCGAGCGCGCCCACCGCGGCAAAGGTCCCACCCTGATCGAAGCAAAAATGATGCGCATGAAAGGCCACGCCATCCACGACGCTGCCGCGTATGTTCCGAAACCGATGTTCGACTTCTGGAAAAAACGCGACCCAATCGCCCGCTTCGAGAATTACCTGGTAAGAGAAAAGAAGTGGCTGACGGCGAAAGAGAATGCGGAACTGATTTCAGAAGTCGAGCGAGTGATCGAAGCGGAGCGCGAGATCGCAGTGAACTCGCCAATGCCGACACCAGAATCAGCCGAGGGCGGCGTGTTCTGTGAAGATGGCTGCCATGAGATCAAGCCGAAGTATGGGATGCCGAAGGTGAAGAAGGGAATAGGGAGCTTCAAGCAAACTGAAGCGGCCGTGCATTTGAAGTGAGATAGGTATTCGAAGTGAGGAATGTCACGGACCCTGGATGCAGTCGTTGGCAATGCTCCCCGAGGCTCCGGAAGGAAGCAAACGTAATGGATGTGATCAATCTAGTAGGCGTGATTCTCGCATTTGCTGCGCTGCTGATAGCGTGGTGGACGCTAAAGGTAACCAAGCAATCCGTCGAGCGCGCACGAATCGATTGGGCTAAACAAAAGTGGTTTGACTTGTACTTCAAAGCCGATCAGGCCTATAACGCTTTGGACGAATATCAGGCACTCTACAAAGGCTGCAATCCAGCCATTTGCTCTCCGGAACAAGAGGAGGACCACAACAAGCTCATGAACATCTTCCGCGAGGCATGCACAATGGCCGCGGTATTCCCGGTGAATGCCGGGACTGATGCTCTATTCAAAAGCGTGAAGTTCACAAACGTCAACGACGCTCTTTCGAAGGAGCGCCTCAAGGCCCTTTCTGGCGCATTGGAGCTGTTGCGACAAAAGCCCTCATAAATCAGGACGTGCTAAACGTCGAAACAGGAGATGCATAGTCCTGAGGTCTTAAATTCAAAAACATGCCCCAACTAACCTACCTCGAAGCCATCCGCCAGGGAATCTGGGAAGAAATGGACCGCGACCCTTCTGTCTTCTGCCTCGGCGAAGACATCGGCATTTACGGCGGCGCCTTCAAAGTCACCGACGGTTTCATCGACCGCTTCGGCCCCGAGCGCGTCATCGACACCCCCATCGCCGAATCCGCCATCGTAGGCGCGGCCTTCGGAGCCTCCCTCACCGGCATGCGCCCCGTGGCGGAATTCCAATTCATGGACTTCATCGGCTGTGCCTTTAACCAGATCAGCAACATGGTCGCAAAAACCCATTACCTCTGGGGAGCACCCGCCCCGCTGGTCCTGCGCGGACCTAGCGGCGGATACGTCCACGGCGGCCCCTTCCACTCGCAGAATCCGGAAATGTGGTTCGTCCACAATCCCGGACTCAAAGTAATCTGTCCCGCCACGCCCTACGACGCCAAAGGTCTGATCAAAGCCGCCATCCGCGACAACAATCCCTGCCTCTTCTTCGAGCACAAATATCTCTACCGCCGCATCAAAGGCGAAGTCCCTGCGGATGACTACGTCGTCCCCATCGGCAAAGCCAACATCGTCCGCGAAGGCCGCGACCTCAGCATCATTACTTACGCAGCCATGGTTCACACCGCTCTGGAGGCTTCCGAGGTTCTACAAAAGGAAGGGATCGATCTCGAAATCCTCGACCTGCGCACTGTCTCGCCACTCGATCGCGAAGCCATCGCCCAAACCGTGAAGAAGACCAACAAAGTCATCATCCTCCACGAACACTCCCGCACCGGGGGCCTCGCCGGAGAGATCGCCGCCATCATCAACGAAGAAGCCTTCGACGACCTCGACGGCCCCATCGTTCGCATCGCGGGTCTGGACTCGGCAGTCCCATTCTCTCCGCCGCAGGAAGAACACTACTTGCCCAAGGTAAGCGACGTAGTCCGCGAAGCCCGCCGCCTGAAAGCATATTGAATTCCTTGGAAGAAAGAAGCAGAGCGTCTGGAAATGTGGGAACGGGCGCATCGCCCGTTCAGCCGAGCGAAGCCAGGCGTCGAAGATCTCAACAAATCCCTCCAACTAGCGCCCCACCCACTCCATCTGCCACAATAGTGCATTCCGGAGGAGACTCATGGGCAAGTTCATACTCGGCGTCATCGTAACTCTTCTCGCACTCATCCTCGGCGGACTCGGCTTCGCCATGCTCGGCTTTTTTCCTACAAGGGCCAATGTCGCTCCACCCCACCTCGAGCACCGCATCGCGATGGGAGCCGTCGACGCTTCCATGGAGCGCCACGCTCCTCACCTCGCCAATCCCCTGCCCCCCAACGACCAGAACTTTGAAGACGGCATGAAGCTTTACACCATGAACTGCGCCGTCTGCCACGGCGGACTCGATCGCAAGCCCGCCTCCCTCTCGAACTCCTTCTATCCGCCAGCCCCCAATCTTATCTCCGATCCTCCCGACGACCCCGAGTGGCACGTCTTCTACACCATCCGCACCGGCGTCCGCTACACCGGTATGCCCTCTTGGGAAAAAACTCTAAGCGAGCAGGATATGTGGAAGATCACCACCCTCCTCTCGCACATGGAAAAACTCCCACCCGCCGTTCAGGATTACTGGAAGACCAGCTTCGGTGTAGCCGCGCCAACCGGCGAAGAGGAGAAAGAGGAACACAAACACAACCAGGAGTAGCGCGTAATGGCATAACGAGGGGAGGATGAGAACATCGGTTCCATTCACTAGGCACGCCGGTGGTGGCACGACTCGAAATCAGGCTTGATAGATGCGCTCGAGTTCGACTCGGAGAGCGGTAGCGTCGAATGTGACTCTAAAATTCTCAAAGAATCCAGCCATGCCAAGCAGGCCCGCAATAGGAAGGTCTTTGGTAAACCCAGCGCGGGTAGCTATGATTCCACCAGGCGCGCACAAAGAAATCTCGTGGACGTAAATATTCATTGCCCCAAGCGATGCCCATAGTTTGCGTCAATTCGCCTTTTTCAATGTCCAAGCCAATGGCTTGACCGATGGCCGCGTGAAAGATGCAACTAGAAGCACCTGAATCAATGATGGCATCGAACCGTTTTGAACGCGGTGAGTTCTTGGCCGGAAGCGCAATATTGACAGGGATTGAAGCGGAATAAAAAAACCCGCACGCGGCAAAGGGTGTCGGATACTTCTTGTAGGGAACTTTCAGGCTCACACAGAAATAGGCATCCAGACCTTCGGGGTTTTTACCATGACTGGGTCGGACACACCAACACTCTCACTATTTCTCACTGCCTCTTCGTAAGAAGCACCGACTGCTACAATTTTACTCTCGTCCTCCGACAAAGCCACCCAGCTATCTAGCAGAGCAGATTTAAGTGCTTCAAAACGAAGGTCTGTTTGGTTAGCCATGTTTGTTAGACGGTCAAGGCTACTAAGAAGTTGCACCCCAGTCAATGGAACTTAAGGCCCTACGCCAGTACCCCCTTTGATTATAAGGGGTTAGCCAGTTCCGCAATATCCAAAGACTATAGTAGAAAAGATTCGCTTGCATGCGGTGCGCAACACTAATCTCGGCGGATTATTTCAGTTCGAAGCACTACTGGCGCGCGTCCACTTTCCCACCCCAAATCCCACACCCGCTATAATAACCGTTTGCGTCCGGCCTCCGTCTCGAACCATAGGCCGCGTGGAAGGAAATCATGCCGACTGACATCATCATGCCCCAGATGGGCGAATCCATCGTCGAAGGCACTATTACCAAGTGGCTGAAGAAGCCTGGCGACAAGGTCCAGCGCGACGAACCTCTCTTCGAAATCTCCACCGACAAGGTCGACGCGGAAATCCCTGCGCCCGCCTCCGGCGTTCTGCAGGAAATCAAAGTCACTGAGGGAACAACGGTCGGCGTGAATACGGTCGTGGGCACGATCGCCGCCGACGGCGAAGCCGCAGCCCCGCCCTCGAAAGCCGCTCCGGCAGCTCCCGCGCCGCAGGCGAGAGCAGAAAAGAAAGAAGAGAGGAAGCCCGCCGCAGCCCCCACACCCGCGCCAACTCCTAGCGCTCCGCAGCCGCAACAGTCAGCCGAGGACGAGGAAGCCCGCTCCTCGCCGCTCGTCCGCAAGATCGCCCGCGAGCACGGTGTCAGTCTCTCCCAGATTCCCGGCACCGGACTCGGCGGCCGCATCACCAAGCAGGACATCACCGCCTTCATCGAGCGCCAGTCCTCGGCGCCAGCCGCCGCGTCGGCCCCGGCTTCTCAGCCTGCAGCCGCGTCCGCAACTTCCCGGCCCGCTGCTCCAGCCGCCTACCCCGGCGACCTCGTCCCCTTGACCAACATGCGCAAGATCATCGCCCAGCGCATGATCGAGTCGCGCCGCACCAGCGCCCACGTCCACTGTATGTACGAAGTGGATTTCACCCGCATCGTCACTCTGCGCGCAAAACAAAAAACCGGATTCGAGCAGCGCCACGGCGTCCGCCTCACCTTCATGCCGTTCTTCGTGCGCGCCGCCATCATCGCCGTGCAGCAGTTCCCCATCATCAACGCTTCGCTGGAAGGCGACAACATCCGCTACCACCGCAACATCAATGTAGGGATCGCCGTAGCCCTGGACTGGGGACTCATCGTCCCCGTCCTGAAGAATGCTGGAGACCTCAACTTCCTCGGCCTGCAGCGTGGCATCACCGACCTCGGCGAGCGCGCCCGCAGCAAGAAGCTCAAGCCCGACGACGTCGAAGGTTCCACTTTCACCGTCACCAACCCCGGCCAGTTCGGCGCCGTCTTCGGTCTGCCCATCATCAATCAGCCGAACTCCGCGATCATGGGCGTGGGCGGCATTACCAAGCAACCGCTCGTCATCACTGACAAAGAAGGCAACGATTCCATCGCCATCCGCTCCGTCGTTCACCTCACGCTCGGCTATGACCACCGCCTCATCGACGGCGCCGTCGCCGACCAGTTCATGGCTCTGGTGAAGAAGTCTCTGGAAAGCTGGAGCGAAGAGATCGGATAGACGTAACCCGTCTTAGCTCGGAGCGGCTAGACACTGCGGGTGACGCGTACCTAAGCGGCTGACAATTGGAATTCAAAAGGGTCCGTGATCGTATGCTTTCCAAGAGTTGCCAACAGGAGAAGCTCGTCGTCCGTGGGAATACCGAATTGCGTGACGAGCTTCCGTATATCCGCCCGGCGAACATCAGGAAGCCGCTCGCGGAAGTAAAGAGGAAGGTCGCGGCCCGTGTACTCCTCGCCGACGGGCAGTCCCGGCAGGGGCTGGAGAGACAACTCCTTGAAGGCATCAAGGTAACGAAAACAAAAAGAACCCGGCTTGTCGCGCCTCAGTTCAGCCACCTGTTTGCCGTCGTATAGAATCCTCAACGTAGGCGGAGGAGTGTGGTACCGGTACTTCAACATTATTTTCTTGATCGTTGATCTCATGTCGCTCCGCCTCCTTTCGTCAGCATCTGAGAAACCATATCGGCGCGAAGCAATATCAACTTTAAGATCATCTCCCGACGCAATTTGCTGAACCCATCCCGAAATGGGAAGTTGTCCAATATAGTAGCGGCGGACCGCCCGATGCTACATGGTACTTTCGTAACCGCAGTAACCTTTAGACTCGGGAACACGCTGAAAAGACTCGCGAGGAAATCAAAGTGGTTGCATCTGCGGGACGTCAAGCGCTTGGGCTCCGGCCCCATGACCGGACATGCCCGATCTACATGATAGCGAAGCGCCATCTCTTCCTTCCGGAATGTCAGGAGCTTATCATCAGAAAAGTTCCAAAACAAGCCCCGCGAAGTGTCAAATATTGGCGAAAATCGGTAACCTCCCTGGGTCGTGCTCGCACGGATCACTCCCCAGTTCTGAGCATGCCTGTCGGTCGCACCGATGAGTGCGTCAAACAGCAGCATCTCTACGAATTTAGTGATCACAGCCTGCGAATCATCTCCGCAAAACTGCTCTATGTTCTGAATGACGAAGTCAATGCTGTAAAACTCCTGTTCTTTTCGGCCTCGCGGCAGCTTATCGAGCTCGCCGTGAGGGACCTCGTGAACTTCCTCAATGAGGAAAACGCCATGAACCAAACTCTCTTTGGGGGCCAAGAAAGAGCGACTTACGAACGCTGGAACGCCATCAACACTGACGAGCCCACTGTGAGCCATATCGAAACCGAAAGCCACGCCGAGTTGGTTGATAAGCAGTTCGGTCAGAGTCTCCCTTAACCCATACCTGTAGGGGAGCTTTACGATGTAGTCTGGCAGTTCATCGCGGTGCGATCTCAACACCCACTTGGGAGCCGATCCAGACGTCTGAACAGTAGGGTCAGCCCGATAACCGACAAAGCTGCGTGGCAGTTCCCACTTGCTGAAATGTGTCGCGATTCGCCTGAAGCGGTGTACCTCAGCTCTTGTCTTGATCGTCTCGACAAGGGCTTCGGCAGCAGACCGATTTATGTCCTCTTCGCCAACAAATGGAACGGTGGAGTTAGCGTCTTCCGCCATTGGTATTCATATTGTATTTGAGGCGGTGGCGCTCTAGGGACCGCAGTCGACGCTGTTGGTCCAGGATGAATCACGCGCCGGGTCTCGTCGGAACCTGAGCACTGCCCTTCGCCCACGTCGAGGCATTCAGGCATTCCACCGTTCCGTCAATTATTTTTGAAATGCCATCTTTGAATTGCTCCGGGTTAACGATCTCCCGCGCGGCCACTGCATCCGTCATGGCCAGCGCGTTCTGCAGAAACGACATCGCCGCATCCTTCTTCTCTTCGCCGGATTTGCTCGCGAACAGCCCTTCAATTCCATTGACCAGCGCGGGAACAAACGCAATCCCCCGCAGCAATTGCGACAAAAAGTCCATAACCTTCCTCCTTGAAATGCTTTCGGGCACACATCGGACTTGCGACAGCGCCTCAACCTTTCCAGACCACCGCACTCTTCAGGTCAGGCTCGCCAGAATATCGTTGAGCGTCGTCAGGTTGGGATCTGCGCTATCCGTGGATCTGACAATCAGCGTCAGGCAGACTTTCAGTTCGGCAGCCTTGCTCAACGCCAGCGCCAGCATCCCTGGCATGTCGATTCCTTCCGCGCCGGCGCTCTTCAGCGTGTTCGCAGTGGACAATGTTGCGCTCTTCAGATTGGTGATGATCGTAGTGCTCGGTGTCGTGCTCATAGGTCTCCTTTAGACTTGAAGTGAAATATCTACCGTAGCCAATACTTATGCAGCGCGACTGCCACGCTGATCGCCACGCTGATTGCCCCATTCACCAGCCGGTTGTGGACGCTGTTTCGTAAATCGTTGCGCTCCAGCACCGCCACTTTATCCTCCGCCATCTTCATGCGCCCCGGCTGCCCGTTCCCTACCAGTGCGTCCATCTTCGTTTCCAGCCGCACCAGCTTATCCAGCACCTCTCGCTGGAACTCAATGTCGATCGCCTTTAGCACCAATTCCCTGTCGCTGACTCCCATAAGCCGCATCCCTTCATCGCCGGAAGATCCTTACAGCGGATAATCGACGTGCAACGCCGCAGAGTAGCGTGAATACTTCGGTGGAGAAGAACTGTCATACAGCCGCAGAAAATAATCTTGCGTCTCCGCCAGGCGCGCCAGGCTGAACGTCTCAGTGTTGAACCGTCCCACCAGATTTCTGCCGTTCGCCGGCCCCCAGCCATAGTCGTTCTGGCGAACCTCGATGCCGTAACCGCTCCCCGGCGCCAGTCCCGCATCCACCTGCACCGTTGTCGACGTTACTGCCGTGATCTGCGCCTCCGTCAGGTTTACTTGGTAGTACGCGCCCACCTGCGTCGTCCCCAGCAACGGAGGCATGTCCTGCAGCGCAATCGCGGTAGCGCTGGCCCCATACTCAATTCCCAACGGCGCGGCCAAATCGTTCGCAAATCCAAGCGTATAAAACCCGCGATCGTCCGCCGGATCCGCAATCTGAATTTCTACTTCGCGGACAATCGCGGTAAACGATGCGCCGCGCGACGGAACATTCACCGTAATCGCAGCGCCGGGAAAGATGTCCGCTGCTGCACCCGGCAAGAAGTCGCTCCACGTCTCGTAGCTCCCCAACCATGCCGTGCCCGTAGCATCATCCAGAATCGCGAGGGCCGCATTCTCGCAATCCACGTCCGTGCGCGCCCCCGGAGTCTTCCCCACCCGCACCGTACCTCTCGTCCCGTCATCTGCGCCATTCAGTAGCGAGGCCACACTCGCTGCATTCTCCACTTGCGCCACCGCGCGTCCAGATCCCCGATAGCTCACCACGATCAGTTGATTCAACGCCGGCACATACTCCGGATAGAAATCCAGCGAAGGGTCGCTCGTAATCTCGCACACCGCCCCATCCCTGAGTGCGCCCACCAGTTGCGTCACGTAACTCGCGCTGGGCAGCGCCGTTCTCACTTCTGCCAGCGAAATGTGCGCCACATACGTGTAGGCGATACTGCACTGCATGCTCGCCGCGTTCACCAGGGCATATGTGCAGAACCCCGGCGCGTTCTCGATTACGTTGTCGTACAGCACAGTCGCGGGCGCGACCAGCGTGGCTGGATCGCTCGGATCAATATCCTGCACTTCGAGCACAAGGCGCACGTCCGCCGTCACCGCGGCACCGCCCCATCCGTTTCCCGCCGGATGTAACGAAGAATGATAAGTTTCCCCGCTCCGGTAGACTTCCATCGAATACAAGTAAGTCGTAAAGAAATACTGGTGCCCGGGCGTAGTAGCCATTACCGGACCCGTGAGCGCTCCACTGACCAAAGCCTGAATTGTCGAACCCGTACCTGACGGCGTGATCTGAAATCCTGCCAGACATCCCGCCGCCGAGATCGCACCCGCATACAACCCGCCCAGCACACCCTGCGACGCCGCCGTGAAGCTCACATCCCCGTGCTGCAACTCCAGCCCACCGCCAAGCTCGATCTGCTCAATAAAGCTCACCGTGGTTTGCCCGTCCACACCCGTTCCGCCCGTAATCTGCAACGTCTGCGCCACCACCGAAACCGCCGACGACGGATCGTTCACCACCCAAGTCGTCGCATCCAGGTCCGGCCCCAGATACTCCTCGTCAATCAGCGCAAGCCCGGTCTGTGCAAACGGCTTCTGCGAAAGATAGAACTTCAAACTTTCCCCATCGCCCACAAAATAATCCCGCACATACGCCTGCGGCTCGTGCTGCCCAATGACGGTCAGCTCATTCGTCAGCAGGTTTGGACTGTTCAGCCACAATCCCTCCGGCGAGAAGTTCACATCGCTCTCATTCAGCGCATACGCACCCGCCCCCACCGGTGCCAGTATCAGAGCCCCGTTCATCGTGCGGAAACTGGCCCGCGCAGCCAGCGCAATTTCCGCCGCGTGAAACGAGAAACCTTCCTGCGGATTCACCGCATAACCAGCCAGCGTGTCCACGTCCTGCACCGCGTTCGTATCGAACCACCCGGGCAACAAATCTTGCGCCAGTTGCCGCAGCGCGCTACCTGCACTCCGGTTCACAAAAGGAGCTCGGTTCGGCAGTGCCTTCTGATCGAGCAAGACCTCATCACTCTGCGCCACTACGTTGTACCGATACACCGGAGCTTGCTCTCCCCACCCCAGATACTCATACTCAGGCACCGCGGTCACATACCCCGTGAACACATCACTTCCATTCTCTTTACTCAGGATCACTCGTGCCCCAGTCACCGGAATTACAAAGCCGGGAGAATCCGCTAACACGCTGAACTGAAGTTCCGCAGCCTGATTGAGTTTGCGCTCGACCTTGGGTGGTTTCGTCCCGTCCAACGCTCCGGTATAACTTTCCGGGCCTTGCCCTTGCAGATTGTCGATTGTTAAGTTCATCTCGGTTGTGGAACGCTACCTTTCCCGCTCATCACACGGCCTTGTTCGTGCGCAACTATCCGCTACAGCCCGCTTTGCTTTGTCACTGCCCCTCAATACACTGCCGCCATCGCCGCCGGAAAATAACTTCGATAGCACAAAACGGTTTGCCCATCGTTCGTATCCGTGAATGGCAGAGCGAGGAACGACGCATGCAGCCCCACCGACGTCAGTGGTCTCGCCAGTTCCACAACATCTTCGCGAAGAAACTTCTGCGATGAACTCTTACTGCCTTGCGTGTTCGCCGTCGCGTTAGCCTTCGCCGCGCCTCCGCTCTTCGGCGGCTTCCATCCCGCGCCAGACTTTAAACTCACACCACCCGCTCCTGCCCCGGGATTCGGGCTCAACCGCGGATAATAAAAGCAGACTCGCCCCCCAGACTCCGGTTCCACCACGAACAGCGCTGACCATTCCTGGAAGAACGATCCCCCATCCCGGTCCACGAATGCGGCCACCACCTGCGCTGACGCTCCCGTCGCCGGCGCTCCCGCCAGCAGCGGCTGCGCCAGAATCACCGAGGTCGCCGTCACTTCCACCACCCGCCCCACGTTGAACGTCACCCTCCGGACATAATTCAGATCGCGGTTCACCAGCGCCGCACTGCTCACATACGCCGCCGAAATTCCTGATCCCACGTATCCAATCTGCTGCTCGTAGTCCACATCCACGGCGATCAGATTTCCTGGCGCAAATGCATTCACCGCGCCGGCGCCAAAAACAAGTTCGCTGGCTGTCGAACCCGCCAGCACAGCTACACCTGGAACCGGCGTTCCTCCCGAAGGTGCCGGCGTCGCGCTCGAACCGGTCGCCAGCACATTCATGTGCTCCGACCCGCCCGCCAACGCCATTTGCAGCTTGCCCCACTCCCGAAAGTCAAACTCGACCCGCGCCTCGAGCGGCCCTCGAAACTGCACCGCCGGCAGCGCATTCGCTCCCGATCGCACCACATCCGTCGGCGTGTCGTAGTACCGCTCGAACCCTTCTATCCAGCCCAAATCCAGCCACGGCGCCGGCGGCGAATCGAGCGCGAAGACCCCACTCCCCGCTGGATCAAAAATCGTCGGAGTTTCTGTGGTTCGATTCACAGGCGCAAAGTAGGCCCGCATTTGTCGTGTCACCGGAACCATCGCCGGGCGTAACGGTGAAGTGCTCATAGCAACGTCACCTCCGAAAAGAAGAAAACACTGAGCCGTGCCGTGCGTCCCACCCGTCCATCGGGATGCGGTTCTGAGTTGTCCTCTACACCGCTCGCTCTGGCTTCCTCGAACGCCGGCTGATTCCAGAACACGCTCGTGCCCAGGTCAGCGCTCGGTGACTGCGTGTAGTCGTACTTCTCCGTATTCGTGGGCTGGCAGATCCCCAGCAGTTCGTCATCCAGCTGCCCCAACACCCGCCCTCGATCCACCATGCTTTGCACTGTCCCCAACGTGTAATACGAGATCGCGCATTCCACACTCATCAGCGCCGCTTCGCCGGCATGCCCGTCTACAACGTCTGCCCGTCCCCACTCGATGTAGAACGTATTCGGTTGCGGCTCCGCCGATGAGGGTGGCAGGTTCTCCACCACCACCACGGCCGCCACCGTCGCGCCATTGATCGTCACCGTTCGCGCCGGATTCAGTCCCGCCAGCCGCTGCTGCAGCGCAAGAAAAAAACTGTCTTTGGCAAATTGCATGAACACCAGCTTCTAGCCGCTGGCTCCTGGCTAAGAGCTCACAGCTTTGAAAGTTTGTGATTGGAAACGAAATGCTCAAATCTCAACCAGTCGATGCGGGAGCCTGGCTGCCAGCATCGAAGATGCACAAGCTAGAAGCCAGAAGCTGGAAGCCAGAAGCCGCTCTTTTCACTCCACCGCCGTCACCACGTAGAAATATGCCGTCCCCGCAAAGTTCTCGGTCACGACTGCTTCAATATGAAAGAGATCGCCGTCGTACACCAACCCCAGGACCGCATTGAACAGCTCTTCCGCCGTCCCCATTCCCAGTGTTGGCAGCTGCAGTTCAAGCGCCGATGCCGGCAGCGTGAACTCAATTCTTCGCCTCGGCCCCAAATTGCCGGTTGGCAGGCTGTGCGCCACTACTGGCGTGATAATCACTTCTTGCACGCCGGGGTCAACCAACCCCAACTGTCCGGCCGCGTCGCTCGCCGTCGCCGTCGCCGGCAACAACAGGCTCACGTCATCGCCTCCCAGCGCTGTCAACATCGCATTTGCCGCGCGCACCAATGCAGACCCGCAGATCCCGCTTCCCATAATTCCTCCTGCGCGTTCCCCGCTGGACGGCAACCGACGGCCAACGACTCACTACGCTCTTTGTCATGCCCCTTTTTGCGCCACGTATGGCGCCAGTAAGCTGCGCACCATGTCATCCACCAGCGTAGGTCCGAAATATTGCAGCCGCATCCGGTCGATCTTGCTCGATTGCACATTCAATCCCGGCGTGGTCTGTGCGTTCTTCACGATCTGCGCGCACGCCACCTGCACCGGCGTCGGAATCGCGCTCCAACCCGCGTTGTAAACCACATCCACTTCGTTGAAGAACAATCCCAGGGCATTCACTGGAAAAGTAAGTTCGCCGCTGTCCATCCAGATATCGATGGTCGTCGGATCAATGGCCGTCCACATGCCCGGCAGCGAGAACACCAGCGCAAACTCCAGGCTCATTTCCGGAAAGGGCCATTCGCCCCTGCGCGGAATTCCATACCGCCCCTGCAGCGTCACAATCGGCGTAGTCGCCGGCGCCACCGTAACCAGCGGCAGATAACTCAGTCGCACCGTGTTCAATTCCGGAGGCATCTTCAGCCGCTCCTCGTATTGATTCACTCCCAGCGTGTCCCGCCGGCAATGCGCATCGATGATGGCCGAAGCCGCCGTGATCCACGATGGATCCGTCGCAGCATCCAGCCCGTAAGTCAGATAATCCGTTGTAGCGAGGTAATTCATAGTGGATTCCTGGTCGTCAGTTCTAATGTGCCAGTTGTCAGTGACTGATTCTCCGCTGCCCACCAGACTCGGTCATTCTGTCTGACCGGCAACTGGTCACTGACAACTGGCAACTGTTCTTTCCTACCGCTGTATGTTCACCTGGTAGTGCGCAAAGTTTGCCCCCTTCACAACGGGTGCGCCGAACTTCACCACCACCATCTGCTGGGTTAACGCATTGGGAAGCCCCAGCTTGAACACTCGCGGGCTCGGATCCGTCAGCCAGTGATACTCGATCAGATCCTCGGTCACGATGTAAGCCGGCAGCACCGCCGTGCCCGAACCCGGCGTCCCCGTGTAAGGAACCGCCCAGTCCGGAATCAGCGGCAGATCTCCCGCCTGCGTGCTCAACGCTTTCACTCGCAACCCGCCCGTGATTTCCACGGTGTTGAGCACCACGTTGAACTCCGCCTTCATTTCCCGGTCGATCAGGTCCAACAGCACCGGATTGGAGTAAATGGCCGTCGGTCTCACCGCATACGCCGCGCTCGAAACCATCGCTGCGATCGTGCTCTTGATGCCATCCACGATGCTCGCGGTGGTTGCAATTGTGGTCGTATTCCCGCCGGCCACGATCTGCCCGATCACGCCGAAATACTGCAACGTGGTCGGCGAGCTGAGTGACGTGTCGCTGCCGTTCCACAGCGCAACGTCGTGCGTCCGCAGCAGCCCATCCACCGAATCGGCCAGATCCTTTGCCTGCAGGTAAGCGAACTGGCTTTGCTGCGCCGTCATTTCCAGATCGAACAGGTTGTAGTTGATCTGCGACACCAGCGCCTTCAGCGGCACCGCCAGCTCAACACGCGTCGGCGATCCCACCGTCGGTGTAATGTTGCGCGGGTCGACGAATGCCAGCGTCGCTGTCGGCGAGTTGATTGCTGTCTCCTCAAAGAACCGCGAAGGATGCCCGGTTGCCGGCACCTGCTTGATCCTCTGCCCGAACACCCCGCGCCGCCGCACGATGTCGAAAATCTCCGTCTGGTAACGGTCAATTTCAATCGCGCCCGGCCCAAGGTAGTCGGCCGACGCGTACAAATCCACGAATTGTCCTCTCATGTTTTCTCCTCTTGTTGATTTTTCCTGCGATTGGAAATTCAATTGCGTTAGTCCCGTTTTTGCCTGCGTCCTGGCTGCTCTGTCATCCCGACTTGCCCTGTCATCCCGATCTGCTCTGTCATCCTGAGCGCAGGAGGTGCTTCACGAAGTGAAGTGCCTCCGCAGTCGAAGGACCCCATGTCTGTCGCTACCTCGTACCGGCCCCGCAAGGAGTTCTCTTTGGAACTGCGTGGCTGAAGCCGCGCGGATCGCCCAGGTAAATCGTCAGCCACAAACAAAAAGGCACGACCAAAGTCGTGCCCTCTTGCCCGAAGCCGAAAGCCCGAATCTCGAAAGCCGCCCTACTCGATGATCCCCGCCCGCGCCAGTTCCGACTTCACCGCGATCCGCTGCTCCACGCTCAGGCTCTGCAGCGTCTTGTCCAGGACGCCCTTGTCCAGCTTTTCGCTCCCAGACTCATCGCAGCTCTTGGCCAGGATCGCCGAAACCAGCGGCGGCAGCGTCTTCCGCGCCATCCGTGCCGCCTGCGCCTTCAAGTCCGCGTTGGATTTCTCCAGTTCAGCCACGCGCTCCTGCAGATGCCGCGCGCCTTCGCCCCGCGCTGATATCTCATACGTCGGCTGCTCTTCCACCGCCGCCACTATCCGGTCCACTTTCGTGTTGAGCGCCTCCTGCTGCGCATCCAGCCGCCCCAGCACACGATCCAACGATTCAGCCGCATTCGCCAGCCGTTCCGCCGTCGTCATCAACTGCTGCACCATCTCTTCATTCATGCTCTTCTCCTCGGTGGTCTTCACCGCAAACGTCTTTTGTCAAAAATGGTCTGGGAAGGTCACGGCTCACAGCCGTGCCCTAACCGGTTCATAAGAAGGTTGGCCTTCGGCCCCTGAGGCGCGTCGCCTGGGTATCCATCACCCCGCTACTAAGTACTCAACTCAATCCAAGTATCCCGGTACGCCGCCTTGTCCCTCCGCAGAATCGCCGCTCCCGTGAATGTCACTTTTGCCAGCGCCCACACTCGCGCCCTTGTGTCCGCGATTTGCACATCGGTCACCTCGTACGACAACCCAAGCCCACCCGGCCCAGCCGCCGCGCAAGCCTCAGCGCGTATTGTCGGACGGCATCCTTCGGCTTGTTCCTGCCTGGTTGCCCGCACGTGCCTCATGCCCGCCGCCAGGCTGAGAATCCGTCCCGCCGCTGCCCGCAAGGAAGCTCTCAATCGGGATCCTTCCGCCCATCTTCCGCACTCTGGCGAACTCACCGCCGCATGCATCGTCTTTGCTTCCATGCGCCTGTCTCGAAAGGAATCGACAAATCTGTGCTCGCCGCCGGACCGCGATTTTGCGATCTCCTCCACAATCTCTGGGAAGTCTTTCGCAAACAGATACCCGCCCAGCTCCAGGTTTCGCCCCACAATCTCCGCGCGCGTGATCACGCCTACCTTGCGCCGCACATCGTGTCGATCCAGACCAGGCGAGTAATCCAACCCCATCCCCAGCAGTGAAGGCAACGCTGCCTGAGCCGCGTGCCTTGTCAGCATTACCAGATGACCCTTTGCTCCCGAAGGCGCCCGCTGCGAAGCTACATCCACCATCGTCAATACTCCAGAAAACGCCGCCCGATTCGGATGCCCCGCCACCTCCGGCATCGCCACCGCCATACTCTTCAGTTCAATCATTCAGATATCCTTTATTGAGCGTCATCCTGAGCGGGTGCCCCATCCTTGCCGCGCTTTTTGCGGCAGGATGGGGGTTTTGACTTCCCGTCCGATCACCTAGCTGTTTACCAAATCTCCCAACCCCCGCATCCTTCTAACCTCATTCACCGTCAACACACCGTTCTGCAACAGGATCTGCTGAATCTGCGCCTCTTCCAGCGGATCCTGCGTATCCAATTCCGCGAATACAAACTCCAGATCGTTCCATCCCAATCTTTTCTGAATCGCATCCCGCGTCAGATGTTCCGCCAGCAGCCGTGCCGTCGGTACAATCGCCTGCCGGAATGCCAGGTCGTTATATTCCTCCGCGGTCGAACGGTTCACATCCGCTTCCACCCCCAGATAAAACGGAGGCAGATCAAACGCATCTGCGATCACGCGCAGCAGAAACTCCTGCCACTGCAATCGCAAGTCAGCGTCGGTCCCTCCGCCAAACCGCAACACCTCCGGCTTGCTTTCAACCGAAAGAATCGGCACCCGCCCCGTGCCTTCAATCTCATCCTGCCACCATCGAATCAGCCGTTCGTGATGTTCCGGAGTCAGATCCTGCAGCCAAAGCGCATACTGCACCACCGAGTTCGAAGCCAGCCGCGACGCGTACCGGTGCGCCCCCAAAAATGCATTGATCGTCTCAAACGCAACTTCCAGTCGCCCCAGCCCAAACGGTGTATGCGTGCGTGGATTCAGCCGGATGTAAATCAACTCATCGTCATCCAAAGTGATCTGGCTCTTCGGTCCCGGCTGGTCCGTAACCTGCAAGTAGCGCTGCCCCTGCGGCGAACCATCCCAATCCAGATTCATTCGGATCGACGACCCATCCACCGGCCACAACAACAAAGGACGTTTCGCATCACCCGAAGTCTGCACCTCGATCGCCCCATACCCGCCCACAATGATGTCTTCCAGCACCTGCTCGGAAAACGACCGGAACGAGTCATCGGGATTCGGCGCATGAAAGTTCTCCGTGAGAATCTGCGCGCGCTCCGCGCCATCGGGAATCGCTTCCAGCGCCATCCCTTGCCGCGGCTGTATCCGCCAGCGCATGCCCGCAATCCGATCCTTGATCGTATTGATCGCCCGCCGCGGCACCGGAATCTCCGAAAACCGCCGCAGATTGTACGCCGTAGGCTTGGGCATAATGTCGCCCGGCGGCCCATACGAGTTGAAAATCGAAGGCAACGGCAATGTCCGTCGCTTTTTCTCGGCATTCCCCAAGGATGCAGCCGAAGACACTCCCGCAATCCGGCGCAAAGCGCCACGCAACGTCTCTTTAATATTCATAAAGTTGTTCTCTAAAGGTTCATGTGGGGACAGCCGCCCCCGGCTGTCCGTCGAGCAAAGCTCGACTAGGTTTCATGTGGCGCGGGCGCCCTCGCCCGCGAACTCTGTCCCCAAGCGATAAACTCGCCCCAATAAAAAAGCCCTGCCGAAGCAGAGCGTATTGTCAAATCAGGATCGCTACCAGCTTTGGCTTTGTCATCCTGAGCAAAGCGAAGGACCTATGTACCTTGCGTCCACGCCAGCCGGCTGCCGCCTTCGAAGCAACACCGTCACGCCCGCAACTCCCGCCTTGCCACTTCCGCAATCCCCCCCATCTCCCCCGCCGCCGCCACCCGAATCCCGCTCTGCCCCAAAGTAGCCAGCGCAAACAAAACAGCTTCATCCATTCGATTCAGATCATCCTCAACCACAGCCGTCAACACCGCCGACGCTTTCTCCTTCTTCGCAATCCCCTCCGCAATCCTCGGATAACTGAACGCCAGCACCTTCGCCGCATCCACATCCGCCTCCAGCGACACCGCCTGAAACATCTTGATCTCCCCATTCGGCCGGTAACTGCAATCAATCTTCAGCGGATCGCCCTTGTGCGTATACTCAGCCACGGCAATCTGGTGGCGCATCAAACCCCACACCCCAGCCTGCTCAAACGCCTCCCGCATCTTCCCCAGAATCCGCTGCCGCCCGCTCACCTCGCGTTTCCCTCCAACTTTCCCCGCCTCCAGATATATCGAAGCCATCACTTCGATCTCAGCAGCCGGATCCTCTGCCAGGCATCCCTTCGCTGGCGAAAGCTGAATCACATTCGAAAACGAATCCTCCAACCGCCGCAGTAAAACTTCACGATCGTGAGTAGTCGCGAGTTGCCCGCGAATCTCCCGCTCCAGCGCCTCCAGCATCTCCACATCCGCTTGCGAATCCAAACATCGCACTCGCCGCCAATCCCGCGTAAACCGCACCTCCGCGAACCCGTTCCCATTCGCTCCAGCCTCAACCATCACCACCCCAATATTGACAAACTCATCCTTAACCGCGTCCGGTACATACCGCAGCAGAAAAAACTCAAGCTGTCGTAAATCAGCCATTGGCCATTGGCCATTAGCCATCAGCCGTCAGGCTGCGGCGCACTCATTGAGATGCTGAATAAATCCAGTTAGCATTCGCTTGACTTCACTTACTCGAACCGTCAGCTCCTGATACCTATTGCCCGCTATGTAGTCAAGATCGCGGGCCAACAGTAAGTGATATTCCAACTCGCTCGCCGAGCCAAGCGCCGTCTGTAAGTATCTGGCGAAGTCCGGCTTGCTACTCTTTCCGCAACCCTCGGCAATATTCGCTCCAACCGAGACTACAGCTCGCCGCGTCTGGCTGGTCAGGCCATACAACTCATCTCTAGGAAAGGATCGAGTCACCTTGTAGACGTCCAAGGTCAGCGAGTGAGCCTTGCTCCAAACCTTGAGCTCACGAAAGTCTCTCACACAGCCTCCCTGTGCAGAATGTGGTTTTCCTGACGGCTGATGGCTGAGGGCTGATCGCTCAATGCTCCCTCCACTCCGGAAACGGCCTCCGCGGCGAAACTCGAAATGCCTCAATCAACTCCCGTACCACGCCCCGCCGCGCAATCAACGTTCGCACCAGCTTCTCCAACTCGTCCCACTCCCCGCCATACCACTCCGGAGGAATCTCTCCCGCCAGCGTCCACACCACATCCTCTTCCATCGTCTCGATCCGCGAGAGCCACGGCTCAAATGACTCCCACCCCCGCACGCTCTCATACACTTCATTCCGCGCATACACGCCCCGCAGCGGGTAATCCGGAAACGTCCACTCCCCCGCATTGAAGCAATACCCCTGATCGATGAACGCCGCCGTGTACTTTCTTTCCCGCAACTTCCTCCAGAACGCCGCCTGCCGCCCATTCGCGTTCCCCGTCCACTTATCCACCACCAGCATCCCGGCAAAGGTCTCCAGGTTCCGCACCAGCCTGAACATCTCCGCCGGAAGATAGTCGAACACCTGCCCTTCCAGCGGACTCACCGCATACCGCGATCCAAATTGCAGTCCCGCCTCGCACGGGATGCTCTCATGCGCCAGCTGAATACTCAGCTCTGTCGTATGCTCTACCAGCCATTCGCGCACTTCTACCACTTCCGTCCCCGGCACCGGCAGCCCTGCCCGCTCCGCCAGCCGCGACGCCAGCATCTCATTCGTCAGCACCCGGAGATGCTGCGGATTGTTCCGGAACTTCACCACGTAGAAGTGCCCATCGGAGCAGCGCATCAAATGTCCCTGCGCCCCGCCCCGCATCCTTCTTACGTGTTGGACTGCTTCCACCAAATTGAGTGTGTGGCGCGGGCGCCCTCGCCCGCGAAAGCCGGAAGGGCGACACGCCTCCAACCACAAGGCTTGCCATCTTACTCCAACTCGCCCATTTCCGATGTGACGAATGAACACTCTTAATGCACACCAACATCATCCCTCCACCACCAGGCTCGCCATCTCCAGCACTCTCTTCTTCACCCCCCGCCCTGCCTCCGACCGGCGCACCGCCAGCGCGATCGCCATCGCCATCACGCAATCATCATGCGCGCCATCGGCCGCGGCCGCAGTGCCATCCGCACGCCTCACAAATGTCCGGCACTCTTCCAGCAATCGCGGACTATGGAACAACTCCGGCTCCGACATCAACACCGCCGCCATATTCTCGATCATCGCCGGACGGCTCGCCGCCGATGTAAGCCACCCCAGTTGGCCATCTTTCTCGAAGAGGTTTCCATACTCCAGGTTATTCAGGTGCGCCAGCACGCCGAACCCATGATTGTTTCGCTCCACGGCCACCAATCCCTGCTCATATCTCTTCCCCAGATCCGCAATCCGCCGCGCCAGTTCGTAAGGCGGAAAGTGTCCATGCAATTCCGCGCACTGCATTCCCATCGTCCGCTCGATGACCTGGGCGCACGCATAGTCTCCTTCCGCTCCTCCTCCTGCCGTGTCCACTCCCAGAATGTACCGCCTCCCTTTCTGCGGCGGAAACCAGATCGTCAGCCGTCCGTTATCTTCCGATTCCGTCCCTTCTCCCGCCACCAGTGCCGCTTTCTCCAGCGCCGCCAGCTCGAACACGCACTCTCCAGACACCAGAAAGCATGAACCCGCATCCTCTGCATATTCCTGTGCCGCCAGGTCGCGCAGTGTATTCCACCGCTTGCGACGCCATGCGATCTGTCCCTCGCTCAGTCCGTGCTGCCTCATCAACTCATTCTCTTCCGGCGTCAGCGGCAGCATCTTTCCCTTCTTAACGATTTCCCGATAGCTCTCGTCATACCACCAGGGAAAGAAGTGCTGTGTGTAGCCAGTCTCATTCGCCTTTTGCCACTCTCCATAGAACACCCCAGTCGCCCCATTGGGTGTGGATTCCAACACAATCTCGCCTTCCGGCACCACCGCCGCCCGCAGCGAAGCTAGTGTTTCCAGCCCACCGCGGGGCCAGCGGGAGACCTCCGAGCAATGCAGGTTATGGATGGTCATCCCCCGCCCCGCGTTGTCGTCCGCCGTTTCCACCCGATACTCGCTGTCGAGCCTCGGAAATACGATCTGGCGGACATTGGAGCGTGACTTCAACAGCGCGCCCTTCAGCATCGCCTTGGGCAGGTTCTCCCAAAAGCGTTGCACGATGTTGAATATCGCCTCCGCCGACTCCTGGCTGTGCGCCACTTGCACCGTCAGCGTCCCCGGTCGCGTGATGGTTTGCAGAAAGTATCGCGCCGCAACATACGTCGTGATCCCCAACTGCCGCGCTTTCAGCACAATGTTCTGCTTGCTGCAGTTCCGCGAATACTCCCGCTGCGCCCGGTTCAACTGCAACCACTCTCTCCCACCCTTCTTGGGACGAATCTTCAGCAAACCCGTAATCAACCTGTCCCGTACTGTCTGCCCTTCCACTTGCTGATCGAGAAATGGCCCGAATTGCTGCAACAGATAAAGATCGCCCTCCACGGTTCGCCTTTCGTCGTCCGCGCCTTTCCTGGCGCTTTTTGCTCGTTCGCATCTGCTGAAAGGCTGACAGCTGTCTTCACGCTTCCGTCGAATCCTCATCCCGCATCCGCGCATACTGCCGGATCCCGTCCCGCAGCGTCATGCTGCGATCCGTGAGCTGGTGCAATCCCTGCCAGTCCTTCTTCAAATCAAGATCCGGGTCATATCCCGCCTGCGCCAGAAACCTCCAACGCTGGTCATACGAGCGATTTCGTTTCGCTCCGTGAAACAAATGATTCACCAGCCCCGGCAGGTAGCCCACATTCCTTCGGACATACTTCTCGGCCCGCTCCTGCCACTCCCGGCAGTGTCGGATGTATGCCGGCGAATATCCTGAATACAACGACCGGTGAACCTGTCCCACCAGCGCCGACGCCATGTGCCAATCTCCCTGACCCAGAATCGCGTGGTCCATCAGCATGCCAACGCTTTCCAGCGAGCTCCGCTTTGCCGCCCACGCAAATCCCGGATGCCAGAACTGTCCGCTGTGCACGCTGTAATACCCATACGCCGCCTTCTGCTCCATAAAGGCCGGTTCATGCGGATTAGGGCGGTCCGTCACCCACTTGTAAAGAAACCCCGCAGTCGTTGTCAGCGGCTCATAATTCGGCCCCACATCCTGCGCATGGCTGAACATCTGCAGCACGTCATAATGCTGCAAAAGCTGCAACGTCTCCTGCGCCCAGTCCGGGCGGTTGAACTTCACGTCCGCATCAATCCACGCAATGTACTTCGCCTCGGCCGGTAGCCGCTGCATCAGCAGGTTCAGCGCATTCTCCTTGTGCCAGATCTCGCTTGTGGTCCGCAATTGCAAATGCCGTGGATTCCCCGCCTGCGTCACTTCAAAGTGCCGCTCGCCAAACGCCACTTCGGCCGTATACAGGATCGCGCCCGCTGCTTCGCACTCGCGCTCGAACATCCAGTAATTCCAATAGCGGGACCGCCAGCGCAGCGGATTCTCCAGCATCGTCACCACGTGCAGCCGGTCCGGAAACACATGGATCCCAGGCCGAGCCTGCGAAGGATGATCGATACAGCGCGCACATTCGCAACGCACATGATGCTGCAACTTCCACTCGTCGCTCACGGAATCATCCTCCCAAAGTCGCTTGTCATCCTGAGCGAGACGCTCTTTGTCTCGCGAAGGATCCGGGCGAGCCACGCGAAGGGTCGCGTTTCTTGCGACCCAATAATCGCGTGTTTGGCTCGCTTCCTTATTTCAATAGACCCACGCTTGCCCAGCGCGCGAGCTTCTCATGCAAGTGAATTCGCAGCCCTGCCGTGGCGTGGTCCAGGTCGGCGTTACCCGTCTTCGCCGTCATAGTTGCGTTATACGAAGCCACAAACTCACTCGCCCTCAACGGAGGCCGCTTCTTCACCTGTCTCACCGCCGCGGCCGCCACCTCCGGCGAACCACTCGGATTCACCAGCGGGACAATCGCCGCCACCGACTCCACTTCCGAGAGCACGATCCCGATCACCGCCGTAATCTTCGCCTGGGTCACCGCATCCTTGATGTGCAACGCCGGCAGAAGCCCGTTCAACGTCGACTGCACCGCGCTCATCGCGGTCTGGATCTGATTGAGCAGTCCCGGCTGTGCCGACGCTTCCGCCTTTTCATACTGCGTGATCAACGACTCCATCAGTTGCAAATCCGCTCCCGCCTGTGAGCCCGCACTTTGGATCGTCTGCAAATCGCCCGCCGAAACATTCTTTCCCTCCAGCGTCGCCACCAGTGTCACCAGATTCGCGGTCGCTGGCATCAGCGCCTCTACAATCTGCTCCGCCTCGGTGATCCACGCCGTCGAGCACGCCGTCCAAATCAGCGTCCCGCACAGCACCAACGCCAACCAAACCTTCCCCATGCCCACTTTTTTCATAAACTCATCTCCTTGATTGTCCAATTCACGCTCGCAAAACAAAGAGGCACGGCTTCCACCGTGCCCCCGGCTCACCAGAAGTTTGTTACTGGAACTTTGTTACCAGAACTTTGCTACCAGACTTTTTTGTGATCGCCGCATCAGCCGCTAAGGCCCCGGCGGAATGCTCGGATTCAACGGTAAGATCGGGAACGTGTCCGCAACCACCGGAATGCCGAACCCTGTAGTCGCTCCGAAGCCAGTCAAAGGTATCGCCGAGCCGCCCAGAGGAACAGGACTCAGGCCCGCCGTCCCAACCGCCGAGTAGTTGTCCTGCGTCGGATCAGCCGCACAGGCGTCCGCGGTCGCCAGCGTGCAGTACGGCTGCACGAAGTTAGGATTGCTGATCAGGCTCCCCGCATCCTCGTTTCCCGTCGTTCCGGGAATCACCGGAGTGCTCGCCCACTGCGCGAAACTCAGTGGCTCGAAGCCAGAGCACAACCAGTTCCCGCTGGCATCGCTCTCCCCGGTCGCATATCTCATAAAGCTGCTCAGCGTACTCCAGTTCTCAGCGGAGTTGAAATATTGATTGTTCGCCCAGTTCTGTACAGCGGTAGGCAGAGCCGCCCCATAGTAGATGCCCTGGAGTTTCTGTACCGTCGCCGTCGTGTTATTCGAGTAGAAGAGATTGCTCAGGACGTTGAACTGAAGTGCCGTTCCACTCGGGGAGCAGCCCAGAGCGCCGATCAATGCCAGCACCGCATTCGACGAGATATTGTTCTGCCACACATTCGGGATGCCCGTCGTATCCGGCCCGTAAGTCATATTCAGATTTACGCCACTGGTTCGGAAGACCAGATTGTTGGTCGCCGTGATCGCGCCGCTATGGCTATCCTCATAGAGTCCCGTCGCGCCGTATCCATCCGGATCGATGTTGCCGCCAGTCGGCCCCGGGTCGGTTACATCCCTGACCCGGTTATGCGTGAACGTGTTGTTCGCTCCGGCTCCCAGAGTGCCGCTCGCGAAATCGTCAACCAGATAAATGCCGCCGAGATCGTCCGTGACACTCATGCTCAGGTTCCAGATGTCGTTGTTCGAAAAACTGGAGTCGTGCACGCTGTTATTCGATGAACTACCAATCTGCGGCTTTCCCGTCTCAATGCCCTTCTGATACCAGTCGTGAATCGAATTGTTGGAAGCGATCAAATGGTTCACCAACCCACTGGTGATTCCCGATGCGCCGGGATAAACGCGCCCTCCATAAGCCAGGTAATTGTTCGACACAGTAAGGTTCGTTGGCACGTTTGCTTCCGCCAGCGTGTTCGTCGCCACGCCAATCTTCACCGCGTTCGCGCCGATGTCATAGAACTGGTTCCCCGTGACCGTGATGCAGCAGGCCGGAACCGTCCCTGACCACGCGAATTGCATCGCCGCGCCCATCGTCTCGGTGAACGTGCTGTTCGTCACTGCGAAGTTCTGGCAACCAAAGCAGTAAAACAGCGGCACCATGTTCGGATTCAGCTGCTGATCGTTGTAACTGCTCTGTGGCACAATCGTATCGTCGTGTTCAAACGTCAGACCCGTAATGATGAAGAACTGAGTATTGTTGAACGTAAACAGCGGCGCCATGCCGCTCGCCTGCGGCACTTGCGGCACGATCACGGTATCGGCGTTAGGGTTTGTGTCCCCCGGTTGCAGCCGATAATAGAGCGTCCAGTTGGGCGCGGTGTTGCGATCCAGAAACCATTGCCCCGGCTGCCCGAATTGTTCCCGGCAGTTTTCATGAATCAGCCGATGTCCCGTCGTGAAAGCGCTCGTGCCCTCACCCGCCGGATTCGTTCCCACATTCCCGGTTGCGGTTACTAATTGCGTGCCTGTGTTGATGGACGCGATGCGGAGCACGCTCACCGACCACGCCTGGAAGTCCCAATCCTCCAGGTCATTCGTCGGATTCCCCGTTCCCGGATTGCTCACGCTCAGGTTCGAGCACGTGCCCCCGATCGGGTCACCAGTCGCGTAGTTGTATGTGTCACACGCTCCAGTGCATCCCGTTGCTACTCGATAGTATTCACCCTGATTTCCCACAATCGCGCTTCCGCCCGTGGCTGTGCCCGCTGCGTTGGGCACTCCGCAAGTAAAGCTGTTCGAAGTTGTCGCGCTCACATTGCAGGTGGTGTTGAATCCTGTCCCTCCCGTGCTTCCCGCAATGGTCACCGAACTCGCCAATACCGGAGCGCCCCCGGATGTCACATAGGTGACATTGGCCTGGTTCCCACTGCCGCTGACTGTGGCCGAGACCAGTGGGAACGCCAGCCCCGCTCCCATCCGCGGCCGGAACCTTCGCGCACCGTTGTAAAACAGCCCCTCAAAGTAGTTCCAGCTCGAAGGCGAAAGCGAGACCGAATAGCAATTCGTCAGCCCCGCGCACAATCCCGCACTCGAGACACTCCATCCCGTGACCTGCTGCCCCCCGTCAAACACCGGGCTCTCGCCCGGATAGTTCTCATACGTAACCGTGTCCGAGGAATTTGTCCCGCCGTCCGTTGCCGCGAAGGCGATCGGATAACGACACGCGACACCGCCAACGTAGGAAGTCTTCTGCCCCTGCAGCGTCCCGTCTTCCACCATTACTACAACCGCCTTGGTGCCCACCAGGCCGGCGACTTTAGCTTTCGCAGAGCACACATCCGCCACCGGCCCGTGGCTCCCTGAGGTAAACACCGGCTCGCTGCCATCGTAGCTATCACTCCCCAGCGGAGAAACGTACTGATCAGCCCCAGCCGCACCCTGCCCCACCATGAAGTGATATCCCGACTCGTTCAGACCCCACATTGCATACGCTTCGTACACGTGCGCCCCAATTTCCCACCCGCTCCCATAACTGTTCTGGTTTACTCCGTTGATGTCGAGCGCATACGCCGTTCCCAAATTCTGTCCCGCATCCACCACCGGCGAATTCTTCGTTGGACGGAAATCCAGCGTCATGCTCGTCGCCGGAAATGTGTAGTAATAGTTTCCGTCTGTCCCAACCTCCTGCGTTCCACTGAGCAACCAATTCACCAATCCCGTATTAGTCCGGATCGTCGCCCCGCTCGCCTTGAAATCCTGAATCAGATTCGTGATCTCCGTACCCCCCACCGGATCGTCGTTAGTCAGTTCGTTCAAGTGCCAGAAGATTCCCCAAGGCGCCCCCCACACGGATTCTTTCCACACCAGCGCTTGAATCTTCTGATTCAACACCGCCGGCGCCAGCCCCATCCACGAAGGGTTCACTCCAAAACTCGTAACGTTCTGCACGTTGAATCCGTCCGCATACGTATCCTTCACTCCCAGGTCCTCTTTCAGCGCTCCGCGCGCCCCGCTGTACGGCACAACTTCCGTGATTCCCTGCATCGCCGTCGTCTCATATCCTCCGGGATACACATACACCGGCGTTGCCGGCAGTCCCGTCAGATTCGTCGTCATCCACTGCCGCGACAAATTGATTTCGTCCGTCGTCAGCCGCGTCACGTTCAACTGCATGTGGTAAATCGAAGTCTCAACGTCCTGCCCACTCACGTCGGCCAGGTCCTGCGCCAGCAGCGCCGATTCCGTGTATGCCGAACACCCCGTCCCATACGGACCCTGACACGGTGTCGCTTCCGTTGCCGTAAACTTTCCTGTCGCCAGCAGCGCCAGTCGCACTGCCCGGATCGTCCCCTGCGCCTGCCCCTGCGCCAGGTTGTAACTCACGCCGTCCGCCGCTCCCGTCACCGTGATCGTCAGCATCTTGTCGCTGATACTCAGCGTGGCCGCCGTTCCGCTGCCTGTGTACTGTATTTCCAGAGCATCCGTATTCGTGTAGTAGGTGTGCGAGATCGAGTGCGAAGTCACGTCCCTGCCCGCATTCACCCATCCCTGAAACTCCGCAATCAAAGTCTGCGCCAGCGGATACCCCACCGTAATCGCCGCGCCCACCGGCACTCCCGCCGCATCTGCAATCGGCAGCACCGTGCTTGCGTAATATGTATCCGCACCCGCCGTCATCCCTGAGTCATCCACCGTCAGCGTCACCTCGGCTGGATATCTCTGATATGCCTGCACCGCCGGCGCAGTATCTTGCGCAATGTTCCCCGCCCCCGCCGTCGGCCCCGTTCCTGTCGTCCACTCCACATCCGTCGATCCCGCCACTGCCAGGCTCGACGCATAAAAATGACAGTAGCTGTAACTCACCGCTCCCGTGTTATCCACCAGCGCCCCATCCCGGTTCCCATAAGCCTTGTCGTTCACCATCGTGATCGCCGTAGCCGCCCCATCAAACCGGAAGCCGTCATAATTCAGGTGAGCCTCCGCGTCATAGATCTTGATATCGCCCGGCCCAGGCGATATCTCATTCACGTAAAATCCCAGCGGCTGCGTCCCCTGCGGAATCATCGAGTCCGCTTCCATGTTCGCAAACACCAGATGATCGCTAGCCCCCTGCACATAGACTCCGTACTGATCGAACCAGTTCACCAGGAAATGCTGGAACGCCAGCCACGACTGCCCGTTGATGTTGATCACCGGCACGTTGCTCAGCGCCATCGGCACGATCGCCCCGCTGTAATAGGTAGCCGGAGACCCAACCGAATAAACATAGACAAATCCATTTGCCAGGTAGAAATCCCACTGCGCCGTCAAGTTCGACGACACAGCCGCGACCTTCTGTCCCCATACCGAACCAAACAGACAAAAATTAACCGTCGTATAAGTCGCCGGCACCGGCGCCTTCCACGCATTTCCCGTGACCGGCACCCACGCAGTTAGCGGCACGGCGTAATACCCGGTCAGGTTGGGCGCCGGCCCCGTGCCATACGCGTCAAACGTAATCGGATTTCCCGAACTCCCCGAAGCAGCAGGCGCCAGACTCTCATTCCAAACATCCCCCCGCTTAAACAGAATCGAATCCCCCGGCAGAAACGACTGCGCGTTCACGCGTGCAATCGTCTGCCAAGGCACAGTCGAGGAAGTTCCTGAATTCAGGTCACTCCCCGTGCTCGAGCTAACGTAGTAAGTCGTCGCCCACGCTGTCGCGTTGAGCAATCCCAGCAAAAGAGTTAAGATCCCCAGTCGCAGTCCTGTCATCCTGAGCGGAGCAAGACGAGGAGCTTGCCCCGAGCTTGCCGAGGAAACCCCTGGCCCCTTCGCACTATTACCGGCTTTGATAGAAACTTCCAAGGCATCTCTCCCTGCTTCTCGTTCGCCCAATAGAAAAGGCCATCCGCTCTAGCCGATGGCCCACAACCGCTCAGATCGTGACACCGTTATCACCCTTCTCGTTCCGCCTCGTCCTCAACCCCGTCAGCGCTGTCCCCGGTATCGTAGTTTTGTAGTCCGGCCGTCGCTGCCGGCCCCGCCGGCGCAAGCGTCACATGGCTCTCCGAAGAAGCCGGCGCAGGCACTTGCCCTCCGTCGGCATCTGTCCCACCCCACTCAGTGACCGGTGGATTTCGATTGCTCTGCTCGTCTCCCTGTATCGTGGATGGTTGCGCCGCTTCAGGATTGATCGCACTGCTCATAAAGTTTCTCCTTAGCAAAAATAAGTACACAAAATAAGTGAATGTGGGGACAGCATAAAAGTGAATGTGGGGACAGCCCGTCCTCACAGCTGATGACTGATAGCTGATAGCAAAAGGCCACCGGCTCACGCCGATGGCCTCGAGGCCTCGCTCCCAACCCTAGTGAATCTCCCACGCCAAAATAGTCGCCTCCGTCGGATTGTCCGCCGGAATCGTCATCCCACCATTCAGCGTTCCGCCCGCCGTCACGCTTTCCGAAGTCCCGCTGGGCCCGCCCACGAACGTGAACCCCGCCGTGCTCCCGCCATACACCTGCGCGCAGGTGCTCGTGCAACTGCTCGTGATCGCCAGGTAATACCTGCCCGGCTGAAGCGTCGCGCTTGCCGCCCAGTTCACTGTCTTCCAACCCACGCTCGCCGCAAATGTCGTCCCTGCCGTGTTTCCAATATGCGCCACGATGTTCCCCGAGCTGTTCAGCACTCCAATGTCGTACATGTTGGTCGTGTTGTCCGCGGTCGAAACGTAATACGTAACCTGCGTCGTGGTCAGCGGAAATGTCAGCACCGCGCCCCACAGCTCCGCTTTGTTCGCCGTGCTCGAAAAAGTGATCGCCGTTCCCGTCGTGTTCGTCGTGAACCACGGAATCGAATACGGTCCAGCCGCCACTCCCGAGTCCGTCACCGTCCCAGTCGCGTTCGCCTTCGGATAGTTTCCCGAAACCAGGTTTCCGCCGCCCCCGATCCGGCTCGTATCCGTCGGGTGCACGTGGTCGGCACGGGCAAATGTGTTCGATGTTCCCACCGCCGCTGTCCCATCCATGTTGGGAGTTGTCGAAGAAGCCTGCCCCAGAACAAACGCCGTGGTGGCCACTTGCGTGGTGTTCGTGTTCGCCGCCGCAGTCGGCGCAGTCGGCGTTCCGCTCAGCGCCGGCGATGCCGTCGCCGCAATCGACGAGTCCACGTACGCCGAAGTGATTGTCGTGCACGTCGGCCCACCCGTCAGCACCGCCGTCACTGCCTGGTTCGTGCAACTCCCCGTTCCCGCCGACGTTCCACTGCTGCTCACATTCGATCCCGGCATGTCGAGGAATATCTGCACCGTTGTCCCGCCCGCGCTCGCCTGCAGCACTCGTCCCAGAATTTGCGTTCCGGTCGGCCGCGTCGCACCCGTGTCGTGGCACAAGGGATAAAATCCCCCGTTGGCCGTCGTCGAAGGCACAACATAGTCCCCCACCACAGTCGCGCTGCCATCGAAGCTGCAATAAGCCGACCCCGCCCGCGCCAGCGTGGCCACCCCCGCCGTCCCGCCATTGGCAATCACCACTCCGATCGCTCCGCTGGTCAGTCCGCTCCCCGGCTTCGCCGCGCAGCCCGCGCTCGTAAGCACCGCCAAACCGGCCACGATCGTGCCATTCGTCGTGTCATTGCAAAGCTCGTAACTCTCGCTGGCAAACTTGCCCAGCTCAAAACCGCTTCCGGTCGCCGAGTTTCCCGCCGCATAAATCGTTCCCGGCCGCAATCCGCTCCCGCTCCCGGCGCTGTTGAACGAACCTATATTGGATGTCTGGTCCGCCCAGGGCTTGAAATTACTGCTCGGGTCCACCACCCACTTCAGCCCGTTGTTTACCCAGAAGCCCAATCCCGGCGCAGCTCCGGATGTCGAATTCTCGCTCCGCACCACCGCATAGCTGTCCGTCGCGTCATATCCCAGCGAAGTCCGCTGCCACGTCGAGCTGTTCGTGTAACTGGAGTACACGTGCAGGTTCTGCGCCGTCGTCCCGTTGTACTCGCCCAGGTCATTCGCATCTTCCTGGATAAGATTCGAGAAATACGAACTCGTCGCCGTCGTCGCCACCTTCTGCGGCGTGCCCGCACTCGCCGAGATATAAAAGTTTCCGTCGTTCGAAATCCCCAGCGCCGACGTCCCCGCTCCCGCCGCCGCCATCGCCGTCCCCGGAATCGGCGAACTCACCATCCACGGCCCCGCTACCAGCAATTGCCCGTTCACCGTCACGTTTCCCCCGAACGCCCCCGCCGCCGCTGAGATCCCATTGCTTCCCGTGTAGTTCAGCGTCGACCCGTTGTCCGTAAGTCCGCTGTCCCCGCTCACCGCCGCTCCATTCGTCGAATACAGCGCCATTTGCGCGGCCGTCCCGCTGTTTACCGTTCCCGATCCGCCGCCCCCGCCGCATCCCGTACAGCTTCCCGTCACCGTCAGGTTTCCATTGATGTTCACTCCTACGTTGAACGTCTTCGCCGTCGACGTCAGCCGCTCCAGAAAACTCGCGTTGTCCCCGGCGTTCCCTATGTAGGAGGAAATTGCCACGGGAGCCCCGAATGCAAGCTGTGCCGAACTTCGCGAGCTGCCCCCGACCGGTGGATCCAGTCCAATATAAGTATCGGCGGCATCGTTTGCAGGCCGGTTCAAACCCGTCGCCAGCGTCTTCGCCGGATTCGAATCTACCAGCGTGATGATGTGCGATTGATTGATGTCGTCCGCCGGCGACATGATGAAGTTCAGTCTCCCCTTCAGTCCTGACTTCTGCGCCCCGCTATTCGGCCCGCTGTTCAGCAGAACCGCGCCCACCCCAGGAAAAGAATTCCCGTGGCCGTCCCCTTCCAGGCACTGCACCCACGCTCCTCCATACGCTCCTTCGGTCCCCGAGCACTGCCGCGCATAGATCGCCGGTCGCAAAAATCCTGCCGTCGAAATCCATGGCGAACTTATTCCGCTTCCGATCCCCGCATCTGTGTCGATAACCACGCCCGGAAGATCACCCGCGTTCTGCTGCCCGTTTCCGTTCAACACCAACCCGCCCGGCCAGAATGTAAGCGCCGGGAAATAGCCGGGCGTGGCCACCGTGTAGCTCGCTGTGCTGGCCGAAGCGCTGTCGGTATATGAACAAACCAGCCCGCTGCACTGCGCCAGGTTCGTGGCCACACTCCCGCAAGCCGTCGGGCTTCCGCCTCCGCATGCCCCTTGCACCGGAAACATCGCGTTGTTTGCCGCCAGCGTGCCCGGCGCCATCCGCACCAGGTCGTAGGTCACGCTTCCGATCGGCGCAACGTGCGGCCACTGCACTACGATGTTCCCGCTTCCATTGCTCAGCGCATACCCCGCGTAAAGCGGATAGGAAACACCCTCCGTCGCGTCGTGCACCACCACGTAGTAGTTGTATTGAGTTGAACCTGTATTCGCGAACTCTGGCATCCACCCGTTAGGCTGCTCTCCGCCCCGCACTGACAGCGGAGATCCCCCGGATGAGTAAATAATCCCCGCAGCTCCGAACGTGTTCCCCATGTACGGGTTCGGGCACGGTCCCGTACCTTCTTCGTTGTACACGTTGTCCAGCTGCGTTCCCCCATAGCTGCCCAGGATCGTGGACGTGTAGATTCCCCACATCGCGAAGCCCTGAATCACGCTGTCATTGATGCGCGTGCTGTTGTTCGCGTAAACCGTCACTCCATTTCCGCCGCACTGTGCGCTGATGTTCAGCTTGTCCAGCCACAGCACGGGCGTAGCCGCCGTCGTTCCCGCCGAATACACGAACGATCCGCAATGGTTCGCCGTGCACAGCAACCCCTGCGCCCCGTTGTCGAAATTCCGGATCGTCGCCGCCTGGTCATTGTCGACAACGAAGAACTGGTTGAACTTTCCTCCGCCCCCGGTCGTGTACTTGATGTCTTCCATCGTCCCCGGAAGCGCGTTATCTTCAATCGCCGCATTTTGGATCGCCACCGTCCCCGGGGTCGCGGTCGACGCCAGGTTTGCTCCCGTCTGGCTATACGTGATCGAGGTCCCTGAAACCGTCACGGGCCCGTGACTTCCCCAGTAGTTCACCGTGTCCGTGAAGTTGATATTGATCAGGTCTCCCGTCTGAATTGTGCTGCAACCGGAGGCCACCGTGATGGTGACTACGTTCGACTGCCGCTGCGCATTCGTGATCTGGCACCCGTCTGCATTCACCGTCGAAGTCAGGTTCACCCCGCGAATGGTCACCGCGCCGTAGTGGTTGGAATTCACCAGGTCGCCCAGAACCACGCAGCGGTCGCGCGTCGAACACGAAAGCAGCGTTCCGTTCCCTTCAATCAGCGTCCGGCTGCAGTGCGCAAAGATCGACCCGTACACCGAGAGCCCGTTCGCGGTTGCACCCGTCGCCGGCAGAACCACCCGCGCATTCGGATTCCCGCCGCTCCCGTTCGGAACTCCGCAGGCATCGTTGATCGCTTCTTGAATCCCGCTCGACGCGCTGCTCAGTATGTAGGTCGCCGAGTGCGTGTTCTTCGGAGTGAACACAATCGTCCCCGACGCCGCCCCGCCCGTGCACGTCCCGCCCGTCACCATCGCCGGCTCCGGCGTCCCCTGTCCGCTCAGGTAGACGAAGTACATCGAGTTCCCGCTCGTATCCACTCCGATCGGGCAGGGCGTAAGCGTTACCGTCGCCTGCGTTCCGCCAATCAGACTTCCGCTCGGACTCACGCTCCAGTTATCCGTCGGCGTCACATAACGAATGCCGCTCAGGTTGTTGACGCTCAGCTCCGTCCCCTCCGGCTGCGCGATGTTTTGGCTGGCCCCGGGACCCGTCACCACTCCCCCCGCGGCGCCGCTCGGCGTCGACGGCGCATATTGACCGGAGGTCGAGGAATACGTCAGCACCTGCCCGTTCGATGGTGCGCTCGATCCTACTGGGACACTCTGAATCTCTGTCGCGTTCGCGCTCGATCCGCACGATCCCCAGGTCCCATTTCCCAACAGACAGTTCAGGCCCGAAGCTGCTCCGCTCCCCAACTCACCGGTCGGCACCAGCCCGCTCACCAGATCCGCCTTCGCCGCCGCCGACAAATCCACATACTGTTTGTCGGACGCCTGCAGCGGCGCTGTCGGATTTCCACTCAGAGTCAGCGTCCCGGTCATCGCCCCGCCTGCCGTCGGCAGATAATTCCCCGCTCCCACGGTCGCGATCGCTGAATCCACGTATGCCTTATTCGTGACGTCGCCCGTGCCCACCGGCGTCGGAACATTCGGTGGCGCCACAAAGCTCTTCGTCCCGGTCACCGTCTCCGCTCCAGCCAGGTGAACTACCGCGCTGTCATTCGCCTTCGCTGCCAGCGCAGAATTTACGTACTGCATGGAAACCGGTTGCGCCGCCGTTCCTGATCCCGGCGTCGTTCGCACCTGCGCCAGGGTCGCCGGAGAACTCGTCGGCACCACCCAATACTCGGTTCGCACTTCGCTGGGTTGCAACTGGTACACCACCGTGTAGTACACGTTCGCAGGAGTTGCTCCCGCGTTCGGCGCCACCGCAACATTCAATGCGCCGTTCGTTCCCAGCGTCACGTCCAGCGCCCCCGGTGCCACCGCCGTCCCGTTCACCGCCACAAACGCCGGCCAGGTAATTATCAGCACTCCTTGGGCGGTGCTGCCGTCCGCCATATAAACCGTGTCGATCACACTCGTCAGCGCCAGCCCGCTCTGGGGAGCCGGCGAAGCCGCGCCCGGCAAAGGTTCTGCCGCACTCGGCTTCGCCGTGGGGTAACTCGCTGCCTTTCCCGGCTTTCCAACGGCAACTTCTTCACCCCCTGAAACCCGGACGCTCGATGCCGCCACCACCACCGCCAGCACCCAATAAAAAAGCCGCCCTGCCGGGCGGCATCCCTGAAACATACTTCCTCCTCAAACTCTAAGTTCTCATCCTGAGCGAAGCGAAGGACCTACGCAGCTTTCCTCCGCCGCCAACCCCCGCGGGAATTTCCAGCACTGCTCCGCATTCGCGGCCGAAGCCCCAACACCGTACCCTCAACCTCGTCCCCTCAAAAATTTCTCCACGCTCCGCACATAAACATCAGCGAAATCAGCCGCTGGCCGCTTTTCCTCGATCAAATCCATGGCATCCTCCATCGCCAACTCCACTGGCTCCCCTTTCGTTCGCCCCATCGCTCCCAACAGCGCCAGCGCCATCATCGGCGCCCGATGCACTCCAGCCGCGCAGTGGATAAACAGCTTCGCCCCTGGCTTCTTTAACGCTTCCAGCGCAAACTCCACTCCGCGCTCAAAGACTGCGGCAGGCTTCGGCTCAAAGTCATCATCCACCGGAATCCAGCAAACCTCAATGCCGTACGGTTCGGCCAGCAGCGTGTCATCGGGGAACTCGATTTGCATGTTGATGATGTGCGTAATCCCCGCGCGCGATACCGCCGCCATGTTATCCGCGTTCCAGATTCCGCCTCCGACCGCGATCCGGCCGTCCACCACCCACGTTATGTCCATCCCCATCCTGTACCCTGTGAGCCGGAGATCTTCATCCGCCCGTCTCTTCTACGCCCCGACTCCCGCGTTTAATTCTACGGTATCCTCGAAGCCGAAACTCCACCGTGAAACTCCCTCGAACCCAATCTACTGCTTACCCTCAGTCAGCACCGGCCCCTGCTCCCCATCGCGCGCTTCTCCCTCGTTTTCCGCGCTGCCTGGCATACTGGTTTCAGTTCCCGCGCGTTTCGCGTCGTCCGTCACTAAGGCTGGGACCAGGTCCTCGTCGCAAACCACCGGATCAAGCGGCAATCCCATTCGCTTCAACAGCGTGGCCGCCAGCGAGTTGTCGGGTGGCCTCGCTGCGGTCTGTTCCGTCGCCGGGTACAGTCCCACCGCCTCGAACAAGTACTTCGCCGACGCCAGTTGCCCGGTCTTGGCGACTGTGATCACTCCCGTCGCGATCGCTACCGCCGAGTCCCTCACCAGATTGTTGATGTTCTCCCTCACCTGCACGATATCCGCCGGCTTCTTTGTCTTCGGCGTATTTCTCTTCCTGGACTTCTTCGCGGATTTCTTCGTCGCCCCTTTGCCTTTTTTCTTTGCCTTCTTCGCGCTCACGGCTCGCCCTCCCTGAAACTGTCGGCGCCATTCCGAATCCTGGCTTCAGTCGCGTAGGCAATCTATTGAGTAGCAGCGACTTATCCCGCAGATCCCACGCCGCCAATACGCAGAGCTGCGATGTCACACACTTGCACCCAAAAATACGAAAGGCGCGCTTCGCAGCGCGCCCTTCACTAGAGTTCTTTTTTTCTTGACTCTATATATTCAGAATAGCATTTCGCAATGGGTAAACCCGCCACATTTTGCATATTTATATTTGCCGTGTCATCAGCAACTTGCGGGTATTTCGATCAAAATGCCCTCTTGACAAGATTTCTGTCATCGCGAAAGCCCTCCCTTCGAAGGCAGCTCGGCCAGCAATCCCACCCTCAGAAAGTCTTCGCTGAGCAGATCGAGCACCTGCGGCAATCTGCGCTCAATACTCCTCAGGCTCCAGTGCAGGATGCGCGCCGCTTGCTCCTGACTATGCTCTTGCAGGATCGCCCGCGCGATTAGCTGCTGATCCCAATACTCCAATCGATCCAACGACTTCTCTACATCATGCACCAGGATCACCCGGTCCTCGAACGTGGTCGCGGTGTAGGACGTCATCTTCGCCCGGAAGAATTCCCTTCCCACCAGGGACGGCAAGCGTCCGGTCTCCAGCGAAAAGCGCATGTAACGCCTCAGCAAGGCCACCGTCCGGCCCCGGTATAGCCACAAATCCGGATTGCGATCGAGAGGATCGTCTCCCAGTTGTGCTTCGCTGTCATCTGCTCGCGACGGAAAGTTGTGGGCTATCAGCGTTTCCCACGACGTATCCGGTGGCGCCACCTCGCTGGGGCAGGGCTCATCCCCTTGTGGCTCCGCCGGCTGGTTCAGACTCAGTTCGTTCTGTGCCTCATCCCGCTCATCCGCTTGTGCCCCGATCCAATCCACCCAGCCACTCACGCCACACCTCCCGTCGCGTCCAGATCCTCATCTCCCTCATAGGCCTCGAAATCCCCGTCATCCACGCCCGGTCGCGGTCCTCGCGGCATCCTCGCCGTCTCCGGCTCCTTCGAAGCCGGCGGCATTTGTGCCATCTCACGCCCGCAAGCCACGCAATAGATTTGCCCTCCTCCCGCTGGACGCAGCCACAACCCGCCACACCGTTCGCAATACTTCAACTCGAATTGCAGCTCGTTCCCAGAGTTGCTCTCTCTTGCGTTGCCTTTCATCACTCCTCCTGAAAGCTCCGGGCTCCGCGTTGCGAACCTGGGCGGTTGCGCTTCAGACACTTCTCGCCGAAGCCCGAAGGCTGCAGCCGAAAAAAAAGCCCTGCGCCAGTCGCCGCTCCCGAGCGGAAACCGAACGCAGGGCTCGTTTCTCTTACGATGGCCTGCTGAGCTATTTACTTGTAAGACGTACTCGTTGCGCTAACTTGTTGAACTCATCCCTCCGGCAAAAGACCTAACCCGATTGCCGGCAACCCCTTATGGTTCGATCGCCACCCCCGGTTCCAGCCCGGAGCCGGGTTCGTGTTGGCGAAAAAATCCTTCCTCGTAGCCTGACTTCAGCACCCGGCCATTTTGCACAACCACACTTACTCGCCCGCTAAAGTGCAGAGACTTCAACAGATGTTCCATGGCTGCGGAAAGCACCTCGGCAGCCCGCACTTTTCGGCGAAATTCGACAAAGTTCTTTTCTTCGTTCGAGTTATCCAGACTACTCATGATGCGTTAATCCCCAGGCGAGAAAAATGGGTTATACAATACGGCGATCGTATAGCTGCTAATTTTTGGAGTCAAGGTCGTTAGACCAAACGCACTGTGGAAATCTGTTTCGATCGGCGTATTGCTTAAAGCTGCGTGTTATACTCCCACCCATGAAATTCCGAGTCTTGCAGGATAATCTGCGCGAAACCCTTTGGGAGCGCATCGATGAAGGAGGCCTGACCGGCCTCCGCCTGGCTCAACAGACTGGTTTTAAGCAGGCCCATATCTCCAACTTCCTGAATCGCAAACGCGGCTTGAGCCTCGAGGGCATGGACCGGGTTCTGGCCGTCCAGCATCTCTCCGTGCTCGATCTGCTCGACCCCTCCGAGGTGAACAAGCGCGCTTCCATCCTGCCTCCCAGCAACGACGAGTTCCAGAACGTCCTCCTTACCGACGCAACCGTCGCCGCCACCCATCCCCTCATCACCAGCATGAACGTCAAGGAAATCCTGAAATTCAAGAAGAACTTCCTTAAGAGGTTGAAAGCAGAGACCGAAGGCAGTCGCGAACAGTGGGAACGCTTCGTGCTCATCAAAGTCGACAGCCGCGAAGGCATGAGCATGTACCCCCGCCTGCAACCCGGAGCCACGCTCCTGATCGACCGCCATTACAATTCACTCAAGCCCTATCGCAAGGGCGAGTTCAACATGTACGCCGTGCTCAAAAACGAGAGTTGTACCGTGAAATATGTCGAAACGGCCGGCAACCACCTGATTCTGCGGCCGCACAACCAGGCGTATCCCATCGAAGTCATCACCATGGAGGATGGCAAGTCGGCCTCGGATTACCTGGTCGGCCGCGTCTGCCATGTGGGAATCGAAGCCTGAAAGCAGTGGCCAGTTGCCAGTGGTCGGTGGCCAGTCAAACTCGGAACAGCTCTTGCTGGAAACTGGACACTAGCCACTGGCCACTGCTATTCCCCCAGGCTATCGAACATTTTCCACAGCTTATCGGCGGTCGCGCGATAGATTACATACCCGTTGCCCGCATCCGTGGTCTCGCGAAACAATAACTCCCCGCGACCGTCTCCGTCCGCATCCACCACGTCAATCAACTCCAGCCGCGGCGTTACATCCAGGTGAAACTTGTCTGTCACTCCCGCATACACCTTGCGCAGGTTGCCATAGATGTCGGTTCTCGCCACCAGCGTCAGGCTGTAAGTCTCCGGCGCTGTGTCCGCTCCGGCCACCGGGGCTCCCGATGGGGGAAGACGCGCCTCGGCACTTAGGATCATCACCGGCTGGTTGTTTGCCCACACATCGAAGGCGCGAAACTGAATGTTCTCAAACACCGGTTGCGCCGGTTTGGCCGCCGCTTTGTGGCTCGCGGGAGTCGCCTTCGAGACCGGCGGCTCGGCCGGAATGCGGTTCCTGGCCTGTGCGCTCGCGTAAGCCTGCACTTCATTCGCGGCCAGGACCAGCATGTGACCTCGTTGCTCTTCCTCTTCGCCCGTCTTCCAGAAAAACTTGTAGGACCGCGGATCGGGCCCACCATCATCAGAAATTGCCGGAATAAATTGCACTGGACCCGCGGGCGTAGTCGCTGCGCCGGCCGGGGACCCAAATTTGCCCACCTTCACCGAAGTTTCATCTTCCTCTTCTGGCGCGGACTGCGTCGGCTTGCCCCGGCGCAGCGTGGGGCGATAGTAGTTTTCCGATGCTTGACCTGGCGACGCCTGAACTGGCGATGTTTGACCTGGTGATGCCTGAACTGGCGAGGTTTGACCTGGCGATGTTTGGCTTGGCGACGCCTGACCTGGAGTTGCCGCACTGGCAGAGGTTTGGTTCGGACCCGTCTGCGCTCCCGCCGGTGCCTGCTCCTTGGCCTTGGCCGCCTGATCAGTGGGCTTGTCAGAAGCTGCCGGAGTCGCGGGCTTGGGCGCATCTTGTCCTGAAGACGCACCGGAAGAGGCACCACCAGACACCCCGCCCACGGGTTGCGAAGATGCCGGCGGAGCAGGCGCAGCCGGCCCTGGCTTCTCCGATGATCCTGCCCCGGCAGGCGTGCTCGAACCGGGCGCGGGATTCGGGCTCGAAGCCGCCGGCTTCGATGCGTTTCCTCTGGTCAGCCGCGGCGGTTCATCGCCCCCGCTGCTCTCCAACCCGACCGGCACGTCTTCCGCTTTGCGCGTAGTCTTCGCCGCCTCGGTTCCATTCGGTAAGAAAGACCCCGCTCCCACCCACGGATTCGGGCCGCCCGCAGTCTTGCTGTGCAGCGCTCCACTCACCATAAACAGTCCCTGCGTATCGCCGCCTTGCTCCACTTCATACACCGTGCCCGCTTCCAGCGCCATGGGCACCGGCTCGGCCTTATAAACGCTGGCATCGTAGAACTTGCCATCAACCAGGATCGCGATCGGGATCAACATCCCCTTGCCGCTGCTGTTCAACTGCAAAAGTCCCACCGCCCGCGGGCCTTTAACTTTTTTCTTCTTGGGCTCGGCGGGCTTCTCCTGAGGAATGTCCTGCGGGCGTTTAAGCTGGGGTTGTTGTGCCGCGCCTTGCAGAACCATCCCCGCGAAAAAGGCCAGAATCACGATGACGGCTGACCCTATTCTGCGGTATAAGAACTTTCTGGGCATAAGTCGTTCCCGCCTCGGCCTGGCTAACGCTGAGGCTGCGGACTCGGTCTTCAACCCTGACTTCCCTGGAAACGAGGCGTTCATGAATCTTAACGTCAATGATAAGGCTCCCGAGTTCATTTTGCAGGACGAGAACGGAAAAGAAATCTCGCTGAAAGGTCTGCGCGGCAAAGTGGTGGTCTTGTACTTCTATCCTCGCGCCGACACTCCGGGCTGCACCATCGAAGCCTGCGAGTTCCGCGACACCTACAAACAGATGCAGAAAACCGGCGCCGTGTTACTTGGCATCTCGCCCGACACGCCCAAGGCGCAGAAGAAGTTTCAGGAGAAATTCAAGCTGCCTTTCTCCCTGCTGGCCGATGCCGACAAGAAAATCGCTGACGCCTTCGGCGTGCTCCAGGAAAAGAACATGTACGGCAAGAAAGTCATGGGCATCGTCCGCACCACGTTCATTATCGGCCCAGACGGCAAAATCCAGCACATCTTCCCCAAAGTGAAGGCCGAAGGCCATGCGGGAGAGGTGCTGGCCTACCTGAAAGAGTCGGCCAAGGGCGCAGCGTAGGAAAGCAATAATTAAAGAAATCGAAATGAAGAATATTTGCGCGTAACTACGTTCCCAGCTGTCATCCCGAGCGAAGCGAGGGATCCTGGTTATTGCTCGCGCCGTCGTTGTTGTCGCTGCAAGCAGAAACCAAGATCCCTCGCTTCGCTCGGGATGACAGTCCTTTGGGGAGAGAATCGACATCGGATTTCCTTGTGATCTCTGACTCTTCCTCACCAGCCCCGATCCGCCCGCTCAATCGCTCGTTCTTCGCCCGCAGTCCGCAGCGCGTGGCTCGCGAACTCCTCGGTAAAGTGCTGGTGCGCGACTCCGGAAAGCTGCGCCTGGCGGCCCGCATCGTCGAGGTCGAGGCTTACCTCGGGAAAAACGATCCCGCATCCCACTCCGCCGCGGGCAACACTGCCCGCACTTCGGTCCTGTTCGGACCGCCCGGCCACGCCTACGTTTATTTCATCTACGGAAGCCACTACTGCCTGAATGTGTCGTGTGAACGTGACGGCAAGGCAGGAGGCGTTCTTTTCCGCGCGCTCGAACCGCTCCTGGGCATCGACAAAATGGCGCAAGCCCGAGGAGTCACCCTGCATGGGCCTCGTGATCTCCCCAAGCTAACCAGCGGCCCGGGTCGCCTGGCCGAAGCTTTCGGCATCACCCGCACCCGCGACAACGGCCATGATCTCACCCAAGCCGCTCCCGGCTTGTGGATTGGGGACGACTGCTTTCCCGCAAGAAACATAAAAATCACGCCGCGCATCGGCATCAGCAAAGCCACCGAGCGGCGGCTAAGGTACATCCTCGCCGGAAATGCGTTCGTTTCCGGAGCAAAGGCTTTCCGCTGACCCTTACCCGCGGATTTCAATTACAATCCGCCTCACCGCCCATGAATCCCTCCAAACCCGATTACGGCATTGACGCTCCCGGGGCCATTCGCAACCTGCTCCTGATCGGCCCTGCGCTCTTCCTGCTGGCGCACTTTGTTCCCGTCCTCACCATCGGTCCTGTAATCTTCCCGCTTCGTCCCACCGCCATAGGAAGCGGCACAGTTTGCCTGTTCGAAGGCGTGGCCATGCTCCTTTACGCCAAGTTCGGAAAGTTCAGCCATCGCGACCGCATGCTCGCGCGAATCGCCTGGACCGGAAACGAAACTGTTCTCGACGTCGGAACCGGCCGCGGCCTGCTGATGATCGGCGCCGCCAAAAAGCTCACCTCCGGCAAAGCCGTGGGCATCGACATCTGGAGTAAGGCCGATCTCTCCGGCAACGCCCGGGAGAAAACCATGGGGAATGTGGAACTTGAAGGCGTCTCCGCCAGGGTTGAAGTCAAAAGTGACGACGCCACCGCGATGACGTTTCCCGACGCAACCTTCGATGTGGTCCTTTCCAACCTCTGCCTTCACAACATCCCGAGCCGCGAGGGACGCGACCGCGCCTGCCATGAGATTTTCCGTGTGCTTAAGCCCGGCGGCAAGGCCATCATCTCCGATTTCAAGAAGACTGCGAACTACATGGCGGCATTTCGCTCGGCCGGTGCCACGGCCTCGCGGAGTGGACTCGATTTTCTGCACACCTTCCCGCCCCTCCGCATCGTCGAAGTAGTCAAACCCTCCACTCCTTGACAAATGGGTGTAGACTGTCCCTCGGGTCAAATGCGTTAAAAGCCGCCCCAATCAAGGCATTTGACGGAATTGCTGAGGATTGATCGGTGGATGATCGATGATCGGCGAATGAATCATCCGTTTTCTTCAGCATCCTCTCGACGGCACGATCATCTGATCAAATAGGAACCCGCATCCGCCGCTTCACTCCATTTCGCGCTTCGGTCGTCGGCTTGGCGCTTGTGGCTGGGAGCATGCCGGGATTTTCGATGGCGGTGGATGCCACACCCGTCCAGCCCGCTGCAACTCCTTCCAACATCGTGATCGGCTTTGTGGGAGGCTTCGTCCACCACGACAACCCGCACCATGGCCCGGTTCGACTGGCACGCCAAATCCGGCAAACTGTTCCCCACGATACCTATGTCCGGGTTTTCGAAAACCGGCGCAGAAAACAGGCCTATGACGCAGTGGTTCGCTTGCTTGACACGAATCGCGACGGCGTTCTTTCCGGCGAAGAAAAGTCTCGGGCCCGCATCATCCTCTTTGGCCACAGTTGGGGAGCCGCCGCGGCCGTGCTGCTGGCCCGCGATTTGCGACGCGAGGGCGTGCCGGTTTTGCTGACGGTGCAGGTAGATAGTGTCGCCAAAATGTGGCAGAACGATTCGGTGATCCCCGACAACGTCGCCGAAGCCATAAATTTCTATCAGACGCAAGGCATCATCCACGGCCGGACGCAGATCACGGCCGCCAATCCCGCGAAAACTGAGATCCTCGGCAATTACCTCATGGATTACAAGAAGAATCCGGTTGCCTGCCAGGAACAATCCTGGTGGGACCGCGTCTTCACTCCCGGCCACATGCAGAGCGAGTGCGATTCCCGCCTTTGGTCGCAAATCGAAGACCTGGTCCGGCAGAGGCTGTCGTCTTCGGCCGCTCCGGGCGCTACCGAGGCCATTTCCGCGGCAACTCCACCCCAACCTTAGCCGGCACCTTTCGGCAGCACGACGTTGTCGAGAAGCCGCGTCGTACCCACGAATGCGGCCACCGCAACCAGCGCGCCGCCTGCGGCCGTTTCGACCTGATCCAGGCTCTCAGGATCGATGATCTCGAAGTAGTCGAGGCGGACAGATTTTTCTCCCGCAACTTCGGCCATGCCCGCAGCCACAAGCTTTCTCGCGTCGCGTTCGCCGGCTTCCCACAAACTCTTCACCCGCAGCAGCGATCGCTGCAATACCAGCGCCTGTTTTCTCTGTTCCGCGTTGAGATAGGCATTGCGTGAACTCATGGCTAGCCCGTCCGGCTCACGCACAATTTGGCACGGCACAATTTCCACGGCAAAGTTCAGGTCGCGCACCATGCGGCGAATAATTGCCACCTGCGCCGCGTCCTTCTGCCCAAAGAAGGCTGCATCCGGCTCGATAATGTGAAACAGTTTGGCCACCACGGTAGTGACGCCGCGAAAGTGCCCGGGCCGCGAACGTCCATCCAGTTTGTCACTCAGCCCTTCCACCGCAACCCAGGTCACGGCACCGGAGGGATACATCTCCTCAACCGATGGCGCGAAAAGCAGCTCCACACCTTCTTTTTCCAGCAGTCCCCGGTCCGCCTCGAAGGTTCGCGGATATTTCGCCAGATCTTCATTGGGCCCGAACTGCGTGGGATTTATAAAAATCGACGCTGCCACGATGTCGCAGGAAGCCCGGGCCGCCCGCACCAGCGACAAGTGCCCTTCATGCAGCGCTCCCATCGTCGGCACCAGCCCCAATCGCTTGCCGTCGCGCCCGGCCGCGCGGCACGCGGCCCGCATCTCTTCGATGGTCTCGCAGATTCTCATTGCGTTGGGGCAGTTCGTCCTGGGGCAGTTCGTCCTAGGATATTTCGTCCTGTGTTCATCTCAGGAGGTGGGAATCCATTGAATCGCGACGTGCGCGCCCTCGAGGTCGCCCGCGACAATGCCGCGGCTTCGTCGAATCGCGATCTTATCCAGTTCGGAGGCCGCAGGCTTCTCGTCCACGAGGATCGCCACGGCGCGACCGTAAGGCCAGGCGGATGCGGGCAACCCCGCCAGCGCCTTCAAAACTTCCTCCGGCTTCAGAATCTGTTCTTCATTGGCTGTGACCCCGGTCAGCAATCCAATCTTGTCTGAACGGATTACGAGATAGGGATTGCTCCAATGCCTGCTCTCTTGCAAAGAGGGATATTTCGCCGGATCGGCGGCGGCGATGGCCTGCAACAGACTGGCCGCGTCGGGCGGCGCAGGCGCGTTCTGCCGCGAACAAGCCGCGAGAGAGAAACTCATCATCAAAACAAAAACAAATACGAGAACGGATATCAGGCCGGCTCGCGGGCACCCGCGGGCACCGGTGAAAAATCTCACCGCACCACCACGGGAACGTCGTTCTTCACCGCCCAAACCAGCGCGACCACCCACCCGATCATCGTCCAGCCCAGAAAAAAGTTAAGCAGCACAATCGCGGTTATATCTCGCTTATTGCGCGCCAGAGCAATGATCGACGGCAGAAAATACATCACGAACCCAAAGCCGAAGAACGGCAGAAAAAACGCAGGCAAGAGGTGCGCCATAACTACCTCCTAAACGACACTAGCCTACCACCATCGCCGGTTCTGTTTGAAGTCCCGGTCCGGCTGCCGTGTGATCCGTGGAAATCCGTGGCAAGGCGTCTGTCACGGCCGCATCGCCCGCTTCCGCGCCAGCACGGTTTCCAATCCAGCCTTGGTCTCCCGAGGCAAATGATACGACTCCTCATCCGCCGGATATTGCAGCGACTTCACATCCGCGCGAAACGCCTGCACCGCATTCGTGATCAGCCCAGCGCCATCGCCGTAGCGGCGCACAAACTTCGCCGGCGGCGCAAACGTCAGGTGGAGAAGGTCGTGGAACACCAGCACCTGCCCATCGCACTCCGGACCAGCCCCAATGCCGATGGTCGGCGTACCCACCTCCGCCGTAATCATCCCCGCCACTTCGCGCGGAATCCCTTCCAGCACAATGCAAGCCACGCCAGCCCGGTCGAGCGCCACGGCATCGCGCATCAACTGCTCGATGCCGCTCAGATTCTTCCCCTGCACCTTGTAGCCGCCCATCACGTTCACCGACTGCGGCGTCAGCCCAATGTGTCCGGCCACGGGAATTTCGGCATCAATGATGCGGCGAATCAGGTCGGCGCGCTTCTCGCCGCCTTCAATCTTCACCACTTCCGCGCCGCCTTCTTTTACAAAGCGCGTGGCGTTGCGCAGCGCGTCGTTGGGGTCAACCTGATAAGACCCGTAAGGCATGTCAGCCAGCAGCAGCGCATGCTTCACGCCCCGGCGCACCGCCTTTACGTGATGCAGCATCTCGTCCATGGTGACCGAGAGCGTGTTGTCGTAGCCAAGAATGGTTTGGGCCAGCGAATCGCCTACCAGGATCATCTCGATGCCCGCCTCATCAATCAGGCGCGCGGTGGAGTAGTCGCAGGCGGTCAGGCAGGTGATGGGTTCGTGGTGAAGTTTGTGTTCCCGCAGGGAAGTGGTGGTGATTTTCTGGCGGGTCTCGTGGTCACTAGAAAAGCCGGGACGCCCGCTAATCGGGGTGAGACTCATGATGTCCTCCAGTGCCCCTCCGGCTTGGCCGGATAGAGCCTGTTCAGCATCTTGATGGATGCTCCCACGATTCTACCCTCAATAAACGACGATGGCCAGCCGCTATTTCGGTCACACTTTACCGTTTATAAACATATTTAATTCAATAAGTTATGGATATTGCGGCTCTAATGGATGACGGAGGAACTTGAGCGTGGCCGTCTGAATCTTTCGGAACTCTCTCCCTGTCAGTGCGTCTCCACCATGGTCTCCGCCAACTTATGCAGCGAGTCATGATTCACGGGACGCGTATAAAACATGTGGCCGCCAGGAAACTCGTAGACCTGTACGCGGTTCGCATCGCCCATGATCGGCATCTGGTCTACGCTGAGTACTGATCCCATGAACGGGCACGAGAGGTCGTTCCATCCATGCACGATCAGCACGCGCAGCTTAGGATCGGCAGCAACCGATTCGCGCAGTTCTCTCACCGCACCCTTGCGCAGGTCGTCGTTGCGATCCCATTGCCGGTTGACGTCATACGACAAAGCCTCATAGCGCGCATCGGTTTTCCATCCCACCGTTCGCGTGATGAAGTCCACCATGGCCGTGGTCGTAGGCGCGATGATGCTCTCCAGAATCGGATCGTTGGCCTCTTGCGTCGGGGCGTACGGGAAAGGATCGGGCGCGGTCACGTTCGAGTCGTACACACTGCCGATTAACCCTTGCGTGCGGTGCACCTCGCGGAGATAGGCTCCAATGTCCAGCCGGCCACCGGCAAACTTCACGAACTTCGGATCCAGCCCCGTCATCTCGGTTACATGCGCAATCATCGCGTCGTTAGCAGCCGGATCGCTGCGGCCTTTCAGCAGCGCTTCCGCGTAGTCTCCGCGCGTGTACGCAACCACCTGCTGCATCGCCGCGTCGGTCAGCTTGCCTTCGGACTCCAGATGCGCCGCCGTTATCGACGGCAGATCGATCATCCAGGGAATCGGCGACAGGTCCCCATCGCCCTTCTCCGGGTTCAGATATGGACTCACCAGCACCAGGCCGTTCATCGCAACGCCCAGCCTTGATTGCAGATAGTGCGTGATCAGCGGCCCGCGATACCCGCCATAGCTCTCCCCCGCCAGATATTTCTTGTCCAGCAACCGATCGTTCTGCACCAGCCATTTGTAGATCACCAGCGAGAGATACTCGATATCCGGTTTCGGCGCATAGAAAAGCTTCTTCGTCTCCGCCTCGTCCACCAGAGAACGCGAAAACCCCGTGCCGATTGGGTCGATAAAGACTATGTCCGTAAAGTCGAGCCAGGTGCCGGGATTGTCCATCAGCGTCGCCGGATCCGAAGGCGAGTCCCCCTCATTCGCAAACGCAATATGCTTCGGCCCGATCGCGCCCAGGTTCAGATACACGGACGAGGCCCCCGGACCGCCATTGAGCGCGAACGTGACCGGCCGGTGCGAACCGCTGTCGCTGTTCTTACCTTTTGCTTCGTCCAGCGTGTATGCCGTGTACATCACCACACCGGTGAGCTTGTCGTCCTTGCTTTTCAGCGGGATTGTGCCGACCATCGCGGTGTAGTGAAGCGTCTTGCCGTTCACCGTGATCGTCTGCGGCACAGACTTGTCCGCGGGCAGAGGGTTCTTCACTGGTTCCGCAGACTTTGGCTCAGCGGATTTTGGTTCGGCAGATTTCTCCTCCGCACCTTTTGCCGTAGCAGCAGTTGCCCCGGCATCAGTCGTCGGCTTCGCAGATTGGCTACGCTGGCCAGATACAGGAAGAGCGAATAATACGAGTGCAATCACAAAATTGGTGCAAGTCATTCTGAAGTGGGATCTCATTTTCTTCAATCTTGAACTTAATCACAACGATTACCGGCCAACAACCTACGCCCCCACCGCTTCCTGCCCGCCTAGCGGCAAGAAGTATTGCGTGCCCTTGATCGGCTCGGTCACTTTACGCAGCAGTTCCTGCAAATCTTCATTGCGATCGACAAAATCAATGTCCGACGTGTTGACGATCAGCAGATCCGACGACGTGTAGTGAAAAAAGAAGTGTTCATACGCCTTCACCACTTCCTCCAGATACTCGTCGCTGACGGCGCGCTCTCCCGGCGCATTCTTTTTCCTCAACCGCTTCTTCAGCACCTCGGGCGTGGCTTGCAGGTAGATGACAAGATCCGGCGTAGGCAGCTTTTCGCGGAAGTGGTTGTAATAGCGGTTGTAGGTGTCGAGCTCCTGGTCGGTCAGGTTGAGGCAGGCGAAGAGTTTGTCTTTTTCGATGATGTAGTCGGCAACCACCGTCTTCTGCGAACGCGGACCCAGGTCAAGCGCCTGCAACTGCTCAAACCGCCGTACCAGAAATGCGAACTGCGCCTGAAACGCCGCGCCCCGCTCACCCTCGTAAAAAGCCCCAAGAAAGGGATTGGACTCCGGCTCCATCACCAGCTGCGCATTCAGCCGCTCGGCCAGAATGCGGGCCAGCGTGCTCTTGCCAACTCGGATCGGACCTTCTACAGCAATGTAGCGGGGCAGCTCGAAAAGGTTAGCCATGGGTTCGCAGTGTTTCGGAAGTTGCAGGATAGCTCGGATAGCGCCCACTGGCAATTGCGGGAAGAGTTAACAGGGAAAATTGAGCGATTGAGTGATTCTGCAATGGCGCAATTTCAAATCATGTGGTGACAGCCGCCTCGGCTGTCACGGCAGAGCGAAGCTCGCCCGCTCCCACCTCAATTCAAAAAGCCCAGCGCGACTCCATGCAATACAATCCCCACATGCTAGCCCTGCCCCTGACCGCTGCCGTCTCCGCCGCAGCCGCCGTGGCCGCCGGTTACCAGTCCATGGCGCCGACGGGGCAATGGTACGGGAAGACTTTCACCGGACTGCCGCGCGGCTCGCGGCAGATCGCGCTCACCTATGACGACGGTCCCAACGATCCCCATACCCTGCGTTTGCTCGAAGTCCTCGCCAAACATGGCGTACTCGCTACCTTTTTTTTGATCGGACGCTATGTTCAGCAACATCCGGAAATCGTCCGCGAAGTTGTTCAGGCCGGCCATGTCGTCGGCAACCACACTTTCACCCATCCGCTGCTGATCTTCAAAAGCGAGGCTGAAATCCGTAAGGAACTCACCCAATGCCACACCGCCCTGCAAGATGCCGTTGGCGAACCTTCCGATCTCTTCCGCCCGCCGTTCGGCGGACGCCGTCCAGCGGCTCTCCGTGTGGCCCGCGAACTTGGCTTGAAACCAGTCATGTGGAACGTAACCGGCTACGACTGGAGCGCGCCGCCCGCCGCGGTGATCGAGCGCAAAGTCGCGAACCAGATCCGCGGCGGCGACGTAATCCTGCTGCACGATGGCGGTCACAAACAAATGGGCGCCGACCGCTCCCAAACTGTGATCGCAACAGATAACCTCATCACGCGTTATGGGGCGGAAGGCTATGAATTCGTAACCATTCCGCAGATGATGGAAAAGTCAGCCGTCCGCCATCCGCCATCAGCCGTCAGCTAAACGGTTTCGTGTTTGGGATTTCTCTGTGTCTCTGTGTCTCTGAGGTGAAATCGCCCTATCACCCCTTCAACGTCGCAAACGTCGACTTCGCCGCCGCAATCGTCCGCTGAACATCCTCCTCCGTATGCGTCGACCCCAAAAACGCCGCTTCATACTGCGAAGGCGGCAGATACACTCCGCTGTCGAGCATACTGCGGAAGAATCGTCCAAACGCTTCCGTCTTCGACTTAGACGCCGAATCCCAATCCGTAACCGGCCCTGGCGTGAAGAACCAGGTAAACATCGAGCCCACGCGGTTGTAACACAGCGGCACGCCGGCATCTTTTGCAGCCGCGGCCACGCCCTCGACCAGCTCTCCACTCAACTTCTCGAGCCGCGGATAAATCTCCTGCTTGTGCTCCCGCAGATGCTTCAACATCGCGCATCCCGCCGCCATCGCCAGCGGGTTGCCCGAAAGCGTGCCTGCCTGATACATCGGCCCCAGCGGCGCTACCAGATTCATAATCTCGCTGGAACCACCATAGGCGCCCACCGGCAAGCCTCCGCCAATAATCTTGCCCAGCGTCGTCAGGTCAGGACGAATATTGTAAAGTTCCTGCGCTCCCCCAAAGGCCACGCGAAATCCCGTCATCACTTCATCAAAAATCAGCACCGACCGCTCGCGTTCGGTAATCAATCGCAAGGCCACCAGATAATCGTCCGCGCCGGGAACGCATCCCATGTTTCCCACCACCGGCTCCACGATCACGCAAGCAATCTGATGCTTGAACTTTTGGAACGCATGCTCCACCGCGTTGATGTTATTGAAAGGCAGCGCCACCGTGAATTGAATGAACTCCTCGGGAACGCCCGCCGACCCGGGAATCCCCAGCGTCGCCACCCCCGAGCCTGCCTTCACCAGCAGTGAATCGGAGTGCCCGTGGTAGCAGCCCTCAAATTTCACAATGTACTTGCGCTTAGTATAAGCTCGCGCCAAACGGATGGCCGACATCGTGGCTTCGGTTCCGGAACTCACGAACCGAACTTTCTGCATGGGCGGGAAAGCCGCCAGCACCAACTCCGCCAGATCGGCCTCAGCCGGCGTGGATGCTCCAAAACTGGTGCCATTGCAGGCCGCGCCTACGATG
>Ga0070765_100000067_pt1 | contig 68895 bp, 47 predicted proteins | sample HubBroMetageWFT5_FD_71516 | JGI IMG/M metagenome (GOLD analysis project Ga0070765, IMG submission 71516) | Warmed and freeze-thawed soil microbial communities from the Hubbard Brook experimental Forest, New Hampshire - Hubbard Brook CCASE Soil... | ecosystem: Environmental > Terrestrial > Soil...
AACCCCGCCCAGGTCGCCCAACTTTTCCAAAAAACAGTGGAGGCGTTCGGCCGGTTGGATATTCTGGTGAACAATGCGGGTCTTGAATACAAGCACCCCTTTCCCGAATTTCCATTTGATCTGTGGCAAAAGGTTATTGCCGTGGATCTCACAGGCCCGTTCCTCTGCGCCCAGGCGGCCGCTCAGGCAATGATTCGCCAGGCCGCTGGCGGCCGGATCATCAACATTTCCTCGGTCCATGAGGATCTGCCGATGCCCACAAACGCTCCCTATTGCGCGGCCAAAGGCGGCCTGCGCATGCTGATGCGCACGATTGCCGTCGAGCTTGCGCCCCACAAAATCACGGTAAATAACATCGCGCCCGGCGCCATCTACACCCCCATTGATGCCGATGTTGAATCTCATCCCGAAATCGAAGCAAAGCTCATGGCAGAGATCCCGCTCGGCCGGTGGGGCAGGCCCGAGGAGGTCGCCGCTCTGGCCGTGTTTCTCGCTTCGGATGCGGCTTCCTACTCCACCGGAAGCACTTTTTTCATTGACGGCGGAATGATTCGTCAAGCCGGAAGTTTATAAGCGTAGCCCAGCAATTCCTCCGCTTTTTTGCAGCTACCCCTGCAGCCGAGCACTACAGTGAACTCCCTTTCGCACTCATGACATGTGTGTATGGCCTTTAGCACGCCGGAAGCCTAAAAGGGTTGTGCAAACTAAGCGCCCGCGAATTCGCCGGCGAAACGGAACGCATCTTCGATTTATACAGAGGAGGCACCATGTTGCGTTGGGCCATAGCTTTTTTCATCGTCGCTCTGATCTCGGCAGTCTTCGGGTTCCTCGGCATAGCAGCCGCGGCTGTTTCGATAGCCCGGGTCCTATTTTTCGTTTTCTTGGTTCTTTTCCTGGTGTCGCTGCTCGGCGGCCTGCTGAGGCGCGCTTGAGCGTAGCGCTAATCCAGCGGCAAATTGAGGAGGCTTTATGAAGTCTGGATCATCGATGTTGGGATTGGTGCTGGTGGTTCTCGGTGTACTTGCGCTTGCCTATCAGGGCATCACGTACACGACGCACAAAAAAGTTTTGGATCTGGGTCCCATTCAAGCTACGGAAGAGCAACACAAGACAATCCCCCTGCCACCTGTTCTCGGAGGTCTCGCACTTCTTGGCGGCGTAATTCTGATCGTAGCAGGCAGAAAGGAAGCCTAACCTGGCGGGGTACGCGCCCGGCCCGAAAGAGGCTCATCAAATCACGACGAACGCCGCAACCTAGTCCCGCGCCCAGCCGCACAACCATACCACTAAGCCTCGACGATTTGATTCCGCACCGCGTATCGAACCAGTTCACTCACCGTATGAAGCTGAAGCTTCCGCATAATGTTGGCGCGGTGCGTCTCGGCTGTCTTCACGCTGATGCTGAGCGACGTCGCAACTTCCTTGCTGCTCTTCCCTTCCGCCAGCAGCTGGACGATCTCCCGCTCGCGTGACGTCAGCCTGTCTCGAAGCGCCGTGGGAAGCTCTGGGCGCATCTTCCCCTCTTTAAAACTCGTCAGCATCACTTCGGTTGCGCGCGGCGTCAGAAAGGGCTTGTGATTGGCCAGCGTCTCGACGGCAATCATTAGGTCGCGGTCCGAATCCGTTTTCACGATGTATCCGCGTATTCCAGCCTCGAGAATGTCTCGAATTAACTGGTCTGTATAATGCATCGATAGAATCAGGATTTCGGTGTTCGGCGATTCCTTGCGAATTCTCTTCGCCGCGTCCACCCCGTTAAGCTCCGGCATGCTGATATCCAGGACGGCAATATCCGGCTTCAGCTCCCGCGCCATCGCCACAGCCTCCCGCCCCGTATGAGCTTCTCCGCAAACTTCCCAGCCTGCGCGCGTTTGCAGCATCCCCTTAATCCCGCGGCGCATGAGATCGTGATCATCGGCGACCATAATTCGAAGGGCTTTCATTTTATCTCCCCTGTGAACAAGGACTTTCTCAGATTCACCTGAACTGATTTGTGCTACAGATTCTTCCCTTGAAAAAATGGTTTGTGTTGGCCCATCGCCTCAACCGCCGCAACCAGCCAATTGGCCTGGGATTTCAAAAGGTAGCCGCTGGCTCCCGCATTCTGCGCCTCGCGCACCATGTGCGAGGAATCGTATTGGGTAAACATCAGGATTTCGGCGGCGGGGATCGCTTTCTTGATTTCTGTCGTCGCCTGCAATCCGCTCATCTCCGGCATTGTTATATCCATTATGACGACGTCAGGTTTCAGCTCTTTCGCTTTGCCGATGGCTTCCAAGCCATCGCCGGCCTCTCCTACCACCTCCCACTCGAGACGCATCCCAAGCAACTTCACCAGGGCGGAGCGCACGGCTTTTTCATCGTCAACGATCAATATTCGAAGCGGCGCCATCAGGAAACCTCACGCATTCTAAATCGCACTCGCCCGCTCGCAATTCCCGGATGCTTGCGGCCCGGACGACAAATCGGCGATCTGCTTTCTTATCTGGCCCCCGATTCGGCCGCTAACAGGGGTCCAGACTTCCTGCTCACTCGCAAGCGCGAAATATTTACATGATCTTTCGTCATTTTACACAAAACTACATGGTAAGTAGTCGCACCTGAAACTCCATCACTGTAACGTGGCGGTTTAATTGGAGTTGGCATGGTACTAGTCTGCCATTTTTGGCAGTTAAATTGCCCTTCTTCACTTCGCAGCTCAGGTCTATTGCTCCAAATCTCTAATGCACTTCTCGGAGGCAGCCCATGGATGCAATCTACGACATCTTCAGGGACTTTCCAGACAGTGGTCCAATCTGGATGGAAGCGATCCAAGGTCTTGAAAATGCCAAGACGCGCCTTGTGAATGTGCTTGAATTGCATCCCGGCACTTATTTCCTTTATGATTCGCGTGCGGCCAAGATCATCGCCACGGCGATTGGATCCACAAAAACTCCTGTACCTGCAAGGTAGAGCCACTCGCGCTTCAATCGCTGACACCCCAATCAAAGCCGACCCATCAGGAACAGTATTACGAGGATGAGCAGGACAAGGCTGATTCCCCCGCTCGGGTAATATCCCCATTCCCTGCTGTGCGGCCACCGCGGCAGACTTCCCAGTAGTGCAATAATCAAAACAATTGTGAGAATGAAGAACACTTTTTTTCTCCCTTGTACCCGTGGGGTGCATTCCGCAGGTAAATCTAGTCGCATGCCACACGACTTGCCCCGAAGGCTGGCCCGACGCTAATTGCATTCCCAAGTTAGCTCCCGCTCCAAGCCTTTGCCATCAAGCGAATGCTGTAGTCCTCCTTTTCAGTCCTCGCACGGGCAGATACCCCCTAGCCATCAAGTGTTCCGGGTATGTGGATTTGCCATTCTTTGCCCTAATATGCAGATTCGCGCGGCCATTGGCAGGCCCGCGAGGAAGGGTTTAAGGCCGATCTCCCATGCGCAAATGGCTCATCGCGGTTGCAATCATAGTAGTCCTGGCAGTTGGTGCACTCTTTGTACTGAGGCCCCGCATTCATACCTTCGCTAAAGAGCGGATGCAGAAGGTTTTGGAGCTCCATTTCGCCAGTCAGGTCGAGTTTTCCGATTTCACCATCAGCCTGTTTCCCCACATTCACGTGACGGTCACGGGGCTCGTGATGCGTTATAAGGGGCGCACCGATATCCCGCCCCTGTTTCAGATTCAAGAGGTTTCCGCTTATGCGAGCCTGCTCGGCTTGCTGCGGCACCAGCCACACATTACTTTCGTGCAGCTCAATGGACTCCAGATCCACATGCCACCGCGGCAGCCTGGGTCTCAGCCAATGATTCAGAAATCCGACGAGGATCTTGCCAATAAGTATCCCGTCCTCATCGAAAAGATTCACACGGACGACGCCATCCTCGTGGTGCTGCGCGCGCAGGCGGACAAACCCGCTCGCGAATTTCCCATTCACCACCTGGAATTACGCGACGTCAGCTTCAATCACCCGGGCAAATTCCACGCCACTCTCACCAACGCTGTACCGAAAGGTGAAATTGACGCCACTGGGGAATTTGGGCCGTGGTTGCCGGAAGAACCCAGCGCGACCCCTGCTGATGGAAAATACAAGTTTGACGACGCGGACCTGGGAACGTTGAAGGGCCTGCGTGGAATTCTTTCTTCGACGGGAACTTTTACGGGCCCGCTGGATTATCTTTCGGTGGAGGGAAAGACGGATACCCCCGACTTTGGTCTGCGTACCATGGGCCGTCCCGTTTCCTTGCACACGGACTTTTCAGCGCTCGTGGACGGCACAAACGGCGACGTGATCCTCAAAAGCGTCAAAGCGCGATTCCTCCACACAACACTATTTGTAAAGGGGGAGATTGTGGATGAAAGCAAGGCGATTAGGGGGCGCACGATCATTCTCGACGCTGTCGCAAATGACGCCCGCATCGAAGACCTATTGCGCCTCGCTGTCAATTCCGATGAGCCCATCATGACCGGGTCCGCGAAACTTAGAACTAAAATTAATATTCCAGAAGGAGACGCGGATCTCCTGGAACGGCTGAAGTTGGATGGGCAGTTTGGGGTAGACGACGCGCAATTCACCAGTTCTACCGTCCAGGAAAAGATCGACACGCTAAGCAGGAAAGCCCTCGGCGAGCCAAAGAATACGGATATCGCTGACGCCGTCTCCGAATTGAAAGGGCAATTTCAGATTGCCGCCGGCGTAGTGACGTTTTCAAACTTGAGCTTTTCAGTCGCCGGAGCTTCACTCACGTTGAATGGAACGTACGGAATGGACACCACCGAAATGGATTTCCACGGCAATTTGTTAATGCACGCCAAACTTTCCCAGACAACCACGGGCGCAAAATCTTTCTTCTTGAAGGCCGTGGATCCATTCTTCAAGGGAAAGAATGGCGGAACGAATCTTCCCATCAGGATCACCGGGACGAAAGATCATCCAACCTTTGGCTTGAACTGAGGCACGGGCGGAATGTGAAACCATTCCGCCGTGAACCTCGGCAGAATAATTCGTTGTTCCTATCTCACCGGCAGGCATGGCCTTCAGCGATTACCTTTCTAATTCGTTGCTAACATTCGCTTCCTAACTCCGTGATCCCTACACCCGCCGTACTCCTTTTTACTTAGGGCGGAATTTTCCCCGCCGTACAGCTTGCTCTGTATACCGGATGGGATGAATCGGGTCCACGATATCCAGGTAGTTTTCATATAGCAAAGGAGAGTCACGATGAATTCAGACCAGATGGAAGGCAAGTGGAAGCAGGCCGTAGGCAAGGTGAAGGAGAAGTGGGGAAAACTCACCGACGACGATCTGACGGCCATTAATGGCCAGAAAGAACAGTTGGTGGGGAAGATTCAAGAGCGATATGGGATCGCCAAAGAAGCTGCCCAAAAACAAGTGGACGAATTCATGGGCACTTTCAAGGATGAGAGCGACGTCCAGGTCAACAAAAACACCACTGCGGCTGGCCGGCGGTAAGGCTACAGAAAGAATAAGCAACGGTGCGCCACGTCGGCGGCAGCAAGGCAGGCCATAATCCTATGAAAGAGCTGCTTTGACCGGCTTGGCTCCACCGTTGTCTCGCAGCAGCGGGATGCGGCGGCACTAAATCATGCTAATCATTTCATCTCATGGTGCCGCCGCAACCTCGATAAGAGTCCTGAACTGTAGAAGGAAATCCAGTTATTTCGGTCGATTGACGAAATAGAGTTTCAGGCGATCAAATCCCCCGGCGAATTAGACACTCCTACCACAACGAACGCTCTTGTGGTTATTCCTGGTGGTCCTCCGCCCAAAATCAACGGGAGGGAATGTAGGGGAATAGCTTGTTCTGCAAATTCAATTGAACAACTGATTTCGCCAGTCGCGTGGAAAAACTCAAGAGGGTTGAGCAAACGCTTAAAGGCGGGGCATCTGCCAGGATGCCCCGCCTTGAGCGAAGTCGATCGAGGGTTTGGCCTCGCCGCCTTATTGCTTCGCGTTAGTGCGGGCGTCCAGCTGGTGCTGGCCGCGACGCAGGTGGCGTCTGTCTTTGCTGCAATTGTTGTGACTGTTCCTGGTGCCTCTGCTGCATTTGCTGCGTCTGCTGCGCGTGCTTCTGCTCCACTTGCTGCTTCCGCGCATCATCCGCATTTTGTTTTGCTAGCTGCTGGTGTTCTTTGTCTTGTTGCTGCTGCAATTTATCCCGGTCCTGCTGCTGCTTCGCCTGCAACTTTTCTTGTTGCTGTTGGTATTTCTTGTCCAGCTTAGGGTCACCGGTGTTAGGAGCCGCAGGGTGTTCCATCGCTGGAAGATCCTTCGGGTGCACCGCGGTCGGCCGCGCACCGCCGCCGTTAGCCCCTCCTTCATTTTGCGCTCGTACCGCACCGCTTTCTTTGAACGCTCCCGGCTTCGGTGTTGCCGCCACGGCAGGCGCCCCGTGATTCATCGAAAAACGCTGCTGCGGATCAGACCGCGCCGAATTGATATGCTCGGTCTGAGCTGCCACGGGCCCGACGTGGCGTGCGTGTGCCGCGGCCTCTTCCTCCGACGTCGGACGCGCATTAATTCCGCCGTTGCCGCCGTTGAAGCTCACGTGGTTTTCCGTAACTACATCAACCCTTGTGTTGTAGACGTTATGGATCACATTGACGTCCACATGGTTGATCGTCGTGTTGTAAAAGAAATGCCCGTTATCCCAACGCCCTCCCACGTAACCCCTGCCGAAATATCCGAATCCGTAGTTGATCCCGCCATAGAAGCCGATTTCCGGCCCCCAGTAGCCATCATAAAAAACGAACGCGCCACCGTCCCAGCCCCAGTAGGCAGGCGTCCAGAGGAACCCAACTTCCGGCGCCATTACCCAGGTTCCTGGAATCCAGAAATAATCCGCCACATCGTAATCGTATGACCAATACCCGGGCGTCCAGAGATATCCATCCCCGGGACAAATCGGCTGCTCGTATACTACGAGCGGCGGTGGCGCAATCGTGATCGCCACGCGGACCTGCGCAGACGCTGCACCCGAAATAGCCAGCAGCACACATGCGAGCATCAAAGAGCGAATCAGGAAAACGAAACGCATTTTACTTCCTCCCACCCGATCACCCTTCGTTTACCCGGTCTGCCTTTCCTGCTCCGGGTTCCGAGGATAAGTCGGTTTGATTTCCGAATGCCAAAAGCAAAAATGCCCAAAATACACTCCAATCCTAGTACTACGCCAGGATGCCTGACATAGGGTGATTTCTGTAGGAATGCGGGGATTAGACCTTAACGATTCTCAACGCAAACACCGCCGAAACCTTATTCAACTGCCTGTTCTACTGGCTGATCCGCGAGAGTGATCGTAGTGGGTGCGGATTGTAGGCCCTGGACGCATTCAGCCAGCGTCGTAAACGGATGAATGCCGCTTGCCAGCCCTAAACGCCTGCTGGCATTCGTCAAATCGCCGGCAAAGTGCCACAACCCAACGGTGATTTTCAGATCCGGTTCCACCTCATGCAACTTGGCGTAAAGGGAACGAACATGAGTTATGGCGAACGGAGGAAGCGCTGATATGCAGACTAAATCCGGTCTCTCCTGCCTCAATTGTACGAGCATCTCCGCTGGTGTGCACAGCGGAAGACAACGCGCGTGATGTCCCGCCCTCTCGAGAACCTGCGCAAGCATTGTCCCGACGATTTCATCGGCCTCGTCCCGCGCAGGAAGGCACAGAATCCTTTGCGAAGATTCGGCCCTCGCCGAAGCCGATGCTTGCATTCGGATTGCGTCTCTACCCTCCAACGCCACATCCGCATCATTGCCGCTTGGTTCGCATAGCTCGTCAATCAATTCACGCGTGCTCTGGGAGATAAATTTCTCATTTGCATCTTCGAGCCGGTTTTGATGGCGGTCCTGCTCTGCCAGGCTCAACGCAGGAATCAGGACGGAATCGTAGAGGTCCTCAAGCGTGCTTTCCTTCAAGTAACTTTCCAGGACTTGGCGCGCTTCTTCATGATCCATCGCGAGCAGGCGCTGATAAAAACGCGAATCCGGCGTCAGCGAAGGTTCGTCACCCAACAGTACATGAAGGAAACTAAGCTGCGGGACATGCCTCCCAATCACCACCATGCAAACAGTTAAAGGGGTGGAAAGGATCAATCCGATGGGGCCCCAAATGGCCGTCCAGAAAATCGCGGCGACTAGAATCGCCAGCGAGGAGATTCCCGTGTGTGCCCCATACAGCATTGGCTCCACCAGATTCGAAATGATCAATTCGGTGATAATGAAAAGGGCGAGCGTCATCAGAGGACGCGTCCAACCGTCAAACACCGCCATGGAGAGCAACAGAGGCATGATCCCGCCCAGCGGCGGCCCTATGTAGGGAAGAAAACGCAGAAGGCCCACCAGCACGCCCCAAAGCAGCGCGCCAGGCACCCCGATAAAATGAAGGCACGTTCCGATGAAAATTCCATAGCAGGTGTTCACCACCACCTGAAGCAGCAAGTATCTGCTTACCCGAGCGCTGGCATCGTCCAGAGTTTGCGTTACAAGGTGAATCCGCCCTTCGCCCGCCAGTGCAATCAGCCGATTTCGCAAATCCTCCCGTTGAATCAGCATGAACATCGTGAACACAATCACAATGAGAATGCTCGCGAGTATCCTCAGAACATCCTGAACCGACTCGAGCGGCAGGGCCGGCGATTTCACCACCTCCACTGCAACAGGGGCGGCCACCTGGGGAGCGCGGCTGGCTCCGCGTTTTGCTACGGAAGTACCTTCGGCCTGCGTGCCGGCGGGAGAGGACGCGAGATCCTTGCCCAGTTCCGTCATTGTCTCGGAGGCTTTTCCCAGCGCGTGGCTCGTAGACCAGTGGAAGGAATCAATTTTCGATTTGATGTTGGTTTTATAGTCGGGAAGTTGATTCACCACTTGGCCAAACTGCTTGGTGACCGTCCAACCCAAAGCCCCGCAGGCCACAACCGCGAGTATCACGACCAGCAACGTTGAGAGAACGCGACCAAAATGAATTCGCTCCAGGAGCTTCACCACCGGCGTCAATATAAAAGTGAAGAGCAGGGCCAGGGCGAGGGGTATCAGGACGATCCTGGCGAAATACAGTGTGACGATCGTCACCACCGCCACGATCACCGCGAGCAGATGGAATAGATTCTCTGCTGTGTTGGAGCCTCTCGCCGGGGGAGCGACTGTGCCCGAGGAACTCACGCCCGCGTAGCTAGCCCGCCAATCAGCGAAACGACGAACAGGATCAAGAACAAATAGAAGAGCAGCTTCGCAATTCCCGCGGCAGCGACCATGATTCCGGCGAATCCGAGCACGCCGGCAACAATCGCGACAACCAGAAATATCAGCGCCCATCGCAGCATAGTGCCTCCTAGTCGAAGTTATTCTTTCGAAATACTGTCTCTTGCGTCATTCACCCGCAATTCATTTACAACAAGTTTTACGTTTGGAATCCCGGAGGCGATCTCTTCCACTCGCGCGCGCCGGATTTGAGAATTTACGCTTCCCTTCAGCGTCACCACGCCGCTTTTCACAGCGTAGCTCACATTCTTTTTCACTTTGTTCTCTGTCAGGGCCGCGTCCACATTCTTCGCAATTCTCTTGTCAAGGTCCGCGCTCTCGGTATTGCCCGCGCCAACTATGCCCGCCGGCTTGACTTGGATTTCGTCGGAGATAATTTGCCCCGCAGTCATGGACCGGACGATCGATTCGGCCTCTTCTCGATCGGCCTCAGCGGAAACCCGCCCAGTCAGAGTCACCACGCTCCGGACACGGTCTTGACTGATCGAAACATCCTTGTATCCGAACTGGTCGAGTGACGCCCGAATATCGCCCGCAACGTCGCTCGACTTTGCCGAAACTCGCGCACAACCCGTGAACGCCACCGCTGCCAAAAGTAGTTCCGAAATTAGAAGGGCCGACGATAATTTCATGCGAGTCCCCTGCACAACCGCAACCAACCTGAGAGGTGCGGCGCACAAAGCCTACGGCAGGGGCGCGGATCCATCCATAAGTGGATACCACTAGATGCCTGGAGGAAATCAGGTACGCCTGATTTGAGCTACCGTGCTAACAGCAGCTTGCTCGAAGGCTTGCTGCTGAACTCGACCTGCTCATTGTTTTAAAAGACTTAGGCTTCCTTCTCGTTCCAGAAGCCCCCTGTTAGGGATACAGACTTCATTGCGGAATGGAAAGCTCATCCAGAACAGGGCTGGAGAGTCCCTTCACGGCGCGGTTGGCGCGCCCTTTAAGGTCAAAGACAATGATTTCGTTTTCACCGGCTCGAAGCCAAGGGCCCGGCGCATAAAGCGTCTGCTGCGGCCCGATATTCCAGAATCTTCCGAGAGGATGGCCGTTGATCCACGCGGCGCCTTTCTCGAAGGCGCGCATGTCGAGAAATGTGTCACCCGTTTCTTTCAGTTGGAAAGTGCCGCGATAAAAAGCTGGCCCCTCCGCCGGGTGCTTGCTGAAACGGATACTCTCGAGAGCCGTCATCGGCAGGGGATACATCTCCCAGCCGTGGATTTCATGGGCATCGAGCGTGACGGATTCCGTAATGCCCTTGCGGTCTTTCCGAAGCGCCTTCGTGAAGTTGATACGGCCGGTGTTCTCGACAAGGATGTCGAGCGTGATTTCCATCGCAGCCGAGTGAATCGGCATTGAACTTTGATTCAGGCGTCTATCGAGAGTACCTGCTAAATCGCCATTCAAGAATACTTCCGCGTAGTCGCGCATCTCGTGAATTGCGAGCTTACCTTCGAGGGGCCCTTTCAAGTGCGAGCGATACAGAATGTATCCGAAGGATTGCCCCAGCGATTCCATGGGCCGTGGCATGTCGGCTGGGATTGGCGCGCCAAGATTTTCCGCTAGCCGGCTGGATTCATTCAGCGTGAACGCCGGAATCGAAATCGTGGGGCCGCTGGCGGGAAGGGGAGGCAACAGCGCCCCAGCGGCCTGATGCCTCGCGAGAATATCCCGAAACGCGAAATATTTCTTTGTGGGGCATCCGGATTCGTCGAGCGGAGCATCGTAATCGTAACTCGTGGTCTGCGGCATGTAGCTCTTATAGAGATTCGCGCCATTCATGAAGCCGAAACTGGTTCCTCCATGGAACATATAAAGGTTGATTGAATAACCCTGATCGAGAATCCATGCGAGCTCTTTTTCCTGCTGTGCCGCGTCCGTCGCCGCATGTTTGTCGCCCCACTGATCGAACCATCCGTCCCAGTATTCGCCGGCCATCAGGGGCTGATTGGGGCGAAATTTCGCAAGCGTCTTGAATGCCTTCGCAGCCTCTCCAGGTCCAAAGTTCACAACTGCCGGAAGGTCCGGCAGCGCTCCGTAGGGGAGCTCTTCGGGGCCGTCCGCGGTATACATCATCGCCTCGCCAAGGCCCGCAACCGAGAGCGCGTCGTGAATGCCCTTCATATATTCCGTGTCTTTATCGAACGAGCCGTATTCGTTCTCCACTTGCACCGCAATAATGGGACCGCCACGCGTAATCTGCATGGGCGCCAGTTCCTCGCCCAACCGCTTCAGCCATCGCCGGGCGGGCACCATGAATTTCTCGTCGCGGCTCCGCAACACGGTATCGGGATCTGCGAGCAACCATGCTGGCAATCCGCCCAAATCCCATTCGGCGCAGACATACGGCCCCGGCCGCACAATGACGAAAAGGCCCTCTTCCTGAGCCGCGCGGATGAAAGCAGCAACGTCCAGTGGACCGCTGAAATCGTAAGCCCCCGGCTTTGGTTCATGCAGGTTCCAGAACACGTATGTTGAAATTGTATTCAGGCCCATGGCGCGCGCTTTTCGCAATCGGTCGTGCCAGTATTCACGCGGAATTCGAGCGTAGTGCATCTCTCCGGAAATGATTTGAAACGGTTTGCCGTCCAGAACGAATGCTGTGCCATTCACTCCGAAAGTTTGCCTGCGCGTGGTTTGCGGCGATGCCGCGGCAAACAGAACGAACACAACGGCCGCGAGGGAGAGAGCCAGCGGAAGGCGGAGTGGTCCAGGGGCTTGCATCAGTTGCCCGTTGGCTCAGCTTCGAATGTCTTCACTTCGAATGGCTTCAGCTGAATGGTGACCGGTTCACCGGCGCGAGCTTTAATAGCCGCAGCCGAGCTATCTTCCTTCCACGGACTCCGAAGCTGGAATTCGCTGGCTGCCCCCGCGGGCATCTCGAAGGCTTTCGCGAGGTCGATCGTAATGCTCTGCGGCTGTTCGTTCGGATTTCGAAGCACCAAAATCCCCTTGTGCGGCGCCCACGAAGCCCAACCGTAAATTTCCAGCTGCGCTGGGTCGCCGCCAATCCAGTGGGTGTCCACCAAAATATCAGCGTTGGCCCGCGACCAGTTCGCCGCCTCGGCAAGATTGTCCCAATCATCCGCCGAAAGCAGCGAGGGAGTGATGTACATCTCCTGCAGCTGCGTGCCGGTGCCGAAATAATCGCGCACTTCATTTTTGAAATCGTGGCTCGGATCCGAATCCAGATTGTGGGCGTGCCGCGCGAAGATAATCCCATGCAACATCAGCGAATTCAGAGGATACAGCGGCCCGCCCATGACGATCCGCTCGTAAGTATCCGAATCTCGATATGTGATCCATCGTTCGCGATTCGGCCCCACGCCGCGGAACTCGTGGTCCTCACCCCCCCGCCAGATCGAATCGGCGTACGCCAGCCAGAAAGGCGAAGGGTAAGTTCCGGTCGTGAGATTGACGTAGAGGTCGCGCTTCTGCGCGCGAAGTTCTGTGATCAAATTGATCGCAGCGTCGAAATCGCTGTCGAAATTGCTTCCGGGGAAAACGCGATCGGCATTGCCGGTGCCGTCGAACTTGAATTGATTCACACCAAAATCGCGCATCATGCGCAGGCAGGTGTCGCGAAAAAGCGCGTAATATTTCGGACCGGAAAGCGCCATCCCATTATCCACAACCTCATAACCTCCGGCCCGTGCGGCTGCAACTCGTTGCCGCTTTGGCTTGTCGTATCCGCCCCAGGGAGACATCCAGATGCCGGGTTCCGCGCCATATTTTTCGATTTCACGGCGCACTCCCGTGAGCCCGTCGGGAAATCCGGGGTTGAATTTCCAGAGCGTTGCGGGATTATCCCAGCCGTCGTCGAACATGAAGGAAGAAAGCTTCACGCCGCGCTTTTGGTTAAGTTCGTTTCCAATCGCGCGAACCGCGCCCAGTGTATCCGCTTCACTGTAGCGATCGAAGTATCCGAGGTCGTACCAGGAATTGTAGTGGAGGAAAGTGCGGTAGGGATGCGCGCGCTCGCGTTCCACATATCTCAGAAAGCCACGCCGCAGTTGCCCATCGGGCGTTACACCCAGCACGCTGGAATACGTGATTTCATGGCTCTTTTTCAGCGGCAATTCGCGTTCGAGTTTGCAGCGCGCGCGGCCGAGCGCGACGCCACAAGTTGAAAGAGGATGCTCGAATCCGGCGAACCGCGACCCATCAACCACCGGGGAGCCTGCGACACTTCCGGAAACGTGCGCGCCCGGGAGCATCCAATCAATCATCCGTATTTCGATGATCGAAGCGTCGCGATCCAGCGCGGCGACCGTGACTTCATTGCGAAGGTAATTCGATCCGTCGCGCAAAATCGCGCGCCAGGTCACGTTCAACGACCCTTTCGAATCGCGGAATTGCATGACGACCGATTTTCCCGACAACCTTTCCGATAGCCTGGCCGCTTCCGGATTTGGATTCAGGTCGCTCTCCGTGGGAGCGGACGTTATCTTCATATTCGATGGCGTCAGCACGCGGCCGTCGCCGAGTATGAGGACAAACGGATTTGCGGGTGCATCGAGCGATCTTTTTGTAAGCAGATCTCGAAATTCGCTGCCCCTGAGTGCGCCACTTGACAACGTCCAACTGACTGCCAAAGCCCCGTTGGAAAGTGAAAAACCATCCGGCGTGATTTGAACTTGCGCAAGGCCGGGATCGGGTTCAAAAAAGACAGGGCTTTTCTCTTGGGCAGCCAAATTTCGGGCCGCGCCAAAACCACAAATCCATAAAAGCGCGGCAATCCAAAGGCATTTCATTCGCATCGTCTCCGATTTCACAAGACTCACTCCGGATTTCTGGGCCTAGAAGAGATGCAGGAACTTCATCCTGGCACCGAGCCCGTCGCAGCTGCACCGATCGCTGGCGCCGCAGGCTTTGCCAGCAACGATCCGACCAGCATGCCAACACCCGCAAGCGCGAAGGCGCCCAATCCCGAATAGCTCGCCGGCGCCTTGAAAAAGAAAAACCCGATTGTCGCGATCGCGCCTCCCGCCATTGCAAGGTAGCCTCCCAGCGTCGAAGCGCGCTTCCAGTAAAGCCCGGCAATCACCGTCACAAGCGTCCCGGAAAGATAAATCGACGCCGTGATATTCAAATAAAAATATGTCGGGCCCGGCAGCGTGTACCACAATCCCCAAACCATCACGAAAATGCTCACAAACAGGTTGGCCACGCGATTCAGCACTACCTGCTGACGCGAAGTCATCGCCTTCCGCCGAAGCGGGATGATGATGTCTTGCGCCAGGATCGAGCTCCACCCCAGCAGGTACGAACTATTCACGGACATTGTGGCTGCGAGCATTCCCGCCACTACCAAACCGAGAATCCCGGACGGCAACAACGTTGCCAGCATGCGCGGCATCGCCTCGAGAGAATTTTGTCCAGGCCCCAGCAGCGCCAGTGCCGCAATTCCCCACATCATCGGCATCATACCCCGACCCAGAAAGATAAACCCCGCCCACGAAAACACTTTCTTGCTGATTTCCGGACTTTTTGTTGAAAAGGTCCGCATCGCTGTCGTCTGCCAGCAGGTATGGACCGCCAGCCAAACGAGAACCTGGAAAATAATGTAAACCCAGCCGTAGTCGTGATTCGCGATGGGGCTGAATCCCCCTGCGCCCATCGTATGCTGCACCGCGTCGTGCATATGCCCGATTCCCGCTGCGCGCACCGACCAAATGGTCACCAGGATCGTCCCCACGCTGAGCGCAACAAATTGAATGAAGTCGGTGATGACGATCGAAACCATCCCGCCGACCATCGTGTACACCAGCTCGAGAAGCAGAATCCCGGTCATCACGGTTTTAATGTGCGTCACGTTGATGCCGGAAATAATCGCGAGAAACGTTCCTTCCACTTTCAGGAATACGCCCATATTCAGGATGCCGCCGGTCGCGACGAGTATCCCCGTGAACACGCGCAGCCTGCGGCTAAACTTGACCTCGAAGAATTCCGGCACGGTCATCAATCGCATTGCGCGCAGCCGCCGTACGATGAATCCGGTTCGGCCGACGAAGATCATCACCAGCCCCGCAATCAGTCCGTTGATGAACGACGCGTAGCCTGTCTTGTAGCCCAACTCGGCGTAGTACATGAAAGTGATTGTGCCAATCTCAGTGGCCGCCAGTGTAGCGATGCCGATGAATGTGCCCAGCTCGCGGCCCGCAACCAGAAAATCCGCAATTCCTCCTACATATTTCCGTCCATATAAGCCGGTTGCAAACGTGGCCAGCACATAGGCGATAACGATGGCCCAATCCAGCGTCGAAAAGTGAGTCGCCATCATTGCTTGTTTGACTCGGCGCGAAGATTCGCCAGCATTTCCCGCAGATCTTTCAATCCCCGCACGAACACGATGGTCGCGATCACGGCGAAGGCCGAGCCCGCAATCACGAAGTTCGCCATCCAGAAGATGTACCAGGCGTTCATGGGAAAGAGGGCGATTCTAACGCGAATGCCGCTGGCGTGGTCCATCATTTCCGCTCTTGGGCTACACTTAACACAGGCATGTCGAGCGGCCCCGATCTCCAAAAAGCTGTCATTCTGGCGCGCGGCGCCGGCTCTCGCATGAGGGCCGACGCGGGAATTCACCTCGATTCCGATCAGGCTGCCATTGCGGATATGGGCGTGAAAGCGATGATTCCTTTTGGCAGGCCATTCCTCGATTTCGTTTTGAGCGGTCTTGCGGATGCCGGATTTTCGCAGGCGTGCGTTGTCATCGGGCCTGAACATGAATTTGTGCGGGAATATTACGCGCGGCTGCGTTTGAATCGCATTCAAATTCAATTTGCGGTTCAGGATAAGCCGCTGGGGACGGCGAATGCCGTGCTGGCTGCCAGTGAATTTGCTGGCGACGATGAGTTCGCCGTCTTGAATTCGGATAATTTGTACGCGAAAGAGGCCCTTGTGGCTTTGCGCGAGCTCGGCCAGCCGGGTGCCGTAATGTTTCAGGAAAGCGCGCTCGTCGCGAACAGCAATATCCCTCGAGACCGCGTGCGCTCCTTCGCATACGCCAAGGTAGATCGCCAAGGGTATCTGCTTGACCTTATCGAGAAGCCCGATGAACAAACGCTTGCGGGATTGGACGGTTTCACGCTGGTGAGCATGAACTGTTGGCGCTTCGCAAAAAGCATCTTCGAGGCGTGCCGTCGTGCGCCCATCTCGCCGCGCGGTGAATACGAACTTCCCGCAGCGGTGAAAGCAGCCGTGAAAGCTGGCATGCGCTTGAAGATCGTCGCGAGCCGCGCGTACGTGCTCGACATGTCGCGGCGCTCGGACATTGCAGCGGTGGGCGAACGCTTGCGGAATTTGAAGGTATCGCTGTGAACCACGCTCTCAACCGCGCGCTTGCAGCGGCCGGCATGAGCCCCGATGAGGCTGCCCGCAAGGAACGCCTTTTCGCGTCGGCGGAAGCCGCATTGCTAACACGCAACGTTTCCTCCATCCACCGCTTCTTCGTTCCCGGGCGCATCGAGGTTCTCGGTAAGCACACTGATTACGCGGGAGGCCGCAGCCTGCTCTGCGCGGCGGAGCGCGGCATTTGCGTTGCCGCTGGCCCGCGGAGCGACGCGGCGGTTCGCATCATCGATGCCGTGGATGGCCGCAACATTGAATTTAACTTAGGCGCGGAATTGGAAATTGCGAAATCGGGATGGACCGTCTATCCGATGACCGTCGGCCGGCGCATCGCGCGGAATTTCGACGGTCAACTGCGCGGCGCCGAGATTTCATTCTCGAATGATCTGCCACGTGCTTCGGGAATGAGCAGCTCAAGCGCCTTGGTCGTCGCGATTTTTTCTGTCCTCAGCCGGATGAACCAGCTCGATCAGCGCCCGGAGTACCACTCAAACATTCGCAGCCGGGAAGAGCTCGCAGGCTACCTGGGCTGCATCGAAAACGGACAAAGCTTTGGTTCACTCGCAGGCGACAGAGGCGTTGGCACGTTTGGAGGCAGCGAAGATCATACGGCGATCGTCTGCTCGCAGTCTGGAATGCTGCGTCAATTCAGCTTTTGCCCGGTTCACCCCGAGCGTGCCGTAAAATTGCCTGACGGGTGCGCATTCGTGGTCGCCACAAGTGGTGTCACCGCTTCTAAAATCGGCACAGCGCGCGATCAATATAACCGCGTCTCGATGGCAGCCGAAGCAGTGAGAGATGTCGCGCGCGCCTGTTTAGGCAGTGGCATTCCAACACTTCGCGATGCCCTAGCCGTCTCGGCTGACGCGCCCGATCGCATTCGCGCTGCACTCAAGAAATCATCCGTCCCGGGCTTTTCTCCGGAAACGTTGCTGGACCGATTCAATCAATTCGTTTTGGAATCAGAGGAAGTCATCCCTGCAGCTGGCGATGCATTGCAGCGTGCCGACCTGCATACCTTCGGTGACCTTGTGGATCGCTCGCAGAAGGCCGCCGAACACTGGCTCGGCAATCAAATCCCGGAAACCATCGAACTCGCGCGCATCGCCCGCCGCCTGGGAGCGGTTGCCGCGTCGAGCTGTGGAGCGGGTTTCGGCGGAAGTGTCTGGTCGCTCGTCTCGCGCGCGGACGCGGCCGAATTCCTGCAGGCGTGGAAGCACAATTACGAGCAACTCTTCCCTGAGCCCGCCACGCACAGCCAGTTTTTTGTCACAGGTGCGGGGCCCGCGTCCATGGAACTCTGATACGCGCTAGAGCCCCAGGTCACTCAATCCCGGATGCGCGTCCGGCCGCCGGCCGAGCGGCCAGGTGAACTTGCGCTCGGCTTCCTTAATCGGGAGATCATTGATGCATGCAAACCTCCACTGCATCAGCCCGTCCGGATTAAATTCCCAATTTTCGTTGCCGTACGCGCGATACCAATTGCCTGAGTCATCGTGCCATTCGTAGGCGAAGCGGACGCCGATGCGATTCTCCGTGAACGCCCATAGCTCTTTGATCAGCCGGTAGTCCAATTCCTTCGTCCACTTCCGCTTCAGGAAGCCGACGATCTCCTCCGTCCCGTTCACGAATTCTGCGCGGTTCCTCCAGTGCGAATCCGCTGAGTAGGCAGTTGCAACTTTCACGGGCTCGCGCGAGTTCCATGCATCCTCAGCCAGCCGAACTTTCTGAATCGCTGTCTCTTTCGAAAATGGAGGCAACGGTGGACGGTTTGTCACTTTTTCTCTCACTCTCGTCGTTGATTTTCCAATGTTCCCTGCATCTTGGATTGTTTTTTGTTTCCAAACGATGCAACTGTTTTTCACGATGAGCTGGGAGATGCATCTGCTGGGCACCGGCCACTTCGCTCTACAGTCGCACGCCAAGGAAATCGCCAGCCGCATCGAAGGCTTCCTCTCCAAAAACAAAATTACGCGTTAAGCTGGTTCCTGATTGCCGCGGACCTGCAGGCAACCCGGCCCGCGGCACTGAGGAAAACACAATGGTTACCAGCTTTGGGTCGCTCGTCTTCACGCCCGTCGTGAAGGCGTTGCAGGAACGCTACGGCAGCCGCCAGCAGTACGTCCGCATGGAGCAAATGAGCGGCACCCACGCCGGGCTGGGTCCCGAGGAGCGCGAATTCCTCCGTGAACGCGACACTTTCTACTTGGCTACCATCGGCTCGACGGGATGGCCCTACATCCAGCACCGCGGCGGCCCAAAGGGATTTTTGAAAGTAATTGATGACCGCACCATCGCCTTCGCCGATTTTCGCGGCAACAAGCAATACGTCAGCACTGGCAATCTGATGTCGGACGACCGCGTCGCGCTGATTCTGGTTGATTATCCCCGCCAGCTGCGTCTGAAAATTCTGGGGCGCGTTGAAATATTCGAGGGGGAAAAGGACATGCCCTGGCTCGATAAAGTTCGCGACCCGGCTTATGAAGCGGTAATTGAACGCGTCTTCGTGATCCACGTGGAGGCGTTCGACTGGAATTGCCAGCAGCACATCATTCCGCGCTTCACAGAAGAGGAAATTCGCGAAGCGCTCGCGCCGGTGGAAAAGCAGATGGAGAAATTGGCTGAGGACAACCGGAAACTTCGCGAGCAATTGGTCCAACTCGGCAAGAATAAGGCGGATCGAGCCTGACACTTCTTTCGACACAAATTTGTTCGCTATGTTCCAGAAACTCGGTCATTCGATGCAGAAACTACCTCAATTCGTCCAGGATATTACGGGCGTGCGCGCGCTCGCCTCAAACTCCTTAATCGTGCGCGCTCAACTTAATTGCTTGCCGGCGCAGGCAACGGCTTCGATTCTTCGGCACCTTTCCCTTCCACGATTGTGTAAATACAATCTGCCGGCATATCTTTCAGCGTCTCCACATTTCCGTTCGGCCAGCGGATTTCCACGGTGTCCATCTTGCTTGACGCGCCAAGCCCGAAATGCAGCCGCAAATCATTTTGCGAAAGGTAGCTCGCGCCGCCGCGGACTTCGCCGATCTGCGAAATGCCACCGGCCTTCACCGTGACGCGCGCTCCAATCGCAGCCCGGTTGCTTTTCGTGCCTTCCAGCTTGAAAAGCACGCGATGATTTGTATTCTTCGCCGTGTTTAACAGGAAAGTCGGAGTCTCGCCGACGTTGACCACCACGATGTCCACGTTGCCGGAATTGAAAACATCGCCGAACGCGGCGCCGCGGCGCGACGCAGGTGGAATTCTCGCTAACCCCGCCTGCGCCGAAACGTCATCGAATGTCCCGTTGCGATGATTCCTGTAAAGAAGCATCGGCTGGCGATACGGTGCCGAGCCTTGCGCGTGGTCCATTTGAGGATAGACGTGGCCGCAGGCAACGAAAATATCCAGCCATCCGCTGTTTTCCATGTCGAAAAATCCCGTCCCCCATTTCACCAGCGGATAGCTGGCTTGCCCAAGCTTCGAAATCAAACTCGCGTCGCCGAAACCCTGCGAACCCAGGTTGCGATACAACGAATCGGGCTGGTCTGCGAATGTGGTCACAAAAATATCGAGCATTCCGCGGTGGTCGTAATCGCCGAAGTCCACGCCCATGTTTCCCAGCAGGCCTCCATCGCCGCTGTACGCTACACCAGACAGCGTCGCAGTCTCCGTGAAAGTTCCGTTATGATTGTTGTGGTAGAGATAATTCGGCCCAGAGTCGTTGGTCACGAAGAGATCGGGCCAGCCGTCGTTGTCGTAATCTGCCCAAGTGACGCCCAGGCCGTAACGCCCCGCGGAATCGTGCACGCCCGCTTTTTCGGAAACTTCCTCAAACGTGCCATCGCCGCGATTGTGGTACAGCAGATCGCTTTCTCCCTCCATCCCCCACGGGCCGCACTGCACCGGGATGCCCTTGAACATGCAATGCTGGCCCTTGCCGAATTCGGGAAGATGATCGATGTCCATGTGCACATAGCGTGAAACGAACAGATCCACATTACCGTCGCGATCGTAATCGCCCCACGCGGCGCCCGTGCTGAATCCTCCGCCGCGCACTCCAGCTTTTTCGGTGACGTCCTCAAATTTGCAATTCCCCAGATTTCGGTACAGCGCATTTCCGCCATAACCTGTGACGAACAAATCGAGGCGTCCATCATTATCGAAATCCGCCACCGCAACCCCCATGCCCCAGCCGCGACGCGCGAGTCCCGCAGACTCCGTGATGTCTTTGAATTTTCCTCCCGGCTCCTGGTGATAGAGCGTGACCATCGGATCGCCGCCCTGGCGATACCGGTCAATCGTGGAACCATTAACGATGACGACGTCCTGCAACCCGTCGTCATCGCAATCAAAAAGCCCCACCCCGCCGCTCATGGATTCAAGGATGTATTTTTTTTCAGGCGACGAATTGTGCGGAACGGTGAGCCCAATTTGTGCGGCGACATCCTCGAAAACGGGTGGCGGTGCCAGTGGAACAGCTGCGGCCTTATTTTGTGCCAATGAAATCGCGAGCGCCGGCGATTGCACTACGCCAATTCCAGGCAAGGGAAGCAAGGCGCAGGCGGCGACACTGATTGCGAACACCTTGGCGATCCGGCCAAACGTCATGCAAACTTTATACCTCAGCTGGGATAGCGGCGCTCGCGGATTCCACGGTTAACTGCCCCTAGTGCCGGGTGTATTTATCGAAGACGGTGATCACCGGAAGGGCATTGAAGGTGTCGTCGAAAAATCCTCGCGATGTGAGCGGCCCGGTGACAGCAGGTTCCCACCAGAATACGCCCTTGCCAAGACCTCCTGGAGTTTCCTGCACCACGCGATTTACTTCATCCAGAAATTCTCGCTGCCCGTCGGGCGATTCCGGGAACGGCCCCGCATGCTTCATGTACTCCGCGGGCCGCCAATTGTAAGCCGCCTCCACCACGATAATGTCCTTGCCGTATTCCTTCGCCATGAAATTCAAATTCTCGCGAAGGTCGTTCAGGCTGCCGTGCCACCACGGATAGTAGGATTGGCCGATCACGTCGAATTCCACGTGATAGGTCGCCAGCTTGTCGAAGAATTCCTTGGTGCGGATTTTGTCGCCGCCGCGGTCAATGTGGACCATGATTCGCGGGGGCGGCGAATTTCCAACCCCGGCGTTCACGCCTGCGATCCCGGCTTTCATCAGATCGGCAAAATTATCCCAGTTGGCCGGCAGGCGCGCGTCGGGCCACAGCATTCCATTCGTTATTTCATTGCCCACTTGAACCATGTCCGGCAGCACGCCCGCTTCGCGGAAGGCCGCAATCGTTTCTTTCGAGTAGTTGAAAACTGCCTGCGCAAGCTGCGCGTGCGACATTCCTTCCCAGGCTTTCGGGATAAATTGTTTCCCGGGATCGGCCCATGTATCGGAATAATGGAAATCGAGAAGGAAATGAAACCCGAGTTTTTTTGCGGACTGGGCCAGCGCAATTGTGTAGGGAAGGCTGTTGGGCAATTCTTTCGGATCATTGAAAACGCGCAGCCGAACCCAGTTGTAACCATGATCTTTCAGGATTTCTAATCCTGGCTTCGCCACGCCGCTGTCTTTGAAGACGGTGCCGTGATCCTCCGCTTGTTTCAGGAAGGAAACGTCCGCGCCGACTGCGTAGCTGGATTGCGCCAGGCCAGAAGAGGGCCAGAACGAGAGGAAAAAGCAGATTGCTACGATATGCTTCCCATTCATTTCTGCACCAACCTTCCCTGCCGCTACATCCTCAAATTCAGTGAACCGGAACGATCTGCCATTGCTGCGTCGTTGCGCTGCTGTTGATGGGTTCCTGAACCGCAAAGCCCATTTGCGCGCCCGTTCCCCCGTTCATATCCAGTGCAAGACCGCTCAGGTGATTCACGATCGTGAAGGTGCCGTTTCCCGCCGTCACGATGTCCCATTCCTCTTCCTGCGAGCTATTCGCGGCGGATTGCACAACGGGATTCCCACTCGCCGTCGAGCCCCCCGAATCGTCCAGTACGTTGACCGCGCCGCCTGAACCGGGATTCAGGCTTGCGATTTGGAAGTAGCCGTCATCGTCGCTGGTGATGGACCACTGCTCGCTCAGGCCTGGATTGCCATCGTCCACAGCAGTATTCAGCAGCGCGCCGGAGTTTGTGGACGCCTCATAGACCTCCAGGATTTGCCCCGTCGAGGCGTTGACGAATTTGTAGTGAAGCGAGGGATCGAGTTTTCCTCCCAGAGCATCGAGCGCTGGAAGTGTTGCGGAATAATTCGCGGCGTTGGGGTTCGTGGTTCCCGATGTGTCGGCGTTGTCGAAAATCGTCAGTCCGCTCCACGTATAAATCGCATTGGGAAGACTGTCGCCGTTGTAGAACCCGCCCCCGGGAATCTCAATATTCACGCCTTCGGCATCCCAGTATGCCAATCCCATCCCCAGATTGTTCGGCAAGGTTTTCTGAACATTTTGCAGATCGATCAGGAATTGCCGCTGCAGTGTTTCGCTGGGGGGAAAATACCAAGGATCATTCGTATAGTAACCGTTCTCGTAGTGCTCTCCTGCCTCGATATTAAAAATGGGCTTGCCCAGATTGTTTGCGGCCGTGATCATCACGTCCTGCTCCACGGGTTGCTGCAATGGATTCGTGGCATTGGCCTGCGCATCCGTCAGTGGCCCGTGATACATCGGGTAGAAACTCTGGCAAATTGCGTCGTATGGAATGCCGTTCTGATTCGCCAACGTGAAGAAATTCGTCAGGTCCCACGCGGGCGTGATGTGAATGCACGTCAGCGGCGGCGGAATCGCGGGGCCGATCGAAGTATCCCCAGCGGCATCCAGCACCGCTTGAATCCCTTGTTTCTGCAAGGCCGCGAAATTTGGGAAATTGGCATCGCTCGGGCTCCCGATCGCGCCCAGAAACCCGGTGTCCACTTCATTCCCAATGGCCACCAGATCGGGCATCACGCCTGCCTGGCGGTAGTTTTCAATTTCCTGCTTCACATAGTTGTAGAGATCAGTTTGAAGCTGCGAAAGGGAATCGCTGGTCCAGGCAGCGGGGACGCTGGTGGAATTTCCTCCATCGTAGAGGAATGACAATTCAATGCTCAATCCCAAATTCTTTGCCCGCTTCGCGAGATCCAGATCCTGCGCTTCCAATTCGGCATAGCAAAGATTGCCGACGCAAGGGCCTGTGGAGCTCTGCGTCGCATACGGCGGCATCGACGTCGGCCGCATGCGGATCATGTTGACGCCGTGATTCTTCAAAATTTGAAGAATGTCCTGCTGCTGCCCTGCATCTTTCCACCACGCGGAATTGCTCGTCGTGCGATCGGCTTCCTGCTTTTCCAGCAAGGCGTTGTCCACACCGCGGAAAAATGCGGGGCGCAGCAACCATTGTTGGCTCTGCTTGACGTTTCCCGCGAGCGCCGTCTGATCGAGCGCGGCGCCGGCCGTGGCAGACGCAACATCCACCAGAAGTCCGGTACCCACATTCGAGATGGTGTAATAGCCATTGCCAGTCGAGGTGAGCAACCACTGTTGCGTGCCGGCGTCGTCGCAGGCATTCTGCGCGATCGCCGCGCCTCCTGCGCCGTCCAGACACAGCCCGTCGGAAACGTTGCTGATTTTCCAGGAGCCTCCGCTGAGGCTCGTAAACGCCCACCGCTGGCCAAGGCTCGTGAAACTCCGCGTCTGCTGCGAGATTTGCGAGCCCGCAGCCTGCGCGCCATTCGTGTCCGCCTGGAAGCCGCTAAGCTGATCCACCGCGTAATAAACCTCGCCGTTGATGGGAGTAATGCTTGTCGGCTCTGGCGGCTGCGGATTGCTCGCGGCGATTGTAAATGTAGCCGTCACGGATTCCGCCGCCGTCATCCCCACCGCGCAGCCCGCCGTTCCAGTGCAGGCGCCGCTCCACCCTCCAAACGTCGAGCCGTTGCTTGCGGCCTGAGTCAGTGTTACCTGAGTTCCGCTCGTGAAGTTTGCCGTGCAAGTGCCCGGGCAGACGATTCCAGCGGGCGTACTCGTCACGGTTCCCCCGCCCGTTCCCGCTTCCGTCAACGTCAAAGCATAGTCTGCGGGCGGCGGAGGGCCGGTGCCGGATGAACCACCGCAGGCGCCCAAACTCAGAATGGCAAAAAACAATATGGATGGTCTCACAACCATACGAGTCTATGTTTTGCGTCTCCCCAAGGGAATCCTCCTAAAGTAGGAGTTGCGCGCGCGTGGAATCGCAAGACTACTTCGTTCCCGAGGGCGGCGGAGTTTCGTCCTGCTGTGGTTGCTTGTTCATCTGGCGGTATAATTCTTTCACGCGATCTTTTGCTTTCTTGATGTCGTCGAATAAACGCATTTCCTTTTCCGCTTCAGCGTTCAAGTTCAACTTCTTGCAGGCCAGCGCAAGGCGATAATGCGCTTCGGTATTCAGCGGATCGGATTCGACGGCCATGCGGAGATACCCAATGGCTTCCTGCGGTTTGTCTTGCGTCATCAGAACTTTTCCCAATCCCAACTGGGCTCCGGTCTCTCCATGATTTAGCGCGAAGGCCTTCGTGTAACGGGCGAACGCCTGATCCACATCGGATTGGTAGAGCGCGATGGCGCCGTACTCGCATTCGATTCTGGCGCTATCGCCATCCATTCTCACCGCGGCGTCGAATTCCTTTGTGGCATCGGCCTGCGCAGTCGCATCCGAGGGAGACAATTGAAGGATTGCCTCGCCCAATTCGAAATGCACGCCGGGAACACGAGGATCGATTTCCAGAGCCTTTCGGTAATGCTCGATGGCTGCTTTCAGATCACCGTCGTTCACTAGGCGCTCAGCAATCACCAGCTGCATGCGCGCTGAGCCGGGCGCAACGATGGCTAGCTTGTTCAAAGTGTCGTCCGCGAGCTCGGCGTAGACGCGCTGAGCCATGAACAGAATGTCCACATTGTCGGGATCGAGGTCCACGAGCGTGCGCATCACAGAGGCGGTGCCGTCCAGATCGCCTTCCTGGTTGTAGAGACCTGCCAATTCCAAGCCCGCCTGGATGCGTAACTTCTTGTCCGTCAATTTCGGAAATGATTCTTCGAGCAATGCTTTTGCGGAGGGATCTCCGAGCCTGCGCTCGCAGATTCCTAGGAGTGCCCGCGATTTTGCCAGCGAAGGAGCGATGGTCAGGGCCTTGTGCAGATTTTGCGCGGCGGCCTGAAAATCGCCGCGCGAAAACGCGATCACACCGAGATTCGCGAAGGCGTCAGCGTTCCTTGGATCCAGAGCGACGACGGCGTTGAATTCCTTTTCCGCTGAATTTGTGTCGTTCGCACTCAGGTATGCGGTGGCCTTCTGGAAGTGATCGCGAATCTGCGTCGCGCGCGAGGGCGCGGATTGCGCAAACGCTCCAGAAATGGCGACGACAACAAGCGCGAATGCGATGATGGGCGCCATGAGGATGTTGGGCGCCTTGAGAAAGGTCGGCGCCTTGAGACTCCACAGCAGCGCGCGAAGCCATGCTTCGTGCATGGCGCGGATGCGGACGCACAATATTTGTCGGCCGTTTGCCACATTCAAGATACTACTGCGATGCGAGGGGTGAGGGAAGAAATTCGAGGAACACTCTAACCGCGGTGGAATTGAAGAAATGCCGTTTTTGTCGCCACTAAAAACTCCCTTTCTCCTTTGTATTCTGCAACTTAGGACGAACTCCGAAATGGCGCCGGACGCGCCTAGATTTTGAGTCGGCCTGATTCGAAAGAATTGAAGCGGAAGCCTCTCAGGTTTCACTGATTTGCCTAAAGGCGCGTCCCGAAAGAAAAAAGGGGGAGCGGGAGCATTGTTCGCTCCTGCTCCCCCGGGGTGGGTGGGGATTCAATTAGCGGTCGCAATCTCAGAAGTAAAAGTGAGCTCCGATCTGGATGATGCGCTGGCCGCTGGATGGGCCGGTGATTTTGCCGGCCGTCCCGTCGGCCAATGCGAATGAAGTGCAAGGGCCAGTGGTTGAGCCGGACGAGGACGAGGTCCCGGTGCCTCCCGTGCAGACGAGGCCAACGTTTCCATCGGGGTTGGCATAGTTCACGTGATTAAAGGCGTTGAACATGTCAGCCCTGATCTGGAGTCTCATCCCCTCGCGCACTGGAATTCGAAAATCCTTAGCAACGCTGAAGTCCAGATTTCCAAATCCCGGCCCGATCAGACCGTTGCGTCCTGCGTCCCCGAAGTGTGCCGTTCCCGGCGCGCAAAACTGCGTGATACTAATCTGGCCTGAATTGTTCGTCGTAGTCTCCTCCACGGTGCAGGGAGCGGTGTAGGCTGCAGGATTGTACCAACCATTGATCGAACGATTGGAGACAGCCGGATTACTCACGATATCCGGATACAGAGTTGACCCGTTGCCCAGGGATGAATCCAGCCCGGTAAGCAGGCCATCCGCTACGGATCCCTGAATCACGGGCGTGAATGGAACGCCTCCATGCCACTGGAAAATGCTGGAGACTCGCCAACCACCCGCGATCTGGTCCGCTACGCCGTGCAGATCATGCATGCGCCCATGGCCAAACGGGATTTCATACGCAACCTGACCGGTGATCGTGTTGGCTGCATTGAAGTCAGACAAACCATAATTCGCCGCCGGATTGTACGCGTTCTGGTACAGATCAACTCCCGATCCGTGGCCGTTTCCCGTGCCCGTGTCGAGCGATTTCGACCACGCGTAGTTGACCATGAAGTCCAAGCCATACGACATCCGCTTCTGCAGCCGCAACTGCAGCGCATTGTAGTTCGACCATCCATCGTAAATCTGACCCTGAATGGAATTGAACACGGGATTCGGGTTCCCGCAGTTATAGCCGGAACAACCGAGTTCCGTCACCGGAGCCTGGTTTATATCGGTGGCAAAGTTCAGGTTCGTTCCCCGCGTGTAGACGTAGCTCGTATCCAGCAAAATTCCGCCCGCGAACTCATGCTGAACGCTCAGGAGCCACTGCTGGACGTAGTCCGTGGGCATATTCCGCGGGTAATACGTCACACTGCTGAAATTGTTGAGAGTCGGCGAAAGCGTCTGAAGGGTCGGAAACACAACCGTGCCCGCTGGGGGACCGTCCGCCAGAAGGAACGGGTATGACCCATTGGTGTATCCACCGAAACCAACGTTGTGTGGATTGAAGCCGAGACCGAGTGCGCCGTCAGTGTAGTTTTCGGCGTCGCGCGGCGCATCGAAAATTCCGTAGCTCGCCCGGACAGACCATTTCTCACGCGGCGACCACGCGATACCGATGCGAGGTGCGAATTCCTTGTAGTCATTATTCTGGATCAGCCTCAAATTGCTCATCTGCCCGCCAAAGGCGAGATCGCCCTGTCCACCGTAAAGGATGCCTCCCTTGTACTGGCCTCCGTCCGCGGAATTGGGCAGGTAAGGATCGAAATTTCCAAACGCGTTGAAGCTTACGCCCCAGCCCGATTGAATCTGCCAGCGCAGGCCAAGATTCAACGTCAGGTGCGAATTGATTTTGATATCGTCGCTGGCAAACAACGCTGAATTCCACATATGAGCGCTGGTCGGGTTCGCCTCGTAGACGTACCACCCGTAGACTTCGCCGGAAAGAAAGTCAGCGTAGGGAATTCCCGTATTGCTGCCGTTGAATTCGAAGCTTCCCGAGCTGAGGTCGCCCCAGCTCGTATAGTTCTGATAGTCTCTGTCGTATTCGCCGCCCACCTTGATCGTGTGTTTGCCGTGGACCAGCGTCAGCACGTCGGAAAAATTGTAAACGCCTTCGCCGAGTACGGCGTCAATGTTGCCGTTTCCAGTTCCGCCGCCCAGAACAGTGGCTCCCTCGCCTGCCCCCTGGTCAATCGTAATTCTGGGGAAAAGGTTTCCAGGTGCGTTCGTGCCGTACGTCGGCTCGAGACCCAGAGTGGTTGGATCATTCTTGCCCAGCGAGTACGGTTTGTAGGAATCGAGCTCGCGCATGGCGCCCACTCGAAACTCATTCACCACCGTCGGGCTGATCGTGTAGATGTACGAGAGTTGCCCGGTCAAATTGTAGTTATGCGCCTGCGAAATCGCGGATGCATCGTTGGGGTAAAGTGGGTCCGGCGGCACAAAGGAAACGAAGTTCGGATAATAATTGAAACTGAACGAGAGTTTCTGTTGCGGCGAAAAGTTGTAATCCATCTTGCCCGCATACCAGGTTGATGTGTTCGGGCTCGACCCGTTGAATACGTAATTGTTTATGGGGCTGCAGGTTTGTGGTGTGCTCGCCGACGGAGCCACCGGCCCGGGGCATCCCGAGATCCAGCCCGGTGCGCTCGCGCCCGGGAAATAAGTCTGGAGCTTCTCCGCCACCGGATCAGGTGTCGCCAGCAGCGTGCCATTTGCATCGAAAGCCGGACCCGTGGATCCAGTAATCCCGTAAAAATTCCCCGCTTCCATGGCCGCCGTCGGATAGCTGTAAAGTCCGGAGTTCGGGGTAGCCGAAGGGTTCCGCTGGTAGGTGAAAAAGAAAAACAGTTTATCCTTCAGGATCGGCCCGCCCACGCTGCCGCCATAGTTGTTCCAGTGCTCAACTGATTTCGCCTGGCCGACGGGATTGTAGAAACCTCGCGCGTTGAGCGCTGTGTTCTGCAGGTATTCAAAAGCGCTGCCGTGCCACTGGTTGGTCCCGCTCTTGGTGAGAACGTTGATGGAGGTCAGACCATTGCCATACTCCGCGGGAGCATTTCCTGAATTGACGTTCACCTCGGCGATCGAATCAATCGGCGTGATGTTGTTGCTTCCATTGAAGTCGCGCGGGTCAGTCGCGCCGGAACCATCGACGAGGAAGTTGATGTTGTATCCCTGCGTGCCGTTCACTCCGCTCTGTTGCCCCGGCCCGGCCATGCCCGTGCCGCCGCCCGTGTTCACGCCGGGAATCATCTGAACCAATTCAGTCCGCCAGTCCGTGCCCACGATTGGCGCCGCGCCGATCGCAGCCGTATTCAAGTCCACGGACTGTCCGCTGGTCTCCGTCTCCACAAGCGGCGCGGCCGAGTTCACAACTACCTCTTGCGTGGCGGCTCCGACTTCCAGCGTGACATTAATTCCAAGGGTTTCGACGTGGAGGACGATGCCCGAGCGGACAAAGTCTCGGAAGCTTTTCTTCGCAAATGTAATCGTATATTCGCCCGGCTCCAAAAACGGGACGTCGTAAAGGCCCGACTGGTTCGTCGTCGAGGGAGTGACGACGCCCGTCTGCACGTTTTTAATCGAGACAGTCACGTCAGGCACCACTGCACCTGTCGCGTCCATAACCGTCCCCTTGATTTCCCCGGTGTTCGAGTTCTGGCCGTAAGCGAGTGGTGCAACGAGGATCGCAGCTACCAGCAAGAACAAGCACCCAAAATTGCGAAGGGTCTTTGCAATCATCAGTCAGCCTCCTGAAGCTTCATCCCGGTAATTGTTTACTTCGTCGAGCGCAACTGCTCAGCGCACTATCAAAAGTTTCGGGTCTACCCGAGGCGGGAAACCACACCATCGCCATCCTTGCCCCAACCCCAGGTAATACACCGTGTTCGGATTCTAGGTTGCCGCGAGATCGAATGAAATCCGCCTAAAGTAGGATTGTTGATAGTCCCCATCAAAAATACAAATGACTCCCGAAATCCAGCCCCCGTGCGCTTCCGCGTGCGTGGCAACGCGCGCCGCGTGGGGCCGCGGCGGGTGCTACCGCTCTTGTGGCACGGCGTGCGCGCATTACCGTTCCAGGTCCATCACCGTTTCATACTCCGGGATTAGGCGAACGTCTTTCAGCTTCAATGCGTCGCCGCTCGGTGGAAAGGTGGGGCGCGCGCCCTGCGGCAGATAAATGGGCGCATCCTGCCGCAGAGGAAGTACTTTCAATTCCAGCCCGCGTTCCGCGAGCCCGGGTGCGAGTTCCGACAGGCCAATGAGCCAGGGCGCGCCATTGTAGAAATCATCGGTAACCAGATAGTTGCCCGAATAGAGCCGCGCCACGTCTCCTTCGAACTCGATCCGTAGGAAAACGTCGCTCACCCCGGGGGACGCAACCTGAGGTAGGCGGATCATCCAACGCGCAGAGTTCGCGAACTCGGCATCGGTGGGCGCCATGGCGACTTCCTTCCCCATCTTTACCGGCTGGGAGGGAGCGGCGTCGCTCTCCTTCTGGACATCTACGGACGGCGAAACTGCTTGAACCCGCGCGGCGTAGGATTCAAAAATTCCGTCTACTCCTTGATCTGTAAATGGACCCGTGGAAGCCGTGGATGAACGCTCCGGTTTGGGGAAGATGCTCAGCGTCATGTGGGCTGGATCGCCGGTACGCAGGTGAATGCGGCCCTCGTCGAAAAACAATTGGCCGGGAGAGAGAAAAAGCCGCTCGCGACCGCCGACATCTGCTTTCCATGCATTCAAAGCTTGCTCGCGCGAAAGCACCACGATTTGCGTGGTCTTTCCTCCGGGGCCGCGAATCTCGATTGCCGCGCTGGTCCCGGGCTCGACCTGGTCCACCAAGGTAAGCCCGCCCTCCTTCGTGAGGCGTGCGTGCGCGGCAACCACCCAAATGTCTTCGGATTGCTTGAACGCAAATTCAGGCGCAATGCCGGGCCAGGCAAAAAAAACGAGTGTGCCGGGATCATCGAGTTTGCAAAGTAGCTGCGCCGTCGAGTATTCCAGCACGGCGTCTCCGACGGGAAGATTCACGGGCCAGATCGTGTACGCGCCACTTGGGATACTTATCGGATGGCGCGGCACTTCCACCGTGTGGCCGGGCAATTTCAATTGAACCTGAAAGTCCTTCCGCTCCGGCAGTGGAAAGATTCGCTGGTAGTTGTTGACGAAGAGAAAACCGCGATCCCCATCCAGTCGCGCAGCTACCCGCGGCGTCACCGTGTCCTGTTTGCTCTCTGGCATTTGCTTCGGCAGGTAGGAGGCCATCGGGGCGAGGCTCGATCCAAAGTCGTGGAGAAACAAATCGAAAATTTTCACGGCACGATAAGACGCGTTCATTTGTCCGTATTCACCAAGCGGGACCTGGAAATCGTAATTCTTTACTGGCAGATCGTTAAGATAGCCGGTCGCCTGCGACTCCTGCAGAGTCGTTAATTTGCCGTCGGGATTCGTTCCCCCGTGAAACATGTAGAAGCCGTACATGGTCACCCCGGCGCCCAGTTTCACCAGCTCCATCGCGGCAGTGTCATCCGCGCTGATCGAGGGCCGGCGATGATAGGAAAGCTCCATGCCGCCGCCCATTTCCGTGGTGATGTAGGGATATCTCGCATCGATTGCGTCAATATCGGGATGTGTAGATTGCAAATCATCACCCACATTTTCCTCGCAACGAATGTTTGTGAAGAAATAGTTGCCGAGCGTGGGTCTTTCTGCGAGCGTGCGGTACCAGAAGCCGTCGGCATAGCCGCCGAAGATAGGCAGGAAATCGCGCGACGGAATTTCAGCCCCGTCCCAGCCGGTTACCGTGTAGAAGGGCGCGTCGAGGCCCGCATTGCGCGCCAGTTTTTCGAGCGCTTGAATGTGCTCCACGCCTTTGCCCGGGCCGTGCAGGTTGTACTCGTTTTCGAGTTGCACTCCGATGATCGAGCCGCCGTCCTTCCAGAAGAGCCCCTTGAGTTGCTGCCCGATCTGGTCGTAAAAATTCGCCACGTACCTGAGATAGACAGGGTCGTTTTGTCGCGTCGGGCAACTGTTCACTACCCAGTCGGGCAGGCCTCCATTGCGGCATTCACCGTGGTCCCACGGTCCAACTCGAACCCATACGTACATTCCGTGTTTCGCGCAGAGTTCCACGAAACGGCGCAAATTGCGCTGGCCTGCCCAATCGAAATTCCCTTCGATTTCCTCGTGGTATATCCAGAAAACGTAGGTGGAGATAATCTGAATCCCGCCTGCCTTCATTTTCAGGATTTCTTCTTCCCACTTGGCTTCTGGATAGCGCGCAAAGTGAAATTCCCCCATCACAGGTAACCAGGGTGAACCATCGTGTATCAGGTAGCGATTATTTACCGAGAAGACGTGGCCATCCGGCGAGCGGCCGCCGGCGGGAAAAGGCAGTGGTTCGGGAGCAGCTGACAGTTTTGTCGCGTCAATTGCAATGGGGGAAGGCGAATTCTGCCGCCGGGAGAAGGAATGTCCTGCAATAGAAATTATGAGCGCACCACAAAACACTAATGCGACGCCAATCCGCAATGAAATTTTCATAGGTTGAGTCAAATGAGCGCGACATGCTCCATCATACTTCCGCAGGCAGCGGCCGGAATCATACTAAGGTTGGATTGATTACCAGATTAACCGCGGCGTTCAGAGGTGTTCGAGGCCACGCTGAAGGGCTGAAACCACCGCCTGCGTGCGGTCGCTGACGCCCAGACGCATCAGAATCACGCTGACGTGGCATTTCACCGTTGCTTCGGTAATTCCAAGTGATGTCCCAATTTCCTTGTTGCTCTTTCCGTGGACCATCAACGAAAGCACTTCGCGCTCACGCGGGCTCAGGTCCGAATTCGGCGTTCGATCGGCCAGGCTGCGCGCAACAGGAGGAGGCAGGAAGCGATGGCCCGCGTGCACGCGGCGGAGAGCGTCAACTAGCGTTTCGTGGGACATCCCCTTGATCAGGTAGCCGAGCGCGCCCGCCGCCAACGCTTGATGAATGTCTTCATCTCCTTCGTACGTCGTCAGCACCACGCATTGCATGCGGGGATCGTCGTCGCGCATGATGCGCAAAGCCTCCAGGCCGCTGATGCCCGGGAGCCGCAAATCCATCAAAGTGACGTGAGGGTGGTGCTTGCGGAACATTTGCACGGCTTCTTCGCCCGATCCTGCCTGCGCGCAGACCCTCATGTCTTTTTGAGCGTTGATAATCGCTGCTACGCCCAGCCGCAATATCGGATGGTCGTCCACCACCAGCACGTCCATCTTGTGCACAGCCGTCATACGTTCCAATACCGCCTTCGTCATGGAAGGATTACGTCCTTTACCCTAAACCGGCACTTCGACGGAAAGCTCCGTTCCGTTACCCGGGGAAGTTTTCACTTCGAAACTCCCGCCCAGGCGTTCCACGCGTTCGCGCATTCCCACCAGCCCGAAATGCGCGTCCTGTGTGGCTAGCACTTCACCAAGATCAAATCCCCTGCCGTCGTCCAGCACCTTCATGCGCAAATTAGCGGGGTCGAAGTGAACGCTGATCTTTACCTCATGGGGCTGGGCGTGGTGCACAGCGTTGTACACCGCCTCGCGCGCCACCATCAATACAACATACTCCACTGTGCGGTCGAGCGTCATCGGCTTTCCAAACGCTTCGAACCGCACTGGAACGCGCGAAGCGTGGCTGACCTGCTGGGCCATCTGGTTGAGCAGCGCGCCGATTTCTCGCGAGTCGGCGCCCTCCTGGCGCAGATTCCAAACGGCGCGTCGCGCTTCGTCCACCGTGGCCCGGATTTGATTGCGCGCCGAATCGAGCAATTCCTTGCTGGTCCCGGCCTGGGCGTAATCGAGTGAAACCACGGCCTCGAGCAATGCGGAGGTGCTGGCGCATCCCTGTATTACGGTGTCATGCATTTCGCGGGCTATGCGGTTGCGCTCCTCAAGCACAGCATCAAATCGCGCATGCACCTGACGCAATCGAACGCGGTAGATAAAAAAGCCCGCCGCCAGGATTAGCGCCGCGCACAACGCAAAAAACCACATCGTTCTGTAAAAGTGCGGCTTCCAGGTGATCGCAAGTGAAGCTTCCGTCACGCGATCGGGCCTATTCATCTCGAACGCCTGCACGCGAAAATTATAGTCCCCGGGAGGAAGGTTCGTGTAGTTCGCCTCATGCATGTTCGGCGATTCGGTCCAATCGCGATCGAAACTCTCCAGTTTGTAGCGGAAGCGAATGCGCTCCTGCGAGCGCAGAGAGATTGCCCCATAAACAATCTGCAGCCTTCCTTCCCCGGGAGGAACCACCAAATGGCCGGTCACGGGAACTTCGCGCCCGTCGGCCAGAACCTGCTGAATCACGGTTTGTGGGAGTTCGCCCGATCGCGCCTGCCCAGGAACGATCCGAATCGGTCCCCGGTTGCTCGGGAACCACACCTCTCCGCTCGGCGTCAGGCATCCCGCGGGCTGCGTGCCGCCATGAATTTGCGTCGCTTCCACGCCATCGGAAAGCCCGTAGAGCGTCACCGCCGGGCGAAAATCCGGATGTCCCGCAAGCCAATCCAGGTCCCGGCGCGCCACTGATGAAATTCCGTTGGGACCACTCATCCAAAATGTGCCGCGCGAGTCTTCCAGAATCTGATAAATGCTGTTGCTCGCGATTCCCTGGGCGCTGTTGAACGAATCCAGTCTGCCGTCGCGCCATCGAAATAATCCCGCGCCATTCGTGCCAAACCAAAGTCCGCCGTCGGCGTCTTCGTGAATGGTCCACACCTTTTCCGAGCGCAGGCGCTCGGTCACGGCATCGTGCATAAACTTCCCGTTTTCCCAGCGGCTTACGCCGCGGTCGGTGCCAATCCACAAATCGCCCCGGCGATCCTCCAGGAAAGTGCGCACGCTGAAATAGCACAGGCCATCCGCCATGCGGTAGTTGGTGATCGCGCCATTGTGCCAGCGGTTGATGCCTTCGTCCGCGCCGATCCAGACGCTGCCATCCCGGCTTTCCAGAAACGCCCGAACGAAATCATTGGTCAGACCGTTGCGTGTGGTGTAGTGAATCGTCTGCCCGTGCTTTGTGAAATAGGCGCCGTGGCCGTCTGTCCCAATCCAAAGACCGCCGGAGCTGTCGCGAAAAACATTGCGCACGCGGACGTCGGGGCCGGGATCGGGAATTAACTCTGATCCGTCGCGGCGCGCATTGATTCGAAACAGATGCGTGGAGGCTACCCAGAGCGAGCCGTCGCGGTCTGGATAAATCGTTCCGAAGTCCGCATTGGGCGCGTCAGCCAGTGGAAAGGTGCTCAACGCCGTGCGGCTCAGCCGCATCAGCCCTGTCTGCATGCCCACCCAGACGTTCTGCTCGCTATCTTCGAATACGCCGAGCACCGTGCTGCTCGGCGGATCGATCGGCGTTTTCACGTGCGTGAAGCGGCCGTCGCGATATTGGATCAGGCCCCCGCCGATGCTCCCGATCCAGAGGACGCCCATTTTGTCTTCGCGCAACACCCGGACCGTGTTCGTGATTTCCGGAATCTTTTCGAAATTGGAGTTCTCCGGTGAACCCGGCAACATGCGCTGCAGACCGGAAACGTTGCCGACCCAGAGCGTTCCGTCACTCGTCTCCAGAATTGATTTCACGCGGCTGGCGCTCGGGTCGCCCTTCAGCGTGTACTCCCGGCACTCATTTCCATGAATCATCACCAACTTTGATCCGCCCACCCACAATCGCCCGGCGCGATCTTCCAGGATCGAGTGAACCGCGAGAAGCGGGACTTTTCCGGTGCCGTCCACTCGAACCAGGCGGTCGCCGGAAAACCGGTAGAGGCCATCGTCGGTACCAACCCACATGGTTCCCTCGTGGTCCTCGTAGGCTATTCGCACGAAACCATTTCCCAGACCGTCTTTCACGGAGTACGTTCGGAAAATTCCATTCTGATAACGGATCAGTCCCCCGCCGTCCGTGCTCACCCAGAGGCTCCCGTCTCGCGAGACAGTCAAAGAGAAAATACTGTTCTCGTGAATCTCAGGCGTGTTCTCGCGGTCGTAGAGAACGAATCGCGCGCCATCGAACCTCAGCAATCCACCGCTGGTTCCAATCCACAGGTAATGGTCGGGAGTTTGAGCAAACGCCTGGACGGTATTTTCGGGCAAGCCGTCCTGCGTCTGCCAGACGCGTCGGGTATACCCATCCGGCAGCACGCGAGGTCCGCTCGCATCCAGATGTACGCTCACAAGGAGGGCGACTAAACAAACCCAGAAAATTCGAGCCATTTCAATCGGAGCCTACGCCAATCCATTTGATTTGCAAAGACAAACCCGCGCGAGGAGAGCGTAACCACGAAATGGAAAAGGAGTGAACCTCCTAATCCGCGGCTCCCAATGCATTTTTTTCGGTCAGATCAGTGGAAGGTGAAAGCTACTTCGCGAGCCAGGCGATTGCGCCGCGTTCGAGTTTGGGAATCACGAACGTACGCGATTCACCTTTTTGTGCACCCGTTTGTGTGCCGCTTTGCTTGCCGGTTTGCGTGCCAACGATTAGAGTCTCAGTCCCCAGGAACGGCACAAAATGAAGCACCTCTCCCTCGTCCGCCGTTGCGATAATTTGAATATTCGCCTGAGGAACCGGGACGGCCACCGAGTGCGGGACAAGCCCTTCGAAATTTGCGAAGTAGAAATGGGTTTCGCCGCCCACGGAGGCAGTGTGCGCAACCACAAATGGGGGCGCCTCGATTGAAATGGAATCGCGCGTCGGAAGAGAACCCAGGAAATCGCGGCCATCTTTCCCCAGACCTGTTCGCATATCCTTTTCCAGGCTGGAGAGAAATTCTTTCCCCGGGCAGTTTGGAAACACCGTCGCTTTCTTTGTCACCTCTGCATCGAGCGAGTTCGTTCCCGTAACCACGATTCGCCCACCTGCAGTCTGGTAGCTTGCGAACGCACTTTTTTCCGCCTCATCAAGACTCGTCACATTCGGCAGGACAAGCGCTTTTCCTCGAAACCCGGCCAGCGTCCGTGGCGTGACGACTTGCACCTCGCGATGCCCGCGAAGCAACAGCAAAATGATTCCGCGGTACGACGGAAGAAAATCCTGCACGTCAAAATCGCGGCTCGCAGGCGAAAAATAAACCCCTACAGGAGAAATCGGATTGCGCGCGCCATAGATGTGGTCCTGATAACGCTTGATCCACGAAAAAATCTCTGTGCGCGTGGCCGGATCGTTTGAATTCGCCATTTCGTGGCCCTTCGCGTCCCAGAAATTCGCACCCGCCGCTATCTCAGACATCGCCAGGTTCTTCATTTCCTCTCGCGCGTCCACTCCTTTGTCCCCATCCCAGGAGTAATTCAGTATCCAGGTCGCCTTGCCCTCCGCGAAGCCCCGAAACGAAAGCATGCCCGTCTGATAGAGTAGCCAGTCCAGCTGCGTGCGATTCGAGGCCATATGCTCGCCTTCGCCGAATTCATATTCATGCGCCACGGCGTCCACCACCGCGTACATCTGATAGACATCCGCGCCCACGCGCACCGCTTCCTCTTCAATTCCCGGATAAATTTCCGGGATCACTTTAATGTCAGGGCGAACCGACTGCGCCGATTCACGAATCTCCCGCATGAAGTTGGTCAGCGTGCGTATGCGAAATTCAACCCAGCGGCGAAAGTTGGGGTCGGCGAAATCGCCGAGTTTCAGGTCGTGTTTCGCATCCAGGCCTGTTTCGTTTCTAAAGGCCTCCACCGTATAGTCGTCGAAACTTGCCCAGGTGTCTTCCCAGCCCGTGAAATGCGTCATCCAATAGGGAATGTCCACGTAGATTCCGTCAATTCCGGTTCCCGCAATCTGGCGCACTCTTTCCATGTAAACCTTTCGCCACTCGGGCGCCAGAGGACTGACCCAGACGTCTTCATCACCTTTGCGAATCCAGAATGCATCGCCTCCGCCGAAGATGGCGGACTCTCCGGTGATTTTTCGCTGCAGCCAATCGGGATGATCCTTGGCGAGAGAGTGAGCTGATTGCGCCGCGTTGGCCGTGATGCATTCGGTTCCGGCAATGTAAACGAACGCTTTGTTTCCCGCGTGGTGCGCGGCATCGGCAACCTCGCGGATGGCGGCAAGTTTTTCCGCCGGATCGAGGAAGCTCTCGTAGCGCCCGGGAATGTCGTTATCCACTTCGATTCCGAAAACCCCGCTCGCCTGAGCGTTTTGAACGATTGCCGCGGCGGAATGCCGGTTCAAGCCGTACGCGCCAATCCTTACGAAATGGGTCCAATCGAGTTGCGATTCGCCGGAGGGAATGGCGGCAAAAGGGCTTGCGGCGAGCAACAACGACGCGAGTGCCGCGCGAGAAAGTCTGCGCCACGAATATTTGCGCGGCATCAGAATTCGAACCGGACACCCCATTGAATCCGGCGCGGAGTGTAGCCTGCGGCTGTGGAACTGATGATTCCAAACTGTGTGTCGCCTGGGTCCCAGGCAGTGTCGGGTGGCGCGAACCGAGGAGTATTGAAGAAATTGTAGAACTCCCCGCGGACCTGGAGTTTCATGGATTCCTTAATCGCGATTTCCTTATAGATATTCACGTCCAGGTTGTGAATTCCATCCGTGCGCAGGCTCGAAAAGTAGCGGGGAGCGTTCCCCGGCATCTGATCGCCGGGGTCGGCAAAGCAATTCACATTCAGATACGGGGTCTGCTCCATTGCAGACGTGTTCGAGTTGATCCCCGTGCCGGCTCCGCAGAGGACGTTTGGCCGCTGATTACCATCGAAGAGCCGCGGATCCGCCATGGGGATCGCCAGAGGCTGGCCTGACTGCGCGGTGATTAGGCTCGAAATCGACCACCCGCCCACAAGGATGTCGAGCGGCCGGCTCATGTCCGCGCCGAGCCAGCGGCCGTGCCCGACGGGCAAATCTAAGATGACGGCGAGCGCCAGGCGCTGCGGCGTGTCGTTTGCGCTGATACCCCATTCCTTGTTGAGCTGGTCGAGCTGCTGAGGGTTTCCGTTGTTGAGTGTCCCGACGAACGCGTTCGCGCCAACCGAAGAATTATCCGTGGATTTGGAGAAAGTGTAGTTTCCTTCGAAGCTGATGCCGTGGCTTGTCTTTTTCTGGAAGCGAATCTGCACGGCGTTGTACCACGAGCTGGCTTCCAGCAGCGGAAGGGCTTCGAAATCGCCATCGAATTGCGGGTAAGGGCGCAAGAGATTGACGAGTGGAATCGTGGCGTTACCATATTGCGAGTCCGGCTCATTGAAGATGGCGGGGCCCGCCGAATACGTGCACTGCGTTCCACTGAATAGCGAGCAGAATGGATTTACAACCGGATTCGCCAGGTAATTGCTCACGCAGCTGTCTGCATCGCACGTCGGATCGAGAGCGTGTTGCTGTGACGAAATTTCCGAAAGCAGGCTTGATGAAATGAAGTCACGGTTCCGCGTGCTGGAATATCCCCCCCAGGGCAGGTGGATACTCCGATTCGCGGAATAATCCACGCCTACGACAATCTGGCCGGGCAGAAGCCGCTGGAATCCCAGGTTCCATTGGTAGATGTTTGCATTCCGATCGGGAGTCGTGCCCAAATCGTTCGCGTCACCGTACCCCCACTCCGCCAACTGGCCATATTGCTTGTCTTGAGGACCCGTCAAACCACTCGGAAAGGGATTGTCCAGAAACGCACTCTGCGTTGCAAAATTGTCCGTGGTGAAAAACATCGTCGCGGACTTTCGGAAAGCCGATCCTGGATATTGGAAATTTGTGGCAACGCTCATTCCGTAATAGATGCCCGCGCCGCCGCGGATCACAGTATCGGGAGTTACTTGATAGGCGAAACCGACGCGCGGGCCGAAGTTGTTTCGGTCCACGCCAACGTTTCTCATTCCGGAAGTGGGAAACAGCGTGATTCCATTCAACTGCTTCGTGCCCAGGTTGGGATCGGAATTCATGCCTCCTGCAGTCAGGTCAATCGACATGCCGCTGCTGCCGGTGAAACTGTCAAATTCAATCTGGTTGTGGCGTTCCGTGTAGGGAGTACTCCACTCGTATCGCAGGCCCAGATTTATGGTCAGTTTGCTGTTCACTTTCCAATCGTCCTGAACATAAAGGCCGGTTTCCTTCGATTTGTTTGCCACGGAAGGATAAATGTTGATGGTGCTGCCGTCATCAGCGTAACCGAATAGAAGGCTCGCGAAAGGATTGCCTTGCGTGCCGTCGCCGGCGCCGCTGTTGGGAATCTGGGATGTCACATCGTCCGTGAAGTTGAAGAGGCCGGTCGGATAGGGCGGCTGGAAAAAATTATTGTAGAAAATTCTTTGCTCGCCCCCGAACTTCATTAAATGCGCGCCCACGTTGATGGCCACTTGCGAGGAATAGGTGAAGAGCGTATGCGCAAAATTCGTGTTCACGCAGCATTGATCGTAAAGACTCGTCCACGGGGACGCGCCGGACATTTGAATCGTCGGCATGCGATCGATGCCGTTGGCATCCAACACGCTCGGTAAATTCACGGTCGCCAGGCTCGGAATATTTGTAGTTTCGTCCTGGCTCACCCGATCCAGCGCGAAGCGGCTGGTCCAAACGACCTTCGGGCTTATCGTCCAGGTATATTCGAAGGATGCGTTTTGCGCGGCCAGAGGAGTGCTCGTGATTCCGTCGTTGAATTCACCATCCCCCAGAATTGTGGGGTCGCTGAAGTTGTTGTCCAGCCGGCTGTACCGTCCATTGATACGCTGCTTATCGGAAATCTGGTGGTCCAGCTTGATATCGAATTGATGGCCGGGGCCGTGGGAGAGCGTGTTCAAACGGAAGTTGTTGAACTCCTGCCCCGCAAGGCTCGGTGTCGGCATCGGATACAGGTTGATAATGGCCTGGCCGATCGTGTCGATTTCACTTTGAGGTATTTTGTTCAGCACGCCGCTATCCTGCACCTGCGGCCTTGTGCACGTGGGTGGGGCCTGCGGGGAACTTGAGGAAGCCGGCATGCACACAATTTGAGTGGGATCGTAGATCGGATTCTGACTCGCGGAAAAATCTCCGGTTCTTTCCGCGGCCGTCGGTACGCTGGCCACAATATTGATCGGTTCGTTGTCCCGCACGTTTTCGAAGTCCACGAAGAAGAATGTCTTGTCCTTATTGACTGGCCCTCCCACCGAAAAGCCGTACTGGTCGCGCGCATGATCCGGCTTCAGGCCCGGCGCTGGGTTGAAGAAATCGCGCGCATCCGTTCCCGAACGCTGGCCGAACCACCAGCCGCTTCCGTGAAACGAATTCGTGCCGCTTTTCAGCACCATGTTCACCACGGTGCCGCCGTTGCTGCCAAATTCCGCGGAGAAGCTGTTGTTCTCCACTTTGAATTCCTGAATGATTTCAACGGACGGCTCGTAGTACACGTTGGAAGTAGCGCCCTCCCCTTGTTCAGGTGCGCTGATTAACGCGCCGTCAATGCGCACTTCCGCCGTCGCATTCCGCTGGCCGTTGGAAACGAAGTTTGTTCCCTCGGGATAGTTATCCTGCGTTCCGGAGCCTGCGGTTTCTGTCACCCCTGCCGCAAGAAACGTCAGACCGAAGAAGCTCCGGTTGATTAGCGGGATGTCTTTCACGTACTCATTCGTCACGTCGGTTCCCAAGGTGGCGCTTTCGGTATCGAGCAACGGGGCGGCGGTGGAAACTTGCACCGTTGTGTCCACGCCAGCGGGCGACATCGTGAAATTCAGCGTCGCTTGCTGATCGACGGCCAAAACAACGTTGGTCTTTTCCTCCGGGCGAAATCCTTTCGCTTCAACTTTTACCGAATATGCTGAAGGCCGCAGTCCTGTGAAATTGAACACGCCGGCGGTGTCCGTATGCGCCACGCGCGAGGTATTTGTCCCCGTTTCAGTGATGGTCACAGTGGCGTTCGCCATCACGCCGCCGGAGGGATCCGTGACGATGCCCCGGAGCTGCGAAGTGTAATCACTCTGCGCGCGGCTGAGGGCTGGAAAAGCCGCAAGCGCGCAGACGATGTATATCGCGAAAACCATTCGTGCTTTCAGCCGCATCGGATCCTCCAAATATTTTGCGCGCAGGGGATGCTACCGCGGACCATTCTGCAGGGCCGTGGACAGGTGCAAGACGGCTGCGACAGGGAGCTTGCCATTGACCTTTCGATTTGCTATTTTTACTTTCGATTTCTTTTCCTGTCAAGGAAAACATTGTTGGGCATTCCGCCTGTGTAGAATGGCTAGGCCCCAGGAGACGCTCGGCATGATGAAGTTCGTGAGGAAGACCAAGAATCGCTGCAACTGGACCACTCAAGCCATCGCCAGGGTCGGCAATGGCTTCCCTCTCATCCTCGCCGCATCCGTCAGCATGCTATCGGCGGGATGCAACTCCAAGCCGGCGCCCGCGCCCGCTGAACCGGCCACTCCCGTATCCGGCGTTCGAGTCACGCTTGCGCCGAATCAAGTTGTGATTGATTCGCCCGCGGCGGAATTTGCGGTCTTGCCCAGCGGTTACGTCACTGCGTCATTGCTGAAACCCTCGAGACTTTCGCTCGACAGTCCAGATCAACAGCCCGGATTCCGGTTGAAGGTTTCCGGGAAAGACATCAGCGATTTCGTTTTTGATGTGGCGCACCCGCGCGAATCCCATCCGGCGGGAAAACTGGGAACAAGAGGAACGCACGTAGAAATTGATGGAAAGAGCGCTGCCACGGCACTCGCAGCAACTCTAACCGTGGAGGTCTTCGACGCATATCCGAATATGGCGCTCGTTTCCGCTCAGGTTCGAAATCCGACTGCTGTGGACGTTTCTCTCGATCAGTTAGATCTCGACGCGCATCGCTTTAACGCCTCCCTAGCAGATCCGGCTGCGGCACCCAACCAACTTTGGTCATTTCACGGTGCAAGCATCCAGTGGGGCAAAGACAACGTATTTGAAATCCCCAAAAAATTCTCGCAGGAAAACCAGATGGGCTCGCTCGTGAATGTGGAGGGTGATCTGGGCAGCGTCGGCGGCGGCATCCCGGTCGTCGCGTTTTGGACGAGAAATGTTGGCCAGGCAATCGGCCACGTCGAAACTCTTCCGCTGGTGCTTTCGATTCCGGTTCACACGCAGACGGATGGACAAATCGAAGCCACCGTTCGTCTCACGCCCTCCACAACCCTCCGGCCCGGCGAAACCTACGGCACGCCGCAAACTTTTGTCGCCGTATATTCCGGAGACTATTACCAGCCTTTGCGAATGTATTCCGATGTGATTGACGGCGAGGGCCTCACCAAGCCTGCGAATACGAATGAAGATTACGCAGCCAATTGGTGCGGATGGGGATACCTCGAAAACGTCACGCCCAAACAAATGCTGGGGACGATTCCAAAACTCAAGGAACTCGGCATCCATTGGGCCACGCTCGACGACCGCTGGTTCAATAATTATGGCGACTGGCAGCCGCGCACCGATACTTTTCCCGGCGACACAATCCGTCAAATGGTCCAGCAATTCCATGCGCAAGGCGTGAAGGTGCAGCTCTGGTGGCTTCCGCTCGCGGTAGAGGATGGCGGTCCCGGCTACGAGTCCCATCCCTATGGCGTCTCGGAAATTGTGAAACAGCATCCGGACTGGCTCGTGCTCGACAAGAAAGGCAAGCCCGCGCTGATGACGCGAAACCTCGCAACACTTTGCCCCGCCGTGCCGGAGGTCCGCGCCTACTACAAGCAGTTGACCGAAAAATTCATTCGCGATTGGGATTTCGACGGCCACAAGCTCGACAACATTTACAGCGTCCCTGCTTGCTACAACCCGAAACATCATCACAAATCGCCCTACGATTCGGTCTACGCGATGGGCGAGGTCTACAAGACGATTTTCGAAACCACCCGCACGCTCAAGCCCGAAAGTGTCACGCAAAGCTGCCCCTGCGGAACTCCGCCAAGTATCGCCTGGCTCCGCTACATTGATCAGGCGGTCACAGCCGATCCGGTCGGTTCTGTGCAGGTTCGCCAGCGAATCAAGATGTATAAGGCGCTGCTCGGCGATCGTGCCGCCATTTACGGCGACCACGTCGAGCTCACTCGCGTCGTAAATCCAGACAAAGATGAACGCGATCTCGGCACCGATTTTGCCTCTACTCTCGGACCAGGCGGCGTCCTCGGCACAAAATTTGCCTGGCCGGACTATGGCCCGAAGCTGCGCGACGTCTATTTATCCCCGGAGAAGGAAGCGCACTGGAAGAAATGGATTTCCCTCTACAACGATAAGATGCTCTCCCGCGGAGATTTTCGAGACCTGTACGTTTACGGCTACGACGTGCCGGAGGGTTACGCCATCGAAAAAGAAGGAGCCATGTATTACGCGTTCTTCGCTCCGCAACCGTCCGGCAAGACGAATGCAAAGCCCGTGGCCTGGTCGGGAGAAATCGAGCTGCGCGGCCTCGCGCCGGGAAAATATCACGTCACCGATTACGTCAACAATCGCGACTTCGGCGAAGTGACCGCGCCCAACGCCCGCGTGACGGCAACCATCACTGATCAGCTTCTGCTCGAAGCCAAACCTCAATAGCAATCCAAGCGCTGAAGCGGCTGCCCTTCATTTTGAGCCGTGCTCCCGCAGAAATTGTGTCAGCGCTTCCCGATCTCGAAATGCCTCGGTCCCGCCGTTGCGCGTCGTCGAATAGGCCCCGGCCAGGTTTCCATATTCGAGGCACCTTTGCACGCTCGCGCCCTGCAGAAAAGCCCGGATGAATCCGGCATCGAAGCTATCGCCGGCGCCAACCGTATCCACTGCTTCTACGCGGACACTTGGGCAATTCCATTCGTCTGCGCCTTTTCTCGCAGTGGCTCCCCGCGATCCGAGTTTGACGGCCAGAATTCCCACGCGTCCGCTCAAGTCGCGGATCGCGCCCTCCAGGTCGCGGGCGCGCGTGATGCTCATCGCCTCGCGCTCGTTAGGCAGGAAAATGTCCACATTGCCCAGAACCTGAATCAGATCGTCGGCCCACAGTCCTTCCGGATCATCATTCGTATCCAGGGAAGTCGTGAGTCCCCTTTTCTGCGCCTCGCGAAAAAGTTCCCCGATCCTCGGGCGAAGTGCTTTCTGCAAAAAATAGGAAGAAACATGCAGGTGGCGTGCAGAGAAAATATAATCGAGGTCCAGATCCTCGTACCGCAGCTCAAACATTGTGCCGGGATAGGTCAGGATGAATCGCTCGCTCGGCTGCGCAAGTATTACCGTCAAGCCCGTCGAGGTCGCATTTGTAGCCTGCTGGACCTGACTGACATCCACTCCGCCCGCGGAAATCCAGTCCAGCGCGATTTTCCCCAGCGGGTCGGTTCCAATCTTGGAAACCATTCCCACTCGCGCCCCGAGCACGGAAAGATTGTGGGCGAAAATTGCGGAAGAGCTTCCCAGCGTCAGCCGGAATCCCTCTATCAACAATTCTCTTTCGGGCTGCAAATCTTTCGGCAGGCCATACAGAATCAGATCCGGGTTGATCTCGCCCACAACGCAGACGTCAAGCTGAGTCACGGCCCGAGTCTCCCACCGAGCTGCTTGCCAGCATCACCACTCGCGTCAAATTCCTCGGGTGATCGGGATCGAATCCTTTTCGCAGGCCGGTGTAATAGCCCAGCAATTGCCCGGGAATCACGGCGGCTGCGGCGCGCGCCGCCTCGGGAACGCTCAGCGAGAGTTCGATCAAGTGGTCCGCAGACTCCCTCACCGCTGCGGTGGCAGTATTCGTAATCACCAGCGTGGCCGCCCCCAACTCTTTCATTTCCCGCAGAACCGAAAGTTCTGATTCGAATCCGCTTTCGCTCAGAAAAAATGTCACCAGAGTATCGGCGCTTACGATTGCTTTCGGTCCATGCCGGAATTCGAGCGTGTGAAAGCACTGCGCGTAGGACGACGACATTTCCTTCACCTTCAGCATTGCCTCCTGCGCAACTCCATAAAACGGTCCCTGCCCCAGAAAAACATAATCCGCAAAGATGCGCTCGTCGGCCAACCGGCGAATCGTCGCATCGATTTCCTGCATTCGCGGCTGCATCTGGCCGGAAAGCCCGCTGATCCCGCGTGCGAACTCCGAACGCCCGGCTCGTTCCGCAGCAAGAAGCTGCAACACCAGCAGCATTGACGTAAAAGATCGCGTCATCACCGTGCTTTTTTCATCGGCCTGGGGCAGATGGATAATCCGCTCCGCTTCGCGATCAATCGGCGTTCCAATTCCACACGTGATGGCCAGCACCGCCGGCTGCTTGCGGCTTCTCAGGTAGTTCCCCGCTTCAATAATTTCTGATGTGTGCCCCGACCGCGAGATCAGCACCGGCCTGCAAACGCGCGGCAGCATTTTCGGAAATAGTAAAATATCGGACGCAGGGATCGCGCGGGCGGGCTCGTCCGTCAGCAATTGCCATGTGGCCGCGGCGATCAATGCCAGGTAATAGCTCGAGCCGCAGCCGACAAAGATCCACTCTCCCTCGGAAGGAAGCGATTTCCGCAAAGTTTGCAGTTCGCCGGTCAATTCGAGCGAATCCAGGCAATTCTTCCATGTCTCAGGTTCCGAAAAGATTTCCGCGCGTGTGTGCATGCCTGGTTTCTGGGTGGAATCGCTCAAGTCCGTCTCCGAATAGGTACGGCTTTTCTACGTCAGAATTACCCGAATCCCCGCTTCTTTCAGGGCTCGCAGATCCTTGGAAGATATATTTTTGTCCGTGATCGCGTGATGCACCGAAGACGTTGGCGCGATCAGTGAAAGGCTTCGCTTCCCGAACTTGCTGGAATCGCAGACGACAACGGTTGTCTTCGCGCTCTGCATCATCGCGCGATTTACGCGTGCTTCCAATTGGTTGGGAGTCGTAAGCCCGTAACGAACATCAAAGCCGTCAACAGCCAGGAAGAGCAGATCGGCGCTCACGTGCCTTAGTGAATCTTCCGCGAGTGGGCCCACCAGCGAAAACGAATTCTTGCGCAATGTGCCGCCCGTAAGGATCACTTCCACCCCGGTGCCCGCCAGGTCCGCCGCGATGTTTACGGCATTGGTGATCACCGTCAGATTTCGAATATGCCGCGTGGCCCGCGCCACCGCCGTGCTTGTCGTGCCCGAATCGAGGATAATCACTTGCCCCGGCCGCACCAGTTTGGCAGCCGCCATTGCAATCCGCATTTTTTCCCTGCGGTGCAGCCGCTCCTTTTCGTGCAGCGTGGGGTCTTTCAACGCCGCCGCGTCCACCGGAAGCGCGCCGCCGTGCGCGCGATGAACCAGGCCGCGCTGATGAAGGTGTTCCAGATCCTTGCGAATCGTGATCAACGAAGTCGAAAAACGCCGCCCGAGATCCTTCACCATCACGCGCCCATCGCGTTGCACCAGCTCGACGATTTTTCGCCGCCGCTCTTCGCTCAGCATAAAACCCTTTTTCCGGGCATGTTTCGTTTCATTTCTTTTAGTTATTTTATTCGAACGTATGGTAGCTTGACATAAATGCGTGGGGAGGACAAGTCCCTGTGATTGTTCCGCCAATTCTGTGCGTCAGCGCCAACCCTGGCCTGGACTTCCGCCTTCGCTTGCCCACGCTCGCCCCGGGCCGCATCATTCGCGCGAAATCTTCCGAAGGACTTCCGGGCGGCAAAGCTGTCCATGTGGCTATGGCCGCGCAAGCTTTGGGTGCCAGAGCGATTTGGCTCGGGTTTCTGGGAGGCGGAACGGGTGAGGAGGTTGCGAGTAAAGTGCGCGAACTCGAAATCGAGATCGTGCGCGTGCCTGTCAACGCGCCCACGCGCGTGAATCTGGAAATCCTTGAGGAATCGGGAAGAATCACCGAAATTCTCTCGCCGGGCGCGCCGCCGAAGCCAGCTGAATCGCGAGAAATGCTCCGGCTCTATAGGAGTGGTCTGCGGAGGAAATGGCATGGCGCGCTGGTCGTTATTTCGGGAAGGCTTCCTAGCGGCGTCCCATCAAGTTTTTACCGCACGCTCATTCGGCCCGCCAGATCGCTGGGTTCTCTCGTTTTTCTCGACACCAGCGGAGAGGCTCTTCGCGCAAGTCTCAGTTCGCGGCCCGCGTTCGTAAAGCCCAATCAGGAAGAAGTCGAAGCGCTTCTCGGACGCCGATTGGAAAATCAGGCCGCGATTGTAGACGCGTGTCGCGAATTGGTCCGGCGCGGCGCCGCCAGCGCTGCCGTATCCCTGGGTGCCGAAGGTCTTATTTGGCTCGAGCAAAAGAATGGGCCGGTGTGGCTCGCTCGCCCTCCACATTTGAATCCGGTCTCCACAGTCGGATGCGGCGACGCAACCGTCGGGGGATTCGCCATCGCCGCTGTTCGAGGCTTGCGCGGTGAAGCAGCTCTCACGCTCGCAACCGCATGCGGAGCGGCGAACTGCCTCGCGGAATCGCCGGGCAGAATTTCATCCAAAGTTGTGGAGCAGATGAAACGCCGCGTTAAAGTGCACCGAATTGCCTGATTCGGTTTTGAAATCACTCACCGCAATCTATTGCATGGTATCAGTGCGGAGTCCATTGCGGATGACTGCTGAATAGCCCGCTCACGAAGCCAATTTGATAAACAAGAAACAGGCCGAATCCTAGGCTGATCACGCCAGAGGCGATGCGAAGCCCGTCACTCAGGCGCCCGAATCGCTTCCCCGCATATGCAAAGGGCAGCACCATCGCTCCCGTGATGAGCATCATTCCCGCAATGGTTCCGATTCCAAACACCAGCAGATACGCGATTGCCCATTTGGGATTCTGAATGGTCGTTAGAACCAGCAGTGCAACCGCGGCTGAACCAGCCAGGCCATGCACCAACCCCACCACGAAAGGACGCACGATTTGGTAGGCACCAAGCTGTCCAAAATGCCGATCGAACCAGCCCAGCGGAGTCTGCCCAGCCGCGTGCGGATGAGCCTCGGGGTCATGCTGATGCGGATGTGTGTGGGTATAGTCGCCGTGCGAATGCGGATGGGAATGCAAGTGCGCGGTTTCTGGTGTATCGCCGCTCCCCGAAAATGCGTTCGTAATCCATTGGAGCATTCCGGTAAGGTTCAAGATGCCGAGAAGAATCAGCATCAATCCCACCGAAAATTCCATGGAAAGTCCCATACGCGTGGGAATCACCCAGCCGAACAAAATAATTCCGCTTCCCACCGCCAGGATCGTAAGTGTGTGACCAACGCCCCAAAAAGCCCCGATCATCGCCGCGTGGCTGATTTTTCGATGTCGCGAAACGATAGTCGTCACCGCAATCACGTGATCCGGGTCCGTGGCGTGCCTCATTCCCAGGAAAAAGCCCAGCGCGGTGATAGATAGAAGGCCAATCATTGGTCCGCCGTGCGCTCCTTCTGAAAAAGTCGGGCGGCAGTACACTGCAGCCGCACGCCCTGAATGTTTTGCTTCGCGGCAATCCTATCAAAATCGGCTGCCGCGTGTCCCCCAGCATTTCCGTCGTGTCGCGCAATGAAACGCTTTGGCGCATTTCTTCACTATCTATAAACTGTCCCGAAGAATCTGGCCTGATGCCGTCGAGCGCTCTGTAATAAGGAAATCACGTGTCGAAACTACCGCCCACCTCGAAAAAGCACAAACGAAAGCGCATGACCTCTCCTTCCTTCGATCAAATCCTTCGCGAAGAGGCGGACCAGCTTGAGAGATCCCGGAATTTGCGTCTCGACGTCAACCCGGCTCGCCCTTCGGCCAAGGAAAGCCTCGTGGGCTTGGCATTTTCCGGCGGCGGAATTCGCAGCGCTACCTTCAATCTCGGAATTCTCCAGGCCTTCGCAAAAGCGCGCCTGCTCCGCTCTTTCGACTACCTCTCCACTGTGTCGGGAGGCGGCTACATCGGAAGCTGGTTGATGGCCTGGATGCATCACCAGAAAGTGGGCATCAAAAAGATTGAAGAGTTTCTCTCCGGCCCGACGGAAGCTCCCCGGACGGAGCGTCCCGAAGTGCGCTTCCTCCGAAACTACAGCAACTATTTGACTCCCAGAAAGGGATTGCTGGGCGGAGATTTTTGGGCTTTTGTCAGCAGCTATCTGCGCAACACCCTGCTGAACCAGGCGATCCTGGTTCTCTTGCTCCTCTGCCTGCTCTTCGTTCCGCGGGTCATTCTGATCGCCTTTCACTTGCTTGAAGTTTTCGAAGATAGTCTGTGCGGCTACACCGGGTTCCTGCAGGATTACATGTATGCTCAATATTTCGCGCTGATCTTCGGATGCATTTGCGGGATTGTGGCCATTATCTTTATGGGTCTGAATCTCGGCGCCCTTGCGCCTGGCAGCAATCATAAGTATTCATGGTTTACGCATTTGAAGTGGATTCAGATCTTGATCGTCATCCCGCTGTTTCTGTCTGCGGCCACATTCACTTACGGCCTGGGCCAATTCTTGACGGATTACGAGATCCTGTCCCACCCCTTCACGCGCCTCCCGCTCCTTGGCGGAATCCTCTACTCCGCTCCCTGGGCTCTAGCTTTGACCGTGCGATTCGTTTTTTCGCGCAAGAATCCAAATGGCGGGACGACCACCGGGCCAAAAAGTCTGCTGGTATTCGTCACGTCGTTTATCACCGGCGGCGTCGCCGGCTTTCTCTTCCTCCCGTTTTCCCGAATTTTGATGACCTCGATCCCATCGCAGGGCGAAAGCGTAACTCTGTACTCCAACCCCCACGTCCTCACGTTTGGGACACCCGTTTTCGTGATGATCATGCTGTTTGCCGGCGTCCTTCACATTGGACTCATGGGCCGCGAGATGCGGGATGGCAACCGTGAATGGTGGGCGCGCCTGGGAGGCTGGCTGGGTATCTACTCCTTCGCCTGGTTGTTTCTTTTTCTCATCTCGATTTATTTTCCGTTCGCGCTATGGAGGCTTCTCCCCCATAAATATGGTCCGCACTTTGCCTGGAGTGGCGTTCTCGCCTGGATAGCATCCACACTTTACGGAGTGCTGTTCGGTAAGAGCGGCAAGACGAATAAAGTTCTGCCTGATGCCCCCACGGGACAGAAGCTATTCGGTTATCTTGCGAAACTGGGTCCCTACGTATTTATTCTCGGCTTTCTTTTGGTTCTGTCTTTGTTGGCTGCCACGATCTCAAACGCGCTATCGGGGTTCGGCAGTGAGGCTATCGGCCCAATCCGCGAAGAAGCCTTTTATCCTTGGTATCTCGCCCTCGTTTGCCTGGGCTGTTTCCTTGTCGCCCTGGCGCTTTCCTGGCGCGTGGATGTAAACGAATTCTCCATTCATTACCTCTACAGAAATCGCCTGGTGCGCTGTTATCTGGGCGCTTCGGCCGTTGACCGCGACCCTCAGCCATTCACCGGATTTTCCGATGGCGACGATGTCCCGCTCGCAAATTTGCGGATTCCGCCGTACGCCGTGGATGGCGTGGATGACCGTCCCCTACCGATCCTGAATGCCAGCTTGAACGTGGTCCGCGGAAAAGAACTCGCGTTGCAAACCCGCAAGGCTCGCTCCTTCGCCTTTACTCCAGCCTATTGCGGGTTCACGCGCTCTCTCGCAAACGAGCTCGGGTATGAGTCGGCCTTCGCTGAAACATCCCTGGCCGCGGCTGACCGCCCTGATTCAAAAACCGGTGCGAGGCTCGGTACCGCCATGGCTATTTCCGGCGCTGCAGCAAGTCCCAACATGGGCTCCTACTCGGAACCCGCGCTCGGATTTCTCATGACGCTATTTGACGTTCGCCTCGGATGGTGGGTCGCGAATCCATTGGGAACCCTAAAGAATTGGCGGCTGGGAAGCCCCGATCTCGGTTTTTATCATTTGCTCAGCGAATTGTTGGGCGCCACCGACGACTACAGCGATTACGTTTACCTTTCCGACGGCGGCCACTTCGAAAATTTGGGAATCTACGAGCTCGTGCGCCGCAGGTGCAAGCTCATTGTCGCCTCAGACGCTTCCTGCGATTCTGCCTATGGGTTTAGCGATCTGCACAACGCCATGGAGCGCTGCCGCGCTGACTTCGGCGTCGAAATTGAAATGAAGGCCGACGAAATCGGCAGAATCAAGCCAACCGGCGAGCCTCCTCGAGCAGCCGCGCATTGCGCCTGCGGTCTGATCCATTATTCCCCCGGCAAACCGGCTGACGATGGTGTCCTCATCTATTTAAAACCTGCCCTCGTCGCCGCGGATCCCGCCGATGTCTTGGGCTATGCCAGCAGGAATTCCGCCTTTCCCAATGATTCCACGGCGAATCAGTGGTTTGACGAATCGCATTTTGAAAATTACCGCGCGATGGGAGAGGAAACGGGTAGGGCTAGCCTTCTCACGATCCAGACTGCGGTCGGAAAACTCCTCAATCCCGGCTCATAAACACTCTAAGCGTAACTCGCCGACGACCCCCGGTTTTTTTCTTTCCGCTCCCGCGTCACTCGTTCCAGATAACCGCTGCTTCGAAACGCAACCATTGGATCGCCCGGCAAACCGCGCGATTTTCTCCATTCGCAAATCGCAGGGCGAACGTCCACCCAGAACGCTCCGCGAAGCGTTTCCTCCGCGTCCACCAGCGAACAATCCTGCTGAAGCTTCGCGAGGCGTGCATGATCAACCAGAGCGGCTCGCGCGTAGAGCTCCTGCGCGGTGCACACGGTCTGAATCATCGCCTCGATTTTTCCCTTCAGGTTATGACTTTGATCCACCATGTACGCGATGTCGGCCGTGGTTTCCGTCTCCCACTCGAACATGATGATCTCGTGGAAAATTCGGAAGACCTGGTAAGGGTCGATCGAGCCCAGCGTCAAATCGTCGTCCGCGTAGCGCCGGTCGTTGAAATGAAATCCGCCGATGATTTTGTGGTGCAGCAGCCACGCAACAATCTGTTCGATGTTTTGCGCCTGGTAATGATGCCCCGTATCTACCAGAACGAATGTTTGCGGCCCGGCCTCCTTCGCAAGCAGAAACGCCATCCCCCAGTCGGCCACGTCCGTGTGATAGAACGCCGGCTCGAAGGGCTTGTATTCCAGCAGCAACCGTTGCCCCGGCCTCAGCGCGGAATGAATTTCCCGCAAGGCCTCTTCAAAATAACCGATTCGCTTGCGAATATTTTGCGTGCCCGGATAATTAGAACCGTCCGCGAACCATGGCGAGACGTCGCGCGAGCCAAGGGCCTCCGCAATCGCCACGCAATCCACGATGTGTCGAATCGCCATTTTCCGAATCGCAGCATCCGGATTGGCCACCGACCCATACTTGTATTTCTGATCTTGAAATATATTGGGGTTGATCGAACCCGCCCGCACGCCAAAGCGCTTTGCGAGTTTTGAAACCTCGGCAACATCCTGCAATCCCTTCGGCAAATCCCACTGAACGTGCAGCGCAAGCGTAGGGCACGCCCCGGTCGCGGCATGAACTTGGCCCGCGTCGCTGAACTTTTCCTCGATGGTCGTCGCGGCCGAATCCTGAATGAATTTTCCAAAGCGCGTCCCCGTATTGGCGAAACCCCACGACGGAAGCTCAATCTTGAATTTGTCGAGCGCCTTCCAAACCACCTCATCCGCTTTATCATTCATCGCGAAGTCTCCGTCCGGCTGGCTCACAATTTCAATCAAGTCTGCCGTTAATGCGTATCATAAATATTGGATACCCGCGTCACTTGCATTTCTGCAGCCCATCGCGCCACCGAATTCGCTGTCACGCCGCCTGACTCATTTCCATCCCGCTCCAGGGCCGCCATTTGAACTGCAAAGTTGCCGATCGTCGCGCTTTCTGCCGAACCCGGAATAATTTCAAGCCCAGTCCGCCGAGCCGTCATTTGATTCACCAGCGTATTCCGGCTTCCCCCGCCCACGATGAACAATCGCGTCAATTTTTTTCCTGTGATTTTACCTATCGACGCAAGCACTTCGGCGTAGCGAGCCGCCAGGCTGTGAAAGATCGTGTTCGCAAGCGAAGCAGTCGCAGAGGCATCAAAATCAAATCCCGGCTGCCCAAGCGACTCGAGCTGCGCGTTGATTTTTTCCACCAATTGCCCGGGAAGCATCAATTGCGAATCATCCACATTGATCAGCGCGGCAGGCGCCGGCAACGCGGCACATGCACAGAGCAGTTCTTCAAACGACCAACGAATCCCTCGCTCTTCCCATTCCTCCATGCATTGCCGCAGCAGCCACATGCCATTCACGTTTTTCAGGAAACAGATTCTTCCGCCCACGCCGCCAAGATTCGTGAAGTTCAGCGATCTCGCATCATCGCTCACGCAAGGCGCGTCGAGAACTGTTCCCACCAGCGACCACGTTCCAGAGCTGATGAACGCCCAGTCGTCTCCCACCGCCGGAATCCCCGCGATCGCGGAAGCAGTATCGTGGCATGCGGGAACAATAATTTTCGCCTCGCGAAATTCGGGCAATGCGGCCAGCTCCGCAATCATCGGCCCAATCACGCAACCGCTGCCCACAATCTCGGGCGCCGAACCCATCTCCAGCCCAAGTTCGTCAAATATTTCCCGGCACCACACTCGAGTACCCAAACCTACAAGCGCAGTATGCGTCGCGTTCGTGTATTCGCTCACACGCTTGCCGGAAAGCCGGTAAGTAATGTACTCGGGAAGATTCACCCACGGCGCTCGGGGATCGAAGCCGGCAAGCTTGTCAGCGTAAAGTTGGTAGACCGTATTCAAGCCAAGAATTTGAATCCCCGTCAAACCATATAAGCGAGCGGGCGGCACGATGGCATGCACTTCGCCTGCAGCTATTTCGCATCTCGCATCCCGATAACAGAAGGGGAGATCAATTGCATGCCCACTGCTATCGAGCCTCGCGTAATCCACCGCCCAGCCATCCACGGCAACGGAAGCAATTCTCTCTGGCGCCGAAGCGGCGCAAACGCGCAATCCCGCGATGATTCCTTCAAATATTTTTTCGATATCCCAGCGCAGGCCGCTTTCCGTTGTCACCGGATCATTCGGAAAGCGGTGAAGGACTTCGATCGCAGGCGCATCGCCATTCCAACGAAGCAGAGAGACGCGGCAACTCTGCGCGCCCAAATCGATCGCGACGCGAGCTTTCCGGTGGGCCGTTGTCATAAATGTCTTCTGGTCTTTGGCGATTGCAATCTCAGAATTCACATCACGGAAGTTATCGCAGAAAAGCCTCCGTCAACCCGCCATCCACCGGTATCAAATGGCCGGTCGTGCAGCGCGATTGTGGGCCGGCAAGAAACAGAATGGCCGCTGCGCAATCCTGAGGATCAATCGGCTGATGAGTCAGCGTCCGCTTTGCATAAAATTCAGCCAGATGAGACCGGAGCTGTTCATCCGAGGCTTCCTTATCAAAAGCGATCGAATATTTGGCGAGCGACGCGATCACTCGCTCGCGAGGAAACATTGTCGAGCCTTTCACCACAGTCGCGGGGCTGATTCCGTTCACCCTCACCTTCGGCGCAAGCGAAATCGCAAACTCGCGAACCAAATGGTTCACCGCCGCTTTGCTCACGTCGTAAGCCTCACTCCCCCGCTTCGGAACCACTGCGTTTGCCGAACTCACCAGAACGACGCTCGTGGTCAAACCCTGTTCGTGAAATATTTTCGCGGCCTCTTCCAGAATTCGATGATTGGCCGTCACGTTGATATCTAAAGTCGTGGCCCACTGAGCGTCATTGATCTCTCCATCCGGCGACGAAGGAAAAATCGCGGCGGTGTTCACAATAATATCCAGGCCGCCAAATGCCCCGACCGTTTCTCGAAGCGCGCGCCGTATGGATTCCCGGTCGCGTATGTCGATCACCACGGCAGTCGCCGTTTCTTTGCCGCCGATTCGCTCCGCCTCAGCCGCAACAATCTTGGCCGCTTCAATTTCTTTGTCGGCCACCACCACGTGCGCACCTCGTTGCGAAGCAAGCAGTGCTGTCTCCCGGCCAATCCCGTTTCCGCCTCCGATCACCATGCAAATTTGGCGGCTCAGTTCCTTTTCCGGCGGTTGACGCCGAATTTTTGCTTCCTCGAGTTTCCAATATTCGATCCGAAACGCTTCGGAAGGCGGCAAAGCCACATAGTTCGAACACGTGCTGAACGCCTCGGTCTTTGCGGCAGCGCCGGCCTGCGGCAACACGCTCGGAGTTGTGCCGCTGCCCAGGCTGATTGCGCCTTCCATCACGTGCACGGCGTTTGTATAAAATTCGCCCGTGATGCGCGCCTCTGCCTTGTTTTTTCCGAAGCTGAACATGCCAATTCCGGGCACCAGCACCACCGTCGGATTTGCGTCGCGCATTTTCGGCGAATCAGGCTGTGCAAGTGTCGAATAGTAGGACGAATATTCCTCCCGATACTGCTTGAGAGCGCTGTCAATTGTTTCACGAAGTCCCCGCAAGTCCGGCCGGGGATCCCAGGGCACAAATAGCGGGCGAATCTTGGTCCGTATGAAATGGTCGGGGCAACTAGTCCCCAGATGCGCAAGTTTCTCTGCATCGGCTGAATTCACGAACCCAAGAATTTCAGGCAGGTCGCTGAAGCTCCCTATCATCCGCTGCTTGCCGGAAGCACGTCCTCGCAGAAATGGAAGAATCTCCCGTGCCAGCTCGTCATGATTCTTAATCGTATCCGACCGCTGCGTTCCAAACAGATTTGCGCCCCGGCGCGCGCGGTGTTCCGAAATAAATTGCCCAATCTGGTCAATGATCGTAATGGTGTTCACGTAGCACTCGCGCTGCGTATTTCCCCACGTGAATAGTCCGTGGCCGCCAAGCACGATGCCGTCGCAGTCCGGCGTTTGCTTTACTCCGTCGCGAAGCATCATGGCCAGCTCAAAGCCCGGCCGCTGCCACGGCAGCCAGATCAACTTGTGAGAGTACGCGCGGTTGAATTCTTCCATTTTCTCGCGGCCGTTCGCCGCCGCGGCCAGCGCAATTCCCCAGTCGGGATGCAAATGATCCACATGATTAAATGGGAGGAAAGCGTGTAGAGGGGTATCAATCGAAGCCGCCACCGTGCTGCTGCCGAATGCGCACAGCGGATAGAGATCAACCATTTCATCTTCGAATTCCACGCCCCGGTAGCGCCCCGCCAGCGAATGCAGCTTCTCCAGATAAAGCGCGGCAAAACCTTTTCGTTGAATGCTGCCGATATCGCCGCCGCTCCCCTTGATCCACAAAACAACTTTCTTGGAGCCGTCCAGAGGATCGCTGTCGCTAATTTTCGAGCTCGTGTTTCCGCCGCCAAAATTCGTTATCCGCAGATCGGAGCCCAACAGATTGGACCGGTAGCGCAGAAGTTCAGCGTCATCCAGCGTGCTCGCCACGCGTTCGTCCCAACGATCTTCCAGATACCGGAGCGTTTCCTGGGTCTTCATTCGGAGCCCCTGTCAACACCGTAGAAGCCTGACCTTCATTCGACAACCGAAGAGGATTCGGCATATCGCGAAAACTATACTGCAACGCAGCGGGCCCCAGTATATCTTAGCCCGGCGTGTTATCTTGTCGTTTCCATCAGCACAAAGCGTTCGGAAAGGTTCAACTTGATCCCAAACCCATTGCTCGGCGTTTTCTTTCACTGGTTGGGAGGTCTCGCTTCCGGCAGCTTTTACGTTCCGTTCCGTCGCGTTAGGGTCTGGGCGTGGGAGACCTACTGGCTCGTCGGCGGATTTTTCAGTTGGATCATTGCGCCGTGGGTCCTTGCGGTGTGGATGACCAAAGACCTTATTCCAGTTCTGCGCGAGGCGCCGCCCGACAGTCTTTTTTGGGCTTACACCTTCGGCGTGCTTTGGGGATTGGGTGGACTCACCTTCGGACTCACCATGCGGTATCTCGGCCTCTCCCTGGGCATGGCCGTCGCGCTCGGCTACACCGCCGCGTTTGGAACCCTGGTTCCTCCGATTTTCCGGCATCAGTTCGCCACGATGGTTCTTGGCACAACCTCGGGATTGACGATCCTCACCGGAATTGGAATTTGTATGCTAGGAATTGTGTTCGCCGGCGCGGCCGGAATGTCCAAAGAAAAAGAGATGTCTCAGCAGCAGAAACGCGCTTCCATCAAGGAATTCAACCTCAAAAAGGGATTGCTGGTCGCCACATTTTCAGGCGTGATGAGTGCCTGCTTTGCTTTCGGATTGGCTGCCGGCGATCCCATCAAAGCGATCACTCTCCGCCACGGCACGCCCGTCCTATGGCAAGGGCTCCCGGTATTGGTCGTCGTTCTGTTCGGAGGATTCACGACCAATTTTATTTGGTGCGTAATTCTGAATCTACGCAACCACACGGGATATCAATATTTCAAGGCGGACGCGGGCGGGCCGGTTCCGGAGCGCGCGGAAGAAAGCATCCTCGAAAATGTGACCGATGCTCCCGCCGAGGAAATGGCCGCGCAAGCCTTCCTCGAAACGCCCAGTTCCTCCCCCGCGCCGATGCTTTCAAACTATTTCTTTTCCGCCCTCGCCGGAACCACCTGGTACTTCCAGTTTTTCTTCTACACCATGGGCGAGACGCAAATGGGCCGCTACAAATTCTCCAGTTGGACGCTCCACATGGCCAGCATCATTATTTTCAGCACTCTTTGGGGCATTGCATTGAAGGAGTGGAAAGGAGCAGGCACTCGCACTAAATTGCTCGTCGCTGCCAGTCTTCTCATCCTGGTTACTTCCACGATAGTCGTTGGTTACGGAAATTATTTGGGCCTGGAAAAACCGGCACAGACTTCAGCGGCAATCCGTTAAGCCGCTCTTCGGAATCAGGGCAGCGAAATCTCAAATTGATAACTTCCCGCGGGAATCTCGTACTCGAAGCTGTTCCCATTGCCAGAAAATTCGTGGACTTTATCGCTCTCGCGCAGAAGCTGTCCATCCAGTTTGTAGGATTGCGACGTTTCTCCAGTCAGCGCCAGGCGCCCCTTCGCATTTGCGGGAATCGTCAGGTTCCAGGTAGCCGTGTTTCCGGAAATCGACCACGCCGAGTGAATTGTTCCGTAGGGCGATTCATACGAAAAGTCCAGGCTCCCCAGGCGCTTATCGAACACCGGATGCAGGCGGATTGCGTGAAACCCCGGATCGGCCGGTTCGGTGTCGATTCCCGCGGCATACCGGTAGATCCAATCTGCCACCGCGCCATAAGCATAGTGGTTGTAAGAATTCATTGTGGGGTCGCCGCGCATTTGATCGCCATTCCAGCGTTCCCACATCGTGGTGGCGCCATGTTCCACCAGGTAGCCCCACGAAGGGTATTCCGTGCTCAGCAGCAGGCGATAAGCGACATCCGCATGCCCCGTATCCGTCAAGACGCCGAGCAGATAAGGCGTGCCGAGGAATCCCGTTCCCAGTCGCCATTGATTTGCTTCCAGCCGACCCACCAATCGTTTCCCGGCAAGGCTCCGAATCGCATCCGGCACCAGGTTCATGTGCAGCGCCAGCACGTACCCCGTTTGCGTTTCCACCGGCTTATCGCTCAATGTCGTTGCCGTGCCTGAAGCAAACACAGGCCGCGGCGGCACTCCGCCGACGAAGCCATCGGGCCGCACAAAAGCCTTGTCGAACGCTGCCTCAATATTTGCAAAGAGGTCCCCGTATTTTCGTTCGTCATCCGTTTTTCCCAGCCCGTGGGCCATCTGCCTCATCAGCGTCACATCGTAAGCCCAGTAAGCCGTCGCAATCAGGTCCTCCGGAGTGACGCCTTCGGGCGAGAGCCAGTCGCCGAATGGGATGCCGTAGTTTTTCCTCCACAGATAATCCGGGTTCGACGCCAGAATCGCGGCAAGATATTTCTCCATCGCCGCCCAGTTTTCTTCCACAACTTCTTTATCGCCTGTCTGAATCCACGACGTCCATGGAATGATCACGCCTGCATCGCTCCAGCCGGGTGCGAACCCCGGATTCTCCGTCACCGTTCCGGGCGCGAAAATCCCGTACATGTCCGTGCCCGCCTGCGTGCCCCGCAAATCCGCCGCAAACTTTCGGGAGAAAGTCGAGAGGTCCATGTTGTACGTGGCCGTGCGCCAAAACACCTCGGCATCTCCCGCCCATCCAAGGCGTTCATCGCGCTGCGGGCAATCCGTGGGAACGCCCACAAAGTTCGAACGCTGGCCCCAAAGAATATTGCTCCACAGTTGATTCAGCATCGCGCTGCCGGTTTTGAGTGTCGCGGCAAATGGCGCATCGGTGTGAAATGCAATGGCTTTCAGATCCTGCAGCTGCGGCGCTTCCTTCAATCCGGAAACTTCCACGTAGCGGAAGCCATGGAACGTAAACGTTGGCTGAAATTCCTCGCTTCCCGCGCCTGCAAGAATGAAATGGTCCGTCGCTTTCGCTGTCCGCAGGTTGTCCGTATACAGTGACCCGTCCGGATTCAAAACCTCCGCAAATCTCAATTTCACATCTGTGCCCGCCGGGCCGTGAGCGCGAATCCGCGCTACGCCGGAAAGATTCTGCCCGAAATCGAAAATGTACACGCCCGCGGATGGATTCGTCACCGTCTTCGCATCAAGCGTTTTTTCGGCGCGTATCGGCTGGAAGTACTGCCAGACGATTTGCGATTCCTTTGGCTGAATTATTTCCGCGGATTTCCAGCGTCCGTCGTCGAATCCGGCGGTGTCCCAGTTGGACTGCACCCTCCTGGCATCGTACGTTTCTCCATCGTAGATTTCGGAGCTGAGAATCGGCGAGACGCCTGCTCTCCACTTTTCGTCCGTCAAAATCCAATCCACGCTTCCGTCCTGGTATTGAATCCGTATTTGCGCCCTCAATGCCGGAGGCGTTGTTCCATAGTTGTATCCTTGCCGGAACCACTGCAACGGCGTCGAATACCAGCCCGGAGCAAGCAGCGCTCCAATCGCGTTCTTCCCCGGCTTTACGTTCCCCGTCACGTCATACGCCTGGTACACCACGCGCTCGCGGAAGTCCGTCCATCCCGGCGCCAGAATTTGGTCGCCCACGCTCTGCCCGTTCATCGAAAGTTTGTACGCGCCGAAAGCGGTCGCATATACGCGCGCGCTGGCCACCGGCTTCTCGATTTCGAATGTCCGGCGAAGATATTTTATGGTTCCTGTCGGCCACGGATTCCCCAGTTCCGTCGAATCGAAATTCGAAGTCGGCGGAACGTACCGAATCGCCGCCTTCCACGAAGAATCGTCGAATCCCTGCGCTTGCCAATTCCCGCTCGCGTTCAATCTTGCTCGCCATCCTTCCGCGGAACTTTTGAATAGCCGCACCGATCCATCTGCCGCTTCCACGTAGAGCACCGCGCTCATCGGCGTTTGACTGTTCTTTGACCCGCCACTCCCTCCCGGTGAATACCGAACGATCTCGATCGCCAGCAAATTCCGCCCCGCGTGCATGCCGCTCGAGGCGTCGCGAATCGTATACGTCTTCCATGGCATTTGATGCCACGCGGGATACGCCTCCGACTGCAAAATTTGTTTCCCGTTAATCCACGCAGCCGGAGAATCCTCTCCCGTCACATACAACGTCGCGCGCCGGACCGGCGACCCCAAATCAAATTGGAATCGAAAATTGTGATTCGTCTTTTCCGCGTCCTTCGGTGATTCGGTCTCGCCATTCGTGATCCAGACTGCCCCGGACTCCCTGACGGCCCGCAATTCCGATTCCTCGTAACCAATCCACTTCGCCTTCCAGTTTTCCTGCTTCAAGAGTCCAGTTTCCCACCAACTAATTTCACTCGGCGCCAGGGCCTTCCCGTCTTGGTCCCACACCAAAACTCGCCAGTAATACCGCTTGCTCGATTCAAGCGCAGGCCCTGCGTATTGCACCGCCGCGGAATTCGCGGATTCCATGCGGCCGCTGTCCCAAACATCGCTCTTCCCGTCGGCCAGCGTCTCCGCCGACGATGCCACTTGAATTTGATAAGCAGTCTGCCGTGCCCCCGCACGCGAATCTTCAATCTTCCATGAAAGCAGCGGCTTCTCCGCGTCCATCCCCAGTGGTGTCGTAAGTGACTCGCATTCGAGACTCACAGCCTTCGCGGACTCCGCAAGCGTCGGCGCCACAAATAAAAATAAGCACGAGGCCATCATCATCACTATCCACATGTTCCAAAGTCTCGCGACGCTTTTGCCTTTACCCGCAATCCTTCCCGTCATCGTCCCTCCCGTCCGTCCGCGCCTCTCAACAAATCTGCACGCACTCCATTCCCAGAAGTCCCGCAAGTTTCTTCAACTTGCTCGCAATATGTCCCACGCCCACTGCGCAGTGATGCGCGGGCCCTTCGGCATTCCACGCCTCCATAAACCGTCGCGCGCCAATCGCGAAACGGTAGCGGCTGTTCGTGTTTCCAATCTCCAGTATTGGGCCAGCCACGGACTCCGCCTCCGCAGTCAGAAGCATAAGTTTGTCCGCCGTCTGCACCACCGAAAGTAACGTCACCGGCCCGTGCTTCACGGACATTTCCACCGAAAGTCCCCGCCCCACTTTCCCGTGATACACGCTCAGCGGGCGAACTTTCACTCGTCCCTCGGCGATTGCGGGATGCCCCGGTCCGTCGTGGCCCATCAGCACCACGTCATCCTTGAAATCCATCGCATAATACTCCGTGAACGATCCTCCCACGCCAAACGAATCCATGATCTTCATCGCTTGCGCGTTCTTCACTTCGTACTCCCCCGCAACCGGCACGCCTCTCGCTGTCAGCAAACTCGTTCCCAGAATAATCGAAGTCATCGCATCTTCATTTTCCGCGATTCCCGTTCCCCGATAATAGTACGCAAGCGATCCGAGCCTGTGCCTCTCCACCATTTCATCCAACGCCAGCGAAGTCCGCGCCGCGCGCGCCAATTCTTCCTGCGAACAATCCGATTGCACATCGAAGCTTTTTCCGAATTCCTCAATTCGTTGCGCAATCGCATCCGGCCCCACGTCGCGCCGCAGTCCGGCCAGTTCATCCACCTCCAACGTTTCAATGTGACTCCCGAAATAGGCGCACTGCTGGGTCAGGTCGGAATAGATATCGAGCATTCCTCCGTAGTAATGCCCCATCAATCCCAGGCGATTGTGTTCCATCGTGTGAGCAACGCGCCCCGCCGCAAGCCATTCTTCAATTTCGCGCGATGCCTCTGCATCGCCCTCCAGTGTTCCTGTCACTTGAAAAAATGGAATCTTACACCGGCGAAATACGTTCGCAATTTCCGGCACCGGGCACGCCTGACAGTAAGCCAGCCACTCGCCCGTCATTTTGGTTCGGTCGCCCAGGCGGTTGAATGTGTCGTAGTCGATGGCTGCCGTGGGTGAAAGATTCAACAGGATCACGGGAACTTTCGCCCTCCGCAGAACGGGAAGCACAGTGGACGAAAGCGCGTACGTCGTCACGTAAAGAAAAATCAGATCCACATCCTGCTTCCGGAAAGCATGGCCCGCGGCTTCCGCCTTCTCCGCGGAATCTACCAGGCCGAGATTCACAACCCTGGCGTTCTCTCCCTCGATCCGCCGGGCGACGGTCTCGAGATAACCCAGCAATCGTTCCCGCAGCCCTTCAAATTGCGGCCAGTATGCGTCCAGTCCGATTCCGAATAGCCCCACGGTAAATTCATGACTCGAAGTTTTTTCGCTCACGTCAGTTTCCGTTCAAGGTAGCGTTCGCTCTTCCGATCCCGGGTCTCCTGCAGTTGCCCCCGCCCGGGGGCCGATTCTATAACGAAAATATATATGTGTATTGATGCCAGAATCTGGAGTACTTTGCGCATCGCGCTGGTCCCCCGACGGGGTGTGAAAGCGCGTTTGCTTCCGAATGGAGAATCCCATGAAGTCTTCGAATTCGTTGCGTTTCTTTATTTCCGTCCTTTTGATGGCCGCCGCCGCACTCGTGGCGCGCGCCCAGAATTCTCCCCCTCAAATAAAAGTTCAGTGGGACAAGGTGACCATGCAATCGAAAACCACGCCTACCTTGCAAGTCGTCGTGAATCCTCCGCTTCGCCGCGGGACCCCGGTTCATGACAACGCTTTCCAGTCGCTTCACGATCTCGGCGCCGACTACGTTCGTTACGTTCCCTGGCTCCCGTATCCGCGCCTCGGCGTTGCGGAGTTAGCGCCCCCAAAAGACGGTAAAACCTCGTGGGATTTTTCCCTCATCGATCCCATGACCATTGATTTTCTCGAGGCCACCAAGGGCCACACCGTCGTCCTCAATTTCAGCACCATCCCTCAATGGATGTACAAAACCGATAAGCCCGTCGCCTATCCCGATGATCCCAATGAGCCCGTTTGGGATTATGAACAGGGCAGCGAGCTGCGCGATCCATCGTGCCAGGAAGTCGCGGATTACTACGCACGGCTCCTCTCCTGGTACACGAAAGGCGGATTTACCGACGAATTTGGAAAGCGCCACGAATCCGGATATCACTACTCCATTCCGTACTGGGAAGTTCTCAACGAAGTTGATTTTGAGCATGGCATGTCGCCCCAAACTTACACTCGGCTATACGACGCGATCGTAACAGCCATGAAGAAAGTCCAGCCAGAAACGAAATTCGTCGGCGTCTCTCTCGCCATGCCCAGCCAAAATCCCGATTTCTTTGAATATTTCCTCAATGCGAAAAACCACCAGCCCGGCGTGCCACTCGACTACATTTCCTACCATTTCTACGCCTCGCCAGCGCCGGATGAGACCCCCGAAATCCAGCAGCACACTGTTTTTGATGAAGCCAACGGCTTCCTCAACACCGTCCGTTACATCGAAGCGATTCGGAAAAGGCTTTCGCCAGCCACGGGCACCACAATCAATGAAATCGGAATCATTGCGGCTGATGATGGAGGCCAGGCCGATCCTCATCATGTCGCGACTCCGATTCCTGATTCTTACTGGAACCTCGCGGGCGCTGAGTACGCCTACCTCTTTCTAGAGCTTTCGCAGTTGGGCATCGACGTAACCGGCGAATCGCAATTGGTCGGCTATCCCACGCAATTCCCCAGCGTCACAATGGTGAATTGGGCCAATGGAAAGCCGAACGCGCGTTTATGGGTTCTCAAGGAGTTGCGCGACAATTTTGGTCCCGGCGATAAAATTGTGGAGGTCGATTCTGCGGCGGACACCTACGTCGCAAGCCTGGCCGTTGTAACCCGGGATGGCAAACGAAAGATTCTCCTGGTGAATAAACGCAACCGCGATTTCGACCTTTCGATTCCTGGTGCCGCCGGCGGCCAATTGGAATTCGGGGATGTCTCCACTGGTTACCAACCACCCGCGTCTACAAAATTAAATTCAGACGCGTTCACTTTGCGCGGTTTTTCCGTTGCGGTGCTGACCCTGCCTTAGATATGCCCTTGACGGTCCGGCAGAATTTCACTGTGGAGCGCCGCCCGCTCTGTACAGGAGACCCAGATGCCCAGAGTCGCGTTTCGCCTGCGAATTAAAGCTGGCAAAGAAATGGAGTACGACGCTGCCCATCAAAATGTTTGGCCCGCCTTGCTCGCCAAACTCAAGGAAGTCGGCATTTCAAAATATTCAGTCTTCCGAAGGGACCAGGATTTGTTCCTGGTGATGCAGGTGGGCGATTTCGACGCCGCATGGCGCGCGCTCGATCAGGACGCAACGAATCTGAAGTGGCAGCAGGAAATGTCCCGCCTCTTCGAACCCGTGCCCGGCCTGAAATCCGGCGAGAAATTCGCCATGATGAAAGAAGTATTCTATTTGGACTGAAGCCCCACGAAGCACTCGTACCCGGACGTGGACCACATCCTGTCCACCGTCCCGGGTTCTCGTTGCGCCGTGCTCAGTTCATTTTCTGTCCGGCGGATGCTTCCTCCGGCTCCTCAACCGCCTTTTTCCAGCTGGCATCCAGGTCGTAGGACTTCATCGCCTTGCCGAGAACTTCCGTCTTCTTCCCAAGGTCCTTCTGGTAAACCACTCCATCCGAGCTCACGATAAACGTCATCACGCCCGATGACCTGTATTCCGCCGGATACGCCACGAAAGCAAAACCCCCGGTCATCTTTCCGTCTACAACGTAACTCTTCGCGCCGCCTGTCGCATTTTTCCCCTGGCTCGGCATCACGTGATAGAGATAGCCGTGATAAGGAGTCGGCGGCCCCGCCGCGCCCTTGTTGTAGCCTTCGGCAACGGCGGCTGCTATCTGCGGCCCGATCGGGCTCTGCGGTTCGCCGTCCCCGGCCTTCCAGTACAGTCCGTTGTGCTTCCCTTCATCGCTGAATACCTGCTGCGCATACTCGCCGCCTTGGGAAGAAAAATATTCTTTCTGAGCGGCCACCAGTTCCTCGCAGATGTGAATCGTCCACATCTCATTCCGGCCCACTCGCCGGTAGAGAATCTCCTTCTTGCCCATCTCCGTGTCGAAATACCACGCTTTGCCCTTGTTCATCAGCGGTATCGGCGCCGGCCAATTCTCAGCTCCGATATACAAAGTGGTGGTTCCGTCCGGCTCTTTCATCAGCCGGTGCATTTCCTGGTATTTCTTCGTGAAATTCGCCCGGCTCTCCGCGTCTTCCACGTTGTCACCCGACGAGACGATTTGCTTCCCTTCTGGTCCTAGAATTTCGAGTATCGCTTTTTCATCGCTGTTCTGTATCGCCATGAAAAGAGCGTTGCTCGCCTCTTCCGCCGACGCATATGTCTTCTGTCCCGGTTGCTGTGCAAAGGTCCTTCCCGGAACGCACGCCGTCAAGAAAATACCCGCCGCAGCCAGTCTCGCAAATGCAGTCCAACGAAATTTCCCGGAGCTCACTTTTATCTCGCGCATATGGCTTCTCTCCATTTATGAATTTCACGATCCATTAGGAATACGACGAATTCAAAATTAATGGCGCCTGCCGCCACCACCGCCACCGCCGCCATGAAACCCTCCGCCACCGAAGCTGGAGCTTCCGCGCGCGGAATAGGATCTTACTTCTCCGCCGCGCCCGTAGCCGCTGAAGGCTCCCGAGCGGGTGCCCCTCTGCTCTTGCTCGCGCGGCTGGGCGTATCCTCTGGTTGATCGAGGATTTCCACTGAATGACCTATTCGTCCCCCCAGGCCGGTTAGCCTCTCCTCCGGGACGGTTGCCTTCTCCCCCGCGTCCGTTGAATTCTCCAGCCCTCGCTCCCCCTGACCGGTAGAAATTGTTGCGGTTGTAAAATGTACTGCTCCGCGAGAAGTATCTGCCGTGGTTGTAAAGCGCATAATGGTTGTGCCAATCGAATCCCCAGTTTCCCCACCCCCATCCGTAACCGCCAAACCATCCAATTCCAAATCCGAATCCGAATGAAAGATACGGCCCCTCAAACCAGATTCCGGGATACGGATACCATCCCGGCCACGCCAGGATCGGACCTCCGTAAATTAGCCATGGGTCGTATGCGGGTACGTAAACAATATCCGGGCTCGCGGGTTCAATCGCGATCGTCGAATCGTTCGTCGTAACGGTCTGCTGCGGCGTGGTCTTCAGGTTGCCCGCATCTTCTGCTCGCTTGCGCATCACTTGCACTGCGTCCATCACTTCCTGTTGTTGGTTGTAATAGGCGTCGCCGAGTGACGATGTCCACGAAAGGTTCTTGTCCATATTTCCTAGGACTGTTGGAAACGCAGCGAGCGCTTTCACGCTCGGGTCCCAGGGTTGTTCGTCCACTTGCTTGCCTAGCTCATCGCCCTTCACATCGGGATGCGCTTGCACCCAGCGATCCGCTTCCACCACCTGCTCTGGGAACGTGGAGGCCGCCAGGATCTGCGCCACCAGAGAATCCGGGTAGAGCGCTATCGGCGCTACCAATCGTTGCAATTCTTCGGGCGACTGTTGCGAATACGGCGGAGGCTGCCCTGGCGGCTGAGGTGCCGAAGGGAGTTGGTCCTGCGGCGTGGCCTGTGCCGTGTTTTGTTGCGCGTCTTGTTGCATGCCTTGACCTGCCGCAAGGTCTCGAGCCGACGTCGCGAAAAGAAAAGCAAACAACACCAGGGCCACTGAAACTTGCTCGCTCACTCGAGCCCATGGAATCCTTGCTGCATGTTTAAAATTGCTCATATGCTTGCGCCTCCGCTCCTCTACAACTTTGATTAACTATCACTTCGTGCCAGCCAAAGTCTAACCCGTGCCTTTGCGATTGCAAGTCATCACAGCTTCCTAACCAAACGTGAAGTCGAGTGCCTGAGCGTTCGTGTCCAGGAACTCGATCTCAAAAGTCCGTTCCCTAATTGGGCCCTTCTGCCGGATCAGTTGATAAAGACGCGGTTCCCGAATTTCTCCCGTGCCATCCGGAGCGGTATCGGAACCGTGATTGTCGCCGGGCTGCGCGCCGTCGAGCGCCACCCTGAAACGAACGGGCGCCCCGTTTTTCGCGAGGCTCAACACCAGGTGCAGATCGCGGCTGTGAAACCGGAACAAAATTTTTCCACCCGGCGCCTGGGGGACTGCGCTTTCTTCGCCAATCTTCCACGAACCGCTGAGTGCCCATTGATTCAGGAAGAGTCTCGTGGGTGAGCTGTACGTTCTTGTTGAGTCGTGAGCCAATCCTTCGGGCGATGCAAAATTCTCAGCGCGGCCGTAACCGACGTATGTTTCGGGAGATCGATCATCGCGGCTCGGTGCGGCTTCGACTCCCTCACCCGATACGCTAACCAGGTTTGTGTCCACGCCGGTGGCCCCGTTTTCCTTCAACAATTCCTGGATTACCCGCTCGATCTCGTCATATTCCTGTTCGCCGAAGTGATGAAATCGAATTCTTCCTTTTCCATCGATCAGGTATTGCGCCGGCCAATATTCGTTGTGGAATGCCTGCCAGATTTTGTAGTCGCTGTCGATCGCCACCGGATAAATAACGTGCAAATCGCGCACGGCGTTTTCCACATTCACTTTTTCTTTCTCGAATGAAAATTCCGGAG
>Ga0070765_100000070_pt1 | contig 67372 bp, 62 predicted proteins | sample HubBroMetageWFT5_FD_71516 | JGI IMG/M metagenome (GOLD analysis project Ga0070765, IMG submission 71516) | Warmed and freeze-thawed soil microbial communities from the Hubbard Brook experimental Forest, New Hampshire - Hubbard Brook CCASE Soil... | ecosystem: Environmental > Terrestrial > Soil...
TCAGTAGGCCCGTAGCTCAGTTGGCTAGAGCGCCACCTTGACACGGTGGAGGTCTGCGGTTCGAGCCCGCACGGGCCTACCATATCCTCTTGATTCTATTGGACAGTGGTAGGAGTTCCCTCCGCAATTGGGCCAAACTCGTCACCATTCGTCACCAATTGCGAAAGGTTTTCGACCGCTACCCGCAGATGCGCGGGAATCGGAACCGTGTAGACCTCTAGCGTCGTGGACATCTTGCTGTGACCTAATTGCGCCTGGGCATCCTTGAGAGAGGCTCCCGCCACTTGCAACAACGTGGCGTGAGTCCGTCTCAGAGTGTGCCAGTTGAGCCATGGTGCCGCGATCTTCCCACCTGCCGGTTTCAAGTGCCGGTGCAGGAGATTGGAATCGCTGAGCGGCTTGCCATAGCGGGTTCGAAACACCAAAGTTTCGTCTTCGGATCGTGCGTAGTGTCCACATATACGCGCGAGCGGAGCGGCGAGTGCTTTGGGGATGGGAAGTGATCGCTTGCTGCCTTTGGTCTTTGGTGTTCCGAAAACACCGCGATAGTTGGCCTGTTCGATTCTGATCTGCCCGGAAAGAAAATCGACGTCCTTCCGCCGCAGGCCGAGAATCTCTCCTACCCGCATCCCAGTCAGAATGCCTAGCAGAACCGTGGTGCGTGCCGGTTCCTTCAGCAATTCGAGAAGGCAAGGGATCTGGTTTGGAGTCAGTGCGCGCTTTTCGCGAACCGGAACTTTCTCGGGAAGCAAGACACCGCTCGCGGGATTGATCCCCGAGTAGCAGTTCCATTGCTTCGCTCGTTCGAAGACCTTGGAGACGAGATTGCGCAGATGATTGGCGGATTCCCATCCTAAACCGCGTTCCATCTTTTGCAATACGAATCGCTGCAGGTCGACGGATCCGATGTCGCAAAGCCGAGAACTTCCAAAAGCAGGCAAGAGGTGAGTGGTTAGAGTTTGACGGTAACGCTTTTGGGTGGAAGGTTTGAGTGTTGGAAAGAAAAGGGGAACGAAGTAACGCGCGACGAAGTCTCCGAACCCCTGCGTCGATTGAGGCAGCACGAGTTCTTGGTTGATCGGGCGTAATCGGTCCTCGGCCAGCTTCCGCGCTTGGCGTTGCGTCAAGTCGGAAACCAAGCCCAAAACGGCCGACTGCCGCCGTCTTCCTATGCTGCCGTTTTCCCTGATGTAATCTTCCCACCACTGAAGCTCCCATACCGGAGTGCGCTTACCGCGTTTGCGAAGGTTTCCCTTCTGATAGCGTCGGCGAGCCATGTCTTTTTGCCAGCCTCCTTTCAAAGCTGGCCCGCCTTGCTTTTCCGTGAGGGAAAGTATATCCATCGCGCGCGCGGAATTCACTGGGATTTGGATGGTTCAAGGTCTAGTTGCGCCCGCGCTTTTGTTACTGTCCGGCGAGCGTACGACTCGGGAGATGACTTATCATCAAACCGAAAATCCGCGATTTTTCTGACGACTTCCTCGAAGTCATCGCCGCGGGCTAGAGCGCGCTTAGCGTAGGCCCAATCGCGCTCGGATTGGCTCTTATGGCCCGGCGCGATGCTGCGGCTATGATGCGCATCGCCGCTATACCGCACTGCCTCGGGGGAGTCTCCTTCGATTGTGAAGTCGCGCAGCGCATATACGGCGTCGGTTTCGTGATGCGCCCGAACGACAAATTCTTCCGTCAGTTTGCGGTTGGCGAAGCCTGGCACTCTGAGTACACGCGTCGAGTCGGTCGCCGCCGGATCGCCATCGAACTCGCTTGCGAGGGCGCGAAGGAGCGATTCAGCCTGATCCTGAGTGACGCCGGTTATTTTCCAGACGACCTGATGCTTCCCGGGTGAGGTATCGAGAACGAAATTAGGTGGCGGGACTTCGGAGGAATTGCGGATCGCCTGGAGAGATTCGTCGGCGTTTCTGTCGAGGTCGAGGTATACGGTCCGGATATCCTTTATATTGGCTTTGATACGGCTCGTGGTGTCGTCCTTGATGGAATTCATCCCCACAAAGACATCCGAGCCAGCCCCGTTTTGGCTGGCAAGCCAGGTCTGGAACTCTTTGCCCGCTACCCTGTCGGCCCGGGCGATTCTCTGAATCGCCCTGCCGGTCGCGCGATTGCGCACCACAACGGCTACGTTGTCGGCTGGGTCAAAGAGATCCAAGACGTACTCCGAGGCAGTAAGCAATGTGGGTTTGAAATCGCTCGCGGTGCTCATGGTTGGTCCCTCTTGGAAAGAAAGACCGCTCCGTAGTCGAACAAGTCAGCGTCGGGCTCATATCCGTTGATTTCCAGGATTTCGGATACGTAACGGCGACCAGGCCTTCTCTCGATGTGCACGACGACGTTGAGCGAGTCAGCAATATTTGTCTTGATCGCGAGGTAAGGAAGGTCCACCCCACTCTGCAAGACACAGCTGGTGAAACGAGCCAGACCCTGTCTTGCCGAGTTCGCATGGATCGTCGAGAGCGTGCCCGAATGGCCGGTGTTCAAGAGCTGCAGAAGATCGAAGGCCTCTCCGCCCCGAATTTCTCCGAGCAAAATCCGATCCGGGCGGTGGCGGAGAGAAGCTTTTAGAAGGTCTCGGATCGACACAGCGCCGAGGCCGTTTTGTTCCCGGCGTGCTTCAAAACGTACGAGATTTTGATGATTGAGGTGGATCTCCGCAGTGTCCTCGATCACCAGGGTGCGCTCTTCCGGCGGAATGAAGTTTCCAAGGATCGACAAGAGCGTTGATTTTCCCGTGCCCGTGCCGCCACTGATCAGGATATTTTTTCGAGTCAGAACATAGTCTTCGAGGCGGTTCGCGACGGCGCGATCGAGAGTCCCCGTCGCGATCAAATCCTCCATCTGGAAGTTGCGAGTGTTGAATTTACGGATGGTCAGAGTGACACCGCCCAGACTGCACGGAGGAATGACCACCGCAACCCGACTGCCATCGGGCAATCGCGAATCGAGAATGGGTTTCGATTCCGAAATATCGTCGCCGAGGCGGCGGGCGATGTTCTTGACCGCGACCATCAAGGCCCTGTCGCCGATGGCTATGCTCGGAACACGCTCAAGAAAACCGTTTCTTTCGATGAACACATGCTCGGAACCATTCACCATCACTTCGCTGATCGACTCATCGAGAATCAAGTGTTCGATCGGTTTCAGAAACGGCAGGATCATTTCGAATCCGTTCATCACAGGGCTCCTCGGGCGAATTGCTCAAAGTAAGACTGGTTCGGATCGTTGTAGTAGGGCTTGAGGTAGCAGAGCGTCGGGGGCCAGGAGTTTAGTCCATCGTAGGCGATGGTGACCGATTGGGCGTTGCGCAATTCGGTGAAGGTCTTCATATCAAACCGATAATCGGTCTGCGTGTTGTAGCTCTTGGAAGCGACGAGATTGGCCTTGTGCGATAGCGCCTTGCCGGTGAGCCAGCTCACTTTGGTGTCGTGCCCGCTCTCGGACAAGCTGTAGCTGACCTTGAGCTGGTCTTCCCGCCCGCAGAGCACGCTCGCGGTGTGGGCGGAAAAATCATCGGACAAGGCGAGGAAAATCTTGGTGCGGAAGGTTTGTAGTAGCGTGCGCCAGGCGTCTCCGGAAAGAGCCGATTTAAGCGAACTGATACTCTGCGTCGCGACGATCGGAATGCACTTGGGTTGTCTTGACAAGCTAAAGAATTTTTCGTCTCCCGTGGGTTCACTTTCGCCAACCGTGGCAAAGTGCTGATACTCGTCGCAGAGAAAGAGGACTTGACGAAAATATTCGTTCGGACGGGCCTCCATTTCAGGCACGCGGTTTAGAACGGCACGCTCGAAATCGAGCTTCATCATGACGCCCAGCGCCTTGGCCAGGCCGGCGTTCATACCGATGGGAAAATTCAGAGCGCAAACCCTTCCGTGCTCGATCAGCCAGGAGAACGAAGGCAGCGGCTTGCCGAACTCGTCGTGGGCATTCTTCGCCGGGTCGTAGCAGTCCTTCGGCGGGCAGAAGACCTTTTTCACTCTGGGGTTGTCATCAAAAAGCGAAAGAAAGACCGAAACGCCCTCGACGATGGAGGAGCGCAGCTTCGGTTCAATGCGTTGCCAGTCGTTCTGGAACCATCGGCGGACGGCATCGAATTGGGCAAGTTTTTCGGGATGGGCCTGGCGGCGATCGAGGACCGTTCGAGCTTCGGGTGTAATCCCCTTCTGTTTCAAGAGAGCGCGCAGCTCGGGAGTGGCCGGCGCCAGATGCCGATTCTCTTTGAGATCGTGAACGAAACCGAGTGCCATGAGGTCGGTCGCGTGATTGCCGTATACGTCCGGCGGAATGGCCAGGTAGTCGCGGCCCAAAACGAGGTGTTCGGCTTCCTTGATGCGCTCTTGGAGCAAAGGCGGAGAAATGGCGCATTCATAGACGTCGAAGAGCGTGACGTAGTCGTAGGCGACCTTGTGCAGCAGGATGATGAATTTGACCAGATTCGTGTAAGCCTGCTGCCAAAAGGGTTCCTTACCGCGGCCGTAAAGATTGTTGAGCAGAGACGCGATGTTGTAGGCCAAAGCGTAGGCGTCGAGGTCGTTGTGCAGAGGGTTGTAGCGGTACTCGGAGTCGAGACCGATTTCGATGTAATCGCCGGACCGTCCGTGGCGGTCCAGGATGTCGCGCACCTTGCGGCAAAAGTCTCCTTTCACCTCCAGAATCAGCCCGCCAATTCGTTTGGCCGCGTCGCCCGCTTGGTACGCAAGAATTTGCTCGGCGAACGGGTACATGCAGCAACTGGTCTTACCTGATCCGACGGCCCCAAAAATGGCAACTCCGGTAAACAATCCACGCTCGGGAATCGTGAGCCAATAGGGTGCTTTGGCGGGCACGGGCTTACGCGGATTGTGCACTTCACCGACGACAAGAAACAGATCGTTCCTTGTACGCGGATCGGGATACAGAGGAAGGCTTTCGGGTTCAATGCGGCGCTTCGCTTTGAGAGTGAAAATGTAGAGGCCGGATAGAACCGCCGAATAAACCAAGTACGGGGTCGAGAACAGGAACGTGTAGTAGAGGTACTTGAAGCTCAAGAAGGCTTCGGGGGCCCGGACGGCAATAACACGCAGGAAGACTTGGTCGTCGGGAAACGCATGCGTGTAAAACAAGAAGAGCCCCGTGCCCATAGCCAGAATGGCCGCAAGGAACGCGCGCGATGCGAGCACTCTCTGCATCAGATCCTCGCTCGTCCGTCGACCGGTTGCGGCTTGTCCGCACTGGGCTGTCCTGTGCGCCGTTCTCCCCGCCATTTGCGATAGTCGAGATCCCGCCAAAGAACCTTCTTCAGGACAGCGTTGATCACGTGATCCGGGTTGCTCTCGATGAACCGCGCATAGTCTTCGAGCAGCTCGTTTACGGGTTGTTCGAGCCTTACTTCCCGAGACATCATTTCTGGTGCTTTCTTAACGATCGGCATTGCGCTTCTCCTTGTTTGATTTGTGTTTCATCCGAAATCCCGGTCGCCGTGGAAAAAATGCGGCACGACGCGTCGTGCCGGAGGGCGGGAGCGACTCCCCGATAGTTTTTGGGCGGCAAAAGCCCAAAAAGGGGAGTCGCTCCCGCCCGATTTTGCATTTTTCCCACGGTGACTTTTGCTTTCTCCCGGTTTTGTATTTTCCGGGCTCCGAAGAAGTTCCGGACGTTCCCGGATGAAGAACGCCTCAATCCGAAGCTTGCAGAGTGCAAGTCTTACCTTCTGCACCCAAGTTCGCGGAATCCCGGCGGGAAACTTGCATCGTGCGGAGCTGGTACGTTCCGAAACCGATGGTTCGCTTTCGCTCATTCCTACGAAATCTTTCTTCGATGGCGAATGCGCTGACTTGACCGACCTTCCAGTTGCGATACAGTCCTTCGAAGGTTGCACCCTGGAAGCGGCTGCGCGCCTCGTTGCGAAAGATCAGCTCTGCATCGGTCACGAGCGTGTATTGCTTTTCGTCCCACATCTTGCGCACGCGGAAGTAGCGCAGCAGGTCTTCGGCGATGTCCGATTCCAGAGGAATCTTGACCAGAGAATCGAAGATTTCCGCGGCTCTTGCGAAGTGAGCGTCGGTGCGCGAGACATACAACATGCGGAATTCGGATAGCTGCCGGAACAGGGGCAGATAGTTTTCCAAGTGATGAATGAACTCGGCAAAGGTAACCGGGCCTTCATGCATATAGGTGAACGTCACTACGGGCGGGGCGAAACCGACAAACATCGGACAGCCGTCGACGAAGTACCGGACGCTCGAGCGAGTAGTCTTCTGGCCGAGGTAAAGGCGCGCCGGAAGGAAGCGCTCGTTAATTCCTAATTTCGTGCAGAAATAAGAGACCTTCTGGGCCTCGGTCTCGAGGTACTCGTACTCTTGGTTTGCGATCACGAAATCGAGCATGGCGATGCGGCGCTTGATGAAATCAAGTTCGTGGACCCGGCGATTGCGAAGGTGTTCTTTCTCGATCGCGTGATAGAGCCGCCGCGAGAACAGGTGATGGATCGTGCCGCTCTGCGGGAAACGCTCGGTGCGGGCGTGCCGCAAGCGCTCGATCTTGCTCCAGAAGCTGGTCGTCCGCTTGCCCCAATGCGCTCCGGTGCAAGCGAGAAACTGGCGGGCGGTGAAGTAGCCAGAATAGGTGGCTGCCAGGTAGAGGAAACGCGCTTCGGACTCGGTGTAGCCGAGGGCTTGCAAAGCGTCGACGTCTGCGGGTGCGATGTTCATAGGGTGAGGATTTCCTGCGTGAGTTCGCGCTCGTCCAGAATGCGGCGCAGACGCGATGCATCCTCGGCTCGGCCGTAGATGGCAAAGCCTGCCTGCGCTTTTTCGGCGAGCGATCGCGGCCGGTATTCGCGGGTCGCAAGCTCGAGATCCACGCGCTGCAACAAGTGCTCGGCGTCCTCGTATTCCAGGCGCATGTCCGGCACCGGAATCCTTGCGCCCACCATCTGAAGGCCGTGTTTTTCGGCGATTTCCGCCTTGCGGTCGAGATTGTCTTTTTCGGTGCCCAGCAAAGCGAGATCGCGGTTGAGATTCCGTTTGATTTCGTAGTCCAGGACGACGCGAACCGGACGGCCGCCCGCGCGTTCGATCCGGGCGGCCTCCTTTTGGTAAAGGCGATAGAGATCGGCGTCGTGTTTCGCCTCGCGCGATTTGAGCAACCCGTGATATATGGCATGGTCATCGGGCAGGAGATTGCTTCGTTTGAGGAGGCGATGGCCGGCCTTGGTCAGAGTCACGACGCGCAGGGTTTTCCGGTGTGAGATTTCGAGAGTCTTTTCCGAAATCAGATGCTCGCGCTTGAGGTGCCCGATCTCTTGCTCCATGCGCTTCGCGTCCCCGCCGTAGGCATAGCGCGCGAGGTCCGCTGCCGCAATGACGCGGAACCTGCCCATTTCCTTCATGGAGTGGATTTCGGATTCGCGAAGCAGATAGGAGCGGTCGCGCACGTAGTAAGCGCGCTGGGCGGCGCTCGGCGCGTCTTGCGTCCTCTCGGGTCCGCGATGGTCGCCGCGCTCCTCGCGAACGCTCGTCTCGCTTCTCGTATCGCCTTCGTCCCGCAGGCTGGAAGAGGGGGGTCTAGGTCGGCGCACCGAACGCGCTGGCGACGGCTCGCGCGTGTCTTGCGGATCGCGGGAAAACGCGTCGCGCGACATCAGTTCGGCTCCTCGTCGCCTGCGGGCAGCGGCATGTCCACGTGGCCGACATGGAACTGTTTGTCGAGGTGCGAGAGCTTGCGCCCGGTGTTCTTGAGAAGAAATCGCCGGCTGACCGCGAGCGCAAGACCAAACAGATTCGCAAAGAGAACGACGCCGAAGCCCAGAATCCAGGCGCCGTACGCGTGGAACACAGCAGCCTTATAGCGGGCCATGAACTTCAACTGATCGAGCAGCCAAAACCCGTAGGCGAGCAGGATGGCGATGGTGAACAGCAGAGCATTCGCAAGCATCAGTCTTCCCTCGTGGCGTGGGGCTGAGTTTGGAGTCCGTTGTGTTTCGGAGAGCGGGCGGGCCGCGGGGCGAAAAGGAGGCCCTCGTGAGGAGCGCCGGTTCTTCGAGTGGCAGAAATCGGAGAGTGGGGATGTGGCCCGTGCGCGGGCGGAAGCTTTTGCAGCAGAACGGCGCTGGCGCTCCGAGGTTGGGCCGACGTTCGCCTGCGTCCGCCCGCTCCCTCTTCGGTGTCGATCGGAACCCGGGCTCTCACTTGAACGCCTCATCTTCGCGGAAGTAGGTGATGGTCATTCCGAGCGGATTGATGGGAATCAGTTCATTGGGAACCTGGGACTTGAAAACGAATACAAAGTTCGCGGTGTAGAGATCGCGTTTCAGTTCGCTATGGTCGGCAGGAGAGTAATAGACCATATAGAAGTCGACGCGCGCGCGGAACGGCGGCGTCTGCATTTCTTCGAGCGCAACCTTCTTGACTTCGATATCGATTTCGGGCGCCGCGGTATTCGTGAGGAATTTCTTGAGAATGTCGTTCTTGCGGTAGGCATCGAAAATCCCGTCCGCGAGCTTGCCGTCGAGGAAGTACAAGGCTTTCGAGAAGTCGTCCTGAATGGTGTAGCGGTTGCGGCGGTAGTAGAAGGCGCAGAACTCGGAGAGAAAATACTTGGCTTCGGCGTCTTGGGGCTTGTATTCGAGGTTGTGATAGTTGATGGCTTCGGCGCGTCCGAGATCGTCGATGCGAATCACGAGGGGCCGGAAGTTCTGGAACGTGCGAATGGTTTTCAAATCGACTAGGGCCAAGCCCGCGGCCACAAGCGAAACCAGGACCAGGGCAATCTTCAAATACGTGTTGGTCACCATGGGATCCCCGTACTGCTCGAGATAGAGCCGCTTGGCGTCCTCGAAACTCGCACCGTTCTTCATCCGAACACCTTGTCGAGGAGCACGGCCGACGACCCACCGGCGGTGCCACTGAAGATGTGGTTGGTAAGGGCGGGAATTTTCAGCAGCACGTAGATCGAAGCGAGAAAGGTAATAAACAGGACCGGAAACCAGGCAATGAGCTGAACGGTTGAAAGCGTGCCCGCGGGCGGCAAACGCAGCGCGCCCAGCATGAGATTTCCGATAATGTACACGACGGCAGCCGCAATGACTTGGTAGAAGGCGTACTGGATGAAACAGCGGAACCATCCCCAGAAGAGCCACTCCATCTTGGGAACGATAAAGAAAGGCACAAACACGGGACCGACCAGCACGCAGACCGCCGTGGCAATGAACCCGTAAGCGATCACTACAATCGCGATGGCCTGGGCCGCGGCGAGCAGGATGGTCACGGTCACATAAATCGCCGTCCCCAAGATGTCTCCCCAGCTGGGTGAATCCATCCGCGATTCAAAGTCCGCGACTTGGTTTACAACGGTTTGCAGCTGCGCCTGATCGATCTGGCTCGAGAGAAACTGGGCTTCGTCGGTGACGATGTTGTGGAAGCTGGTACCGATTCCGGGAATCGGCGTGCTGTAGTAATTGACCATGGCAAAACCAAAGCTGATGGTCAGAAGCAAGCTGGCAAAATGATCGAAGTGGAAAGCGGGGCGGCCCGAGGCGGAAGCGAGAGCCGACTTGATTCCAAACCAAGCGACCAGGATGGTCGCAAACGAGCGGAAAAGATTCTGGCCCATGGTGTCGAAGAAACCGAGGTTCTGGGTAAGCAGGGTGTTGATGGCCTGGAAGATAAACTGCAGAAAGTCGGTTTGCACTGCCGTCGGCTCCTTCGACGCCTGGGCGTCTTGTTCCGCACGTGCTCACTGCATGCGGAAATTTTGCAGTGAAGTCGTAATGGTTCCGGTGACTTGGGCCATGTTGCTCGCGAGACTTGCGTCCCGTCCGACGTCGATGTTGATGGCGTTGGTGGTCTGGTCGCGCTGCTGTTTCGCGAGGATGGTCTGCTGCTCGAGAAGCGAGGCGAGAAGTTTGTTCGAGTCCTGCAGCGTGCGCAGGGTCAAGACGCCGGCGGCATTGATTTTGTTCAGAACGGAGACTTCGCTGTTGAGACCTGCGTCGCCCGAGAACGAGTCCTGTTCGAGATTGCCGATTTGCGCCTGGATACCGTCGGCGGTGCCGCGAATCGCGCCGATGGTGGCCATCGCGTTGATGTTCGCGCCATCCGCCAGCTCGATGGACGCGTACTGCGATTGCACCCGGCCTAGCTCCATGGGATCCATTCCGGAGAGCTCAAAAGAACTGTACGGCGAGAGCTGGCTGGTGGACTGGAGATACCCGGTGTTGATATTGGGAAGAACTCCCGTATTGATGCCGTTGATCCACGAGACGGTGTTCCCGAAACTGTTGAGCGAGGTGACCTTGCGCCATTGCGAAAACAGAGCCTGGTAACGGGCGGGCATGTTCTTGACGAACTGGGCCATCTGCAAGGCGAGGTTGAGTTGCCCAGTAATTTTCGCGTAGCTTTTCTGCAGTTCCATCAAATGCTGCTGCAGCTGGTAGTAACGAAGCAATGCGTTGTGATAGTTGGTCGGGTCAAAAACGACGCCATTGCCCAGTTGCGCGGTGGCGCTGCCCACGCCCAATCCCAAAACGAGCAAGCAAATCAGAATCTTTCTTTTCATAAGGCTCTCTCCTTTTCGCGCCTTCACAAATCCGAAGGCATTTTGTGGTTGTGGTAGTCGGGCAACGCGAGATCGCCCGAAAGATAGACCTTCACGCGGTGTCCCTCGCGAATGGTAACGGTGGGCATGATGTTTAGGAACTTGTCGAGGATCTGCGCGGAAGATTGCGCGGTGCCTTGCGCGAATCCCTGGCGCATCAGGTCCGAGCCCGACGCGTTGAGTCCGCCGGTTGTTCCGCCTTCGGCCACCGCTCCGAGCGCGCCGATGGCAAGCGAGACTCCGAAGATCCGCAGATAGTGGTTATTGACTTGGTCCCGCAACCCGGTGTCGCCGATCTGGTTGAGTCCCTTGAATTGATCGAGGCTGACGGAATAGCCGTCGGGCATCAGCACGCGATGGAACACAACGGCCAAACGGGTCTGGCCGAAGGTGTCGACTTTCTTCGTTTCCCCGAGCAACTTCGAACCTGCGGGGATCAGCAAGTGTTGTCGGTCATTCGAATAAACATCGCTCGAAACAAGGCACTCGACGGGGCCGGCAAAGCCCCCATCGAGCCGGTTGATCAACACGCTCTCAAGAATCGTTCCTTCAAACAGCAGGTAGTTTTTTCCTGCCGCCGCATTGGCCGCGCCAGCCGCAACGGCGGCAGGGTTTTTCATTTCCTCCTTTCGTTCGCTGGTTTTTTCCGCGGAATCGTTTCCTGCGGCCGAGGCTGTTGGCACACTCGGGGAGAAAGACTCTGCTCTTGCTTGCATCTCCTTCAAGAGCTTTGCGGTTTGGTCGCTCTCGGATCCCGCGGGGGCCGGAGCCGTCTCGGGTTCGGGCACGGGCGCCGCCGGCGGAGTTTTGCGGTAGGTCAAGGCGACATTCGAGGCGAACAGGGACACGTAAGCGCGCCTCTTACGCTCGGCCTGAATGGGATCCTCATGGGGCTCCTCCCCCGGAGCACTCGGACCCGCAGGCTGCGCGGGTGACGCATCTTGCGTGCCGCCCAGCAAGCGAGTCTGCTGTGCCAGAGCGCTCTGCGCGACGAGCTGTTGCCGCTGCAGTTCCTCGATGCGGTTCTGCAGCTCGGCAATCTTCGTTTCGTTGACTTCGAGGGGCGCCGCGGCGGGAGCGGCGGACGATGTGGGCCGCGGGGGCTGCGGTTTTTTGCCACCCGTCAGCCACATGATTGCGACCATCAGGAACGCGAGGCCCGCAAGCAACCAGGACTGCACGTTCTTAGGCAGAAGACCTTCGGGCTTGGGGGCTTTGTCCTGCACTTGCGGCGTCTCGACCATCGCTCGGGCCTCAGTTCTCGGTATGGCGCGTGAAGGTGAATTTGCGCTTGCCAATGGCGAGATAGCCCGCGTCGATGATTTTCGGGGCGATATAGACGCCGTTCTCGAGCTGGAAGGAAATCAGGTTCGGCTTGCCGTCCTTGATTTCGTAGAGCGCGGGCTTTTCGCGCGCGGCCGAGCGAATGTACGTGAAGCGATCGTCGTGATAGATCGCCGAAACGAGAAACGGTGCCCTAGCACCCTTCGCGTCGAACGCATAGTCGAAGACCAGCTTTGCGGCATAGTCCGCGCGAAAGCGATTCACGTCATCGGCCGCGCGCACCTCGGCGGCATGAATCTCCTCCGTCGTCTGGGTCCGAAGCGCGGCAAGTTCTTTCTTGTAGGCTTCGGCCTCACCGGCGGTCACGTATCCCGCGAGACCGGTCTTCGCCGCAAAACCGGAGGTTTCCTTGGGCTCGATGAAGATCTTGAGATCGGGTTCGCTGCCCGGCTCGCTGCTGACCTCCACCAGCAAGAATGAGTACACGTGGCCGCTGGCGGTAATCAGGTTCAAATTGCTGCGGATGCCGGCCTGCGCGGGGTGCACGTAGCACAGGTTGTGCGCGCCGTTGATGATCCAGAATTCCTTGTCGCCGGTCGTGAAATCGAGAATCTCTTCGTCCTCGGGAAGAACGATCAGGGTCGAGAAGCGCAGCTTCGCGCGCACGGGAACGATGTCTTCCTTCGAATACTTCACGACGCGCGCCGCTTCGGTTGCCGCCCGCAAAACCGAAAGCGGCAAGGCAACCAAGACGACGAGGGCAACACAACCTACGAAGCTCAACTGCCACGTACTAGACAAAACTCGCTTCATCGTTTCACTCCTTTGGAAAATGTTGTTTGTCTCCTGGAACTCAAAATCCGGTCGTCGACAAATCGTGCGATCCGTGGCAGCGCATAGATGCAGGCGGCAAGTAGCCCTGCGGCCGCGAGAAGGAAGACGAGATACAGGGCGCCATCCTTGAGCGCGCGGCATCCGAGAGACTCGGCAACGGGAAACGCCGGGATCACGGACGTTCTCCGGCGAGCACTTCGAGGCCTCGTTCGAAACCGTGTGCTGCAAACGCTTCTTTTCTCTTCTTGTTGTCGTAGGGATCATTGGTGTAGAGCCAATAGCTCTTCGGATCGACGTTCAAATTCGCGACCTTCCCGAGTTCGGGCGTCTTAATCAGGAACTGCTGCTTGGGAGCGAGGTTCGCGATGAGCTCGACTTCGGTTTCGTTCAGATGAAATTGCCTGCGGTACAGGTCCCGGTCCATGTCGGGATTCGCAAGGAAGATCTTCGTCGCGCAGCTTTCGATAATCACGTCCAGGATGTCCGAGCGCTTGAGCTCATCGAGCGATTGCGTCGAGAGCACCATGGCGGCGTTGTGCTTGCGCCAGGTCTTTAAGGCCTCGACCACGTAACGCTGGATGCTGGGATTTTTCAAGAACACCCACGCTTCATCGATGAAGAAGGCCTTGAACACGGAACTCGACTCGCGATCGCAGATGACGGTGTTCGCGCGATGCAGGATGTAGAACAAGAGCGGCTCGAGCAGTTCCGGATAGCCGCTCATACGCTGGAAGTCGAAGGACTGAAAGCTTGAGAACGAAATCGTGTCTTCGGCGTTATCGAACAGAAATCCGAACTGCCCTCCCCGGGTCCATTTCGAGAGGCGGCCCGCCAGATCCTGGCCCAGCGTATTCTGAAGCACGCCGAGCGTGCGCAGCGCGGGATCAACCGAATAGAGATTTTCGATCTGGTGATAGAGATCGCGCTCGGTCGCGGGATCCAGCTCACCGGCCCTTTGGTTTTGCATCAAGACCTTGAGGAACAGCGCGAGGAAATCGAGGTTTTCCTTGGTGGGCGGAAGCGAAAAGGGATTGATTGTGAAATCCTGGGACTCGAGGCCTACCCGGACGTAGGAGCCGCCGAACAGCTGCGTCAGGCTTTCAAAGCTTCCGCCCAAGTCGAAAATGAAGGTGTGCGGTGCGTACTTCTGGAGACTCGTGATCAGGAAATTGAGTAAAAACGACTTCCCCGCGCCGGTCCGCCCCAGGATCATGGTGTGCGCAACGTCGCGATAATGGAGATTCAGAAAGTACGGTGTGCGGTGATTGGTTTCAAGGACCGCGAGGTACTCCGCGCGCAAATGCCGGTTGCGGACTTCTCCCGAATCGAGCGTAAACAGAAACGAGAAATCGGCGTAGTTGGTGTTGGCTAGATACAGATAGCGCAAATTGAAGGCGTGATTGCCGGGCACCGCGGCAAGAAAGGCGTTGAGCAGGTTGTATTTTTCTTCGTAGAGCTGGGCGTCATGGACGCTGAAGACCTTGTAGAACTCGGCGCAAGCCCGCTCGACCTTGGCTAGATCGCGATCGTAGATCACCACACTTAAAGAAAACTGACCAAAATAATTCCCGGCGATCTCGATCTCCTGCAGACCTTCTCCGAGCTCGCGCACCTGGGCTTCTTTCGAATCATCGAGCAGGATGTCCTGCGTCGGCGCATCGTTGAGGCTGACCTGGCTTGCGAACGAACGCTTGGTGTTGTGAAAGTGGCGGCGCTTCGACTGGATGGCGCGGCGCGTCTTCCCGGGGTCTTCCTTCTTCCACTCAGTCACGATGTGGTAGTTCGCTTCGACCTCCAGCAGTCGTTTGAAAATGAGCGGAAAACTCTGCGCGGAAGGCTCTTTCAGGGTCAGCACCTTGACGTAGTCATCGTCGACGCGCAGGTGCCGGCGGTGGCACTCGATGTGCGATTCCGGGAGGTAGTAATCCAGAAACGTGTCGTGCTTGAGGCGGGCCGTATCGAGCTTTCGGGGATCGAAGTTGAGGGTTCGCTTCAAAACCACAAAGGCTTCGTGCTTACCCAAAATCCGCGCGGGAAGAAAATCATTGATCTGCAGGATGAAATTGCGGGCTTTCTGCAGAACAGCTGCCTGCGCTTGATCTAGATCTTTCCCCAGAACCAGCACCGTCTTCTTGGTGGAGAACGATTGCCCGCACACTTCCAAAAAGCTTTTGGCGGGGTGTTCGAGGAAACGCGAGAGAGCCATCTCTAGACGCGTCGATGTTTCCGATCTCTGGTACAGCAGGACGTAATACACCGACAACGAGAAAAGTGTGGCGGCCTTCGCTGCAAGGTAGGCCATGCGATTCTCGATGGCCGCATCGACCACGGGATTCGCATAGAGCTGGTAGGGGATCGCCTGGTTGTTGCGCTTGAACAAGTACTGGTAGAGGCGGCAGTTCTCATCAAACAGTTTCAGCGCCGATTCCAGGCGCTTGGTGAAGCCATCGATCGCGGCCTGGTCCAGGCACTCGTAGTCGACGCCCCGAACTTCGAGAACCACTCCGGTTTCTCCGGACTTGGTCAAGAAGACTTCCGGCCCAATGAACCCGTAGAGATTCACCTGCTCGGGGAGCGAGCCCGTTTCCTCGTAGTTCTTGAAAATCCGCTGAAGCTTAAACATCGCCTTCCCTGCGAATCACTATCGGACTGAATTTCATCGGGTCGTACTGCCCGCGCAGGCGCGCCGCGCTGAGCAAGAAGCGCAGAATCTGCGGATCGGTTTGCGTGGCCGAGCGCGCCATGGCGTAGAGCAGCAAGAACATCAGCAATCCGCCCAACAAACTCCCGAGGAGGTTGAACGTCGCCGCGCCCAGGCACATGGCGAAAAAGAAAAGCTTTCGTTCCGCGCCCAGGATGGTGAGCGGCCGCGAGAGCGATCGGTGTACCTTGTTGATTCGTCTGGTTTCGGCCATGTGCTGTACTCCGCCCTCACGCTCCCGGAAAGAGCCAAGCCAGAAAGTTCACCGCAGCGATCGCCATTCCCACGCCGAACAGCACGCCCGCGAGGACCCTTTTGGATCCCCCTTCCCCAAAAGCGAAAGTGAGTCCGGACACGACGATTGCAACGAGCGAGAGTCCGCGCGCGATGGTGCTGGTAAACGCGGTCATGAGCACGTTGACCGCGTTCTCCCACGGAGAATTGCCTTGCTGCGCGAAGGCCGGTGCGGCGAGGAGAAGTACGAGGCCGATTGCGACTACGGGTGACCGCAGCGAAAAGCTCGCGAGGCAGTTCCGAAAAGCTCGTTTCATGAGGCTCTCCCTTCATCGTTCGGATTTCAAAATGAGGGGAGCCCTCGCCGGACGCGCTTGGGACGAAGACAAGGGAAAGGAAGACGATTGCGAGGGACGGCTGTTTGCGCCGGTTTGCCGGACGTCTTCGTCCGGGCATACTTGGAGCGTTCGCTCCGTGACAGCGTCTGGCCCACAATCGCGTCCGTGCCTTCCCAGGCCGCACGCGCGACCAAGCCAGCGGCCGATCGAATCGGCCCGGCACTGGTCTGCGGGAGTAACCGGCGAGAACTCCCCTCACTATACTAATCTGTCAACGAAAAGAAAAATTGACCGGGTACTAGCGAAATATTGTTTCCGTAGTACGGAAATGGCGAAGACGGGCGCAAACGATGGAACAGAAGAGAACTCTACCCGCGGCTAGAACACCTTGTCCCAGCGGCTATTCATCGCGCCATCTTGGTGCCCTCAATGTTCAAAGGTGCGTCCGCAGCAATCGAATCGTCAGAACGTCAGCTTTCGCAATCGCGAGAACCTGAGAAATGGGTCGTCAGGACCGGAACAGATTGAGCTGTTGCGCCATGCTGCCGGCGGGCCTTCGGGCGATGCGGCGCAGCCTATCCAGCAAGCGTTGGATGCGGTGGTGGACGGCGGTAGAGGAATGGCCGCTGCGGCGGGCGAGTTCGGCGGCCCGGATACCTTCGAGCTTGAATTCAGCGAGAAGTCGCCGTTCCTCTTCGGATAGCCATCCCCTGTGCTGGCAGTCATCGAGAAACTTGGCGAGCAGAACGGCCGCATGCGATTCGTCGCGGCTCTGGTCGCTTTCTTCGGACGCCGTTGGAGCCGGGTCCCATTCCGTTGGCAGATCCAGGCGCGATTCGCGAATGGCCCAGCGGAACGCGCTGCGGCGCATCTTGCGGGCGACAAAGAAGGCAAGATGCGATCGGTGCGAGCGCAGTTCCGTGGAGTGGAGAAATTCCAGAAGAGCCGCGAAGAGGTGCTGGGCGGTGTCTTCGCGGCCGAGCGAAGGGAACGCACTGCTGATTTGTCTCGTCGTGCGGTGGATGGTCGGAACAAAGGCCAGCAGCAACAGCGACTGCCCGATCGGATCGAGCGACCCATTCGCGCTAGGTCGGACCAGTTCCCCGATCAGCTCATCGACCGAGTAGTTCTGTTCCTCGGTTTGCCGGTGAAGATGCGCGAGCAGTTCGGAAGAGGTCGGAAATGCGGCCAGGATCTTATTCGATGCTACCCACAGCCGGTATTCCTCTTGGCATTTTTCATGGCTGAGTTCCTCGAGGAGGCTTGTCTCCAGGCGGCAGATCAGACACTCACAGTCGTTTCCGGCCATCATGATGGTGCTCGGACGCCGAGGGCTGTTCGCTAAACAAGCGAGCTTGTTCCCTCGGCTCGGGCTGGGTTTGGGAGAACGCCGCAGCGGGCAAGACGCCAGCCGTTTTTGGGGCCATCCGCCCTTGGTCGCGGGGTGGGGGCCCCAGAACGCGCGATCGGAAAAAGCGATCACGCGTGCCGAATGGATATCCTGCTAGGTACGCTACCTTTAAGGTAAACTTCCACGGGATTGGTCGGAGGTGCGGCCAGCATAAAAAAAGGCCCCGGCTCTCGCCGGGGCCCGGTGTGCCCGCACCTCAGTAAGGCCCATCACCTGACGGTTCGGGAGCTTCCTCCGAAGAGGCGGGATGGGAAGTGATTGCTTCCGGTTCCGGCTCGCCGCGATCGAGCCGGCGCACGGCGTCGGCGCGAATGGACCACGAAGTGATCTTGGTCGTCGGGACTTTTTTGCCTTTGCCCGGACGCTCGTAGATCGAGCTGATCAGGCTGCCTTCGACCAGAACGTGCGAGCCCTTGCGGATGTTGTCGAGCACGTATTGCGCAAGACGCGTGCGGAAGATCGCAACCCGGTGCCACTCGGTCTTCGAGACCCATTCGTCTTCAGCGTTTTTCCAGGAGCGCTGCGTGGCGACCGAAAGCACGGTGAACTTCGTGCCGTTGCCCTTGGCTTGGCGCTGTTCGGGATCGGCTCCGACGAATCCTACGAGTGTTACGGAATTGAGGTACATGTGTTTCTCCTTTTTTTGCCCCATTTTCCTGAGGCACCCCAAAGCGAGGGCCGCTGCTCCCAAGGCGAGCGGCTGCATTCCGGGAGGGACCCGACTTTGGGGAGGAACCGGGAAAGCAGAAGACGCGAAGCTGCCGGGCGCAGGAATTGGCCGGAAGCCGTGCCCAGGAAAAGCAGCGGCGGAAAAAGGAGTGGACTACCGCGTTCCGGAACGATCGTCATGAGAATCAAGACGATGCCGGCCACCGAGCGAGAACGGAGGCACGCTCACCTGTCGGCAGCCACACGCTCCCGCACTGACGATAAACTGGTTTCGCAGCCTTGTTGGATCGTACTAGCCGAGAGAGCTACGTACCGATGCGCAGTGACCGTGTGAGATTCTTGAGCATGGCGACAGCCGAAAACGCAGCGAGTTGCGAGGTGCGCGGATTGGTCCTGGATGGTACGTTCTCGACTTTCACAGTGAGGCGGCCGAATTCGCCCTCGACGCGAATTTCGTGTACGTTTTCGGTTCCGCCGGGGACGGCGATGATGCGGACTCGCACGGGGACCGGACTTGCGGGATCGAGAGCCAAGCGCAGCGAGGCCGCGACGTTGGAAGTGGCTGGGAAGGCGCGCGCCGCTTCCTCGGCGAGCCCCTCGAAGATGACCGTGTCTTTTGTCAAGGCTGCGAGCGCGAGGTTTCGCTCCACCACGTAGGGAGATCCCGTGAGCGCGGCGACGGGCTTGCGGCTGGTGAGCAGCGCCGATTCGATGCGCCCCAGCGAAGCGGATTTGATCGCGTCCAGGCCCCCGATCGCTCCCGATGGAACGTAGATCCGGCAGCCCTTTTCACGGGCCTCGCCGAACCATGCTTGCTGGCCCAGCAGGCCTCCGACGCTCAGGACCAGCATGTCACGACCGCGTCCGAGCGCCCTGGGAACAAACTCAACTAGGGCCGCTTGACTCGCGGCTTCGACCGCTAGGTCCGCACGCTCGATCATCTCGTCTAACGAAACCACCGCCGGGTGAGTGGTAAGTTCCGCGGACAAAGCCTCGGCCCGCGCGCGATCTTGGTCCGCGAGCGCGACTAGCTCCGCATCGACTTGCTTGCGGTCGAGTGCAAGAGCGATCGTGCTGCCGATTGCTCCTACGCCGAGGATACCGATTTTCAGCATGGGGGAATTTTCAGGTGAGCTCGAGCATGCGATCGATTGCACGCTTGGCCTTGCGCGCGATGTCTTCGGGCACACGGATGCGCGGCGCTAGAGTTTCGAGCGAGCGGATGACTCTGTCGAGCGTGATGGTCTTCATGAACGCGCAGACGGCGTGGGGATTCACCGGATAAAACGTCTTCTCCGGAAACTTTTGGTTGAGCTGATGCAGAATGCCGAGCTCGGTTCCCACAGCGAATTCAGAAGCCGGGGACTCGCCGATGTGCCCGAGCATCCCTTCGGTCGAAAGGAAGAAAGTGCGGTCTGCAGGCAGCGTTCCGTCCATGGCCTTCGCCATGCAGGAACTGACGCAGCCGCATTCGGGATGGAGCAAGAGTTCGGCATCGGGATGCTCTTCAAGCATGTCGACGACTTGCTCGGGCCGGATGGTGTTGTGTACGTGGCAATAACCTGGATAGGCGACGATGTTCGCTCGCCCCGTTTGCCTGGCGACCACGGCAGCCAGAAATTGATCCGGCACGAAAAGAATAGGCCGGTCCGCGGGAATGGCGGAGACCACCTTCGCTGCGTTGGCCGAGGTGCAGCAGTAATCGCTCTCGGCTTTCACTGCCGCCGACGTATTGATGTAGGCGACCACCACGGCGCCCGGCACCTTCCGCTTCCACTCGCGCAGCTCCTGGGCGGTTATCGAAGCGGCCAGCGAGCAGCCGGCGCGCAGGTCCGGCAACAGCACGGTTTTATCCGGAAGCAGAATCGCGGCGGTTTCGGCCATAAAGTGCACTCCGCAAAAGACGATGACCTCGGCGCTCGTCTTCGCCGCCGCCCGCGCCAGTTTGAGTGAATCGGCGACCACGTCGGCGACTTCCTGGACTTCCGCCCGCTGATAGTGGTGCGCCAGCAGGATCGCGTTCCTCGCCATGCACAGTTCACGTACGCGCTTTTGTTTGGCACGAATCTGGTCCCGCGTATCGTCGACGCTCTCAATGACCGGAAGCGTGTAACGTTCCTCGAAGCTGTTCTCTACTCCTGCGTTGGGCATGACGGTGGGCCCCCTTTAATAGAGTTATGAAATCCCTCGGCAGATGCCGAGAACGCGCACGGGAGTTCCCTATTTCAGAAGGAACCCGCGCGCACGGAGGCGCGCCTTGGCTCGCACGATCATTTCCGGCCGCGAAGCCTCGACCGTATGCAGATGCACGCCGCCGGTGAGCGAGGACAACAGGGCCGCGCGCGAGGCGCGCACGTGGGTGAGAAAATCCCGGACGTCGGCACGGGACTCAAGCCCGAGCGACCCGCGCAATTCCCCGTACACGGGATGCTCGACGATGACATCGAGGATCTTGACGCCGTGATCGACCAGAATCTCAAGCTCCTCCTCGGTCCGTTCGGGCGGGTGCCGGCACGCCAGGATGGCCCGATGAAAATGAGCGGAGCTTTCGGGCAGACGATAGCCCTTGGGCGTTGCGACGATCTGCTCGCCGCCGGCGCGCAGGATGGCGACGTCTTGCACCAGGGAGTCACGGCTCACGCCGAGACGCCGGGCGAGTTCGCCTCCGGTGATGGGCGCGCCGTGCTGGCGAAGGAATTCGACAATGCGGCGTCGTCGGCTGTCCGCGGACGCAAGGCGCGGCCCCTTCAGCGATTCGTTCTGCGGCGATTTCTTGCGTCGTGTCATCTTCGATCTGTCTTGCCAGCTGTAAAGTCTACTGTAAAGTCAGAACATTGTACAGGAATGGTACGGGTTGGGCGGCCTCCCAAATCGCAAGCGGTTTTCGGTCCTGGAGCGCCCAACTCGAAAGTGTCGAACGGAAGCGGAAGCGTCGGCCTGGATGACGGACGCCCGCGTTCGCGGGCGTAGGGGAACTTCGACCTAGGCCGGCGGCGACGAGTACCCAGCTTGCCTAGATTTCGGTTTCAGCATGGTGGTATGCTTCGGCCTCCTCCCGAGATTCCGTCCATGAGGTTCACATGATTGCCGAGCTGGCCAAGAGCTATCGCGGAGTGTCTTGCATTTGGTGCAGAGAACCCATTGCCGTTTCCGCAAAGTTGGCGAGCCTGCCCGACGAGTTCCCGTCTGAACCGGCGAGACCTCCGCACGCATTCATCGCCCGCTGCAAGCTCTGTGAGTGCGAAAACATATATTCCATCAGCGATATTCAAAACTACGACGGAGAGCCACGGAAAAAACGTTCCACGAGGCGAGCGGCTGGATAAGGCGCTTGCGATCAAGCAGAGTGCCAGGTGGTTCGAAGTTGCGATCCGTACTCTGAGCACAGTCGCATTCAGTGACGATAGAAGCGGTCTGTTCCCCTCGCTACTTGGGCATTTCCCTTAATAAAGCAGGGCTCGCAGACCCGGGTTCCGTCCCGCAACGTGAAGTCCACCCGTCGGGTGGGATCGATGTCGGTCCCGCATTTTCCACACAGTTCGCTTGCTGTTTCGTTCATGGCGGCCTCGGATGTTCTATTTTCCGCCATAGAGCCTTCGTTCGGGAACAGAAATTCGAGCCCAGACGGGGCACGACTCAGGAGGCCGCTTTCCGGGCGAGCGGCGCCCCGCATTCCGCGCGCTCCGAGAGATCTTCGGAAACAGCTAAGACGCAGTCGCAGCCTTCGATGGCCACGATCTCTGCCGAATAGACGGTATCGATGGCGTCCCCGGAGTGCTTGCGGAAGCGGGTAACTCGGTTGCTCACCCGGCCGTGCTCGCGAATCTCGTCGAGCGTGCGCATCCGTTCGCTGGGGTCATGCCAGATTCCGATATCAAATACGGTGCGGCCGAGGAGTTCCGCGCGCGCATATCCGTATCTACGCTCGAACGCTTCGTTCACGTCCAGGAAGCGTCCCTCCTCCACAGTGGTGATCGAAAAAGCGATGGGGCTCGACCGGAACACTTTCGCGAACTTCTCCTCGGAGAGCGCCCGACCGTGTTCGGCTTCGCGCAGGGCGTTCTGGGTTTGTTCGAGATCTTGGAGCCGCTGCTCGAGCTCGGCGCCATAGATCTCGGCGCGTTCATAGAGGCGCGCATTCTGGATGGCGACTGCGGCGGGAATGGCAAGTGACTTCGCGAGGCGCAGATGGTCTGGCGAGAAGGCTTGCGGACGCGCATCGCCCAGCGACAGCAGGCCCAGCACGCGCTGCGATGCCACCAGAGGCACGCACAACCACGAGCGCATCTGCGAATATCCCTTGAAACTCTGCCACTCGAGCTCCGTCGAGGTGTCCGGAATGAGCACGGCGGCTTTGGTCGCGAGAACCTGCATGAGAAATCGGCTGTGGCTCGCGTCGAAGGTGGCGGGACATTTCGGAACGCGCCGGGTTGATTCCGGGTGGCGCATCTCCCGCGCGAGGCATAGATGGGTATCGGCTTCGACCAGCAGAACACGCGCCGAGTCGCAGGGGACGAGTTTCAGGAGCGATTGCAGCAAGGTGTCGAGAACATAGTCCATGCTGAGATTTTGCGTGAGAGCGAGCGTCGACTTGCGGAAGGCGTCGGCTTCGGCCGATGCCGATTCGGCCAGGGCTAGATTTCTCGCCATTTGCTCCTCGGCGGATTTGCGCGCGGTGATGTCCTGTGCCGTACCCACCAGACGCCGTACGATTCCGGCCGCGTCCCTCACCGGGAAGCCGTGAACCGAAACCCAGCGAACCGCGCGATCGGGCCGAACGATGCGAAACTCTTCGTCGATCTGGCCGGTCTCGCCGGCTTCTTCCAGGCGCGTCAAGACGCGCACGCGGTCCTCGGGATGAAAAAGCTCCTGATAGGAAGTAGGGTTGTCGCGAAGCGTTTCCAGGGAGCGGCCCGTAAGCGTCTGGTAGGCTGGATTGATGGAGAGGATGTGCTTCGATCCCGCATCAAGCATCCAATATACTTCCTGGATATTGTCCGCCATCTGCCGGTAGCGTTCGTCACTTTCTCGCAGCGCCCGCTCGGCCTCACGCCGGGACGAGATGTCCCGCAGCACGGCCACGTGGCGTTCCGGCAGGTAATTCGTTTTAACCGTGTACTCGGCGAGAAAAATTTCCCCGTTGCGCCGGACGAGCTCGATTTCGCCGTGACCCGAGTGCCCTTCGAGGAACGGGTCCCGCGTCACCTCTGGGCCCGGCGTCACCAAATAGAATCTCTGGATCGGGTGACCCACGAGTTCTTGGCGCTCGGTTCCGAAGAGCGCTAGCGCTGCGGGGTTGGCTTCGCGGCAGATCCCTTGGTCATCGAGGATCACGATGGCGTCAAGGGTGCTGTCGAAAATAGACTCGAACTCGCGTTCGGCGGCGTCCAGAACGCGCGCGTTCTCTCGGTGCGCGCGGCGGAGCCGCAGCAAAAAGCGGATGTGCAGGACCATCGCCACACCGAGCGCGAGGAGAATCAGCGTGAGCAATACGAGATTGGCGCGGCCGCTGTCGGTGCGGGGCAGGAATGCGGTGAGCGAAAGAGCAGCGATCGCGATCGAAGCAGCCGGCACCCAGCGATGGCCGCTCCGGCTGTGAACTGGCGGAAATGTCTTCATGGCGCTGCTGCTCTGCGGGAACGTCCCCCGCCCGTACCGTCGCGGCGTTATCCCCTAGTTACTTCTTCATACCGTCATGGTTCAAGGAGGATGCTACGCTGGGGTATTAGCGGGAGTCAATACGGGCGAATGAACTCCCTACCTTGCTTTCACCGCCGCTCCTCGCCCGCAGCTTCCAGCGCCCGACGGAGCACCTGCTGGAACTCTCCCCGGGCGATGAGCTCGGACACGGCCGCAATATCCGCGGAAAGCGAGCGGTCTTTTTCCACGGGCTTCGAGACCGATCTTACGAGGGCCTGGGCCTTCTGCGCCTGAGCTCCGGTCCGCAAGGGCGCGAGAAATTCCATTCCCTGGCAGGCGGCCAAGAGCTCGATCGCGAGCACGTTCCGAAGATTCTCGGCCATGGAAGAAAGCCGCCGCGCCGCGCCCATGCCCATCGAGACATAGTCTTCCTGGTTCGCCGAAGTAGGAAGCGAGTCGACCGAGTGAGGAAAGGACATCGCTTTGGTCTCGCTCACAAGCGCTGCCGCCGCAACGTGCAGGATCATAAAGCCGGAATGGAGGCCCGGCTCGGCCACCAAAAACGCCGGCAAGCCGCTCAGTTGGGGATTCACCATCTGCTCGATGCGGCGCTCGGAAATGCCCGCGAGCGCCGCGATCGCAACGGCCAGCTGGTCGGCCGCCATCGCAAGCGGCTGGCCGTGAAAGTTGCCTCCGCTCAAAACCTCCGATGTTTCGGCAAAGACCAGCGGGTTGTCGGTCGCGGCATTCACTTCCACCAGGAGCGTCGCGCGGACTTGGGCAATAGCGTCACGCACCGCACCGTGTACCTGGGGCGTGCACCTTAAGCTGTATGGATCTTGCACCCGCGCATCGTTTAGAGCACTACGGTGGGACTCGCGGATCGAGCTTCCCTGGTTCAGCAGGCGCAGGTGCCGGGCCGACTGGCGGTGGCCGGGAAAGTTTCGCACCCTCGCGATCCGGTCATCAAATGCCGTAGGGGTGCCCCGCAAGGCATCGAGCGCGAGGGCCGCAGCCACGTCCGCGGTATCGGCGAGAATCTCCATTTCGCGGAGAGCGAGGACGAGGAGCGCGAGCATCGCCTGCGTACCATTCAAAAGAGCGAGGCCCTCTTTCGCTTCCAGACGCAGCGGCACGATGCCGGCGAGCTTGAGCGCTTCCTGTCCCGGCATCCTCTTATCTTGGTAGAGGGCTTCTCCTTCTCCGATCAGCGTTTGTGCCAGGTGGGCGAGCGGAGCCAGGTCCCCGGAGGCTCCGACCGACCCTTGCGAGGGAACCAAAGGATGCACGCGGGCGCCGAGCATCGCGCACAAGGTGTCGACCGCTACCGGCCGAATGCCGCTGTGACCTTTCGCGAGCGCGTTCGCCCGCAGCAGCATCATCGCGCGCGTCTCATTTTCGCCAAGCAACCTGCCGATTCCGCACGCGTGGCTGCGGACCAGATTTACCTGCAGCTCTCCGATTTGGGCATTCGATATACGCACGGAGGCCATCTTCCCGAAGCCGGTATTCACGCCGTACACGGGCGCGTCTTGCGCGACGACTCGCTCGATGACCGCACGCGAGCGAAGCATCTTCGACCGCGCTTGCTCGGAAAGCACCGGCTGCGCGTGACCGAGGACGACCGCATACACTTGCTCGAGCGTCAGATCGTCACCTGTCAGTTCAACCGTGTTGATCACTCCCTATGGCCTCCGGACTTGGTCTCGCAGCTGGTTTTCGCTTAAGCGACGATCTCGATCTTGCCGTCGGAAGTTTTGGTGAAGGCATGCAGCGAACGCCCCTGGGCATCGAGATGACGGAGCGTCATTTTATTTTTGCTGACGGCAAGGTGGCTGAATCCGTAGACCTTTTGCCCGTAGGGCCCGCGCTGCGAGGGATCGATCTTCAGGTCGTACAGCTCCGCTCCACCCCCGCCCGACAGGAAAAAGGTCGTGGGATGCGCCTCGAATTCCAGGTGCTGCAAGTCGTGGTCATGACCTGCCAAATACAGATCCACTTTATGCTTGCGGAACAGCGGATCCCAGTCGCGCACCAGGACCGGGTGATCTCCGTGCACACCGTCTGAGTAGACCGGATGATGCCCCATCACGGCAAGGAAAGGAGTCGAGCGCGAGCGCTGGAGTTCGGTTTCGAGCCAGGCAAGCTGGACGGCCTGCTGCTCGGCCGTCAAGGTGAAGCTCCGCGCGTTTTTCGCGGCGCCGTCTGCGACCGGCATGTTGCTGTCGAGCGCGAGAAAGGTGACCAGCGGATTCTTCGCGGGAAACTCGAAGCGGTACCAAAGAGAAGGCATGGTCCAGCGCGTTGGGCCTGCGGCGGTACGCCCGACTCGCGCATATTCGAGTTCTGCGGCAACTTTGCTCGCGGGCCAAAGCTGGTAGTCATGGTTGCCGGCGATCGAATAAGCGGGGCACGGAAAAATATCCTGCGGGTACATCTGTTCAAACTGCGTTTGCCAGCGGGGAGAGTCGACACCGCCGGCGAGTTCGCCGTACCAACTGTCCCCGAGCATGAGGAGCGCCTGGGGAGCGAGCGCCTGTCGTTTCGTGTACTGGATCATGCCTGCGGCGACGGCGGACTGCGCCACAGGTTTCTCGTCGCCCCAGTCTCCCAGCATCAGCAGGTGCGCTTGGGCGTCGCTCGGATCGAGAGAATCCGCGAGAGCCGAGAACGATCCGAGCGTAGCGAGCGCGCTGAACGCCACGCTTTGCCGGAGAAAGCGCCGGCGGCTAAGAAGAGCCGGGGGTAAAGTCGTAGGAGCCATGCCCATCCTCATAACGTGCGTTCGCGAAGTTAGCTGATCTTCATCAGCGTTTACAGATTCTCTTACCCGGCCTCAGAAATTCGTTCCAGCGTCGCCAGCGCGAGACTTGCGATCATAATGTCCTGCACGGCGACGCCGGTCAGATCGGCAATGGTGATGTCTTGCTCGCGCCGGCGTCCAAGCTTGGGATTCTCGACCACGCGGCCGAGCTCAACGAGCCTTTCCGGCGGGATCATCCGCTCGCGAAGCGCGAGCGCGGAATCGCCGTACTCGGAGCACTGGGCGAAGCTATCGACCACGCATACGTCCGCTCGGGCGAAGAGGCGCGGATCGAGTTCCTGCTTCCCCCCGCCATCGGCTCCGACAGCCGTTATGTGCGTGCCCGGTTGCACGTGGTCCGCGCCGAGGAGCCACTCGCGCGAAGGTGTCGTGGTCACGATCAATTGCGATTGCGCCGCGAGTTCCGCGATGGTGGGCACAATCCTGATTTCAAAACCTTCGACGCGAAAGGCGCGGGCGCGATCCGCCGACCGTGCCCAAAGCAGGACCCGCCGGCAATCGGTGACCTCGCGCAGCATGGCGAGTTGCAGCCTCGCCTGGGTCCCCGCGCCGACGATTCCGATCGAGTGGACGCGTGAGGGCGCGAGGTACTTCGCCGCCACCGCTCCCGCCGCCGCCGTGCGGATGTCGGTCAGATAGCCTTCGTCCTGAAGGATCGCCAAAAGCCCCCCGCTGTGGGAACTGAAGACCAGGACGACCCCATTGCTTGAAGCGAGACCGCGCTCCGGGTTCCGCCAGAAGCCGGTCGCGATCTTCACCGTGAACGTTCCATCTCCTTGAATGTAGCCGTACTTGATGTGGCAATCGCCCGGCGGCTCGGCGAACTCCATGTGACCGACGGGAGGAATGATGGCTTCGCCGCGCGAGTAGGCGAGGAAGGCTCTCTCCATGGCCGCAATGGCACTGGGGGCCTCGATCACCCGTTCAATTTCACTGCGGCTGTAGGTCTTGGCCATTAGATCTCGCTGCGAACCTTCTCGGATAGATTTGCTCCGCAGATCACAATCGCAACGGTCTTCCCGACGTAGCGATCGGCAACCTTAAGAAAAGACGCAATCGCAACGCCTGCCGCGCCCTCGATGAGCCACCCTCTTGATTGATGCATGAGACGCATGGAGGAGAGAATCTCGGCCTCCGAAACCAGCACGCAGGAATCGACAACCGCTCGGCACACATCGAGAGTGACCGATCCTTCTTCGAGGCCGCCACTGGTGCTCTCGGAAAGGGTCGGCCGTTCCTCGCAGGAAACAATCCGTCCGGCCTTGAGCGATTCGTAGAGAACGGACGAATTTTCGGGCCAGCAGCCCACGATTTCCGTTTCTGGGGAAACCCACTTGAGATAAGCGCCAATTCCTCCGACCAGTCCTCCTCCGCCCACGGCTGCGAAAACCGCGTCGAGGTACGGTATCTGCTCTTTCAGTTCGAGCGCGAGCGTGCCTTGTCCCGCCATCACGTCGTGGTCGTTGTAGGGAGAGACGAATACGCGGGCCGTTTCGGAAGCGGCTTCGCGTGCGGCGAGCTCCGCATCGAGAGGTTCCGCGCCGTGAACCGAGATCTTGGCTCCATATTCCTCGATGCGCTTCACTTTACTGGGCGCGACCTGCGCGGAGACGTAAATCTCAGCGCGGACTCCCGCGCGTGTCGCCGCGGCGGCGACACCCAGGCCGTGATTGCCGTTCGAAGCGGCGATGATGCCGGCGGAGGCTTCATCCGGAGTGAGCAGCCGGATCTTGTTGGTCGCGCCGCGCAGCTTGAACGAACCCGTCTCCTGGCGATTCTCCATCTTCGCGAAAACGCGCACGGAGTCTTGCGCAGAAATTTCGCTGATGTCCTCGATCGCGGTGCGTTCGACATAGGAGCGAATTCGGTCGTGCGCCCGCAAGACTCGCCGGCCCCACTCGACGTATTGCGCGGGCGACGCTTCGCTGCGCTGGAAATCGGAAGACCCTCCACCGTTGATCGAACCAATCCCGGAGTTCTTAGTCATGGTGTGCCGTTTCCTGGAAAAGCATCGAGCGCTTGGGCCAGCCTCTCAAAACCCGCTCGCAGGATTTCGGTGTCTCCGCCGATCCCGATTCGGAAATGTTGCGGCATTTCGAAGAGGTCGCCGGGTACAACGGCGACGTCATACTTTTCGCGAAGGAATCTGGCGAAGTTCTTTCCATCGCCTCGGGCAAGGCGAGGGAAAACAATCGTTCCCGCGGCGGGCCGCACGACTTCGAGATCCGTTCGCTCGTCCAGAAAAGCGTCCAGCAGCGGACGATTGCGAGCGAGAATGGCCTTCGCTCGGGCCGTGATGGTTTGAAAGGAGTCGAGTGCCGCGACACTCAAACGTTCCGCCACATGCGGAGGGATGTTGTGGTAGATATCATTGAGACGCCACATGCGTTCGGTGAGTTCCGGCGTCGCAAGAACCCAACCACACCTCAGCCCCGAAAGCCCGTAGGCCTTGGTCAAACTGCTGGTCACGATGAACTCGTCTCCGAAATAGAAGGCACTCTTCGCCCGAGAATCGAAACCCATTTCGAGATAGACTTCGTCGACCAGCACGCGCGCATGGACCGTCCGCGCGATGTCTCCAATCTCGCAGATCGTTTCTTCCGGTATCTGGACTCCACTCGGATTGTGGAAGTTCGTGAGCACGATGAGCCGCGTTTTCTTGCTGACTTCCTTCCGGAGGGCCTCGGGGACGACTGCGAACTCGTTCTCGAACAAGCGCGGGAACCTGCGAATCTCGGTGCCAAGATGCCGGGCGACAGCGAGTAAAGGCTCGTAGGTGGGATGTTCGATGAGCACCTGATCGCCCGGCTCGAGTACGGCGGCCATGGCCAGGAAGTTCGCCATCGATGCGCCAGTTGCAGCGACAACGTTTTCGGGCGAAACGTTGCATTTCTCTGCGAGCCGCTCCAGGAGTGGCTTGTAGCCGTAACCTCCCGGAGGCGAGAGTTCCCAGTCGTCCCCGTCGAAGGGAAGCTCGTTCAAAGGCAGACCTGCAATTCCGCTGGTTGCGAGGTTAAACTGAGCAGGCGGCACCGTCTTCGCCCAGTGCAAATATTCGGATCGTGATCGCGTGCGTTCGAAGCTCATTGCTTTGTCTCGACGGATCGGAGATTCATCGGCCGCCGCAGAAGATAGAACGCGGCCCCTGCCAGAAGCACCAGTCCCGTGATGAGAGTGTTGCCGTGATTGCGAACCAGGCTGTTCAATACCACGAGAAAGCACACGGCAATGAAAACCAGGGTGGTCCAAGGATGTCCCGGCGCTCGAAACGATCCTGCCTCGGCTGCCCGGTCCCCGCGTTTCTCGCGGCGCCGAAAAACAAAAAGCGTTGTTGCCGTGAGGCCGAAAAAGAAAAGGTCCATGGATTCAACGTAAGTGAGAATCTGGTCGTAACGCCCAACGGTCAAGACCGCGATCGCAAGGAGCGAGCTCAAAACAATCGCGAAGACCGGAGCGTGGCTGCGCGAATCAAGTCCAGCAAACGCACGCGGCAGCCAGCCATCGCTGGCCATGGCGTAGAAAACACGCGGGTAGGTCAGCACCGATTGGCTTAAGAAACCCAGCGCGGATAAGGCGATGCCCGCCGCGAGAAGCCGCGCTCCGGTCTCGCCCGCGACGCGACGCATTACTGCTGACGCAGGCGCCGATGCCGCCGCCAGACCCTCAGCGCCTAAAACGCGAACGCAGAGGAGATTCACGGCCAGGTAGAGAATGACGACGCCGGCCATGCCCAGAAGCAAGGCACGCGGGAGATTCTTCCTCGGCTCGCGCACTTCGGCAGCCACAAAGTTAGCCGTCTGCCAGCCTCCGTAGGCGAAGAACACCGGGATCAACGCGGAACCGAACGAGGTGGCGAGACCGAACGAGGCTGGCCGATCAAGCAGCGGGGTCCAGCGAGCGACCGGCGAGTGCATGAGCCAGCGCGCCCCGCAGTAAGCGAGAACCGCGACGGCCGCAATACGCAGAAGCATCAGAGAGCTCTGCACCTTGCTGGCCGCGCGTACGCCCACACAGTTGACCGCGGTGAGTAGCACCAGTACGGCAATTCCCACGACGCGATCGGAAACCGGAACGGGAACGAGTAGCCGCAAATATTCGGCAAAGGTTACGGCCATGGCCGCGCCTCCCCCGCCATTGATCACAATCAACGCCACCCACCCGTAGAAAAAGCCTGCCGCCGGATGAATCGCTTCGCGGAGGTAGACGTACTCGCCTCCGGCCTCGGGCAGCCGCGCCGCGAGCTCCGCATAGATGAAAGCTCCAAACAAGGCCACGATGCCGCCCGCGACCCATGCCGCGAGAATCAAAGCAGGCGAATGCAGGTGCCCGGCGACCACCGAGGGGTTCATGAAAATCCCGACGCCTACGACGCCGCCCATGACGATCATGGTGGCATCGAAAAGGCCGATCGACCGCACGAGTGCCTGCGTTTGCGGCTGGAAGCGGGCGGTCATCCGAGAGTCATGGGCAATTCCTGCATTCTAGCTAGCTAGGGCCTGTCACCTGAGTTCGACGCGCCGAGGGTCGCTGCGGCACGTCCGAAATGGGCATAAACTCCGGAGCCGCAAGTCGCGATCGCGGAGTGTTGCCCGTCCCGAGATAACACACGAGCCGCGATTCTCTCGTTTAATAATGCTTATGGACGCGTATGCGAGCGTCGCGAGCGACGCCGGGAACCCGCTCGGGGCCGGGTTCCGAGTGCTTTGTCGATGTAGCTGCACCACAGATGCAAAAAGAGGATGTGGACTTCCTGAATGTGGTTCGTCGAAGTACTGGGAACGTTCAGCAAATAATCCGGCTTCACCCCGGCGAGCCCCGCCGCTCCTGCAAGAGCGACGGTCGTGGCACGTTTACGTCGCGCCATTGCGAGTCCGCGCAGCACGTTTTCCGATTTTCCGCTGGTCGTGAGGGCTAAAGCGATGTCGCCCGGCTTTCCGAGCGCTGCAATTTGGCGTTCGAACACAGCGTCGTACCCAAAGTCATTGCCGATACAGGTGATGATTCCCGGATCGCTTGCGAGCGCGACGGCGGCGAGTGGCCGGCGGGGCGTCTTCGAAAAACGCCCCATCAACTCGGCGGCGAAGTGCGACGCCTGCGTGGCGCTTCCGCCGTTGCCGAATACCATCACCTTCTGCCCCGCCCGCAAGGCGCTCGCGAGCACTTGGCCGACTTCTTGGGCACAGTCTCCGAGTTTCAGAAAGCTCTCTCGCACCGCGAAGCTGTGCGCTCGTTCGTACTCGCCGAGAAAATCGCGCTCGGCTTCGGCGCGCTTCTTCATGATGGGTTCGACTCCAGTATTCTCTGCACGCCGGGAGCCTCGAGCGCAGCCATCAACGCGGCCACATCGCCGATCGCCAGGCCCAACAACGACGGGACGATTTCGCAGGCAGCGGCCGCTGCCGCGAGCGCTTCTTCGGCGACCACTTGCCGGAGCGGCGCGAGAACGCGCTCTCCAAGCAGTACGGCGAGTGAACCCAGAACGATCACCTCGGGATTCAAGGCGTCGATCAGCAGCGCGACTCCGCGGCCCATCCAGGTTCCGGCCTCGGCCGCGATCGCGCGTGCATCTTGATCGTTACTTAAGATCGCTTCCACCATCTCCCGAATCGGCGTCTGCGCGGACCAGCGATGAGGGAATCTGCAGCTGGCGAGCTCGATGAGTCCCGCACCGGAAGCGAACGCTTCCCACGATCCAGTTTTCCCGTAGCTAACGGGCCCCTGGTTCGCCAGGCGCCAGTGTCCGACTTCGCCGGCCGTATCGCTCGCCCCATGCAGGATCTTCCCATTCACGATGAACCCCGCCCCGAGACCCGTGCCGAAAGTTAGGAAAATCAGGTGTCGGAGGCCGGGCCGCTTGCGCCCGACGCCAAAGCGAAACTCGGCGAGCGCTCCGGCATTGCCGTCGTGTTCGACGTACACGGGTAGTGGCGGAAAACTTTCTGCGAGCCGTTCCTTCAGCCTCACCCCGTGCCAGCCGGGCAAATGGGGAGGATCCAGCAGCACGCCTTCTGCAATCCGCAGCGGGCCTCCGACTGACACACTGAGCGCCCGCACCTCACGGCCAGCGCGTGCCGCCTCCTCGATCACCTGCTTTACCAGAGAGACCAGGGCCGGAAACCGATCATCGAACGGGCGCTCGGCCTCGGTTGCAATTTCCCGCCGCTGCAAGATGCGGGCGTCGCGTGTGCCTTCGACAACGGCGATTTTGCTGCCGCCAATATCGAGGCCCACGACGGTGCGCTCGTCCTCTCGCTCGGTTAAGACTGCCGTGTTCATGGCGGAGACTCGTAAAGTTTAGACAGCGCGTTCACTTCGCGCCATTTGTCGATAACACATGCGCAGAGAACCGTTGCTTAATAATACTTATGAAGGGATTTCGAAAGGGCTGCAAGGGAACATACGTGGTTCTTACGGCCTTTCTCGGCGCGCGCGAGCAGAGCGGAATTGGGGAGAGAGTGCGTAGGGGGAGAATCGTCTGTCAGCGGCAGGCCCTCACGAATCTGGATGGCTCGCTCTCAGGTTTCCCGTTGTGGGTTCTTGGCTTTGACGGCTTGTAGCGGGAAGAATTCGAAATAGTCTTTCTCATCAAACCAGGCGCACTTGAACGCCTTCACCGGAAGCCGGGTGCGCGAAGCGAAGGCTAAAGCATAGACCACCAATTGATTCAGGGGATCAATGTCCCGAGCCTTCGGCTTGTAATCGAGCAGATGGATGAAGCCGTTCCGCGCTTGCACGACATCGATGTGGCCGGTGATCGGCTTGGAGGACTCTGGCAGTGCGATGAAAAAGCCTTTCGACTTGTAGTAGGCGATTTCGTCGCGAGTCAAATAGACCGGAACTTCACAGGCAATGGTTGAAGAATCGTTGGCCAGCATGAAGTCCTGCACCGAAGGATGGCGCTCTCTGGTCTTGCGGGCGAGCAGTAGTCCCAGGGCCGCCAGATCGTTTGCCAGATTCTGTTTTTCGATTCGGGCGAGCGGCAGTGTTTCGAAACGCGACTAAGAGGAACGCATCACCGCAGTTTGGGCAGGCGGCGTCTCAATTCTTTCGTTCGCAGACGGGGCCTGCTGTTGGAGATTAGCGGTGCGGTCGTCCTGAAAAAGATCGTCGGGGAAGTTTTCAAAAATGCTCAAGAGATAGGACTTCACTTTTGCGGCAACATCGCCAGGGACCGCACTGGCGGTGAGTGCGAGCTTTGCCAGGTGGACTTTGTATTGGTAAATCTGCTGGTGGTCAAGCGTCCGCTCTTGCAGCATCTTTTGGCCGAAGTCGCGGATGGCCGCGGCGCGAAGGCGATGGAACGTGGTGATCGATCGGTAGCCCGAAATCCAATCAGAGATCGTCCGGCGCGGGACGGTCACGCGGTTTTCCGACGCGATGCGGCGCGCGGCTTGCTCTTGCGAATGGCCGAGGTTGTACAGGCACAGGGCTCGGGCGATCACCCGCGGCGGATACTTCACTCCTTTCAGTCCCGCCAGTGACGAAAAATATTTCCCGCAGTCCCTGCACCAATAAATTTGCAGATGCCGAAAGCTGTTCTTGCGCAAGCCCCGCTTAACGATCCGGCGTCCGTCGCAAAAGGGACAGAAGTCCGGCTTCGACTGGATGGTTGGCCCCACGGGCAAGGTCGCGCGCTTTTTGGGCCAGACAGACACGCCCGACAGTGTACTCCGCAGGGCGAACCCGAGGAAAGCGATGAGTTTCGCCAAGCGTAAGCGACGACTTTCGCCAGGCACGGAGGGCGGTGCATGCAACGAGAATCGCCGAGCGACGCATCGTTTCCCTGGCATGTCCAACCGTGCTAGAGGCTCGCGGAGCGACCAGAATCGCCGGTGGTGCGGGCGATGAGTTTCACCGCGTGGAAGCTGCTTGGCCTAATCCTAGCAATCGATTGCGCGGGTCGTTCCGCGCGTGCCAGCGAGTCTATGTGGCCGCAGCCGCGATCGCGCTGAGGTCCACAGGGGGAAGTCGAGCCGATATAACCGCCGCAGTCAGTCTGCGAATGAAAAGATCGATTTGAACCACCCTATGCTTGTGCGCACGTCCTCGACGAAGCGCGAGAAGGGCGACAGTCGCGGATTCCGCTGCTGCAGGAATCGGATGCCGCACAAAAGTAGAATCGCAATCCCACATGTCGCGATGGCGGAACCTACTACGAAGGCCGGCACGATGCTTACCTTGAATGTGATCCAGCCCAAAGCTGTTAGCCCATGTTGCGACAGCCACAGCGAAGCTGAAAACGCCAGGTGTTGTGCGCCAAGGCCAAGAGATTCGGCGGTGCCGGGAGGCAGTACGATTGGCACCGCGGCACTCGCTACCTTCGTCACGGTCTGGTCGGTGATCCCTAGATTGCGCGGAGCGTCTCCGATCGTTAGCGCGTCTCTAAGCTCCCGCGCGATCTTCACGATTCCTGACCCGACTTTGACGAAAAAGTTCCAAATCCAATTCCCAATTCTTTTCATGCCCTTTACTCCTCGTCCGCTTCCCTAAAGTACGTTTCCGCGAGGCGTTTCAATTTTCGTCTTTGCGTCTCGCGCAAACGAAATGATGGCCTCCTGCGGAAGGGGTTCCCATACAGAAATCACTGTACCGTTCGCACGTCTGTTTCTGAATCAGGAGATGGGGCTCTACGGGAGGGAGAACCTTCGGCGTGTTCCGTCAAGAGTTCGTCTTCATCACTTGCTGCGGAGGCTCACGCGGTGAAGTACCGCGCCACGGAAGTACCACCTGGGTAGAGATGCGACCCACGGCGGCGATCCTCGTCGGATCGCCAGAGTCAATTGACGAACCTCGGGGCGCGCAAGTGCCAGTGGGTCGTGGCAGGTTTGAATCGCATCGCAGCCAGACGTCATTGGGGCGGCTACTCGCGAGCTGGTTGCTTTGGCCAGGTCCATGCATACCAGACCACAAGTGCCGTCAGAACGATTTCAATCAACCCGTACAAAATATAGAAATGCCATCCACCCCTGATCGCAAGGATCATGATCACGGTGTAAATCGCACCGAACACGATGTTCACCCATCGATCGAGCCCTGCCGGCAGTAGCAGTGAAAGAAAGGGCATCAGACTCGGAATGACCATGATCGCAGACATCCCCAGCAACACACCTTGAGAGATGGCCCCCAAAGGTGTTTTTCCGGTGAGGATATCCTGCAATTGTCCAGGCTGATAAAGCCGGAAATAGTCTCGGTAGATGTAAAAGAACATGACGGAAGACCAGAGCGCGAAGAGCTTGAACCTTACGTGGACCTTCATGTCGTCGTATGCCAAAGCTTTACTTCTTTCCATTGTCACCGCCTTCGAATCTCCAGAAACCTTGCCTGCGTCTTTTCGGCAAACGCGTGATAAAAATCGGCCCGACGGCTCCGAGGCCTTCCTGGCTACTGATACGAGCATCCGACCTGGGAAGCTTCCAACCGATGAGTGCTTCCGTGAGGCCACGCGCCCATTCGACTTGGCCACAGTGGGATTTCTATCAATTCCATTACTACCCTCAGACAGAAAACCCCAAGACTCTCCTCGAAGTCTTACCAGACCTACCGCCGGGGCTCGACCGACCGATATGGCTCGGTGAGTTCCCGGCTAACGTGGCAGGAAGCCCGGACTCCATGAGGGCGACGCTAGAAGCTGCCTTCACTTCTGGATCGCAAGGCGGCACGAAATTGGCAGGTGCGGCACCGTGGCCGATGCGCGATGTAGGGGATGGATTTGGCCCCGCAAATACGGAAGTCTTGAAGGAGTTCTTTGACGCTCATTCTCCAGACATAAACTCTGGCGTCCCTCCACCCGGTAGGCAGTGATTCGATTGCTGTCGCGAGTGAACTGCGGGGAGTGGTGAGAGGATCGGGGACGATCCTCATCGGATCGTCCTCAGTGAAAGGCACGAGGCGAGTGGATAGTGGAGAATCAGAATTGAAGCTTTAAGCTGAGCTGCAAGGAGCGTGCAGCGCCCATGGCGTAGAGCTGATTCGCTACCCCAATGGTCCTCACGGGGTAAACACCAAGTTCTCCGAATCTGGAGTCGCTCAGGTTTGGATCTGGAAAATCGAGGTTTGGATGGTTGAGGATGTTGAACGCTTCCACGCGAAAGATTAGGTGGAGTCGTTCGTAGATGGGAAAGCTGCGCTGTACCGCAGTGTTCAGCGCGTAAAAGCCCGGGCCTCGCACGAAATTGCGCCCGAGGGTGCCCTGCCGAGCGGGAAGGCCGGTAGTTGGGTCGGTTGGTACGAGAGCAAATGCTGCCGGATTCAGGCGCCAACTTCCTGGGACGGGCTGCCCGTTGACATCGGCAGCGCTGCCGTGCAGATAGATCGGGACACCCGGGACCAGGTCAGGAAGATAGTTTTGGTAACCGCCGTTCGGCAGTGGGACGAATTGTTCCTGGTAAATGTTGAGCGGGTAACCGCTCTGGGTTGAAAAGCGGCTGGCAATGACCCAGCCGCGTGTCAACGCTTGGACCCATCGGCTCGAACCCACCGTTTGCGTCTGATAGTTCAAGGCCAGATTGAGCACTCGGCGCAGGTCATTATCGGAATTGCCATAGAACGGCGTAGGGAATCCCGAAAAGTTGTTAGATGCATCATCTAGGGCATGGGCCCAGGTAAAAGAGCCTACAAGATCTAAACCGTTTGCAATTCTTCCCCGGTCCTGTACCTGAAGTGCGTTGTAGTTGGAAGTGGACCCGTTGTAGGTGAAACTAAGTCCGTTGGCAAAATCGGGATTGATCGGATTTCCGGGTGCGCTTTGATAAAACCCCGAGAAGAGCAACTTCCTGCCTTCATTTCCCACGTAAGACACAGTCAACGTATTCTTTGAATTCAGTGCCTCATCGATCGAGAGATTCCACTGCTCCGTGTAAGGTAGCGTCAGCTTGGGGCTTGTGAGTTCGCTCAAGTACGGATAGGGCGGAGTGAGCGGCACATTCAAGGAGGGAGGTGATAACACTGAGTTAGACAGGGGGAAGGGCACATTTGTCTGGGTTGGCCCGGTTGCCTGAAAAGGAAAAGCACTGAAGTAAGCGGCGCCAATTGTCTGTTGACCTGTGTCGTAGAAGATGCCGAAGCCGCCACGTATGGTGAGTGCATGTTGAGTAGAGGAGATCGCATTCCAGGCGAAGCCGAAGCGGGGTGCAAAATGATCATAGCTCGTCTTGTACGGTGCCGTGCCGACCGGGGCGATGGTCGCAGTTGCTAAGTCGCTCGACGTTAATGTGACAGGGTAGTGTCCATTGGACGGGGCGGGAGGTGGATTGAATTCCCAACGGAGTCCGTAATCAATGGTCAGTCTTGGATTAATCCTCCAATGGTCCTGGGCGTAAAGCGAAAGATCATTAAAGGCTGGTGCTCCGGGAGCAGCGGCCGTGGTCTGCAAAGTGCTGGCAAGACCTTGCTGGAAACCGGTCAGATCACTGATATCGACATTTGAATTATATGTATTGGGAAAGGCTATCGGTGTAAGTCGGCGCCAGTCAACTCCAAACCTAAAACCGTGATCTCCCGTCGTCCAGGTGAAACTATCGACGATTTGGTATTGGTGCTGTACCGAACCGTAACCGGAGTATCCAGAACTGATATTGAGCGAGGAGCTGGGTACGAAACCACTGAATTGCCCGCTTGCGTACGTACCGTCATACGCGGGCGGGATAACAAGGTCACGGGCCAGCGGTGTTAATCCGCCAACGGCTTGTTGGGATACAATACCGGCTTCCGCATCGCGGCTGTAGTTGAAGCGTAGTTCGTTGAGCAGGGTGCTGCTGATGTTGGCTGTGAATCCCGCTGTCCAGGTATGGGTATTGATTTGGTTCGAGTAAAGTTGTTGTAAATATGCGGTGGTCGCCGAGCTTGGGGTGTCAGCATAGCGCAGGAAAATGTGAAATCGCTGACCAATGTTCTGATCAAGACGGACGCTGATGTTGTCGATATCGCTTGGATTCGAGTAACTACGTGTATAAAGCGCATCGCAAGCTGTGGGCAGACCCGTCGACGGGTCAGGAATGGTGCAACCATCTTGATTGCCCGGTGAGTTCGGGCTCGGCAGCGGCAACGAATTGAGATAGGGCTGCACGCTGGGTGAGGCCCAGTTGCGAAATGCCTGGGTTGGGACGTAGGCGCTGTCAAATGCCGGCGTAAGAAGCCGTAGTCTCTCGTAGGAGATGAAGAAGAAAGTCTTGTCCTTGCCGTTGTAGAGCTTGGGAATAATTAGTGGTCCCCCCACCGTACCCCCATAGTCGTTTTGATGCTCTGCCGCTTTTGCCAGGCCATAGTAATCCTCCGAATAGCTCTTGGCGTCAAATGCCGTGTTGCGGAGGTACTCGAAGAGCGACCCGTGGATGTCATTTGTGCCCGAACGCGTCGTGAAACTTACTTGGCCGCCCGGATTCCGGCCATATTCCGCAGTGTAGCCCGAGGTCTGAATCTTGAACTCCTCCAGCGCGTCGATCGATACCAAGCTCTGTGTCGTTCCCAGAGCAGTTTGAGAGGGCGTGCTTCCGCTCACTCCACCATCGTAGCCTGCAGCATTCAATACTCCCCCGAGATTCGCAGAGACACCATCTACGGTGAAATAATTTCCATCGGTTCGTTGACCATCAATACTGTAGTAGCCGGTGCTAACAGCACCGTTACTAGTGGCAACGGTTCCTGGCGCGAGCTGGATCAAATCCTGAAAGCTTCTGCCGTTCAGCGGCATATTCTCAACAAATTCGTGGGTTACCGTCATGCTCACGGCGGGGGAAGTATCGATTTGACCCGCGCTGTCAGTGACAGTAATGGTTTGAGACGAGGAACCAACCTGCAGCTCAAAATTAATCTCAATGGCATCTTCGGTGTGAAGCACGAGGTTAGGCTTCACAATATTCTCAAAACCGGCCTTCTCGATTTCAATTTTGTAGTTTCCTGGCGGTAGGGCATTTACGGAATAGTTTCCGTCATTGCTCGTGACGGTCGACCGTTTCTCATTGGTTCCGATGTTGGTTACGGTGACGTGCGCACCGGCGACAATGGCCTTGCTTTGATCGCTCACGCGGCCGGTCAAGGACGCATTCCCGGTTTGCGCGTAGACTGCGGACCAACCGCATACGACGAAAACCAAGACGGCAAGGAATCGGGCCATTGAGCCTCCCCAACGATGTCAGCTGATCACGTCAACGATGTTTTGGAACAATTTCAACGTGTGATTCGAAATGCGTTCGCTCAGTAATACGGGGACCGAGCAAAGCGTGTACCATTTATTTTTCATTACAAACTCGTTAGAGGGAATTCCGTCCTCTGGTGCAGGACCAGCTGCGGTAGGAATACTGCTAGAGACATTTTGATGCTTCGAACGACGCCGCTCGCGGCCTACGGATGGTTTGGCTCTTTCTTGAGGTAGGCGTAAAGAAATGGTTTGCCTGTGGGCTTGGCGCTGCCGCCATGCGGCTCGATGGTCACGAACAGGGCGCTCACTTCTTCGAGTTTGGCGGGATCGTCGACGCGCAGTGCCCAGCGCCGATTGCTTTCGCTATCCATGAAGAGAATCCCGAGACTTGTTAAATCGTCTTGACGCGCTCCCTTTTGTCCCCAAACCTGGAATGCGCTGGCCTGTTTGACTTTACCTTGATGGTCCAGATCGAAGGCATAAAACACCAGTTCTTTGCCGCGCGTGTAGAAGACGCGTCCATAAGGCTTTCGCGTTTGGTCCTTGGCGACATCGAAAATGTCTGCAATGTAGAGCTGCCTTGCGCCCATCAGTTCGCGGATGTCTTTATCGGAAGCGAGATATTCTCTTTGGCTGTCAATGAGTTGTTGCTGTTCGCGATTTGCCGCAGACAGTCCATCGACCTTTTCTTCGAGCGAGGTTAGCTGGAGCAGCGCTTTGTCACGTTCCGTGCGCGCATGGGTCAGTTCGGTCAGGACTATGCTATACGCCTGCTCTTTCTCTTGCACCTCGCGGGCAAAGGTGTCGCGCGCCTGTGTAGCAGCCCTCAGTTGCTCCTCGGTAGTATTCTTGTCTTTGACTATTTCGGCGACCTGGTTCTCGGACGTCTTGAGGTCGGACTGCAGTTTGGTTAGTTCCTGTTTTTGTTCAGCCGTCTCGGCCCGCAATCGGTCAAACTCGATGGTCTGCGTGGCCAGAAGGTCATTCACGGCCTTCTTTTCGGCGCCGAGCTTCAAGACCTCCGTGTCTGCAGCGGAGTGATCTACGCTTTTCGACGTTTTAGAAACGAACGTGGAGTGTGCGCCGAAGCGATAAGAGGCGACGCCAACCGCGAGAACAAGACAGGCGGCGGCACCTAGGCCCAGGAGCCTTGTGGCCAGACGTGGGAATCGGGAATGATTGGCAAGAACTCGTCGGCCGAGGACATCAGGCCGTACTTCTCTAGATTCGAGGGCAGGGAGAGTGCTGACCAGTTTGGAGCGCGCGGACTCAACGCTCGCGTCACTGATTTCTTGCGCCCCGGCGTACTCTGCGGCGAGACTTGGCATTCCTTCGCTCGTGAGGATGGAATATTCCGAATACGCCTCACGACACTCGGCGCACGTGCCTAGATGCTCTTGGAGCTGTGCGCGCTCTTCCGAAGCGAGTGCACCCGACATTGCGAGTGCACATAACTCGCGGAACTTTTCATGCTCGTCAATGTTTATCATCTTGCTCATCGCTGGTTCACTTCTTCCTCAACTTCTTCACGAAGGCGTTCTTCCGCAGTTTCTCCAGGCCGCGATAATAGTGGTGCCGGACATTGCCCAAGGGTTCTTGCAAAACTTTGCTAATCTCGCGCAAGTCCAGGCCCTCGAAGTAGAACAGTTCCAGGGTCCGACGCTGCCGCTCGTCGAGTCCCTCGAAGGCTTTTTTCAGTTGCTCACGGTCGAGCTTGGAGCCGATTTCACGATCCAGGTCGGTCTCCCCCAATAACGCATCGTCTAAAGGGCCGACATCTGTACCAATATAAAAACTGCGTCTGGTTAAATATTCTCTGCGGTCAAGCGCGCGATGATAGACGATATGGATGATCCAGGACCGCGCGGTTCCTTTGGCAGGATCGAACAAGGCGGATTTCTGATAAATGTAGAGAAATGCTTCCTGAACGGCGTCTTCCGCTTCACAAGAATCCTGCAGGATGCGCCGCGCAATTCCCAAAGCAACCCGAGCGTAGCGGTCGAACAACAACGTGAGCGCTGCGGAATCGCTCGCCTGAAGGCGTGCTAGAATTTCTTCGTCTGAAACCGTAGGGAGAGTTGCTTCTTGCTGCTCCCGGTCGGACTGCGCGCGGGGCTTGTCCCAAATCAATGGGAAGGGAAGAGCGCGTTCCTGCGGCGGAATGCTCAAATGAAACTCATTTCCTCAATTACTAGCCGCCGAGGTGGAAAGGCTCGGTCGGTGTGTCGCGGGGAGAGCTGAAAATACAACAAGGAGGCCAGAAAGGAGAAGCATTTTGAGCCAATTTGAACAGAATTTAATGAGAAATAGTCTGGTACACATGCAGCCGCATGTCCGTATGCCTAAGACAACATCTCGAAACCGCTTACTCCGGCACGGCCAACCAGACTATCCTCAGCCGCCCGGGCGATGACGGTCGCCGGTGGCGAAGGCGACGCGCTTCGCTACTCGAGAGAACTCTTGGCCTGTTATATTCAATGGACTGCGCGACTGTGTTCCCGGTCGGCAGGAAGCGACGATGCGTGCAACGGAATGTCGCTGGGGAATCGTCCGCCGCGAACCGCGTGTGATTGCCTTAAAGACGGAAGTTTCAAACGGAACCGCGGTATCCTATTCCCGAATCGATGGGCTGAGGCCTATGGGCTGAATTTAAGTTTTCATGCCAAGAGACGACCTCACGAGACTTTTAGAGGCTGGCGACCGCCGATCCATCGGCCGAGCGAATCAGGTTGCCCAGATGGTAGCGAAGGACCCCAACCTATTCTCCAAGCTACTCGAAGGTTTGTGGTCCAGAGATCGACTGGTACGAATGCGAGCAGCAGACGCGGCCGAGAAGGTCACGCGAGAGAAGCCAAGCTTACTCGCAAAGTACAAGAAGGAGCTGTTGGGCTTGCTCCGAGAAGCGACAGAACCAGAAATGCGGTGGCATCTCGCCGTTATGGCTCCGAGGCTTTCGCTGGACGCTAAGGAACGGCGTGTGGTCATGTCATCTTTACGCGAGTACTTACTTGCCTCAAGTTCGATCGTCAAAACATTCGCTCTTGAAGGAATGGCGGACCTGGCGCGAGAGGACCCGGCTACGCGAGATGCTGTGATGGAAACGCTACGGGAGGCCGCTCGAAAAGGAACTCCTGCCATGCGAGCACGCAGCCGCAAGTTGCTACGCGAACTGGAAGCCACAAATCAATGACGAGTGCCCGCCCATGGATCGCATTGGAATGATTCTGTGTTGCCTGTCCGTATGGCCGATTCCCAGTCTTAACATCTGTGGCCTGTGGTGTCAGGGCTGCTTCCAACTGTCCCGATCCACCATCCCCTGTTCGGTAAGGCCTAAGGCCGGTTGCGGCGCATCCCGGCATGCGCAATTCCCCAATAAAGTTGAGTAATTGTGCGCCCCCCGGCTTATCAGACCGCGCACACTGCGGATAAGCCTAGCGCTTATCCTGCGTCCTACTCACGGCGCGTTAGTGTCGAGCGCCGTCAGCGCGATGAGCAGGCCATTCTTTTCGTGTTCGTTGCCAGCCGTTCCAGCGATGCGGAAGCCGGCGTACTGAGCGTCGCTCTGTTTCCTCGGCAGAGAGAGTGTCCAGGTTTCTCCGCTTGCGTGTTTACTATCGGCTTGTTCGATGGGCAGTGCAGTGGGAGTGAGCTGCGCCTCTACCACCGAATACTTCACGGGATGCGAGACTTCGCCACGGCTGCGGACCACAATCTTCCACGCCCCTGCCTGTGGGTTCTCGGTGAGAATCGTCTTGCCAGGGGCGGATATCTGCTGTTGCGCCGCGACGCTGCATCCATCCTTCCCAGCGCAGTTCATCAGGTAAACGTCGGCCGGCTCTGCGGAATCGGAATCTGCCGTTACTCGCACGCGCCACTGCGCGACACCTGCAGGTAGGGTCGGGTCCGTCTCAGCCGATGCGTGTGATCCTGTGGCTGTTAGTTCGCCGGTCTTGAGCGTGGCATCGTATAGTTCAACCTTGCCTTCGACCTCCGCGAGCTTGTTACTGGCCGTCAGAGCGTCGTTCGCGCTTTTTTTGATCGCTACTGCGTACTTCGTGACAGTCAGCTCGGCGTGAATCGGTACGTCGGGAGCGGGACCATCATATTGCGTCGCGTATTCGGGTCGTCCGCGATTCTCCCAGAAAATGTCCTGTGTACCCGGTTCATCATTTACAACCAGAGACTCAAGAGTCTCGATCGGTCCTACATGGTGCGCTGCATCCACGGGCTCACCGGGAGGTGCTGCGGTGTCGCGATAGCGTCCACCAGGAAAGTTGCGCGTCGAGATGTTTTCCGGTCCAGTGTAGGGAATGCGCATGACGTACCGCGCAGCCTGGACATCTTCGCCCACGCGGACGTAACGAAGTTCAGTACGAAGCGGCTGGATCGTCGATTCGTACTTGTCGACTCCCGGCGCGATTTTCTCGGGAACATCTGGCACGCGCATAGACAGCGGTACGTCTTGCATCACCACGTCTGCTTTGACATCCCGCAATTCCAGAAAAGCAATGTGCCACCCTGACGCACCGTTGCTGCGGAAGCGCACGCGCGTCGGTTTGTCTCGTTCCAAAGTGGCTGCATGATCGAGAAGCGAAACGCTCCCATCATTGCCGCGCAGGGAGAAGGTGTACTTCCGGCCACCGGTGTACCCGCCCCGCCGTGTGATAAGGATGTCCCCGTCGAGTTTTTCTCCCGGGTTTGCAACATCCGCTTGAAAGCCCTGGACCTCCATTGTCTTCTGGCCCTCTATACGAGAGAGTGTGAAGGAAGCCAGCTCGGGATTATTCGGATCGTCTGCTTTGGCCATCTTAGCGAGCTGGTCCCAGGATTGAGCCGCATTGATAAGTCCGTAGCCTTGCTGTGAGACAGGAAACCCGTCCAGAAGTTTGGTTCCCGTGAACACGGCGTTGTTCAAGCGCAGGGCGTTGTAGCGCACATGCTCCTGTTTTGCTTCGCTGATGAGGTCCGCGAGCAGGCCGCTCACTACTGGAATCGTTGGAGAATTGTTCGCACCGATGACATAACCATCCGGAGCGGGCGGATTTCGCTTGCCGTCATCCCACATGTAACGTATGCGATCGGGCCAGGTGATGTCTTGAGGTTTGTACCGTGAATCGGTCTCGAGGTTAGCCGACGGAGCGACTACTACATTGACCAGGCCATTAGGAAGAAACACTACGCCGCTATTGATGGTGTCGCGATAGGGCGGCCCGAGCTGACGATTGCGCCGCAACATCTCCGGGCCAGCGTAATCGTTCACATGAATCGTCCCCACCGCCGCCGAGTACGTCGCGATCGGCTTATTGTAGGCGGCGATCACGCGCTCCACAACACGTTGCGCAAAATCTTCAATTCCTTCTCGGTCGCCGGTGTATCCCGCGCGGCCAAGGCCGCCCGAACGATTGATGACGTCCACGTCGGGGCGCGCAAACATCTCCACAATTCCCGCAAGATAAGTGGCTCGGCCGCTGTTCGAATCGATGAGCTGGGCGCTCGGAGCTGTGCCGTCGAATAATCCGCCGGTCAGCCGATTGGCTGCTAGCGGCCCGCCAACCATGGCTCCATGCTCCCCGCCGATTCGAATGTAGACAGCCCTCCGCGCGGGGTCGATCTTGAGGCCGAAAGGAACGCGGTTATCATCTGCGCCTTGCTTCGTGCCGAACCAGCCGACATCGTGTGTCGCGCCGTAATCTCCTAACGGGCGCTCGTTGGTGAAACTGCCGTCACCGTCCGTATCCACCCAAACGCGATTGCTTTTCTCGTCCCAGAGGACGCCAACCGAGAGGGAAAGTTTCTTGGCATGCGTGTTTTGTTCCGGTCCCAGCACGAGATCCTGCTTGAAAATTCCGAAGCGGTATGCACCATCTTCCGGCACGATCCAGATGCGACCGGCCGCGTCGAATGTCCGGTTCTTTGTCTCGATGGGACCGTCGAAAAGCACCCACCCACTGTCTTCATCGGGTCCAGTAAGAGTTCCGAGGTCGGCAATTTTCGGAACGGTCTGTCCTGCTGCATCCATCCCCTGTTGCAGCGCCGGATGAAGCAAATCAAAACCCTCGTCCGGAACTGCCACGCGCACGCCGCGGCCATCGGCTTCGGGATGTAGCTTCCGCAGTTTCGTCAGGCCGATTTCGTCGGCCGCAAAATAGGGGCCATCCTTAGGAACTGTCGTTGCTACCCGTGGATACGGAATCGTAATCGCCGGAACGGATTCGGCCTTGCGCCCACTTTGCGGAACTTTGGCGGCGGGATCCTGGAAATACATGCGATCGTCATCGCGGGTGTAGGCGAAAGCAATGCCGGGTACGTCGATCGTTTCGAGCAATTTCTCTCTGGGAATCGTGACTAAAACATATCCCGAGGTCTTGTCGGCGAAATTGATTTTCGCTCCCAGCTGCTTCAGCCCGTCGAGCATTCGCTCGCCACATCCGGCTTCCGAGAGAAACTGCGCGAGCACTTCGTTCCGATGTCCGAGCGAAACCTGAAGGAACTGCGCTCGCTCATACTGATTGAGTCGCGCATGGCCGGAACATTGTGCGCTCGCTCCAGGCGCGGAGAAGAGTATGAGACCTGCAATTCCGAACCCCAGCAAACAGTTTTGTAGCTTGCGGCAAGAAGCTTTTTCCGGCACGTGTCAGTACTCCTTCGATTGGACAGAGGTCAGATAGCGCAGGCGATTGTGCTTGTACGGCCTGCAAATGGTCAGACGTTCTGAATAGCACGAAGCTGCGAGGAAGCCCTTTAATAATGCTTATGCTGCCATTCGGCAGAAGAAGCTCGAGATTCAGTGAGCAGCCGCTTGTGAATAAACTTTAAAACTGGAGCTTGAGGCTGAACTGTAAGGAACGCGGAGAGCCCATGGCATAAAGCTGATTCGGTACCCCAATCGTTGTTATGTTCCCTCCGACAAGCTGTCCAAACGTGGAATCGCTGAGAGTTGAATCGGGAGAACCCAGGTTTGGATGGTTCAGGATATTGAAGGCTTCCACGCGGAAGATTAGATGCAGCTGTTCATAAATGGGGAAGCTACGCTGGACCGCAGTGTTCAGCGCGTAAAACCCAGGGCCTCGGACGAAGTTTCTCCCGAGCGTACCCTGTCGAATAGGAAGGCCTGTAGTTGGATCGGTCGGCACAAGTGCGAATGCCGCTGAGTTCAGCCGCCAACTTCCCGGCACAGGCTGTCCATTGACATCGGCTGCGCGACCATGCAGGTAGATCGGAACACCAGGAACCAAGTCGGGAAGATAATTTTGGAAACCGCCGTTAGGAAGGGGGATATTGTAGGCTTCGAAGATGTTAATTGGGTAGCCACTTTGAGTCGAGAAGCGGTTGGCAACAACCCAGCCATGGGTTAAAGCACGCACAAATCGACTCGATCCGGCGGCTGGGCTCTGATAGTTCAGTGCGAGATTCAGTACACGTCGCAAGTCTAAATCCGAATTGCCGTAGAAAGGCGCAGGGAACGCACCAAAGAAATTAGTAGAATTATTGTCGAGCGCATGGGCCCAGGTGAAAGACCCTACAAAATCGAAGCCACTCGAGATTCGTCCTCTGTCCTGTATCTGCAACGCATTGTAGTTGGACTTGGAGCCGTTATAGGTGAGGTTGATTCCGTTGGCGAAATCCGGATTGATCGGATATCCCGCGCCGCCTTGATAATACCCTGTGAAAAGCAGCTTCTTTCCTTCGTTCCCTACATAGGACGCAGTCAATGTATTCCGTGAATTGAGCGCCTCATCGATTGACAGATTCCACTGCTCCGTATAAGGCAAGGTTAGGTTGGGACTTGTCAGTTCTTGCAAAGTGGGATAGGGCGGGGTAAGGGGCACGATCAGCGAGGGAGGCGCCAAGGCCGTGTTAGACAGAGGGAGGGGCACGTTTGGCAGCGTCGGCCCGGTTACCTGAAAGGGATAGGCTCCAAAGTATGCTGCCGCAATCGTCTGTTGAGCTGTGTCATAAAAGATGCCAAAGCCCCCACGCACAGTAAGTGCATGTTGAGCGGAAGGGATTGCATTCCACGCGAAGCCGAAGCGGGGCGCAAAATGGTCGTAGCGCGTCTTGTAGGGCGCGGTCCCCGTGGTAGCGAGCGTTGCTGTAGCCAGGTCGCTTGACGTCAATGTGGCGGGATAATGACCGTTGGATGGGCCCGGAGGCGGGTTGAACTCCCACCGCAGGCCATAGTCAATACTCAGTCTCGGAGTAATCCTCCAATGGTCCTCGGCGAAGAGCGACAGGTTATCAAAGATCGGTTCACCAGGTGCGGACGCAGAGACGGTCACCCCACCGTCGGCGATGCCCTGCTGGATCGCAGTGAGGCTTTCGAGAACTATCTCTGAGGAATACGTTATGGCCGCGATGGTCGGTGTGAGCCGACGCCAGTCGGCGCCGAACTTCAGGCTATGATCCCTTTTTGTCCAAGCTACGCTATCAACTAGTTGATATTGATGCTGCAAGGAACCGGGGGCTTGGAATGAGACATTGGCCCTAAGCGACGAGCCTGGAATGTAAGCATAAAATTGTCCCGCTGCGAAGGTGGTATCATACGCTGCCGGTATAATAAGATCACGCGCCACGGGGACTGATCCTCCGACGGCTTGTTGGCTACTAAAGGTACCTTCTGCGTCGCGACTGTAGTTGAAGCGGAATTCGTTGAGCAACGCGTTGCTGATGCTTATTGTCAGTCCCGCTGTCCACGTGTGCGCATTTATTTGGCTCGTGTAAAGATTCTGCAAATTTGCAGAGTTCGCGGAGCTTGGCGTATCCGCATAGCGAAGGAATAAGTGAAACCGTTGCCCAAAATTCTGATCGAGACGGACGCTGATGTTGTCGAGATTGCTGGGGTTCGAGTAACTACGAGTATAGAGCGCATCGCAGGCGGTTGGTAGACCGGTAGATGGGTCAGGAATCGTGCAACCATCCTGGTTGCCCGGTGAGTTCGGGTTCGGCAGCGGCATCGCATTCAAATACGGCTGCACGCTGGGTGCGGCCCGACTGCGGAAGGCCTGGGTCGGGACGTAATCGCTTTCGAAGGCCGGAGTGAGCAGCCGCAATCCTTCGTAAGAGACGAAGAAAAAAGTCTTGTCTCTGCCATCGTAGAGCTTCGGGATGACGAGGGGGCCTCCTAAAGTACCCCCGAAGTCGTTCTGATGTTCTGCGGATTTTGGATATCCGTTGGAGTCATTTGCGTAGCTGTTGGCGTCGAAAGCTGTATTTCGGAGATACTCGAAGAGCGTCCCATGGATGTCGTTCGTCCCTGAACGAGTGGTGAAACTTACCTGGCCGCCGGGGTTGCGGCCGTACTCCGCAGTGTATCCGGAGGTCTGGATCTTGAACTCCTGAAGCGCGTCGATCGATACGAGGCTCTGTGTCGTTCCTAAAATCGTCTGGGAAGGCGTGCTTCCACTCGCACCGGGAACTCCCCCCGAGGTGGCGCTGTTGTATACTCCGCCCAGGTTTGCAGAGACGCCATCTACGGTGAAATAGTTAGCATCGGTTCGCTGGCCGTCGATACTGTAGTACGCCCCATTGCTCACGGTCCCTGGGGCGAGCTGGATCAAATCCTGGAAACTCCTGCCATTCAGCGGTACATTCTCAACAAATTCGCGTGTTACCGTCATGCTTACCGCCGGGTTATCCGACTCCATGCTGTTTGCGTTCGCATTGACGGTTACGGATTCGGCCGACGAACCGACTTGAAGCACGAAGTTGCGGGCCAGCGAGTCTTGGGTGTGTAGCTGAACGCCCGTGACTGAAACTGTACGGAACTGCTGCTTGCGGACGTTCACGAGGTAGTTTCCAGGCGGCAGCGCCGGGAAGGAGTAGATTCCGTCTCCATTCGTCTTTGTTATCTGTGTGACGTTGGTGTCTACATTCTTGATTTCGACTTCCACGTCCGGCACAACCGCATTGCTCTGGTCGGTGACGCGCCCCGATAGAGACGCCGATCCGGTTTGGGCGAATGCACTCGGCGGGTGGAGGAGTGATGTCGCGAGCAGCGCCGTGAACAGAATTGCGACACCAAGAATACACTTCGGAGGACGAATCATTGGGCGCACGAGAGCTCCTTGATTTCGCGAATCACTCGGCACGAATCAGTAATGATTGGTTTCATGCGAGTATTCCCGGCGCCCGCGCGATTTGTCCCAAAGGCACGCGTTAATCTTCTGTGACGATGAATTTGTTTTGGCGATTGATGCACGGCAAGCAGGGGAAAAAGAAAGTAGGAAAGCACCGAACGAAATTCTTTGAACTGAACCGTGATGCGGCGGACAGCGCCGCCACAGGGGAGAATAAATGTGCGAAACATTGCACTCAAGAACGACCGGAAGCTTTTAAAGATCGGGGAAAACGACAGGCGGAAAAACGCGTCGTCACGGGTGATTGGGCTGGCCGCGAAGATAGGCATACATCAGATTCGGTCCTTTCGGACGGGAAGGATCGCCATTCGTGGGCTCCAGGGTCACGAAGACGGAGTCAATTTCCGTGAGAATTTTCGGATCGTTGCACTTGAAGACCCACCTGCGTTGCGCCTTGTCGTCCGAGTAAAAAATACCGAGCCGTTGGACCTGTTTGTCGCCGCCTTCCTTCTTAGCCCACACTCCGTATTCGAAGTTCGCCTTTTGCATCTTGGCTTCGCTTAAGTCGTAGGCGTAGAAGACCAGAGACTTGCCTTCGGTGAAAAAGATGCGGCCAAAGGCCGGCTGGGTTTTGCCGCGCGGGTCGGTGTCCACGACATCCACAATATGCAAGTTCCGCGCGCCCATGAGATCACTTACATCGTGGCCTAGGGCCAAAAGCTGCCGCTCCTGATCGAGCAGAGCAGATTTTTCGCTTAGTTGTTGTGTAAGAGTGTGAATGGTGACTTCATCGGCTAGGAGCGTGGCCTCGACGTCGCCTGAATGATCGCGTTGTTTCACCGCGTCCTGTTGAGCACTCGCCGCAAGCGCTTGCGATGAGGCGAGCGCGTCCTGAACGCCCTTCAATTGAGCTTCCAGCGAATCCCTGTCCGCCGCAAGTTTTCGGCGGTCTTGCCATGTGGAAGTCAGATCTGTTTCCGCGGACCTCAATTGCTCGCTCGCCTTGTCCAATGAGGTTCTCAATTCGGCAATCTGTGCTTCGAGACCATCGTTCGTAGCTTTCAGTTCGACGATGTGTTGGTCGAACCCTACAGGGGGAGCTGCCGCAGCGGAGCTGCCGGAACTGTTGGCGACTAAACCGGGATGAGTGGTCTTGGACGATCGTCTGCCGTAAAAATATCCGGCCGGCAGGGCTACGCTGAGAAGCACGACTGCAGCGATGGCCTCAAGAGAGGTTCGCCGCAACGTCCGCCGCGGCGATGCTTGCGGGACTGGCGTTAGCTGGCTAACCTCCTGTCCCACATCGCTTGAAAATTGAATTCCCTCCCGCTCGGCGCGCTCGAAGAAGCGACGCTCGAAAAGCTCCGAGTTCAGAGACTCCTGAGCCCGCTCCGGAGAGAGCTTCGGATCGTTCTGAGCCGTTGCGAATTGTTGGGCTGCGAGATTCAGGTAATCGAAATACGCCTGGCTGCAAGCCTCACACTCGGATGTGTGCTGCTCAAGCTCCAGCAGTTCTTCGGGTGCTGCTTGGCCGATACTTGCCGCGGCGCATAGTTCGCGAAAATGTTCGTGTTTCACCACTTCATACCTCTCCCAACGGAACAATCGTTGGCCTTGCTCTCTTCGGTTCGAGACCGTTTTCTAAGTAAGACCGCAGTTGCTCGAGTCCCCGATAATAGTGATGGCGGACATTCGAGAACTTTTCGTTCCTGCGCTCGGATATTTCAGCGAAGGTCAACCCTTCGAAGAAGAACATTTCAATGGTCCGGCGTTGCGCTTCGGGCAGTATTTCCAAAACTTCTCTGGTTAGCCTGGTCGACTCCGGTAGATCCAGGCGCTTAGGCGACCAATGACTCGCCTGCTCTTCGACCTCGGTCAACTGCACGTGCCTGTGAAACTGCCGCACGAACAGATAGTTTCGCCGGTGCATGCTCCGGCTATAAGCAAATTGCAGGAGCCACACCTTGAGTGTCCCCCGCGCGGCATCGAATTGTCCCACTCGGCGGTAAATTTCCAGGAACACGGTCTGCATTAGGTCTTCCGCTTCTCCGGCATCTCGTAGGATGTTGAGGGCGGTGACATGCACGAGCCGGTGGTAGCGTTTGAAGATGATGGCGAAGGCGTCGGTATTGCCCGCCCGGAGCTCTTCGATGAGGCTCTCATCACGAAGATTCGCTAGTTCGGCGTACGGGACGCGGCCGCGAGACTCGCCGGAGGATGCGTTATTTACCGACATAGGATCAAGCAGATTGTCGAACTTATACCGCATCCAACGCAGAAAATGTGACGGGAATATTTTATTTTTCGCGTGGGACAAAGTTTCCGTGGGGCGGGTATGCTAAAAAGGCCATCGGAATCGCTACGTTATGTGCGATTGCTGGCGGCGTGGCTCTGAGGCTCCGCGCCGAGAGAAAGCCCGATTTCGATCGCGAAGTTAGGCTGGTCTGAGAGAAAGTGTCGGATTACGAGTGGCCATTTATTCTCTCAATTACAGCCACTGGCCCGGCTCGCCACTTGTCACTGAACTTCAAAACTGAAGCTTGAGACTGAGCTGCAAGGATCGCGGAGCGCCCATGGCGTAGAGTTGATTGGCTACTCCAATCGTTCTTACGGAACTGCCAAGCTGTCCAAAGGTGGAGTCTGGCAGATTCGTGTCAGGAAAATCCAGGTTGGGATGGTTCAAGATATTGAACGCATCCACACGGAAGATCAAGTGGAGCTCTTCGTAGATTGCGAACGTGCGCTGCAGTGAAGTGTTTAGTGCCCAGAATCCCGGGCCTCGCACGTAATTGCGTCCGAGCGTTCCCTGGCGAATAGGAATGCCGGTGGTTGGATCGGTCGGCACGAGAGCAAATGCGGCCGGGTTTAGCCGCCAGCTTCCCGGGACGGGCTGTCCATCAACGTCTGCTGCGCTGCCATGTAAATAGATGGGAACGCCGGGAACCAAGTCAGGATTATATTGCAGTTGCGTCCCGTTGGGCAGAGACACAAACTCATCTTGGTAAACATTCAGTGGGTATCCACTCTGGGCGGAGAAACGATTGGCGATTAGCCAGCCACGCGTCAATGCCCGCATCCATCCAGTCGAACCCGCAGTAGGCGGCTGATAGTTCAAGGCCATATTGAACACCCGGCGCAGGTCGTTATCCGAGTTGCCGTAGAGTGGCAAATTCCCGTTCCCGAAGTTGCTAGAGGTATTGTCGAGAGCATGAGCCCATGTGAAGGAACCCACAAAATCTAACCCGTTCGCAATTCTTCCTCGATCCTGTACTTGAAGGGCGTTGTAGTTGGAACTGGAACCGTTGTAGGTGAGATTAAGTCCACCAGCGAAATCCGGGTTCAGCACATTTGCAGGGGCGCCGTAGTATATCCCCGTGAACAGCAGCTTCTTGCCTTCGTTCCCTACATAGGACGCCGTCAACGTGTTCCTTGAATTGAGCGCCTCATCGACCGAAAGGTTCCATTGCTCGGTATAAGGCAATGTCAAGCGGGGTGTGAGTGCGTTCATAAAGGGATAGGGCGGAATGAGAGGCACATTCAATGAGGGCGGAGCCAAGGCCGCGTCGGATAGAGGGAATGGGACGTTCGTCAGAATCGGACCGTTTACGTTGAAGGGATAAGTGTCAAAATAAGCGGACCCAATCGTCTGTTGGGCCGTGTCGAGGAAGATGCCGAAGCCGCCACGAACTGTAAGTGCGTGCTGAAGGGACGGGATGGCATTCCACGCGAATCCAAAGCGGGGTGCAAAATGATCGTAGCTTGTCTTGTACGGTGCGGTACCGGATGGAGCGACTGTTGCTGTAACCAGGTCGCTTGACGTCAATGTGGCGGGGTAGTGACCATTCGATGGGCCCGGAGGTGGGTTGAACTCCCAACGGACACCATAATCAATACTGAGCCTCGGGGTGATCCTCCAATGGTCCTGAGCGAAGAGTGAAATGTTGTCAAATACCGGCGTTCCGGGTGCAGCCGCAGTCACCTGTACCGAGCTGGCGACGCCCTGCTGGATCGGGGCGAGACCCTGAAGTTCGGTGAATGCAGAATAATCTGCACTTGCGATGGAGGATTTGAGCCTACGCCAGTCGCCTCCGAACTTCAGGCTGTGGTTTCCTCTTGTCCAAGTGAGATCATTGACGATTTGATATTGGGACTCCGTTGAACCGTACCCAGCCAGCTCAGACCCGACAAATAACGAGGAGCCGGGCACAGAAAAAAAGACGGTCCCACTCGCATAGGCGCTGTCATATACGGCCGGGATAAGCAGATCGCGCGCTACTGGAGTTGACCCTCCGACAGCCTGTTGAGTTGTAAAGCTGCCTTCTGCATCACGGGTGTAGTTGAAGCGTAGATCATTGAGCAGAGCGCTACTGATGTTCATTGTCACACCCGCTGTCCACGTGTGGGCATTTATTTGCTGCCTGGAAATCTCCTCTGCACCGTTGCTTGCGGAGCTTGGTGTGTCTGCGTAGCGAAGGAAGATGTGAAACCGCTGACCTAGGTTTTGATCGAGGCGTACGCTGATATTATCGATATTATTAGAGCTCGAGTAACTATATGTAAAGAGCGCATCGCAGGCTGTCGGTTGACCGGTAGCAGGATCGGGAATGGTGCAACCGTCCTGATTGCCGGATGAGTTCGGGTTCGGTAGCGGTACTGAATTCAGATAGGGCTGCACGCTGGGTGAGGCCCAGTTGCGGAAGGCCTGAGTGGGGACATATTCACTTTCGAAAGCCGGGGTCAGAAGCCGTAGCCTTTCGTAAGAAATAAAAAAGAAGGTCTTGTCTTTGCCATTGTAGAGCTTGGGGATAACCAGCGGTCCTCCGACTGTGCCCCCATAGTCATTCTGATGTTCCGCCGCTTTAGGTTGATCATAATAGTCCTCTTGATAGCTCTTGGCATCAAAGGCTGTGTTGCGGAGGTACTCGAAGAGACTTCCGTGGATGTCATTCGTACCGGAACGCGTCGTGAAACCCACTTGCCCCCCAGGATTGCGGCCATATTCCGCTGTGTAGCCCGAGGTTTGGATCTTGAACTCCTGGAGCGCATCGATCGATACAAGGCTTTGTGTTGTTCCGAGAGCCGTCTGCGATGGCGCGCTGCCGCTTAGACCGCCAGTAATACCATTCCCCGCGTTGTTTAATACACCGCCCAGATTCGCGGAGACCCCATCTACTGTAAAATTATTTCCATCCGTTCGCTGCCCATCGATACTGTAATAGCCAGGGTTGTTCCCCGAACTTACCGTGCCTGGCGCAAGCTGAATCAGATCCTGGAAGCTCCTGCCGTTCAGCGGCATGTTCTCAACAAATTCCCGCGTTACCGTCATGCTCACCGCAGGACTGTCGGACTCGATGCTACTTGCGTTCGCATTGACCGTTACGGATTCGCTCACGGAACCAACCTGCAACGCAAAGTTCAGCGTCAGCGAGTCCTGCGTATGAAGCGACACTTCGCCTTCGATGATCTGCTTAAAGCCATCTTTGCTGACGACAATGCGATAACTGCCAGGAGGGAGTGCCGAAAAGTAGTAGAGACCATCGCTATTGCTTTGCGATGTGATTTTCACGTTGGTTGCGTTGTTGATCGCTTCGACGGAGGTGTGGGGAACGACAGCACCCTGGGGATCGGTCACACGGCCTGACAGGCTCGCATTTCCGGTCTGCGCCGACGCCCGAGGAGCGAAACTGGCAAACACCAGCAGTAGAGCAATGGCACACACATTCCGCAGCACAGTCATGAACACGACCCTCCTACTTGACTGTTTCCGCGAGAGCGCGCGTCTGTACCATCGTGCCATGTGAAATGTGTGTGACAGAATGCGTTTTCCGTTTATCCGAATAGGATTCACACACTAGCAGGCGTTGTGTTCAGGGGTGATTCGGTTCGCGTCCAAGGTAGGCGTACATGAGCTTTTGGCCTGAAGGTTTAGCAGCGCCGCCGTGAGGTTCGACGGTGACAAAGACAGCGCTGAGTTTGTCGAGCACGGCGGGATTATCAAAGCGCAGCGTCCAGCGCTTTTGCGCGGGATCGTCCACGTAGAAAATTCCTAAATTGACAGCGGAGGTCGAAGTGTCAGAAAGCTGGCCCCAGGCTTGGAAGGAATGCTTGGCATCCGCGAACTTGGGAGCGTCGAGATCAAATGCGTAGAAGATGAGGGACTTCCCTTCCGTGTAGAATACACGGCCGAAGGCCGTTTTGCGCTTTCCCTTCCCGTCTACATCGAAGATATCCGTGATGTGCAGGTTGCGCGCAGACATTAGGTTCCGCACGTCCTGATCGACCGCGAGTAATTGTTGCTGCTTGTCGATGAGTTCTTCCTGCTCGTGGACGCGCCGTGAGAGTTCGGCGACTTCCACGGCATGAGCCGCTTTCTCGCCGCTGTTCCCGGTGTCCGAAGCGCGAAGAGTGGCAAGTTGCGATTGCACGGCAAGCAAGGTGCGTTCCGATTCGTGAAGCTTTTGCGCGGAGTCTTGTGCCCTTTGCTCCGCCGTCGTGCTGCGTTCGCTAGCTGCGGACAATTGAGCGTTAAGCGTTCGCAGCGCGAGACTGTCTTTCTCGACCTGCTCGGACAGCGTCTTGAGTTGGGCGCTGGCTGTCTTTTCTTCTTGGGTGTTTATCTGGGGAGCATTTACCGGAGCGCGCTTTTCCTGCGATAGGGTGTCCAACTGTTTCTGCAACCCCACGTTCCGGCTCGATAGCTCTGCCACCTGGGGCGTGAGTTCAGCGATGCGGGATTCCGCGTCTTTCCATCGGTACGCAAGAAGTCCGGATGCGCACAGGAGGCCAACCAGGACAAGAAGCGTTGCGGTAGCGTTCGAGAGTTGTGGCAGTAAAGCGAAGCTCAACTGGGGCCAGAACTCCTGTCGCGGCGAGGGCGCAGGAGAGAGTTCAATGCCGCGGACGCGGGCTTCCGCCGCAAAGCGCGTCTCATAGTCCTTGCCCAAGAAACCGGCGTGCCGACTCGTGATTTCGCCCTCAGAAGTTTCCGCTACCGCCAAAGGCAGCTGATAGTGGGTGAGACGGATGAAGTCCGCATGTGCCTCGCGACAGAGCGCACAAGTGCGCAGGTGGTCGGCCAATTCCTGATATTGAGCAGTGGACAGTTGGCCTACGGATGAAAGCGCCGAGAGTTCTTCAAAGTATTCGTGTCCCAAAGTGTTGCCAGTCACTGCTCACCTCCCGGAAGCGAGGCGCGGCGATTTTCTCCTTCAGCGAGTTGTTCTTTCACAAAGCTCCGCAACTTCTCGATTCCTCGGTAGTAATGATGGCGGACGTTTGCGAGGGACTCCTTCGATCGCTCAGCGACTTCGCTGAGCAAAAGACCCTCGAAACAGACCGCCTCGACAGTCTGCCGCTGCTTCTCAGTCAGAGCCGCGAGACCCTTCTCCACAAGGGGCATGACATCCTGCGCTGGGCCCCAGGGACTTTCGACCGCTTGTGCCGCGGGTGGATCGAACTCGGTTACGCGCCGCTCCTCGAATGCGCCGCGCAGCGCCAGATAGCGGCGGCGATTGAAGCTTTTGTGATAGGCGAGTTGAACGATCCAGCCTTTGGCCGTTCCCTTCGCGGAATCGAAACGGTCCACGAGCCTGTAGACCTCAAAGAAAACCTCTTGCATGAGATCTTCGGCTTCTCCGCGGTCCCGCACGATTCGAGTCGCAACGTTCAGCACCAAGCGGTGATACCTGGCAAAGAGGTGCGCGAGCGCCTCCTGTTCGCCGCTCCGCAAACGGTGCATCAATTCGGCATCGGAAAGCTTTTTCAAATTCGCGCCGGGCGTGCTGGACCGAGCGAGGCCGTTCTTGGCGCGGAGAGACTGTTCTGGCCATTGCGCGACCTGCTCATCCACAGAGGCACCCGGGCGAAAGAGAAATGGCGTCGTTTCATTCGACGCCACCGATGCCGTCAAGCTAACACAACGGTGTGGCTAAGTCCGCATGTGGGAGGCGTTATCACGGAAATATATTGTTGCGTTTGGGTGGTACAAACACCGAGTGCTGCGGTAAAGCATGTAAGAAGGGATCGCACGTCGTTACGTCACGAATGGGTACGTCCGCGACTTTGAACGTCCTTGCCCTGACCGGCGACCGGATCTGCGCTATACCCCGCCTTTGAAAACAGCGTGCTCCCATGGTTCGGGCTGCCGCGATCGCTCCCGAGCCGATAGAGCCTTATCGCATCCGCTTGCGGGGGCCACTAAGAATCGATAGGATACGCGACCTGATACAAATTCCGCGTCGTCGCTGGGGGCGATGATCAACTCTAGAGCGAGATGGTCGATGCTTCGAATTGCGCTGACGTTGGCATGGTCAAGTTTGGTGGTGACGTTGGTCGCGGGCCTGTCTTTTGGGACGCTGGCCCGCCATGCGGCCGCGGCCCAGAATGCGCACCCAGGTCCGGTGACCGGCGTGATTGACGGCGTCACGTTCGAGGGCGACCAATACTACGCACACGGTTGGGCCTGCCAGGAGGTCAGCGAGGCTCGGTTGACGTTCATCTGTACGCGGACCATTCTGCCTATGACAAGCCAGCAGGGACCTTTGTTATCGCGGGCGCGGCGAATCTGGCGAGCGAGCCTGCCGTTGACCGCGCATGTCACGATGCGGACGGCGGAAAACATAGGTTCAAGATTGCGCTGCCCAACCAGTTGATGCGGACTTTCGAGGGAAAAAAGCTGTATGCGCATGGAATCGCCATCGCAGGAAACGTGGAAAACTCAGCGATCGAGGGGTCGGGGAGATTTCAATTTCCGAAACCGGCGTGGCCGCATGAACCGCCAACTCCCAACCTTCTTGACGGTGCGCGCGTTGCAGTCTTCGATACAGCCAGGGATTCCTGCGAGCTGATCGATATTCCCGATGCGCAAGCGCGTGCCTTCCGCGACTACAGAGGAACGGTCCACCTGGTTGCCTCGCACTACGTCATGCGCGCGAGCCTGGGACCTACACTCGAAAGCGCGAAACATAACTGCCAGGTGGCCTTCAACTCGCACCATGACGGGAACCCGGCGAATTTTGACGATGCAACGTGGCTGGATTCGTTTTACAGCATTGATGGCAAACGCGTCGCTGCTCTGGGGCACATGGAATATCACGGCTGGGAGCACGCCGGCATGTGCAAGACAAAGATCGACACGGGCACGGGTGACTGCTGGTACAACGTCGACACATTTTACCTGTCTCAGGATGGCGGCTATCATTTCGCGTCGTCCAAAGCTCCAGCGAACTATGTCGTCGGTCTTCCGTACAAATATGAAGTGAGTCAGGGACCTGAAGGCTATAGCGTGGATTCGAACATCATCAAAGCCGGCGATTGGTATTACGCGATGGTGACCGGGTGGGCATGGCCGCCAAATTGTGGTGGCGGCAAGGGCACAAAACCCTGCCTCTTCCCCGGTGGCGGCTCTCCGATTCGCACGGCCAACATTCTCGACCCTTCCTCCTGGCGCGGCTGGGATGGCAAGGAGTTTAGTGTCGTCTTCACCGATCCTTACTTGGGCCCGGTGGCTCGTCCACAGGACCATGTTTACACGCCCGTTCGCTACATGGATGCCGTGAACGCAATCAATTTCCACGAGCCGTCTCATTTGTTCATCGCAACGCTGTGGGATCCTTGGAATACGATGTATGGCCCGCCCGGGCTCTATTTTGCGACCTCGCCGGACCTCATTCACTGGAGCAAACCTGCCTTGGCCATTACTCAGAACCAACTCTTCCAGCGCGAGCCCGAGGGAAATTGGTCGTATGCGTATTTTTCGCTCATCGATCCCAAGTCGACAGATCCTGATTATTCGATGATTACCGACGATCCTTATCTGTACTACGTGCGGTCGGATGAGAACCATGGCCCGTACAAGCGCGTCATGTTTCGGCAAAAAATCAAGCTCGATTGGTTGATGAAGAGACCAGGCGGATGAATGAATTCTTTGTGAAGATCGATCCTCCCGTCGCGAGAGACGACGCTACCGAGCGGCGGAAAGCTGGCATTGCGAGATGCATGGTATAGGAGACCGAGGGATGGCATTTCGAGTTCACACCTTTGTTGCTCTGCGAACCTGATGAAGAACCCCCTTTTCCGCCGCCTGGGTCAGTCGAGCGCAATAGCACTGTTGTTATGCTTTGCCTCTGCTGCAAGCGGATCGGGTCCAGCCGGACAGCTCCCGAAGGTTTGGTTCAGCATGGGCGGGTGGGGCCAGATTCCATCACCCGGTCACCACAGTTGGGAAGTGCTGTATCTTCAGCCGAACGGCACGTGGCCTGCCTTCATGGATCATGTGACGGTCGTTGGCATTCTTACCCAGGTGCTGGTCAAGATGCCCGATGCGGATTTGGCCAAGGTGGCCGCGCGCCTGAAGGAGAAGCATGTGGCGCTGGGCATCGAGATGCTGGCGCAGGCCGACGACGCCCCCGCGGGATGCGGTGGAGGCGTCGAGGGGTATTACGCGCCGTTCATGGTGGCAAATATCGCGGCAAAACTGAAACGAACCGGCGCTGAGCCGAGCTATATCGCGATGGACGAACCCCTATGGTTTGGACATTACTACAACGGGAAGAACGCCTGTCACTCATCGATCGCGAGCGTTGCCGAGCGTGTCGCGAAGAACCTGCGCGAGTACCTGAAGGTATTTCCGAATGTCACGATCGGTGACGGCGAGCCATTTCCAGCCATCACCGATCAGCCGAATTGGAAAGACGACTACAAACATTGGATAGAGGCATTCCACGCGAAGGTCGGCAAGGAGCTCGCCTTCACCGATGTCGACATCAACTGGGGCGGTCAAGAACTGGCCTGCATCCGTCGAGGCCTTTCAGTCCTTTGCCAAGGACGCGAGGATGCCGATGGGCATTATTTACAATGCGCCGCCGCCGTCCGCGTCTACGACCAACCAGGGCTGGCTCGACGGCGCCGTCCATAACTTTACCTACATCGAGAACACCTTGCATATCGTTCCGGACTGGGCGGTGTTCGCGTCGTGGGATAAGTATCCCGGTCACGCCGTGACGGACGAGAACGGGCCCGGAGAGGACTATGTCCTCAAACAGTACTTAAACAACCACCACTGACCATAGCGAGTGCCTCTGGGGTCGACTGCACATGAAAAAGCTGCGGTTCCATCGATCGAACGGGTCCAACAGAGCCGCGTGGCTCTTTGCGCTCCTTCTGTTTGCTGCAGCGCCCGGTTTCGAGGAGTCAGGTTTCGCGGATTCGGGCCGCGTCGTCCCGCGCCCCGCGCAAACCTTCCGCGGCTGGGGCATGTCGCTGGCATGGGAAGCGAATGATTTGTATGGCGGCGGACGCCAGCCGGCCCGGATCAAGGACCCCGTCAATCAAGGCCAATACCTGGACCTGCTCTACGGCGATCCGGCAACCCGCATGACGCTGGGGTTCAACATTGCCCGCTATAACATTGCCGGCGGCGACGATCCCACGCATGTGCATCTGCGCGCCGACGCGCAGATGGAAGGCTTCCAGAGCGGGCCAGGCGCAGCCTTCGACTGGACCCGCGATGCGCCGCAGCGAAGGATGCTGCAAGAGGCCAAGAAGCGAGGCGCGAGCATCTTTGAGGCAGCCTCCTATTCTCCGCCTTACTGGATGACCGTGAGCGGGTGTTCTTCGGGCGCCGCTGTGGGACACGAGGACAACCTGCGGCCTGAGATGTATGCGAATTTCGTCAACTACCTTGCGACGGTGGTGAAACATTTCCGTGATGTGGAGGGTATTCGCTTTGAGAGTGTCGAACCCTTCAACGAGCCCGACGGCGGTTGGGCCGCTCGTGGACGCCAGGAAGGAAACGGGGCCTCGTACTCATCAGAGAATGCCCTGATTCCCATGCTCGGGAAAAGGCTGAGCGAGGACGGCCTGGACACCTTTGTTTCGGGCGTGGATATGAACAACATTGGCTCTGCGAACTACGGTGCCGCGCAGCTGAGCGCCGCTGCGCTCACCGCCCTGGGCCGGTTCAATACACACGACTACCATCAGGTGAGCGATCCTGCGGGATTAGCGGAGTACAAGCGGCTGGGCGAGAAGCTTCACAAACCCATTTGGATGAGCGAGGTGGGATGCTGCTTTGCGACGCAGGGCGACAAAACCGAGATGTGGGGCGCGTTGTTCATGGCGGACACGGTGCGCGTCGACCTGCGCGACATGGGCGCCGAGGCCTGGGTGATGTGGCAGCCGGACTGGAATGTGATCGCGTTCGACCCCAGTGGCGGAGCCGCGCGCCCGCAGAAACAGTACTACGCTCTGGCGCAGTACACCCGGTTCATCCGGCCGGGCTTCGAAATCATTTCCGCGGGGGGAGCCTATCACACTCTGGCAGCCTATTCGCCTGCCGCCAAGCGGCTGGTGCTTGTGACCACCAATTGGGACACAGCGACAAAGAATGATCTCGACCTCAGTGCGTTCACGGGAATTCCATCTTCGATCCGAGTCTATCGAACCACGGCAGTCGAGGCCGTAAATCTCGAAGAGGGCAGCATCGCGATCTCGTCCCAGGGCCACATTATCGACCCGCTTCCCGCGCGATCCATCACGACCTACGTCATCGATGGCGTTTCGCCGCTACCCGTTCCCACGACGAGCGCTATCGAGGGCGTGCATTACATCGTCTCGGTGGGCACGAAGCTGTGCATGAACATTCCTCGCAACTCCACCAAGAGTGGAGATGGCATCATTCCGTATCCCTGCGGTGACTACAGCAACGAGGAGTTCAATTTTGTCGATCAGGCGAATGGCTTTTACTCGATCGAAACCGTGAACGGTACGCAGAATCTATGCCTGAACGTCTCGCAGGGAACGGCTGCGCCGGGTGATGGGAAAACGCCTGGCGGGCCGGGAAATCTGATTCAGTGGGATTGCAGTGCTAGCTCCTTGTTTGATAACGAACTCTTCCAGGTGGTTCGCGCCGGAGCGAATCAGGTGCAGATTCGCGTCAAGAGCAGTGGACTGTGTCTGGAAGATCCTGGCCGAGGGGGCACACTCCGGCAGGACAGGTGCAGTGCGACGCTTTTGAGTCAGCAATTCCGTTTGAGTGACATCGATTGATGCTTCAGGCGCCGCGAGCGATCGGCCTGGAAGGAGTCATGACATGAAGAGACTTGCATGCCTCGTCGTTCTTCTGGGATTCGTGCTGCTCCTGCCTCTGGTCTCGGCGCAGACCCGGGACGTAGTGGTTGGCGTAAACCTTGTGAACGGGCCTGACCAACTGACGCCCCAGGAGCAAGACACCATCCTCAACAACATGAAATCCGCCGGGGTTCGCGTCATTCGCGCGGGGATCGCCGATAATGACAAGAGCCTTGCGTTTGCCCAGCGCGTTTACGCTCACGGCATAAAAATCGAATGGTTTGCTTGGGGCATACCGAGTGCCTCTGGAAATATGATTCTCTCTTCGGCTGATCCGGAAAAATTTCGAACTTATTTCGGGCCTCTGCTCGCGAAGCTCGAGCGCAAGGGCATCGTGCTCGCAGGGCTGGAGCTGGGCAACGAGATCAACTGGAGTAATCACGACCTGGGGCAGTCCGGTACGGGCCGGATATTGACACTTGAAGATCTGAGCACCGATCCCAAAGGGCAACAGGTCGCCAAGGGATATCTGCAATACGTAAAGCTCCTGGCTGTATTGAAGGATATCCGCGACCACTCGAAGCTCAACCAGCACACGCCGATCCTATCCGCGGGATCGGGGGAACTAGACGCAAGCCCTAAGGACAGAGATGCCGTGAGTCTCAAAGCCATGATCGAGTTCTTGCGCGCGAGCGGCATGGACCGGTACGTGGACGCCTACGGCATTCATTTTTATCCTCAGGGAAACGCGTCACCAGCCGACCGGCTCGCAAGTCTCGACCGAGACTTCGCCGAATGTGGCTCGGGCGGTGGCGGCGCAAAACCATGCTGGCTGACGGAATGGGGTCTGCCGGTGCACAGCGGCAAGTCTTGCCCAGTCAACGAAGACAACCGAATCAGGATTTTTACTGAATTGAGAAAGGACTTCAGTCAGCTCGCGCAACAGGGGAGATTAAGAGGAATCCTGCTCTATGACTGGGAGGGCGGCATTGAGGACGTCGATCCTTACGGCGCGTTCATATGCGGTGCGGTGACCACAAGCGGCCGTTTGGCGGTCGCGCCGCTTTAGAATCGCTTCGAGTTCCCCACTGCTTGCTCTATCTCCATCACAATTGCTAGCCAATCGTGATAGTCGCGAGACGCGGCAACTCCACGGCGTGTTTGTCCCAGCTTGTCTCGAAGGGTACGGGTGGTTTCCTCGATGATTTCGTCCGTCCACCTCGCCAAAAAAAGCCGCCGCTGGAACAGTCTTAAGAGAGTGTCGCGAACAGGGGCTTGAACCAGGACGTACGCATCCACCATTGCGGGAAAATCCGAAATCATTTATTCCTCGGGTGGGGTGAACTTGTCATAATCACCGAGTTCTTCCGATTGGCGGGCGATACGGACGATCGAGTCGCGACGCGCCTGCTCGCGCTGCCTCTTGTAGTCGAGCAAATCCTTCAACAGAACACGCCGGTGTGTCCCGGTATAGTGAAACGAAAGCTTGTGGGCTTCACACTCCCGCACGAAGAATTGCCGCGAGACCCCCCGGAGATCGGCGGCCGCTTGTGTACTTAATTCCTCTGTTAGTGGCATGACGGCGATGGTCTTGTTCTTTCGAAACGCACCGCGCTTCAGCCGCTTGGCCACGAAAACTCAAGGCTTCCCGAACGCGATCGTGATGGTATCGCGCTTGGCAAAAGGACGAAGGCCGCGCCCATGTCCCGAATGGGCGACCTGGGAGAGGACCTGCCAGCCTTGGCCCAACATTTTCCCGATGTGAGTGTCCATTTTCTCCATGCTGAAGAACCTTTGCCGATGGTAGGTTCCGTACCAGCTGCGCTCGTAGCTGAAGGATTTAACCTGCATTGAAAATTCGGTCTCAGGTGCCAACTTCGAAACCTGACCTCCCGTTTCAGTCTACGCAGCAGCCTGTACGGTTGTACCACGTGCTCCCTGAAATTCTCCCGGAGCCAAAGCGGTACAGAGCCGTATCCGATTTGGCGTTGTACAGCCCGCAGCGCGGCTGTCGGGCAAAATCCCCCTTGACAGACGTGTTCCCATTAACGTACACTTCGTATGGTGAATTGTACGTTTACGATAGAGAGGGCCCCATGGCTACCGCTGCGATGAATATCCATAAGACAGTCAGCGCTACCGATCTGCGCGATCGCCTGAAGGATTGCCTCAAAGCCGCCCGCAACAACCAGGTCGTTCTGATCGAAAATCGGCGTCAATCGGCAAAGTACCTCGTCGACAAGGAATTCCTGGATACGCTGGTCGAAGAGCGCGATTCTATCTTCGCCACACTCGAGATTCTCGCCGATCGCGATCTCACCGACCGGCTGCTCGATCTTTCGAAGACGATCGATCGCGATACCGCCGCCGGCCGCTTGCTCACGACAGCTGATGTGTTCGGCAAATGAAGCGAGACCAACCCGCCGCCCGGAGCGATAAGCCTCGGGCGGCGACTTCCTTGGAACTCCGCTACACCGAGGATGCGGCTGCAGATATCCGAAAGCTGGACGGAAGCGTAAAGAAGCAACTTCGAAGAGTTTTAGAGAAGAAGCTGGCGATGGATCCTGAAGGCTACGGATTACCGCTGCGCTCACCGCTCGCGGGCTATTGGAAACACGAGTTCCGAACCCATCGTATCGTCTACCGCATTTATAAAGATCATGGCATCGTCGCCACCTGCGCCGTCGGCCCCCGCAAACACGGCGATACCGAGGATATCTACCACCAACTGACTGCGGTCGCGGAAACTGGCCGACTGGCCGACCAACTCGCATCCGTGCTCAAGAAGATGATTCCCAACGGAAAATAGCACGACCCGACGCTGCCGGTGTCCCGTGCCGCGCGAATAATCAGACCCGAGGCGACTTCGGGACCAGCAGCTATCCTCGTCAGCGCGCTCCTAATTCATCGACCACGCCTAAGGAACTCCAATGACGGAAGCCGGCACACGCTCATCGCTTGAAAGTTAGCACACTACGTCGAGGACACGGGTCAAGCTGCTTCCACGCGGACAATGCTTCCCGGCTGGATCTGGTCGAGGGTGGTAAGAGCGGCTGGAACCAGCGGCGCCAAGTCTTCGATCTGATTCGACGGAGCCACAAGGATCAGTAGCGCTATCCTGCGGCCAGCAAGGTTTTGTTGATGTGCAAAGCCCTGGTCCATCGTCAGCAACACATCGTAGCCGCCGATTTCGGCGGCATCGAGCAACTCGCCATTCTTTGTTCCCTTGAGCCCCGCCCACTCGGCAGTGTGGGTTTCGTGAAGGGAAAAGCTGTGGCGTAAATCCACGGGGAGGCACTCATCGAGCAGGATTTTCACGCGATTCTAGCGAGAAGTGAATCCTTGGCTTCTTCGAGCGCCTGGATCGCCATCTCGCGCGTCACGGTGGGAAACTGATGGAGGAATTCGGTCAGCGTGTGACCGCCCTCAAGGTAATCGAGCAGGTTCCTGAAGGGCACGCGCGTTCCGCGGAAGACGGGGGTTCCACCGAGAATCTCGGGGTCCTTGACGATCACATCCGTGGTAGATGGCATTGTTCTACTCCTCGTTTTAGCGAGTATACCATCAGGGGCAATGGCCAGCGCTTCGTGACGAATGGCGAATGAGGCGGAAAGAGGAATCGGGACGAAGGAGCGCGAGCGTTGTCGAGCGACGAGTTTCGCCAACACGGCGCGACGAATTTCGCCGGGCTGAGTCGGCGGTCCGAACGACAACTTTCGCCACGGGGCCCATGACCGGCGCGAGACCCGGTCGCAGGTGGCTGCTGGCAGGCGATGGGCCGGAAAAGCGATGAGGATTTCCGGCGGAGCCAGCGACGAGGATCACCGGATGTCGGGCGGGTTGACGAGTCGAATGAATAGAATGCGCGGGACCGTTCTCGACCCGACCTGCCGCGAACAACCTACGGCTGCTGGCTCGTGCGATAAACGATCGGCCGCGGGCCATCCGCAATCGAGAAGCCCGCTGGCACGGTGAACAGCGACGGGTCGGGTTCCGTGCGCGTAATGTTGGTTAGCTCGAACGTCTGCACGCCCATGCGCGGATCGCTCCGCTTGCTGTAAACGACGGTCTTTAGCTCCTGCGACATCCACACCTCGGTCACGATGCTGATCGGTGCGTCGTTGCCAATCTGCCCCGCCGGAATCGTGCGCGTGGTGCGCGTCCCCGTGACCGCCACGCCCTGCATGGTCTCGGAGCCAAGGTCCTCGGTGCTAACCTGCGCTGAGTCGTCGATCATGGTGGCCTTTTGCATCATGATCGCGGCGTTTGGTGCAGGCAGTGGCGGCGGCATCGGACCCGCCGCCGCGATCGCCTGCCCATTTTGCAGTGGCATCATGAACACTGGGCCCGGCGTCTCCGCGCCCGCCGTGCCGGACGCCATCGCGCCCGAGGAAGCCGACGGCGGCATCGTCATTTTCTGCGCGGTCTTGTCCGTCAAATTCAGCGTGTAGGAAACTTGCGTCACGGGATCCTGAATGAACACCAGGTGCGGCGCATTCGTCGCGGATAAATTCCCGATCGCCGGCAACGGCGCATCCTGCCGCGTGCGACCCTGCGAATCGCGCGCGACG